>Ga0181337_1000038_pt1 | contig 26999 bp, 51 predicted proteins | sample Sp13VDMM15DD_FD_168302 | JGI IMG/M metagenome (GOLD analysis project Ga0181337, IMG submission 168302) | Freshwater viral communities from Lake Michigan, USA - Sp13.VD.MM15.D.D | ecosystem: Environmental > Aquatic > Freshwater > Lake | place: USA: Michigan | collected 2013-04-23 | reverse complement strand
GAAGAGCTCCCAATGGTTCTACCCTCGCCAGTCGCCAGATAATCAGACCGCCCCCCCCGGTTATCCGAAGAGGCGCATCTGACCGCCAATGCCGTCGGTCTTTCGAGAGTTGCATATCCAGTGGGAGCACTGTGAATTGCGCATGGTGTGACCGCCGCCTTGCGACAGAGGCACGATATGGTCGAGGCTGACGCTCATGTGGTGCGGGAAGGCCAGCCTCTTATCGACCTTGCCTCCGCATATGCCGCAACGCCATCGATCTCGGTCGAACACCTCCGCCGGGTCAAAGCGTTCAGACCCCGCTTCCATCAACTTCGCTCGGCGGCGATGGTCGTAAGCCCTGCGCTGATCACGGCGCGACCTGTAGAGCTTGGCCTTGGCATTCTGCGGCCTGCATGTCAGCGAACAGTATGCTGGCTGTCGCGATGCCTTGGCCACTCGCGATGGTAGGAACGCTCTGCCGCACGTCGCGCAAGGCTTTGACACGAGTTCGCGTCGACTGCGTTTGGCCTTGCACGTCTCGGAACAGAACCGTGGCAGTCTACCCCTGCCTAGCTTGATGTAGGTGAATGGCGCTGTGCAAACGATGCACTCTAGCGCACGAGGACATTCCTCGCATATGAAAGCGGCAGCCATGACGGACCCTGGACGGTTCGTTGCGGTTAGGGTCGGCGGGGTGTTTCCAGCACCACGTCGGCCCGCTTCCTTTCTACCGGAATCAGTAGCGGATCGCCATCCTTTTCGCCCGCTCGGCTATGGTCTTCGCGCTGTGATGCGACCCGCATAGGCACTGGCCATTGGCAGGGTCGAGCGGGGCACCGCCGTCCTTACGCTCAATGATGTGGTCAGCGAACAGCCTGGCGGGCGCCCTCACCTCACACCGCTTGCCGTCGTCTACGGCCTCGCACCGATACCCAGCCCTGCGCAGCACAGCAGCGCGCCATGCCCTATGCTCCGGGGTGAGCAGTTCGGGATCCGCTACCTTGGGCGCTGGCCTCGCGCTCCTCACATCCATAGCCGCTATAGATGGTCGAAGAGTGCGGACCATTGCGTGGCCTTGGGATTGGTGTGCCTTAGGCCTAGGGCGCCGGCTGCAAGTGCCTGACTTCAAGCCACCGGTCATTGATCCGCACCAGTGCCGCGCCATCGGGCTGCACGGTCTGTGCATCGACAACGCCAACGATGCCAGATGCAGGGTCGAAGAGCTTCATGCCGATCATTGCTGTTGTCCTATGGTGCGGGGACGCCGCCCGGCTGATTAGACCGAGCGGCTTGAATTATTCCCACAAATTATGTGGTTTATGCTTGCCAGCCCACATGAAATGTGGGATAACAAATCACCGAAGCAATACCGCTTCGGTAGGACTAGGAGGCACCCATGAGCGCTAAGCTCACCTTCCAAGTCCGGATCGGCAAGTGGAGACTGACAATCTCCATCAGCCGGTAACTCCGGGGGCCGGGGGCGCTCACAACGCCCTCGGTTCCTGGAATATAGCTCAAACCGGAGGACGCTTCAATGACCACCCGCACCGCCGTAGACCCGTCCGACTTGGAGGCCATGCGCAAACTCGCTGGTCTCACACAGGCCGAGATGGCCGCGATGATGCATATCTCTGTTCGCTCCTATGAGGAGCTTTCCAGCGGACGGACTCAGCCTCGACCAATTCACCGCCGCGCGGCCGAAATGGGCTTCCTGGCCCTCGCCCGAAAGAGGGGCGATGCATCCTTCCTTCCGGATCACATGAAGGAGCTTGTCCGCGACGTCGTTGCGCTCATCGACAAGCCTGCAGCCTAAGCCGCCTCCCGCTTGCGCTTGGCTTCCTGCTGGCGGCGGCGGGCTGCCCGAAGAGCCGCGAGGCTTATCGTTCCCGGCTGGAAACTCGGATCATCCCGCCATGTGGATTTGTAGACCGGTCGGGCGTCGTGCACTGTGCGCTGTCCCTCGACTGTAGCGAATACATGCCCGTTTTCAGGCTCACATGGCAACAGCCCCGAATGGTGGTTTTCGTCATGCAAAACCTGTTTGCCGCAAACTTCTTGCGAAATTCGAGTTAAAGCGCGGTTTTTCCTCCGATGTCCCGTCATTTCTGCAATCTTTTCCACATCGCGGCACCATCTGGCGAAGCTGATGTGGTGACCCTTCGGACTGCGCAGCGACTTGGCTTGCGCCATAGCCCAGGCCCAGAGCGCGCGGCGCTGGCCTGCGTCGGCAAGGAACTCGCGGGTGATGTTGATGCAGGCTTCCCATTGCGTGACGGCCTTGGTGTTGAGCCGAAGGTTCTTCGGGTCGAGCCATGCCCATCGCCAGTGATCGAACGGATCGCCCTCCTTGGGGTCAAGCCTGTCGCCACCTTCACGGCGCCGCATGTTCACGTCGCCTAGGTCATGGAACCACTGGAGCGGATACCGGCCCCAATCCTCGTTCATCCCCTTGACGGACGGGAGCTTTATCTCCGTTTCCGCCGCCTTGGTGAACATCTCTGCGATATCGGCTTCGGTCATCACGCTCTCCGTCGATCGTCCAAGAGGTCAGGCTGTATAGACCGAGGCCCATAGGCCCGCCACACGCGTTCGTATATCAATCCAGCCAGAGCGCTGCGCAATGGCACGAAGCCCCTGAGATCGTGCGCCACGGCCTGCAACTCGCCTATCGGGCATTTGTCGAACACATCGAGGAATTTGGACGGGTCTTCCTCATACCATTTCTGGCATGCCCTGAGAATATCGGAGACCGCGCCGAACACTTCCGCCTCCAGGCTGGCTCGGTTGTTCGAGGTATCGGCCAAGATGGTCAGCATGTCGCGGGCATGGTCGATTCCGTGGAGCTTTATGATGCGGCGCACTGTGCCGATCGCGCGCGTCTCGCTGGCGGCGGGATACCGGCTCTTGCCGATTGCCTTGATGCCAAACTCGTTGAGAAGCGCGCGCGGGTCGGTCATCGCCTTGCGCTCCCGATCTTCTCTAGCCGGTATTCGCCGTAGTTGCCGCGGCCTACTTTGGCGTTTGGGACAGTCCAGCCGAATTGAGGAAGCAGCCGACGCAGGGTGTAGATCCTCACCGCTATGACTTGGCTAGGGTCTTCCGGACCTCCGTTTGGGTCGTCTCCATAGAGGGCGTCAACCAGTGCGCTGGTGCGCACCGCCCGGGGATATGCACGGGAGAGCGCGTCGACAATTTTCCTGTCCTGTGGACGTAGCCTGGCGCTTGCGAGGCTCGCTACGGACGGCGGCGCGTCTAGGTCGTGGCCGCATGTCGGGCAGTGGAGGGAGGTCATGTGCGCTCCTCGAAATGGAACGGTGCACGAACGCCCGCTGAAAACCGCTCAGCAGCCTCGAGCGCAACCCTCAGCCTATCTTGTGGCTTGCCGGCCGGGTTCGCAAACAGCGCACCGCGCGCGATATCATCGCCGCAACCGACAGCATCGAAGCCGTCTACTGCTTCACCTACTTGGTAGTCACCATCGATCCGAAAGAGCCTCCCACTATAGCCGACCAAGAACGTTCCGCCGCTTTCCGTTTCGTTCTGTCGTCCAGCATAGCCGCCGCTTTTGAGGCAATCCCGCACCGCGTTGATGAAGTCGGTGACCATGAACTTGTCGATATCAGTGTCAGGGTGGCGCTTGGGCGGTGTGAACGCGTGGTGTAGCAACTGCCCCATCCGGAAGCTTGTCGTGAAGCCCATGACGAAATCGCCGTTCACGAACACCTTCTTGTCTGCTCGAACAGTGAGGGAATAGCCACCAACGCCAGCGCTATCGCCACCGATGTAGACCTTGCCACCTTCCGCGATTCCAACGATGCAGGTCATGCCGGTTCGCGCTCCTTCGCGCCGGTAAGCATGGCCTCGAATATGGAGATGTCGGTCTTCTGGGTCTGGACCGGGCGGAAGCCGTTCGGATCGAACCCCGGCTCGAGATATGCATGTCCGCCCGGAGTCGTTTTGCCGATGAAGTGCGTGTTGCTGATCTCCATAAGCAATACGACGATCCCGTCACGGCCCCTCGGCGCATCGTCTCGCAACTCACGGATGGTGTAGACCTCGCCAACTACCGGATACACAGCATCCGCCTCAACGTTTGCCGGTCGTTTGCCAATGCAAACCACCTTCATTCCCGCATGCCAATGCGTGTAGTCGCTCATATCCGCGCCCTCCTCCGCTCGACCTCAATCACCCTGCCCTTCACGGACACCGTCCCAAACGCCGCTTGCTGTTCCTCTGCTGCACGAGCGGCACGGGTCTCGTGCCATTCGGCGATTCCAAGGATGTCCGCGGTCTCTGTTTCGGCCATAGTCTCACTGCGCAGCGGTGGGTTCAGGATGGCTTCCAGGCAGTCACGTGCCGCCTGTCTGGCCTCACCGGCTGTGTTGCGCTCCACGGGCTTTCCGTCCTTCCGGACCATCCGCCAGTTCTCGTCGGAGAAGAGACGGAACAGCGGCCTGTAGACGCCTCCCGCGGGCATGAAGCTAATCTCGGGATAGAACGTTCGGCTCAACGCACGCCCTCCTTCTGCAGGATATAAAGGATGGTCGTTCGCTCCCGGCGGAACATCCTTGCGAGTGTCTGGCACGAGAGACGTTTCCCGCGCATTCGGCACGTCTGGTAGACCTCGACAATCGCCTTTGGCGGGGCTGGACATGGATGCGCCGGTGGCTCTGCGCCAGCATCGCTTCAACCGTGAGGCCGCTTTCCGTGGCGATCCGGTGGATGATCGTCATGGCTGGACTGCGCGTGATGGCAGGTGTGGGCGCGGGCTCGTGTTGCGTGTCGGTGAACATCAGTAGTTGTCTCCCAATAGGCTTTCCTGCTTCCCGACGAACGGCGCACCGAATGAAGTCGTCTCGCCGTGCCATTCGACCTCGCGCCGTTGCGGGAAGTTCTGTTCTCTCGACAGCGCCAGGATGATTTCGGCGCGGTGCTCGTGTTCGGACATCTTGCCCTCCCATAGGATGTGATCGTCGCTGCCTGCTTCCGGCTCGAGCCCGGCGAGGATCTTCGATGCGTTGAACGGGATCAGGACGTGATCGGCATCCCGCTCGACCGCGCCCATGAGATCGGTGTATTTCGGCCGGCGGTTGATCGCTTCGCGCATCTTGGCTTCGAACGTCTGGCGCCCGCGGTAGTCACCGGCGAAGGTGTTCTTCTTCAACTGGACCAGCGACATGCCGGGGATGCCGAGATCCTCGTAAATCGCCTTCAGTTCGCGCGTGGCGATCTGCGATTGCTCCCATTCGTCCCGCTTGGCGTTGTCCCGGCCCCACGCCAGCAACCCGACGTGATCGACCACCATGGCGCAGAGCCCGCGCTCGACCTTCAATTCGCGCCCGACTTGGTGGATTTGCTCGAGCGTCAGCCGACGCTTTTCGATCAGGATGGGCAGCCGCTCGACGTCCTGCCTGATCTGGACAAGCCGTTTCCACTCCGCCTCGGATATGCGGCCTTCCTTCTGCCGCCAGACGGGGATGCCAGTGCGCCTGGCGATTTCCCGCATCGCAAGCTGCTTCACCGACATCTCGCCGCTGTAGACCCACACAGGCCCGCTGGCGGCCAATCCTATGGCGCACTGCATGGCAAGGGCGCTCTTCCCCTGCTTGGTGCCACCGCCGATGATGATCTGCTGCCCTGCCTCCCATGGGCCTGTCAGTTGGTCGACGGCTTCGATGCCAGTGGCCACGCCGGCCCGGCGCTTGAACTTGTAGGCATCGTCGATCGATTCCATTGCCCGGCCGATCGCATCCGCCATGGTGATGCCGGTCGCGCCGTGGGCGATCTCGCCGGCAATGGTCACCAGCGCGCCGGAATGTGCCGAGATCAGGTCCGATGGCGTAAGTTCGGCGGCCAAGGTGCGCGCCGCGGCGATCAGGTCATACCCGGCTTCGATGAGGTGCTGCTGCGCCCACATGTTGAGCACCTGGCGAGCGTAGGACACCGCGCCGTCGATTGTCGGGTTCGCCCGCAACAGCCGGACGATGTAGAGGTCCAGGGTCACGTCGCTTCCGTCTTCATCGTCCCGGCCGACGACCTGGCTCCCGTCGATATGCGGGCGGATGGTGATCGGGTTGATCGGCTTCCCGGCGGTCACCAGCGCGCCCATGATGCCATAGAGCCGGGCGTTGACGCTCTTCTCGCCCTGGTGGAAGTGTTTCGGCTTCAGGAAGCCCGACACCTTCGTGTAGGCAGCACCGCCGGAATGCATGATGGCACCGAGGACAGCGCATTCAGCCTCTGTCGCATCCGGCAGCGCGGGGCGGATTTCGCGGTGGTCGTGGAAGCTCACGCGGCGGCCCTCATGTTCTCGATATGCGAAATCGCAGCGCGGCCGATGAACTCGGAATAGGCGGGCGGAATAGCTTCGTTCAGTTCGTCCTTGGTCATCCAATCGATGCCCATGGCGGCGGAAGCGTTCGCCACGGAACAGTTCCCTCCGCCCGTGACCTGCACAAACGAGGTATTCTGATCGAGCTTCCCGTAGTGGTTTTTCCGCTTATCCATGGTGAAGACGTGGGGATGCTTGCCGTGAAATGGCTGCCTAATCGGGATGTTCGTCTCGAAATGGCGATGGCGAAGCACCCGCAGGTCTGGGAACATCGTTCCGCAGAGGCAGAGGTCTTTCCGAAGGGGGGCGCCCTCGACATTCTCGATGACGTAGGCAACACCGGCGGAGATGAGGCGTTGTCGCACAGGGTCAATGAGGTCGGGCCAGTCGTGGCCGTTACCGTTGCGTTTCGCGAGATCAGAGAACCGCTGGCACGGCGGACTCGCCCAGATAAAATCGAACCCATCCAGCGGAAACGTCAGCGCGTCCGCCTGATGGAACTCAAATGGGTAGCGCGGCTGCGGCCTGATATCGACGCCGACAACTTCGAAGCCGGCGCGATGCAGGCCCATGCCGGCCCCACCAGCGCAGCAGAACAGGTCGAGGGCTCGAAGCTTCCTCACGCGGCCGCCCTCGCCTCTTGCTCGCGCTTGGCCTGTTCGGCGGCGCTAATCTTCGCGGCAAGCTGTGCCTTCTGAACCTGGCCAGCGGCCCATATCGCGATCACCACGGCGTCGGCGGCATCACCGGTCGCGACTTTGTTCAGGCTTGGCGGTATTTGGATTCGCATCGCGCGGCAGAACGCTATCGACCGCTCTTTGGTGTCGCCGGGATATGCCTTGGTCAGCGTCTGCCAAGTCGTCGGCGCAACCTCCAAGACCATGTCGCATTTGTGCGAGCAGACCGTTTCTGCCACCGCGAAAAGCTGGTTGAGCATGAAGGCCGTGTTCGCGTTCGGCCCGCCCTTTGCCTTCTTCTTGCCTTTTCCCTGCGCTGCCGGCTGTTCGACGGCGGCGAGCAGTGGGGCCTTCTTCGGCGTCGGCTCATTGCTGCCGATGAAATTGAGCGGCTGTTCCAGGCACGCGACATCCGGGCGCCATTGGTCGATCAGGCCGCAAACCGCTTCGTCCATTTTCGGGCGCATCAGGCGACGAACTTCGACAGCCGTCATGTCCTGCGCGCCCTTCACGGAAAGGTTGATTGCGCCGCACGCGGTCGCGTTGGGCCTTGCAGGGTCGTAAACGGCCCATCCGGTGCTTGTGGCAATGTCGAGGGCCATGATGATCAATGCCGCCTCCTAGAAGCCGCGCGACGGGCGGAACAGGCAAAGCACCCGCCCCTTGTCGAAATCCCCGCCCTGCTGGCAGACATGAAAATCGCCCGACGGGCTGTCCTTCACCCGCTTGTCGAGATAGCCGACGATCTCTCCTGTTGAGGTGAGGCGGTAGCCTTCGGAGGTCTCGCGAACCTCGTCGCTCTTGGCTGGCCGGCAATCTGTGAGCGAGCAGCAGGATATGGGATACACCCATCCGAGCGGCTGGCCGGCGACGGTCTTCGCTTCATGCGCTCCCGCCGTGGCAATGATCAGCCACAGGATGAAGGCGAATGCAGCAGCGAGGATGATGAAGCGGATCATGCGACATCTCCGAATAGCGGCGTTCCCTCGGCTCCCATGAGCTTGCCCTTGGAGGCCGCCACCGCGGATCGTTTGGCGGGTTTCAGCACCAGGTCCATGCGGCGCGCGATGTCAGCCTGATATTCGGGCTCACGCTCGATCAGGATGGCGTCGAAGCCTTCGCGCCACGCCGCCTCGCCTGTGGTGCCAGTGCCGGCAAAGCAGTCCAGCACGGTCCCGCCGGGTGGCGTGATGAGGCGGCAGAGATACTGCATGAGGTCGAGGGGTTTCACGGTCGGATGCTTGGAGCCGATGCGGTCCTCTGCGTCGGCCTTGCTGGAATAGAAGAAGCGGCTGGCAGAGCCTTCGTCGCCGTATTCGATCATGCGAGTCCCGGCGGGCCGGCTTTCTTTGCCATAGGCGTTTGGCTGATACCCGGCGTCCGTCTCCTTTTTGACAGAGCCCGTGCCGCTTTTCAGACCAGACGGAAATGCCTCCAGAACCTCATCGCTGCCATCATGAATGAGATTGGCAGGCCAGCGGCCGAGTTTGCTAGTTGCTCCCCCGCCAGTTCCGCCGCCCTTCATACCCCAACCGTCATCGGCCAAACGGCCATCTCCACTCGGCGGACCAGCAAACTCCGTTGTAGCCACTCGACTGCCGTCGATATTCAGAGCGCCCGTGCCATGCAGCAGGATGTTCTCGGTGCCGTTCGCCTTGCTGAACGGCTTCTGCCCCATGAAGATCGGCTCGATCGCCGGCTTCAGCGCCTGGCCGCCATAGCGGAAACCATCGACATCGATCCGCGCGAACGGGCCGTCGAGCGCGCAGGCATTGAGGCGCGACGCCTTGGGGAATCCAGACCCGAACACCCACGCGATCATCGGATGCGGAATGAAGCCGCCGTCCTCGATCGCCACGCCCATGCGCCAGATGCCCCGTGTCGAGGCGAAGGCCAGCAGATAGCCGCCCGGCTTCAGCACACGCAGCACGGCGGCCCAAGTGGCAGGCTGGAACGCGATGTCGCCGCCGTCCCATTGCTTGCCCATGAACCCGGCAGAGGCGCGCTGGTAGGCTCCTGTCGCGCCATCCTTTGCTATTGCAGCGCCTTCCGCGCCAAACCGCTTGACGATGCTCGTCAGGTGATACGGCGGATCGCAGACCACGGAGTCGACGCTGTTCTCTGGCATCGAGGCCAGCACGTCGAGCATGTCGCCGCTGTGCAGCGTCACGCGCCCATCGAGGAACTGCTGATAGTCGGGATGGACGGACACGCTCTACTCCGCCGCCATCGGCATCTTGCCGGCTTCGATGGTGCGCTCGGAAAACGCGGCGAGAACCTTGGCCTTGGCTTCCTCGGCGGAGAGCATGGCCATGTGGCGGTCGCGCAAATCGGTCCAGTGCTCGATCTCCCGGTTGTCGCGGTCGATCTCGCGGCGCAGCGCTTCGATTTCTGCGCGGCATCCGTCCGCAGCCAGTTCGTCGGGCTTGGGGTTGAACTCCGGAAGCTCGTCAAGGCCTATACAGTCGGGCCAAACCGGCGAGAAATCACCATTCGGCTGCCGATCGAGGATGCGCCGTTTCCAGCGCTCGATATTCACCAGCGATTTCATTTCACACCTTCATGTGCATGCCAGCGCCTGACAGTCGTATCGAGACGTGGGGCTGGCGGTTTCGGATGCGACGCCAGAACAGAGCGGCGGCGCGGTGGAGCGTGTTCATGGCTTGGCGTGCTTTCTGCGCACGGCTTCCATGGCCTTCTGGCGGTTCGGTTCGGTGGCTTTCAGGAGCCGTTCGCGCTGGACAGGGTCGGCCCAGCGGGCGCGCAGGATGTCGCCGAACTGCTCCCGCCATTCCGGGCTGCCCTTGGTCTTGCGGATGCCTGTCAGGAGCTTGTCGCGGCCTTCGGCATCATCCCATCTGGCCTTGATTTCTGCTGACTGTGCGGCCCGGCGCTCTGGCGTTTGCGCACTCTTTTGGATGGCAACCGACATCGCCGCTGCCTGATACGGATCATCCCATCGTTCCTTGGCCTGCTTCGAAAGCCGCTCGCGCTCACCTGGTCGAGACCAACGCTTTTCGTTGAGGTCAGCGATCCGCCGGCGAGCTTCGGGCGTCTGCCGTTCGGCGGTGATCGATTCGCGCCGCTTGCGCGCTGCCTCCGGGTTCCGCCACGAGAGCTTCACCGCACAAGACCGGCCACATGTGACCCGTTTCGATTCCTTCGGCAGTTCGAACTCCGCACGGCAGACAGGGCAGATCCGACCGGGATAGTCCGCTGGCACCAGATACAGCCCGCGCCCGCGCCGAACGATCTTAGCCCTGCCCTCGGTCTCCAGCCGATCGAATGCCTGGCGGACGTGCGGCTCGTCGGTGTTGAGGCGAGCGGCTACGTCACGAGCCAGCGGTGCTGTTTCGAAGCTTGGCAGTGCCGCGAGGACGCGATCAGCTAGCGATGGCAAGCGCACTGGCACCTCCCTTGGTCAGTTCGGAATACTCCTCTGCGAGGTCGACGACGTAGGTTTCGATCAGCGACGCAAGCGCATCATATTTGCTGCACTGCGATTCAACGGCGACCTCTGCCGACTGCTCATCGATGTCGATCTTCGACACCGCATAGGCGAGTTCGGCATCGTCCAGGTCGGCAATCGGAGGCATCCCAGTTTGCTTGTCTTCCGGGCGCTTCAACGCCAAGTCGATGCCGCGAATGAGCAGGCTGTTGACTGGCGCCTTGCCCGATAGGACTGCAATGCGCAGCACTCGTTCGAAGTTCTCCGGCTTTCCGTGCGCCCAGACGTGTTGCAGCGCGCCAACGGAAACGATCTCGCCAGGCTTTTCCTCGCCCTTCTTCGGCGGTGAGCGCGGGATGGTGGCACCGGCGCGGATGGCGGATTTCAGCATCTCGATTGTCGCTGGCTTCCGCGCTACGACTTCGGCATGGAATATCTGGAGCGGCGACATCTGGACCCGCTCGGTATTCTGCGAGACGAACGCGGCAGCGCGGTCGCTCTCTTCATCGCGGCGCACAACCATAACGGGGATGCGGTAGACGTGCGGATGCGAGGCGGCGGCAATGGCCGTGTGCTGTCCGTCGATGACAAACAGACCGCCATCGCTTTCGGCGCAGACAGGCGGCTTGAACTTCGCCCAATCCCAGCCCGCCACGATCTTACGAATGAGCTTGATCGACTTGCCGGAGAGCGACCGCTGATAGTTGCTCTCGATCGTCAGGTCGGTCGGCTGCACCATGCGCAGTTCGGGGGTGCTGTCGGCGCGGACGGTGTTTGGCTTGACGCCTTGAACGGGGATGCCCTGGACCTTGCGGGTGTCGGGGTTAGTCAAAGCTTCGGGGTGTCTGGTCACACCTTCCGGGGTGTCAGTCAGACCTTTTGGCTCATCGCGGAAGCCTTCCATCACCGCCGCGGCCTCTGTCTCGACGCTCGGACGCCCATGCTTGATGAACCCGATGTTCTCGCGGGGGACATCCCAGCACAGCGCACAGGTGGCGCAACAGGCGGTCGCATCGGTCTGCGACGGGCAAACCAGTTCCCCATTCGGGCCGCGTGCGCCGCGTGGCAGGCGGTCGAGAATGACGCTGCTGTCTGACATCGCAACGCCGTGGTCATTCGACCAGCGAATGCGGAACCGCTCGGCATGGGCGTCCTTCACTGCCTGGATAGCGTCGCCGATCTCGTCGCCGCCCCAATTCTGCGGGAGCCGATGCGTGTAGCCGAAGCACGCGACGTTCGGATATTCGTCGAGAACGTCTTTCCAGAATGCGACATACTCAGCGGACGGGAAGTCGCCGAGAACATGGAGCCGGATCAAGAGGCCGGGATGCTGGTCCAGCAAGTTGACGATCTCAAATCCGAGCCGGTCGAAAAACACGTCCGCATCACCGATGCGATGGCGACGCGCCATCTGCATACCGTTGCCGTAGCAGAAGCCGCGCGCCTCGCAGTCGGTCGGACAGGTGGCGCGTTCCTCCAGAGACAGGCAGTAGATGCCATATCCCTTGAACTTGCCCTTCTCGACAGTCGCGCCGATCTTGCGGTTGTTCTTGCCGCTCACCAGAAGCCGATCAGGCGCGTCCGCCGTCACCGTGACCACCGTCGACGGGAACAGCGTCCGGTTCTCCCGCATGGCCGCGTGATTGATGTCAAGCGACATCACGGCCATGGGGTTCAGATCGGGCTTCTCTGTGAAGCGGCGTTCGGACATCGCCTCTACTCCGCCGCGGCTGCGAACGGGTCGGCGTCGCCATCGTCCGAACCCTTGATCAGTTCGTCGGCGGCCGTCATCGCGTCCGACAGATCCATGTTGGCGAACGCCGTGCCGTCGTTCATCCCGGTCTGCCAGCGCTGGCCGGCGGGGCTGTCCATGCCGTAGGGGTTGTTCGCGTCCTTCCGCATCTTGCCGGCGGCGAGGCCTTCCTCGTAGGCGCGGTCTTCGAGAGGAGTGCGGTCTTCGTCGAACATGTCGAACTGGCGCGCGACGCCATGGCCCATCATCTTTGCGATCTTGATGCGCCGCTGCATTGTCGAGATGACGGCGCCAGCGTCCTTTTCCTCGAGTTCGAAAGCCCACTTCACGTCGCCCTTGGTGAAGCCCAAGGGTTTGAGCGACTTGTAGACCTCGTTGATCTCGCCCATCGCCTCACCGATCTCTGACTTGAAATCCTTGATCTGGCGGACGGCATTCAGGAACCGCTGTTCCTTGAACATGTCCGCTTCGGACTGGACGTTGTGTCCGGCCGGCGCCGGGGTGTCTTTCTTCGCTGCTCTGCTGGCCATGCTCGTTCTCCTCAGTGTTGGGGGTGCGGGCTGCGGCGAACCGCGGAGTGCTGGTCGAAGGAGATGCGAACTTCCTCCGTCACATGCTTTCCGAAGTCGCTGGCGCAGTTAATGGCGTTTTCCTTCGTGATCTCCGGATCGGACATCATCAGCGACGACACCGAGACCAAGATCGAATAGGCTTCGCTGTCATCCATGTTGAGCAGCGATGTCGCGATCCGGATGACCGCCTTTTGCATGCGTCGCTGCCGCTTGCCGCTCGGATCGAGGACCGAAGCGAGCAAATCGCGAGCGGCCATCTCTTCTTCGACGGTTCTTTCCTCTGCCATCACGTCCTCCTATTGCGCCGCGCGGTGCGCAGGGCGCGCCATGCCCGCGCCCATCGGCGCAAGGCTTTGATCAGTCTCATTGGGTTCCTCGAGTTCCCGCCACTCTTGTTCCATCGCTTCGGCGGCGCGTTCGATCCGGGCGCACATCGCCTCGTATCGGTTGCGAAGGTTGCGGTAGACGTCACCGTCAACGCTCGCCATCGTCTTCCACCTCTTCCAGACCCGCTCTGCCTGGGCCGGAGATATGCCGGCTTCTTTTGCTGCCCGATCGCGCGCTGCGGTAGGTGTATCCCCGCCGCCGCGATAGTTGTTCCGGGTCAGTGCGTTCAGATATTCGAACGCCTCCACTGCTGCTGCACTCATGACAACTTCGCCCTGTTTCGGGTCATTTCTGACCCGTCTCGTGTCGGACATGCTCTTTCCTTTTCGCTTACTCTGTGTCCGTCAGAGCAAGCGACTAAGCCGACCGTGAAGGACGGCACAAAGTCGAAGGCTGGAATGAAACTGGAGAACTCAGATGCAGAGCCGCCCGAACCGCCAAGAACGACCGGCAATGCAACTGGAATTTCGATGGCCCCTGCCGTCTCAACGGCGAAGGGCTGACAACGATGATGAATGGACGGCGTCACGACCGGCGCTCCGTCCAGAAATGGGAAAACTCGCACGGCTCCAGATCCACCGGGCGCCTGATCAGGAACCCGATGTCGCGGCGCATCTGCGCGGTCTTGCCGATCTGATAGCGAGATGCGGCCCAGCCGAGGGCTATGCCAGCCACAAACGCGAGTGATGCGATGGTGAGCGTCATGACCGGCGCTCGTCGCGGAACGTAGCGCCGCCTCGGTCCAGAGCCGCCTTACCGTGTGCCTGTCGGTCGTCGTCGGCAATATCGAGCAACATCGACGCCATCAGGCCGGTGACGGACATTCCATCCTCTGCAGCCATGGCCGCGAAATGTGCCCGATAGTCGTCTGGCATCTGAATTGCGATGCGAGGAACTTTGTTTTTTGCCATGTCAAAACACCCCCATCACAGCGGCCAGCACGACTGCGCCAGGACCGAACGCAATCAACGCTCCGATCGCGGCCATGATGGCCAGCGGAGCCCAACGCTTAGGTTCGGGATGCGCTTCGCCACGAGCGGCGCGGATGGAGCCGGGGATGATGAGCATGTCAGGCTGCCCTCTCGGTGTTCGGATGAATGACGCCAGCACATGCCTTTCCGATCGCGTCCACCGGCTCGCCCTGTGTCTCGCGGGTGGCACGAAGGAACTCGCGGGCGCTGACAATGCCAAGGCCGAGCTGCGCCATGAGACAATCCTCAATCTCGCCGGTAGCCAGGTCGATGATGTTGCCTTCTCGGTCGATGGTGATGCCGGCCGCCACGGACGTATCCGGCTCGGCTGGGATAGGCGCAGGCCGGAGCCGGGAGGAGTTAGCCCCGGCCTGCTTCGTCTCTGCCTTGGAGGGGTTCGGCGAGGACGATGGGGATTGCTTCGAAATACTCTCTGCGAGATCGGCGTAGTGGACCGACAGTGCCTCTGCTTTGCGCGCGGCGGCGTAGTCATCCGCCGCAAGGTGCAGCAGGCGCTTGTGGCCGTAGTCGAGGGCCAGGTCGCGGGCTTGGGAGGGCGTCATGCTGCCACCTTCGCGGCTTCATTCGCTTCGGCCCAAAGCCGGATCTGCTCATCCTTCGGGCGCTTGGACCAAGCAAGGCTGCAGTCGAAGCAATCGTCTCGGGTGTGGACGAAATGACAGGTGTCGGGCTGCTGGCAGCGAGGATTGGTGAAGGCGTCGGACGGCGGCGGTTCAACGCTATTGGCGTTCGCCAGTTGGGCCTTTCCCGTCACTGCAGCGATTGCGCCGCCGTCCGATTGGGGATTTCTGCCACTGTTCGCTGCCTGTCGTCCGGACCGACCTGCAACCGGCTTCACCGGGCTGGGGACAACGCCTTCGGTCCCATTACCGGCTTCGTGGCTCTCCATGCTCGGAGTGATGAACGCGACGAACCTGTCCCTCGCGCCCTGCCCTGCCAGATTCCATGCGGCGAGCAGATCGGCGTATTCGCGGTCTTCGTCGGTGCGCGTGTCGGTCGGCTTGGTTTCGCCAAGAGCTTCGGCGACAGCCTCATTGATGACCGCCCGCGACGGCTCTGCGCCCTGCGCAATGGCGTTGTCGAGCGCGGCCTTGACGACGCCCGGCCGCGCCAATTCGGCGTTGCGCACCCGGCGCGCCTCGTGCACGTCCTTGCGCGTCAAGCCGATCTCTTCGACCTTGGCTGGCAAAATGTTCTGGTCCGGAACATTTGTCTTCGCGCGGCCCGATTTGGCGACTTCGCCCCGCTCCTGCGCGCCATCATATTCGTCGGCGAGCCGGCGCTTCGCAGCAGATTCGATATCGAGAGCATCGGCCTGCGCCCTGTGCGCAGCAGCGACAACGGTGTCATGGGCGCCCTTGGCCTTGGCGATGCGCCCGGCGCGCTTCGACGCGTCATAGGCCAGGCCCGTCGCGTCGATCACATCCAGGATTTCAGCAGCGGTCGCGGCGGTCGCCAGCTTCTTGGCAGCATCCTTGATCATTGCCGGAAGTTTGCCGACGGCGGCGATGACTTCCTTGGGCGCCGGAAGCGGCGCGCGACCGGTCAGCAGCGCCTTCTGCGCTTCGAGCTTCGACGGCTTCGGTGCGATCTGGATGGCCATACTACGCCCGCCCGCCTGTGGACAGCCTGTGCAGAACCCGACGCGATGCCGTGCCGTAAGGCCGGCCATGCCCATCCGAACTTGCATAGACGGCTAGGGACGCGCCTCCTGTCCCGCGATGGGACACATCGCCTCGGGAGGGCATCGCATGGCACAATCCACTCCGATTACGGAGCCGTTCGCGGTTCTGGATATCTTTGCGACCGAAATGGCACGAGCCGACAGACTGCCTTGCGGCTTGATCCGGTTCACGCTCGTAGCCGAGCAGATCAGTTGCCACGATGGCAGCATAGAGCGGGCCGTTGTGGCACGCATTGTCATGCCGGCGGCGGTTATGCCGGAAGCCCGAAGGCTCTCCATCGAAGCCGAGATGCAAGGCCCGGAATTGTTTGCGGGGTGCGAGGGAGTGGCGCATTAGCGGACGCCCCATTCTCGCAGCAGATCGCTGCATTCATGGATGCCGAGGCGGATCGGCCGGTAGACGCTATCCAGTTCAAGATGTGCGCCCGACGCGGAAACTTCGGTCTCCCGGTGCTCGACCGGCTGATCGCCACTCGTCGTGAAAGAGCGGTCGGCGTTTACCGCACGCGTCCGGTCATCGAGAGCGTTGTAAACCGCGCTGATCGAGATGCCGAAGGTGTTTGCGATCTCGCGCAACTTCATGCCCCTGCGGCGCATGTCCCTGATGCTGTCGCGGCGCGGGCTCACTGTGCAACCTCGTGATGACCGAAGATGTCGGGGCGCAGCCTTTCGCGAGAGATGCCTGTGGCATCGACAATCAGACCCAGCCGCTTGATCGGGATCGGGACTTCGCCCTTCTCCCAGCGCAGGACAGTGGTCCGGTTGACTTTGAAAAGTTCGGCCACGCTATCGAGCGTGCGTCCCTGCTTTCGAAAGTCGCGGAGTTCGGTGATTTCAGCCATGTCACATTTAGTGGCAGAAAGTGCCACCAATGTAAAGCGTCGTCAGTCGCATTTTCTGCTCACGCCTCAATTTCGGCGCGAGTGGTAGAAATTGCCTAATGAAACCAACGCGAATCCATACCGGGAAGACGCCGAACCGGCGTCACCATCTGCCTGACTGGCTTGATGAAAGGGGCATGACCCCGATGGATCTGTTGAACGCTCTGAACGAAGCCGCGAGCATGGATCAGCCGATAATCGACAAGAGCCAGGTCTATCGCTGGGTGGCCGGCCAGTTGCCGCAACAACCCACATTGAAACGTATCGCCGATGCGCTCGGGCTGCGCGACCCAGAAACAAATGAACTGGAGCCAAACCTGATTTTTCGGCACCCGGCGGAAGTTTGGATCATCGGCAAGATACGCGGGCAAGATGAGGAAGACGTGAAGCGGCTGCGTCAGATTATCGAGATCGCGCTGCCTCGCCGATCTGCCGGCTGATGCTTTTCCCATAGGCTATCAATTAAGATGGTCCTGTGGAGCCACCAAGTCGAGCGCCGGTCGTGCCAGCGCCAAGCATCCGTGAGACCGATATAGCCGACAGGTCGGTTTGTTATCCCGGCCGCTACCGGGCTGTGAGAAGCATCCTCCCGCTGGTCAGGCGGTGCGAACGGAACTCTGCTTCGAACAATGGCGTCTCCCTTGCGGGCGGCTCCACATTTGGTCCTGTCGTTATCCCGCAGCTTGCAAGGCTGTGATCGGGCGGGCCATCAACCCCGTCTGGTCTCGTCCGGTGAGCCTGGCACCGGAACCGCGTGGGAATTCATGCACCGGATCGATCGGCGCGGTGGGGCAATGCCCTGATAAGACCACCGCTTCAGCGCTCTTTTCCGTCTTCCTCGCCGGGAACATCCGAGCTGACACGAGGATTCTGGACTTTCTGCGCCGCGCGGCAATCGTTTCGGTTGCGAAATCTTCCATGATTTGCTAGGGTCCGAATTGAAGAGAGTGCCTGCGCGCCCCGGCCGGATCATCCCGCCGGGGCTTTTCTTTTGCCATCGCGTGGCACTTTCTGCAACTATTTTGTTTTCGGGCCTTGCAGGTAGTCGCATTTTCTGCCACTAATGTTCTCACACCAGAGCAACTCGCTCGAACGGGAGAACCGGAAATGACGACCTACACGTTCCAAACTTACCCGGCGACCGCGACAGCGAAGTTTGATTGCCCCTCATGCGGCAAGAAAAATCGCACCCGGACATTCCGCGCCGAATGCACCGTCAACCCGTTTAACAAGAACGAGGACGGCACCATCAAGACCCCTAGCGAGGTGCGGATGCAGTCATCGCAACGGGCGGTGGCGGAGCGGAACATGTTCATGCGGAAGCCCATGTGCGCGACGTGTGAAAACGACCTGACATATCAGGACCGGAAGCTTCTTCGCGAACAGCGCGCCGCCTGACGCCCCTCAATTCGGAGAACCGGAAATGCACACCGCCCTCGCCAGCACGAAGAACGCGACACCCCGCGTTGTGGACAACGACCGCGACGAAATCACCGTCACTCTCGACGGCAAGGAAATTCGTGGCTGGTCCTACGGCGACAATCCAGAGCGCCGGGTGAAGATGCTGCTGGCTCGCGAGTTCGTCGAAGGCTGGTTTCAGTGCGCCGTGCATCTGGCAGAGCCAACCGAGGCAATGCTCGAAGCTGTAGATTTCGACATCAGCGTGAACGGCATCGTTCCCGACTCGCTGTCGAGGAAGATATTTCGCGCCATGTTGACCGCCTCGCAGGTGGCGAAATGAACGCCTTCTCGCGGACAACCACGGATCTCGCAAACGCCCTCATGGGCCGTCCTCGCCAGGATGTTCGGGTCTGCTCGTCGGAGTTCAATGGCGGCACCACCCGGTATGTCGTCTCTGTCAATCGCGAACTCTACGAGGTTGCCGAATACACGCTGCGGGCTTTGCAGAAGGGCTTCACGCCGGAAGAGCTTGAGCTGGAGCCATACCGGGAACCCGAGCCTGACGAGTGGGACGACTACGCGTCCGCCGATGATTTCCCGGCGCTCTACCGCGCGACTGTGAACCGCTGAAACCAATCACCAACGAGGAGAACGCCGACATGACCACCGCAGAGCAGATTGAATTTCACCTGGCGCACAAGACCCCGCTGGTTCGCCTCGCGAATTCCGTGCGCTGGTTCGAGGATATGGCGAGCCATGCCGCGAAGGCGGACGCGCGGCTGTTCATCAGCAAGGCACTCGACATGCGGCGCGTCGTGACCGGCGTGTTCGTCTCTCGTCATCTGGCCGGCGCTTACGACGAAGCAGCCGCCTGATCCCCCCGGCCAGTATCTGGCCATCGAACAAAGAAGATGGAGACGAGAGAGATGAACCGCTACTTCCGAGATGACCGCCAAACATCGATCCCGCTCAACGAGCGCCCTGACCTCGATGACAAAGGCGAGTTGGTCGAGTTGATCCACATGATCGACTTCGCGAAGACCCGCCGCGATCTGCATGAGCAGCTTTACCAGCTTCAAAAGCACGGCCCCTGCTGGGATGGCGACGTGATCTCGAAAGTGGACCGCGACGAACTCCTGTCCATCGGGGCGTGCGCCAAAGTCTGCGTCAAGGGCGAGCAGGGTTTCAACGCCTGCACCTACTTTGGGCATTCCCTCCTGAGAATCTTCGATTGGATGCACGGGTCGTTGGCCACGCCAAAGGGCGTCAGCCACCTCTCGGGCGTCGTCGGCGACGCGCAAGGCCGGGCCTGACCCCCAATCCACCTACGGAGAGAAAGATCATGGACGCGACAAGCGAATTGAGGGTGAAGAAGTATCAGCGCCGGATGCGGCAGCAGAACTCCGGCATCACCTACTCGTTCAACGAATGGGAGGTCCGTCGCGGAGTGAAGTTGGTCAAGCGTTTCGACCGGCGCTGCGATGCCTACGCCTTTCTGCGCACAGCCCGCGCCGCTCAGGCAACGGGAGGCTGACGCGCCATGGGAAACCATAATCACAAGCGGAAGCCATGGATGTGCGGAGCCTGCAAGAAGGGCTTCGACAGCGAGAAGGCTGCCACGGATCACGCGACCGACGCGCATCCTAACGCCGACGGCATCGGGATCTACAAGCGGCACAAGCTGATCGACGGCAGGGACTATGAGCCGTCATTCGCGGATCGAGCGATCGACGCTCACCTTGCGCGGGCCATGGGCGAAACAACCGACGACGATTGGCTGATCTCATGATGACCCGCGAAGAACATCTCGCAGCAGAGAACAAGCGGCTCAGGAAGGCGCTGGAGCCTTTCGTCGCCGAGAAACTGCCGTCCATGAAAAGGACGGAGATCGGCTACGACCGCTACGGACTTCGGCGTCTCATAAGCCGGTTTGAACTGGCGCAGATTGCCGCGCTCGCCGCTCTCTCCGAACCAAAGGAACAGACGACAGCAGACGGGTGGATCGAGTGGAAGGGTGGGCCGCAGCCCGTCCCCGACAGTGCCCGCGTCAGCATCCGATTTAAGGATGGTGACGAACTAACCGACGAGCCGGCCAGTTTTTGGCATTGGGATCGAAGCCTCCAATCGGGAGATTGGATCGTCGCCTATCGGGTTGTCTCGCCATGAGCCGCGCCGACGCCCGCGAAGACGCCATCCTCGAAATGAGCCGCTGGCTCCGTGAAGCCGAGGACAAGCATACCCGCTGGCACCTTGCCCTTCTCGACGCCGGGATACCGGAAGCCGAGGCGCGGGACATCATCGAAACCGTCGAACATCCGAAATTGGAGTTGGCAGCATGAACCAGCACGTCGAACCCGACATGTTCGAGAGCGTCGGCGCCATCGCTGAGCGCGTGTTGGAGCCGGTTTGGGACGGCAAGCCTATCGCCGAGCCTGGCATCTACCGGCGCGTTCCGATGGACGCCTACCATGGCCAGTTGACGGTCGGGCCGTCCATTTCCTCGAGCGGCCTTCGCGAGATCGAAACCCGGTCGCCGCTGCACTATTGGGCAACGTCTTATCTCAACCCGGAACGGATCGAAGACGACGGCGACAATGCCGGCATGATCCTGGGGCGGGCGGCGCACACGCTGCTGCTGTCGGAAGACGGGTTCCGCGACGAGTATGTCGTCCGGCCGGAAAGCTACGAGGACGACGCCGGCAAGTGGAAGCCGTGGTCCGGCAACGCCAACGTCTGCAAGCAGTGGCTCGCCGACCGGAAGGCTGAGGGCAAGACCGTCATCCTGAAATCGCAGGTCGAAGCCATTCAGGGCATCGCCAACCAGCTAGTGCGCAACCCGGTCGCCGCCGATCTGCTTCGCGGCCGCATCGAGCGGTCGATCATCACCAAGGATGCGAAGACCGGGATCTGGCTGAAATCCCGCCCGGACTCGATCCCGCGCGACACCATCATCGCCGACCTGAAGACGTGCGCCGACGCATCGCAGCGCGGCACGTCCCGGTCGATCCTTGATCAGGGCTATCTCATGCAGATGGCGCTGGCGATCACGTCGCTGGAAGCAGTCGGCCAGCCGATCAGTGAGGCCGTTCTGGTCTTCGTCGAGACGAAGCCGCCCTACGCCTTCAACATCAAGCCGCTCGACAATGGCGACGTCTACATCGCCATGCGGCTCAACCGGCGGGCTATCAATACCTTCGCCGAATGCCTGAAGGCGAACGACTGGCCGACCTACGAGGAATCGATGCGGACCTGGTCCGCGCCGACTTGGTGGTCAAAGCGCCACGAGGAAGACAACACCCTCCCCGAAATCAAGAAGGACCGCGCCGCGTGAACGCCATCGCCAAAATCGAGGAGGGCCGCGCCCTCACCCCGTCGCAGCAGTTCCGCTCCGAACTCGACAAGATGGTTGACCAGTTCGCCGTTGCCCTGCCGTCGCACATCAAGCCGGAGCGGTTTCAGCGCGTGGTGATGACGGCCGTCCTGTCTGACCCGGCGGTCCTGAATGCCGATCGCAAATCGCTCATGGAAGCAGCAATCCGAGCCGCGCAGGACGGCTTGCTACCCGACAAGCGCGAAGGTGCATTCGTGGTGTTCGGCAAGATCGTCCAATGGATGCCGATGATCGGCGGCATCATCAAGAAGATTCACCAGTCCGACGAGATCGCCATGCTGACGGCCAAGGTGGTCTACGGCGGCGACACGTTCCGCGCATGGGTGGATGACGAGGGCGAGCATGTCGCCTACGAGCAAGCCGAGCATCCCGACTATGACACCATCCGCCAGGTCTTCGCGCTCGCCAAGACGAAGGACGGCGCGGTCTACGTCGAGACGCTGACGCCACGCGACATCGACAAGATCAGGAACGTCTCCCGGTCGAAGGACAAGGGACCGTGGGTGCAGTGGTGGGAGGAGATGGCGAAGAAGTCTGCCATTCGCCGGCTCGCCAAGCGGCTGCCGCTGTCGTCCGAACTGCATGACCTGATGCAGCGCGACAACGATCTCTACGACCTATCGCAGGCGCCCGATCCGCGCCCAGCCTTTCAGGAGCGGTTTGCCGCCGCCGCTAAGGCCTCTCCGGCGCTCACTGACGAGCGCGAGGGCTTCGACGCGTCATTCGTCACCCGCGAGACGCAAGCCCTGTCAGAGGGCGCGGCTGACATCGAGGAACAATATCCCGGCTCTGCCCCATTGGAGCCGGAACCGGAGGCTGGCGCAATCGAAGCGCGGGAAGAACCCGTCGCAGCGCCGGCCTCCGAAGATTTCACCGAGGCCGAACGGGCATGGCTTCGCGGGGTAGCCGCTCCGCTCTGGTCAATCTCCTTCACCAAGGAAATGCCGCGCGTTCAAGCGATGGCGAAGTCGTTCGTTCCGCCGGATGAGGTTCGCCAGCCCGCGAGGGACAAGGCGCGCGCCATCACGAAGCTCTGCCTTGAAGTCGCGGACGGTGAGCCGGTTTCGCAGCGGCGCGAGATGGTCGCTGCCCATGCCGGACTCAGCCAGGACGAGTTGCGCGAGGTGGAGGCATGAGCGTTTCCGCCTATCCACTCGCTTGGCCGGAGGGCTGGCCACGCACGCCGTCCAGCCGCCAGCAGGACAGCAAGCATCGGTTCAAGCGGTCCGGGAGGACGAACCCCTACTGGACGTTTGCAGAGGCCCGCGACGAACTGAGCAACGAGCTCGACCGGATGGGCGCTCGCAACGTGGTGCTGTCGTCGAACTATGAACTTCGGCTCGACGGCTTGCCGCGCGGCAACGGTGCGCGCCCAGTTGATACCGGCGTCGCGGTCTACTTCACGCTGAAAGGCGTTCAGAAGGTCATGGCGTGCGACATGCACATCCGGGCCGAAGAGAACATGCGTTCGATTGCTCTGGCGCTGGACGCCATGCGGGCGCTGGAGCGCCACGGCGGCGGCATCATGATGGAACGGGCATTCGAGGGCTTCACGGCCCTGCCAGCGCCCGGCGCAAAGCGTTCGTGGCGAGAGGTGCTTGGCATCAAAGACGGCATCGCTGCGACGCGAGAGACCGTCGACTATGCATATCGGGAGTTGGCGAAGAAGCGCCATCCTGACGCGCCTGGCGGCTCAGACGATCTGATGTCTGAACTCAACGCAGCGCGCGACGAAGCGCTGAAGGCGGTGACACCATGACCAGTATGGACCGCATCCGCTCGACCACCAACCGCCGCGCTCTGGACATCGTCCGTGGGCGCAAGACGGAGGAACTGTCGATCGAGATAGTCGACCGCGACTTCCGCCGGTTCTTCAACGCCGAACTGGAGCGCGTTCTCCCCGCCAATGACGGCATAGGGCGGGATGTGTGTCCTCTAACTGCGGGGTTAATCTGATGGCGAAGTTCATTGTCGACTACCGATTCCACGGTCGCGGCACGGATACGATCGAGGCAGACAGCTTAGAAGCTGCGCAGGCGATTGTTGATGCGAGGATCGAAGATGACGCATTCGATCCTCCCTGCGACGACTACGACGACATCGACGCTTCTGTGCGCGAAATGCACCCAGTAACTCGGGCTGGCAAGGAGATGTGGACGACTTACGTTTTGCCGTCCGACACGCGAGGCCATGCCTCTGCGCTCAATTCGTCGCCCCTGTTCGCCGGCCGTTCTGCCCTCTCTCAGAGGGGAGAATAGCGATGGCTGACCGTCCGATTCTTTTCAGCGGCCCGATGGTTCGTGCATTGCTTGCAGGCGCCAAGACACAAACGCGCCGGGTGTTGAAGCCGCAGCCGCCAGCAGATTTGGGCCTTGTGGGCATCTATGCGCCAAGGCTGACTGCCGTCTTCGGCTACCTCACTCCAGATGCCGACTACAAAGTCCCGCTCAGTTATATGCCGGGCGACCGCCTCTACGTCCGCGAGGCGTGGCGCGCCGCCCGCAGTCTCGATAGGACACCGCCGCGAGATATCCCGCGCGATGCAGACATTGAGCATGCCGCGACGGCCCGCAGTTACGCCGAGATTGGTCTTAAGGGCAAGTTCCGCCAAGGCATGCACATGCCGCGCTGGGCCAGCCGCCTGACGCTCATCGTCACCGATGTTCGCGTGCAGCGGTTGCAGGAGATCAGCGACCGAGATGCATGGGCCGAAGGCATCAAGCCTCCGCTGGAAGAAATGTCCCTGCCAGACGCCGCCGCTTTGTGCGCGCGCTACGGCACTGACCACGCTGGCGTCGCATCATACGCCAAGCTCTGGGACAGCCTGAACGCCGAGCGCGGCTACGGCTGGGCAGCAAATCCTTGGGTGGTCGCGGTCTCGTTCACCGTCCATCGCGGCAACATCGATCAGATAGCGGAGGCAGCATAGATGGCCCTCCAGTTCCGCAGGCCCGACACGGCATTCTCGCTCGACAAGTCCAGTAAGGCTACGCGCCGGATTGAAGATCCCGCGCACCTCGCATTCATTCGTAAGCTGCCATCGGCAGTCTCCGGCGCGATGGGCTGTGAGGCCTGTCATATCCGCTCAGGAAGCGCACTGCATCGCAAGAAGCACACAGGCGGGCAGCAGAAGCCGGACGACGCCTGGACCCTTCCCCTGACGCCAGCGGAGCACCGCGAACAGCACTCCGGCAATGAAGCCGAGTTCTGGAGGCGACACGGCATCGACCCGTTCGAACTGGCCATTCGCCTCTACGAAATCTCAGGCGACGTCGAAGCCGGACGGAAAATCATCGCAACCGCACGAACGGAGCCACGGACATGACCCGCACACCTGACGCCGGCACTTCCCGGCCCGCGCTTCCCGAACTGGAGGCGGCGCGCGACCAAATTTCCGCAGCGATTGAAATGTCGGAAATTGAATGGAGCATGAGTTTGACGAGCCTGGTCGACGGCGTGTCGACATACTCGCTCACGTATCAGGGCGACCCGGATGTCTACACCTTCCACGACACCGACGACCTCTATGCGCACGTCGCAAAGCGTCGAAACGATGCTCGCGCCGACGCCGCCCTCGCCGCCATAGACGCCGCTCTAGCGTCCGGGGAGCAGGGGTGGCGGACTGCCCTGACCCGGGAGCAACTCACTGAACTCGGTTGCGTGATCGTGCCTAGAGACCAGTTGCTGGACATCTTAGAGATTGCCAACCGGAACGAATGGTCACTATCCGGCGATGCGTTGGCGCGTCTAATGGACCGTGACGTTGCCGCCCCTCCAGCCCCGGAGACACGGACATGAGCGGGCAACCGAATGGCGTCGAATTTGGATGGGGCGCGCCGCCCATGGGAACCCAGCATCCGGTTATTCCGGCAGAAGCAGCGGAGCATTTTGACAAGGACAACATGGCGGTTGTGCGGCTGCATCTTCGCGGGCTGATCACCGACAGCCAGCGAGACGCGGCATTCAAAAAGCTCACCAAGAAGATTGGAACGGCTATCCGCAAAGCATTGGAGACACGGACATGAGCGGCCTGGATGAGAAGGGCTTGGAAGCCGCAACGCGCGTTTACGCGAAGACCGTTAGCAAGGACCCAGACGCGTGCGCTCCGGAGAAGCGGCTATGAGCAACGTAAATAGCATCCCGGTCGCGCGACCGCTCGTGTGGTATTTGAACGATGCAACTGCTGCCGAAACGCCATTCGGTCTATACGAATTCGGTCAGTGGCAGCGAGGGTCCGACGCCATTGTTCTGGTGTTTGGAGGCAGCGAGATTTCCGAGCATCAGTCTATCCAAGCCGCCAAATCCGCCGCGCAGTCCGACTACGAAGCTCGCATTCGTTCCGCCCTTGCCGCCCCATCGGTGGCGGAGACTGCGGAGCCGGTGGAGGAACTGCAATGGCGTGAGGGTTCCGTCGCTGATCGGTATATCGCCGATGCGGATGGCCGTCCGATGTATGAAGTCGGCTTCGACAACGGACGCTGGTATTGGATGCACAATTGGCAGGGGCTGGCCAAGTCCGGGGCTGCCAGTGAAGAAGCAGCCAAGGCCGCCGCGCAAGCACATTACGAAACCCGCACCCACCCCTCCCCATCCCCTGTCGCTCCCTCCGGACTGGAGGCGCTGGACGACGGCCCATCCAAGCGCGAAGGCGAAGCCATTATGGCCGAAGCCGCCGCTATCGAGCGCGCCGAGACCGCCGAACGCGACCTCTCCGCAGCCCTCGCGCGCAATGCCGAGATCGAGGGGGAGACGATCGAGCGGTGCGCGAAGATTGCGGGTAGCTACGCGTTCATCTCCGCCGCCATCCGTTCCAGCGCTACCAAGCAGGAGAAGGCAGATGGCTGAGCGGCACACAATTCATTTACCGGACGGGACGCGCGTCGAGGTCGTCGGCGACCGGTATGAGGTCCATCTAGCCGCGCCGATCGTCGTCCACAGAAAGCATTGGATCCGGTCATTCACAGCCGCCGAAGAGGTGCGCAGGACTTACGTAGAGACGGCATGCGATCCGGTCACAAAGGCAATCGAGGCAGCCTTCCGCACCGTCCCGCAGATCATTTACGGTGATAGCGATGACTGACGCCCTCTCCCCCGAAGTCATGAAGCTGGCGCGGGAGATGCGCGAGGGCTTGGTGATGGGACCGCGCGCAATTGGCGAGGCCATTGTCAGTGCCTGCAGTGTTGCCGATGAAACTCTCGCCATCGACGATGAAATACTGGTCCTATCAGCGCCGGACAATGTGGTGCGAATAGACCTTATTAAGCTCGCCGCTGCCCTCGGCGTCCATCGCTTGTCGTCAAAAAGGACTTTCCTGGTTGGAGAGATTCCAAACGAACACCCGCCGTCTATTGGGTATCTTCGGAACGAGGATATAGCGCGGGATGTCCTCGCGATAGCTGACGAATGGGCGGCGCGCGCCTACACCGATCTGACACACATGAGCACCGCAGGCATCATCGCCCGCGCCCTCACCGCCGATCGCGCCTCCTGTCAGGCATT
>Ga0181337_1000037_pt1 | contig 27647 bp, 27 predicted proteins | sample Sp13VDMM15DD_FD_168302 | JGI IMG/M metagenome (GOLD analysis project Ga0181337, IMG submission 168302) | Freshwater viral communities from Lake Michigan, USA - Sp13.VD.MM15.D.D | ecosystem: Environmental > Aquatic > Freshwater > Lake | place: USA: Michigan | collected 2013-04-23 | reverse complement strand
GGACCGGTTTGTCGCTTCGTCCAGCCTCCGGTGCACGTTGGCCCGGCTCGTGTCGGACTTCTGCTCGGAATCGTGCATGTCGTCGCGAACCTGGACGAGATGCCTCTCGATGCCCTCCACTTTGGCGAGAAGCAGGCCAAGGGTTCGCTCTACGTTGGTAGCTGGCATTCCGTCAGGCCTTCCATCCGCAGAGCTTCACGCCATACTCATTGTGGGTCCGCATCTTTTCGCGCGATACCCGGTCCATTCCCGCGTATTCCGCCTCTGTCGGACGGCGCGGGTCGTTCGTCTTGCACCACACGTCAGCGCTCGTGCTTACGCACCCAGCGATAGTTAGAATTCCTATTGCGAGCGCTAATGCCTTGTGATTCAATGGGTTCATGACTGATACTATCCTTCATATAGGGCGAAATCGGAACAAGAACGTCATCATCGACTGCCGAGATTGCGCCGCTCGATTCCATCCCAAGCACGGACGAGAAACCACCTCGTTTTGGTGCTCTCGCGCCTGCCATGCGCTCTCTAGCCGGCGGTCGCATGACGAATTCATGCTCGCCTTCAACCGAAGCATTGAGAAGATTCCTGGCGGGTGTTGGATATGGACCGGATCGCGAATAACAGGCGGCTATGGCGTCATCGGTTATCGAGGCAAGCCGCAGCCAGCGCACCGCATTTCCTACATCGAACATAACGGGGATATCCCGGTAGGTTTGCTTGTATGCCACCGGTGCGACACTCCGGCATGCGTCAACCCGGATCACTTGTTTCTGGGGACACAGAAGGACAATGTGCGCGACATGCTCAAAAAGGAGCGACAGAAGTTCGGGCTGAATGCTCCTCACGTGAACTTTAGAAAGCGCCGCCTTACTCCAGACCAAGTCCGTCAGATACGCGGCGATCCACGGAGCCTAAGCCAACTGGCAACGGTTTATGGAGTAAGCGGCAGCGTGATCCAATGCGTGAAGGCGCGGTCTCGTTATCGCAACATCACCTAGCGCCGGACCCACTTCTCGTTTTCGGCATCAAGCTGAGCATCAGACATGCGATCAGTTTCCGCTTCGATCCGGTCATGGTTTTCCACCGCCTTTGCATCTGCTTTGTGCTGTCGGGCGAGCGCGTCTGCCCCGCCCTGTTTCCGGCCCGTCCGGTAGGCCAGGAAGCCCGCCACGGCTCCCGCCGCTGCGATGACGCCTCGCAGGCCTAGGAGCCGCCACGCAGCCATCAGGGCGACGGCGGCGAGGATCAGCCACGCCCAGAGGGGAACAGCATCGAGGAGCCATCCGATCATCGCCTCTCACCCGACTGGAACGCCTCGACGCTCTTGGCCTCGCCTCGCCTCGATAGCAGGAACAGCACGACCGAGACCGCAACCACGCCGCCGATCCAGACGTAGCCGGGAATGTCCGCAGCACCCTCCTTGATCGGATCGATGTAGCCCTTGGCCGCGCCGAGATATTCCAGCGATCCGCCGACCAAGCCGATCGCGGCGGCCGGCGCACCGACGATGAACGAGATGACCTTGGACCAGAACGACATCTTCGCCTCGGGAATCTTGTCATGCACGACGGATGGCGGGGCTTCCGTCCGTTCCGGCGCGAGTTTGCGCGGCTTGGCCGTGGACAGGGTCAACAGCAGTTCGTCATCGATCGTATCGATGACTGGCAACCCGTTCTCGTTTCGGAACGCGAGGATGGCCGTCCGGGTCAGGTCCCCGATCTTGCCGTCGATGCCGCCGACCTCGCTGTAGCCGAGTTCCTTCAGGCGGGTCTGCACGCGCTCGATAGTAGCCTTGTCGGTATAGCGCTGTGGCTGGACCGGGACGGGCTCAACGGGCGCTGGCGGGGCCACGGCGGGCGGTTCCTTCGCCAATCGCGTGTAGGCCGCCGCCATCTTCGTATCGTAGCGGTTGGCCTTGTAGCCCGAGCCGTTGTAGCCCCGCGCGAACTTGGCCCAATCCTTCTTTCGCAGCGCCGCCGCGAGATTGGGGTTCACCTCGATAAAGCGCGCCATGATCTCGACTTGCCCGGCAACGTCTCTACGCGCCAGGTTCACAAGTTCGGTGACGCTGGCGAAGCCGAGCAGCTTCCAATGCGCGCCCATGACTTGCCCGACGCCCCACGAGACGCTTTCCAGCGCGGCAGCGGCATTGATGTCGGTCGCTCGGTCCAGCAGCTTCCACCGGTCTTCCTGCTTCGATGGGTTGGCGATCGCACCAGCCTTCGGAGAGGCCAGCCCGGCGGCCCGTGCAGCCTTCCTCTCGGTCGCTGACAGACGACGATCGAAGTAGTGGCCCTCGAACCGGATCAACGGCTCATTGCGGCCCTTGACCCGCGCATAGGCTTTGCCGGCGGATTCGATCTCTGCCACGGCCAATAGTGCGGCGGATTCCACATTGATGCGCGCGGCGATGCCCGCCACCGCCGAGACGGTTTCGTTGTCGAACATGATTGCTCCTTCCCGCGTTGGCGGGCTTCAGGTTGAGATTGCAGTGGGCGGGTGCGCGGTGTAGCTTGGCGGGATGCTACGCGAGGACATGACGTTTCATCTCGACACTGCCAGCGGCGGGGCGCTCCCCATTGCCGCCCTTGTTGTCGTCGCGGCCTTGGCTCTTTTCATCGTCGTCTTGGGGTGGGGCCGAAAATCGCCTAGCGATAACGACGATTTCCACGTCTGGTGACTACCGTACGGGCATAGAGCGAATGATCGAAGAGCAAGTCAGGTGGCTGATACAGCGCGACGCGGACAATTGGTCCTCGTCGTCATGGCTGGCGATCATTGCATTGGTGATCGTCGTGACGGCGGCGGTCTATTTTCTCAACCGCCGCCGCGCCTAGCCTACGCCCCGAACAGGAACAGATCGACGTATGCTGTGTTCCCGATGCGGTTCTCAAGATAGATCCGCTTGTTGCTATTCACCGACACCGTGAAATGCGTGTCGGTCCCCGTGGTGCCAGTCAGCACAGAGGTGCTCGTGTCCATGAGTGCGGCAAACGCGCCCTCAGCAACAGCCGCCACGCCTTCTCCGCCTGCCCACGTATCCCAATGAAAGAGCATCGAGAACCCAAGCGCCTGCAGAGACACCAAGCCAAAGCCGGTTGTGTTGGCAGGTAGCGGATAGGAAACGACACCGTCGTCCGCAATGACCGCCCTGACCTTCATCGTGCCGCCTGGATTGCGACCCGGAACGACCGACCGGCCGGACCCTTCATATGTCGCGCGGTATGCCAGCGGCCCGACGGCGGCGTAGCCGTCCGCGTTCATGTGGATCAGCGAACCGGGCGGCGAGGAGTTGTCCCAGAACGCGACCGGAAGCGAACCGGTGAAGCAGAACGTGTAGATGTCGGACCGGGACTCGACCAATTTCATCAGCGTCGCATTGCCCTCGTCGTTCCCGAACAGCGGGTAAATCGAATACGGCGCATTGCCGAGGACGGTCCACGGCGTCGTCTCCTTGATCAGGCCGTCCGTCAGCATCCGCGTGCGCAGGCTTTCGTGATCCGCGATGTATTCGGCCAGGCCGTAGCTGCCGTCGATGTCGCTCTCGATCTGCCACTGACCAACGCGCGACGGCTCGGTGATGCCGAGGTCTGCATAGATCTGCGGGACCACCGTCTTCATGTAGTCGGTGTAGATGTCGGGGCTGATCAGAATGCGAACCGGGTCATTGTTCGCGATCGTGCCGGCGCTGGAATGATAGGTGACGACGGCTTTGAAATAGGCGCTTCCAGGATAGGACGGCGTGACGATGTTGTATTTGACGAACGCCGTCGGGTCCGACGCCTTGTAGATCGTGATCGTCGGCGTGCCGATCGATGCGGTGTTGAACGCGCCGAACTTGCGCACGCCAGTCGTGGTGAAGACTGAGCTATATATCTCAGTGACAGACGCGGGGGTGGCGTGGTTGAGCCGAATGTCGCCTGCCGTTGGCTCCGAATCCGCGGTGCCGTTGTCGAAGAGATAGTTCTTCAGTCCGCCGGTCCAGTGCGAGATGTCCATGCCGCCGACCGCGACATTGAAGACGAAAAAATCCTTCGACCGATCCGCCATCGCCTTCTGCGCCCAGAAGGAAATCGGCCAACTGATAACCGTCCCGGAAGCCGCCGCGAAGGAGGCTACGCCAGCGTTGCGGGTGTAGAGGTTCTTCGGCGGGGACCAGACATGCGCCAGCGTCGCGCCGTTCGACTGGTTCCACGACAGAAGAAATTCACGGGGTGCCGTGCTCTCGAAATAGGCGCCGCCGATCGTGATATACGCGGGATGCGCAGGCTGAGACCCGACACGCGTGTAGGTGCGGCCGTAGCCGTCGCCAACAGTTGCCCAGCCAAGCGTCTCGACATCGTCAACGCCCGCGTCAACCGACACCGCGCCGAGTGCATCGGCCATTGTCTTGTAGACGACCTTGTTCGGCGTGCCGATCGCGGCCTCGACCGCATCCAGCCGATCGCCGGCATCGATCGATTCCTGCGCTGCGAGACGCGACTCCACGCTCGACAGGTCTGGCGATGCCACGACATAATCAGTCGTGTCATCGATATCGAGGATCACCACGGCGGTCTGCGGGGTAACCCCGTAGTTGGTGACGTAGGCGTTCGCATAGACCGCGCCGGCCGGAGCAACGGTCTGGACGTTTCCGCCAGACGCGCGGCCGAAGATGCGCGTGCCGCCGACCAAGCCACTTCCTGTGGACAGCGTCGTCAGGCTGGCAATCGTGGTCGACGCGGAACCGCCTGCCAGCGGCAGTTTGTTCTGGTCATACCATTTCAGGACGACAGTGACGGCATCGTTGGCCGGGTCAGGCGAGTTGACCAGGCGACGAACGGCGTAGCGCAGCCGATATTCGCGCCCGTCCTCCATCGCCGACAGGGCGCGGAGGGCAATGAATGGCCGTGCAGCAGAGATCGCGACGATCCTTCCGTCGACGCCAGATGTCGTGTCATCCACAGTGAGCGGCGCAGTCTCGGACGGATCACCACCGGAAAGAGACGTCGTGAACGACAGTGGGCTGTCACCGGGCCTGCGCACGTCGCCATCAAAGCGGCGGTCGAGCGCCGATACGGTCGCCTTCAGATCAAGTGCGGACTGCGTAAGCGTCGAAACAGGCTTTGCTGCGTCAGACGTGTTGTCGACGTTGCCAAGCCCGACATCCCCCTTGACGATGCCGGTCGGCGAAGTAATCACCGGAGCTGTCAGCGTCTTGTTGGTCAGCGTCGCAGCAGCCGCATTCTTGGTCGCATCGCTGGTATTGTCGACGTTGTCGAGGCTGAGATCGGCCTTGAGATTGGCAAGGGTAGTGTCGGTCGGCGCACCAGTGCCCGCTCCGGCACGGCGCATCTTGACCGTGCCCTCGGCCATATTGGCGAGTTTGGCGTTCGTCGTCCCGGCGTCGGCCAGACGGAGGTTCCCGGTATTGATTTCGAGGCCGGTTCCAGCGGCGATCTGAGTGGCGCTGCCTGCGCTTTCAGCACCAACCAGTCGGCCTGCCGATAGGTTTTGGAGCTTCGCCAGGGTGAAAGAGGAGTCCGGAACCACCGGCGCCGACGAGAACGTTTTCACCCCCGCGATGGTTTGCGCTCCGGTGAGCTTGACCATCGAATCCCAATGCACCGTCAAGGTGTCGACGATGCTGGTGATGTTTCCCACGGTTCCGTAGAGCGTATCGAAGTAGGTTTTGAACGCTGCCTTGGCGTTGGCAAAGGTAATCCGCTTCAGAACGTTCGATGCAGCGCTATCGATAATCGCGACTTCGTCAGCATCGACAAGAGAGGTCTTCGCCGTGGCACCGTGGATGCTGCTGCCGACATTGGCGGCGTCGGTCACATCCGCCAACGCCTCGATGCCAGAAAGCTTGGTTTCCTGCGCGGTCGTGAACGCTGCGGTCGTGTTGGTGAGAACCGTTGCCAACGGCTGATAGAGGGTATCCGTATAGGTCTTCAGCGTCGCCTTGATGTTCGCCCATGTGAACTTCGTCAGGACGTTGGACGAGGCACTGTCGATGCCTGCAAAGGTGTCGGCATCTACCGGCGTCGTCTTTGCGGCAGAGCCATGGATGGCCGAACCGACACTCGCCGCATTGGTTACGTCTGCGCCGGACGTGATATTCAGCGCCGTGCGGGCTTGTGCAACAGTGGCGTTGATCGGATCGCCGGTTCCGCTGACCGGCCCCATCTTGAACGTCGCCTCCGGCATGTTGGCCAGATGCGAATTCGCAACGCCATCGGCGGCGAGGCGCAGGTTTCCGCCAACGATCTCCATCCCGGTGCCAACAAACACCTGAGTAGGGACGCCGGCGGTCTCTGCTCCAATCAGGCGCTGAGCCAACAGGTTCTGCACCTTCGCCAGCGTGACGGATTGGTCCTGCATCATCGCCGTGGCGATGCTGTCTGCCACCAGGGCGATCGCAGTGATCCCGGGGATCTGGACAAAGGTCACGGCGTCGGTGCCTAGCGTGACGAGATTCTCAGCCGTGTTGTTGTTCTTCCATGCGGTGTTGGCGTTGGCTGTTCCCGCCTTCACGAACACCGATGCGCCGATCATTTCAGCCACGCTGTCGGCATCGGTCACCCGCGTCCATGCGCCGCCGGAGTTGGACAAATAGATGCCGACGGCCGGCGCGCTGGTCTGGAGCGGCGCCAGGATGCGCTTACCGTTGCCGCTGGTAACGCCATCGACGGTGATCGTGCCCGTCAACGCGATGTTGCCCGTGGCACAAAGATCGACAGCCGGTTTCCAGTTGCCGAGGCCGATCGCCCCTTGCCCGATCACGGCGTCGACAAGCGCGAACAGCGCGCGGATATCCGCCTTTGTCGGCTCGGTCGGCGTTGCGCCCGGCCCGTCGACATAGGTCGCCTTGGCGAAATCAGTGATAGCGCCCATGTGGTCAGTGCTCCATGCAAAAGCGGCCCGCTAAGTGCAGGCTGCCGTGTGCTGATGTTCGGTTGGTCAGACGATGATGATGTCGAGCTTCGTGGCCTGAGGGCCTTCGACGCGGGAACGGTTTTCAGGGATGGCGTAGTAATCCCAATCGCCCTGCGGCGCGCAGGAAACGGTCTGGATGTAGAGATATACGTTGTCGAGTGCGCCAACCCACGTCGATGCGCGGAAGGAGAAATTCGACGATCCGCTGTCCGGGGTCAGGTCGCCCAGATAGACCCCGACCCCGCTGACCGGCGCATCGCTGTAGTGTGTCGGAACGCCCCGGAAGCTGGCAAACACGCCGGTTCCCGCAACGCTCTGGCTGGCGATCTCGAAACCATAGCGATGAACGACGCTGTCGGTCGGGTCATACACATAGGCCACGCCTGTCTCTGACCCGGTCGCGTGATCGGCCCGGTTCGTGCCCGCGTTGCGTGACCAGTTCGCGCCATAGGTGACGCCCGCAACGCCCGTGAATGACGGATCGGGCCAAAGGTTCGTGACGGTGTTGTCGCCGTCGATGTAGGGAAAGGTCGTCCCGAGCAGCGCATTGACGCGCTTGATGAAATGCGTCGTCTTGTTGAGCGTGACGCCGGTCGGAACCCGGTAGAGCGCGATGCTGTGAAGATGGGCATCGTTCGTCGTCGTGAACGACAGTGGCGCATGGCCCATATGGATGCTGCCGCCAGTCACCGCGAACGCTGTCAGCGCGGCCGGCGCGACGGTATCGATCGTGGTGATCACCTCCTCCGGCGGATCGGTCCACTCGCCCTTTGTGCCGGATGCGTTGGCAAAAGCAGTCTTGATCTCAAGGATCGTATCGGCGGGAACGGCTCCGGTGTTGAGAATGATCAGGCCGCCATCGGGCTCGGCTTCGGGGAAGCTGAGATCCGTCCATGCGCCAGGATCACCGCCTCCGGTATCCTGCACGCGCCATGACAACCAGGGGACCAGCGTGTCATCGTTGGGGTCAATGATCGCGACCTGTAGATAGACGCTGCTTCCGCTAACCAGCGCCAAGACGGAGTCGATGGTCGGGACCCCTTCCTCGTTCGTATCTGGCTTCGGCGGAATCGGCGGGGCCGCGCCCTCGTCGCTTGCCGGCGTCCACGCATCGATGTCGTCCGGCATCTGGATGACATCCATCGAGAAGCCGCCCTTCATCAGGTTCAGGACAGAACGGCGATTGGAGAACAGCATGCCATCAAGGGCCGGCAGCCTCTTGGGGGTATCCAGCCTCACCCACGGCATGTAGACGGCATTGATGCCCGCCAGCCGGACATCAAACCTGCCCCGGCGCTTGGCCCTCGCACGAAGATAGTCCCGCTTGCCCAGCCGCCGCGCCTGCCGCCATTTGGTGACGTAGTCGTATTCCGCCGACTGAGATAGGACGCGCCCAGCGATGACCTGCGCCGGCACATCCTCCCAGAAATCCGTATCTGTTTCGCTGTAGTCTGTGGCGGAATAGTTGAACTTCGGAATGACCCGGTTGATCTCCTCTTCCGGCAGCACGTCATGCTGGATCGAATGCCCGAGGATATCTGCGTCAGTCAGTGTCCCGACATATTTCTCGCGGAATTTGCCTGCCACGACGAGCAAAGCGCCATCGCCTCGCTCGCACATCCATCCGTCCATCGACGCGAGGATGGCGTTGGTCCCGACCTTCGGGTCAAGGTCCGCGGTCCCGGTCCCGTCGCATTCGTAGCGCTTTTCCGTCCCACCAATCGCCGTATTGATCAGTTCGTCGCAGACATCCGCTTCCTCCTGCCACATATCGAGGACGGGAAGGATGGCGGTGCGGAAGTCGCGCTTCGATCCGAACGCGCTGAAACATTCGTGCCAGGCCAGAATGACGATAGGGTTGCGCGTCCACACCCAAGTCGATGGGTCATCCGGGTCTTGCAGCGGGTCGCGAAAGTCCCAGCACTTCGCCAGTTTGCAGACCGCAGATGGCAGTGGGGGGCCATACGGATAGGTCTTGCGCTGGTTTTCCGGCGTCTTCGCGCGCCGCGCGGTCATGCCGATCGATGCTTGCCCGTCGAGCCGGTGATTGACGGTCCAGACATCTTCAGGGCCGAGAATACCGACGATATCTTCGAATGCGGTTTCAGGCACCGCCCCCAGCCGCGTGTAAAGGCGGATGCGGGCACCGCCATATCGCCCTCTGAACTGCGGAGCGACATAAGCGCCGGTTGGGCTGGCCGGGTCGCCTACAAGCGTGACTTGATCGTCATGCAGGTAGAACGTCTCGAAACTCTCGATCGGGTGGCCGCACACCGCCTGAACCGAAATCAGCCACGGCAGTTTTGCCTCCCAAAGCATCATTGCGCCGGAAATGCGGGCCAGTCCGACGCCCCACCAACGATGCGGGATGGCCTGCATCATGGGGTTCTTCGTCTTGTCAGGCTTCGGCGGCTTCATCAGAAGCATCTGAATGCCCATCGTCAGGGCAGTCGTGGCGATGGCCGATGCGATGGAGGCGAACGAGATGAACGTCGAGCCGCCGATCAGGAAGCCGCCAGTGCCAAGGATGTAGGTGAAGATCGGCGTGAAGATCGGATCGCACAGTTCCGGCGGGTAATGCGATGTCGTGTTCGCGAGGTCGTTGAAGCGGATGCGCCGCTGGACATCCTCCGTCGATGAGTGCTCGAACAGGGCCGACGAGGCGCGCCATTCGACCCGCTTGGGCGCGACCGCCTTGCGGAAGACGTCGATGATATCGCTCATGCGATCCTCCACGCCGCACCGGTGAATTCGAGCTTCTTGACCTGCACGCCGCGCGCCGACATGACCGCCCAGAGGGGCCCGAACCGGATGGCGGGAATGTCCTTCACCACCGCGCCGTCGGCATCAAAGCCGGTCATGGCGCGGACGATGCCGATATCGCCGTCGATCGGTTGCTGCACACGCATGAAGCCGAGGCGTTCCAGCGCGAAGCCCGCCAACCGCTCAGGGCCGCCATAGCTGTCGAGCAGGGCTTGTGCGCCAGCGGCATCGTCATAGGTGCCGCGCCAGTCAGCGCCTGGGTCGCGACCTGTCGCTTCCTGCACCCAATCGCACGGGAAGAACGTGCAGTCGCAGAAGCTCCACTGCCAGCGATGCGGCAGGGCCAGATAGTCTTTCAGCGTCATCATTGGATCAGAATGGCCATGCCGGCGCGACGCCGCGCGCAATGCGGGATGTGTGATCGCAGCCCAGATCGGTCGGGTAGAGCGCCTTCTGATGCGCTGACGACCACAGCGAACCGGATGGCCTCGACCGTGTGTTGTTGCCGGAGATCACTGCGAGGCTCAGCGTCACGTTAGGGTTGTCCTCGCCCGCCACGACGGCGCTTTCTTCCGACGGATGCGAAGCCGTTCCCGACCACACCGGAATGAGGGACGCGGTCGGCTGGTAGTATTGGTCGAGCGTCGTGAGCGCGATCATGACCTGCTTGCCGCGCACCGGCGGCATTGCGGCCATGACTTCGGCCGCTGTCGCCGGATCGATGCCGGAGATGCCGAAGGAAACCGATCCGCTCTGCCCGTTGCACAGCACTTCAAGCGACGGGACGTTCAACAGCCGGCCGCCGCCGAGGAACACCGTGCCATCCGCCGTCACCCCGTCGATGCCGGCCGGGATGTCATTGACGCCCATCCAGATATGCAGCGCCGGGTCCGTCGCCATGTAGAAGAAGATGCCGAGCTGGTGGCTGGACGACATCGACGTGATGACTTCGGCCGACACATAGTCTGCCCGCCACGACCCGATCTGCGCGGCGTAGGTGTCCATCCATGCCATGGGGTTAGCTTTGCTCGCGCTCGGCTAGCATCGCCATGAAACGCGGCAACGCCTTGGCTCGCACTTCCTCGCGAAAGCTCGCGAGAAACCGCTGCCTCGGGTCTTCGGCGGCAGCAAGGGCGACGTTCAATTCGGTTTTGTAAGCATCCAGTGCGATTAGCGCCATGCAGAAGACGAACGATGTGAGGCCTTCGTCATCGCCGCCGACCGAGATGCGGTCTGGACCTTCGTTTTCCATCTCAGAAAGCTTCCACAAATTGCAGCGTCGGGCTGGACCGCCAGAAGCCCTCGATCTCGTGCGCCAGCGTGAACCCGGTCGGGAACTTCATGACGGTGCGCGGGCGAACGAACTCTACCAGCGTGTCGACCTCGACCGCCTGTTTCAGCGGCCCGGAGATCGCGAGGACATAGTCCTGCACGTCGACCGTCTCGCCTTCGATGACCTCTGTCGTTTCCGAAACCGAGACCACGTCCCAATAGCGATAGGACCGCCAACCCTTGCCAGCCGTCGCCCCGACATCGGCATGGTAGATCGAAAACCAGTCAGACCAGCGCAGCGGCCTAGCAGCCCCGTAGAGCCGTATCGAGAGTTGTCCGGCCCCAAGTCCCGCCGCAGCCGTCACCTTGCCCCACACGGTCGCCTGCGAGTATCCAGCGCCATCGGAGAACATCGACCCGTCCGAATGCGGGATGCCGCCGATACGGGGTTGCGGGATGCCCTGCGCGTTGATCGGGAATGGCCCCTGCCAGTCCGTCAGGATCGGGACGTTCATGAACCGGAACGACCCGTCCAGCCGTGCCGCAACCCAGCCCAGGTATTCGTGCTCCTCCCGCGCCTGGACGAAGCATTCCTCGTAGGAGCATGTCAGGACGCCGCCGCCAGAGAACTCGATCGACACGCTTTCGCCGACGCCGTTCCGCCCGCTGTCGATCGCCGCGCCCTTGACCTGGAACGTCGCCCGCCGTGGCTTCAGGTAGTCAACCAGAAGCGTTGGAAGCCCGGTGTAGCGGCCCATCAGCCGGCTTTCTGGTTGTTGTAGGTGTTCTGCATCGCACCAAAGCCGCCGCGAGCCATCTCCTGATAGAAGTTGCTCATGCCCTGCTGGATGCCCTGATTGACGAGCATGCGGACATGGGCGTCACCGTTGGCACCCTGCACATTCACGTGGATCTGCGCGCGAGGTGGTGCAGCGTTCTGGTTGCCAGCGCCGAGCTTATGGTTCGGGACGACCTGTTCGCCGCCGCGGAACCTGACAATCTCCGGACCGCGCTCGCCGACCCATGCCATGCCCGGAGGGGCGTTGTCGGTGCCGTCGGCAAACCCGAAAAGTTTCGGCAGGAAACCGAGGATCATGCCAAGTAAGCCGCCGCCGCCGCCGCCACCACCGGACTGTTGACCGCCGCTGTAGCCCAGCAGACCGCCAAGGCCACCGCCCGCGCCATCCTTGAAGTTGGCGAAGTTGTCGAGCCCGGTTCCGAACAAACCGCCCAGCGGGCCGTTGGGGCTGGTGAGCGAGGAGCCAACCTGCGTCAGGTTCGATGCAAAACCGTCGAGACCCTTCACCGCGCCATCCGCCGTGTTGCCGAGCTTCGCCAGTTGCGCGTTGAACTTGTCGACATAGACCGAGCCGGACGTTCCGAGCACGTCACGTGCGCCTGCGCCCTGCGACATCGGCCGGCCAGTGAACCACACCGAAGCGGCGTCCTGTGGATTGCCATACTTCGCGATCGAGCTGCCGAACTGCTTGTCGAAGACGGAGTCCTGCGCGCCACTATCGGCGAGGAACTGTTCCGGCGTCAGCGATCGGCCCAGCGCGTCCTTCGTCCACGACGGGATGTTGTTGCCCATGACCTGGTAGCGGCCATAAGCACGGTCACCCTTCGTCCATGGACCAAGAGCCGAGTAGCCGCCGCTGCCCTGACTTTCGATCGCAGCAATCGCCTCTCGATAGGCGGACATACCGCCGGAGAGCGGGGAGTTGCTGTTGGCTGCGATGGGGGATGCCGCACCGAAGAATTGGCCGGCTGTCATGTTGGCCGCGAACCCCGCGCCGGGTTTCATGCCTGTCAGCGCGCTCGCAAATGCCGTGGCGAGCTTATCAAAGATGTTCGACAGTTGCTTGTCCATGGAGTTGGAGAGCGCCGACAACACGGCCTTCCCAAGCGCATCGCCGACGTCACCCCCGTTCTCGATCAGTGCCGACTTGAAGGTGTTCAGGAAGCCGAGGGCCAAGCCTTTTGCATCCGCGAACTCCTGCATATCGCGCATCATCTGCGCTTCGGCCGAATTCATGCCGATGCCAGTGCCACGAAGCCGTCCGGCAATGCCCTGCTCCGTCGGTGAACGGAACATCTGGTCCCGTTCGAAACCGAGGTCTTGGCTCAGGCTGAGACGCGCCGCAGCATCCGCCAGCTTGCCGAGTTCGGCCGCCGTCTCCTTGATGCGGGCGATGTCGCTCTCGCTGGCTTTTTCACCACGGCGAGCCGCTTCCTCGCGCAACCTGGCAATCTCGGAATACTCGTAACCCAGGCGGGCTACTTCGCCGGCGGTCGCGCCAATGAGCGACAGTTCCTCGCGGGCGGATTCGATGCTGCGGGACTGCGCCCGCTCCCGTTCGCTGCTGGCGTCACGCTCCTCGATCGCCTGTCGGTTCCGTTCTGCGGCAAGAGCGCGATCAACGCGTGCCTGCATACCGCCGCCGCTGTCGCCATCCTCACGAGCGCGGGCGCGCACCTGTGCCTCAACGGCTGCCAGACGCTCTGCATTGGTGCGGGCTCGCGCCATCTGCTGTTCGGCCGCGAACTGATCATTCTCGCTCTGGAGTTCAATCCCGCGCCGGCCGACGTAACGCGAAAGGTCGCGCCGATCCGACAGACCGGGCCGCGTGTCCTCGCGATCGATACGCTGAAGTATCTTCTCCAGTTCCGCCGCCTTGTCGGCGAGGTCGACGATCTCCTTGCCAGCAATAATAGCTTCATCGGCGAGCTTTTGGAGACCATTCGCACGACCGATTTTCTCGACCTCCGCATTGAATGTCGCAATGCCCTGCGCGCCTTCGATCTTCAGGCGGTTGATCGCATCTTCGAACGGCGCGAACTTTCCGGTCACGTCGAAGGCATTCGTGCCGAGCAGGAGGACGGCATCGGCCGCGTCGCGAAGCGCGGCCGGGTTTTGAGACGACCCGACCAACTGCTCGAACAGCCGCTCGACTTCATCATTGAATCCCGCAAGATCCGTCTTCCCGCTCTTGGCACTCTCGATCAGCGCGGAGAGGGGCGCGGCAAAATTCTTCTGGTCACCACCGAGATTACGGAGGCCGTCCATGCTGACGCTGCTGCCGAAAGTCGTCTTCATCCAGCCGGCATCGTCCAACTGGTTGAATAGAGGCTCCGTCCGTGCGCGGAGTTGCGCTTCGATCAGTCGCTGCGCATTGCGGGCATTGGCCCCTGTGAATGCCATGCCACCCGAATTTCCGACGCTCTTGGCCGCCTCGCCGAGATCGCCATACTGACCCTTCAGAAGGCGCAGCGTGTCGGAATGCGATTTCAGGGCGTCTTCGAGCGTCTTCGCGCCGTCCTTGCCCTTCATGAACCATTGGATCGTCGCTGCTGCCGCCGCGGTAGCGCCGACCGTAAAGAGCATTGTCGGCGACACGAGTGACAGGATGCCCGCGCCGAGGGCTTTGAGACCGCCGCCCTGCTGCACAGCCATCGCAAGCTGCGGGCCTTGCTGAAAGGCCGTTGCCATAGGCGCCTGGCCCATCATAGCCATCATGACGGCGTCCTGGACCTGGAACGCCGCGTTGGACGAATTGAAGTTGCCGCCGCCTCGCACGCCTGCGTTTTGGTTTGCGACAGCGTGGACTTTTGTCACCGACGCGGCAGCCGCATTTGCCGCCGCCATCTGCGCCGTCAGTCGAGCGGTCGTGTTCGTGATCGCGTTGGCGAACTCGTGCTGGCCCTTGGCTGCAAACTGCGCACCGTCGCCGAGCTGACCATACTTCCGGAAGATGCCCTCCAGAATCGGTTCGGCCTGCATCATCGTGATCTTGCCAGTCTCAATCCCACGAGACAGGCTGTTGACCGCGCCCTGCATACGCTGCGCGGTCGCGTAGCCATCGACATATTGGCGGGAGAGCCGGGCGAGCACGTCGCCGGCCTGGCTGATCTTCGTATCCGTCTGCTGGACCGCTGCGCCAACTGCCTGCGACGAGGCTGACATCGCCTTGTCAGCCGCGACCTTCTGTTGAGCGCCGGCAGCGTATTTCGACGCGTCAAGGTTCGGGACGATCAGGAGGGAGTTGATCGGAATAGTCATGTCGCTCCCTCCTGTTTCTGTCGTTTGGCCTGATGCGACAGCCACTCTTCGTCGATGGCTGTCATGAAGGTATGGAACCGATCGAAGGCCTCGCCTTCGATGCCGTAGCGCCTGGCGTAGGTATCCAGCGCCACGAATGAGATCGGCAGTTCACCGCCCATCGCGCCGTATTGGCGGTCAAAGCGCAGAGCGCTCCATGCCCGCCAGTAGAACTCGTGCCAAAGTTGCGGCTGGGCATCTGGCGGCGGCTTCTCGACGGGCGCCTGAAGCCATTTCTCGCTGGGATTTTCCTTGGCAAGGGCCTCGACCCATTCCTGATCTTCCGGGGGAAGCGTCTTCCGGTCTATTTGCCAGCGGAAGACGCTACGGAGTTTTTTTCGGCGGCCTTGACGAACTCGACCTTCTTCTTCCCGACGCGCCCAGCGCACCAGTAGACGATCGACCGCAGCACGCGGTGCTCTTCGGCAACAAGGATGACCGAGACCGCATCCGGAGAATATTGGACATCCAGACCCTTCCATCCAAGCAGAAGGAACTCCACCGCCAGTTCGCCTTCGATCTTGGCGGCGATCTCCGGCGGGATATTGTCGTCCGGATAGTCCTTCTTCATCTGCTCGAGGCGAGCCTGACGCGCAGTGACGTAGGGCGGATAGTTGGTCGACCGGACGAAGAACTCGAGACCGGGAAGCTTCGTCATTTCGAACGGCTTCTCAGGGTTGAGGCCCGGCCATTCCTTCGGCTCGATCCACTCGCCTTCGCGTTCCATCTTCAGGTCGGCAGCGAGGCTGCCCAGTTTGATGGTCATCGCGTCACCTCACGATCGGGGCGGATAATCCCCGCATCACGCGATGTGTCAACGATGACGCCTCGAACAACGCGGCTGATTGAAATGCTGACGTTCGGGATGTGACGAACCTGCGCCGCCCCAACTGTGTGAACGCTTTGCAATGAAACGAACTGCTCGATTTCAAGACCGGCGTCGGCAGCCTTGACCAACGCGTCAACATAGGCGCGCGCAGCGATTTCAACCGCCTCCGCAAGTTGCCTGTCGGCTTCTGAGATTTCCATGTGGGTTCCCTTTTGTCGGAAGGTGCGGCGACGGGTCCGACAACCCGTCGCCTATTCACGCGCGCGAACGCGATCAGCCGTGTGCGGCGGCTGTCTGGTCAGCCCGTCTTTTTCGGAGACAGGGAGTCGATGTAGCTCTGCGGAACCGGCGATGACGGGATACCGGCGCGGAAGTGCATCTCGACGCCGTTCGGGCCGAAGGGCTTGCCGACGAAATCGGTCTCCGGAATGAACGTGTTGACGCGCTCGTTCGCGACCTTGCGGACCTGCGCCGCCTTGGCGACGGCGGACGATGTGGGGGCTGCCGATGTGGCTGCAGGCTTGCTGGTCATGGTCTCGCCTCCTATGCCGGATCGCGGGTGATTGAGATCGTCGCGCCCGACGAGCTGTCGTAATACCCCTGAAACGGGCACTCGATCAGCACGGCCTGCCCGTTACCAGGGACAGGAGGCCCACCGTCGAGGAACTTGGCTTTCGGGATCGAGAACGCGTAGGAATTGCCGGCGGCGTCAGCCAGCGTGAACGAGATCGCGATGTCCTCGTGCGCCATGATCGCCGTGTAGGCTGCCAGGCTCTCGAAATAGATGCTCGCCGACCCGGTGACTTCGAACCGGCCAAGACCGTGCGAATAGGTCTCGTAGGCGCCGACGACATCGTTCGCGTAGATGTTGTTGACGATGCGCAGCGACAGCGACCGCATCTTCGGCGGAGATACCAGCGAGGTCGAGGACAGCACCAGCGAGCCGACATTGAGACCAGCGTTGAAGACCTCCGTCGTGGTCGCCGCGGTATAGGTCGCATCGGTGATGATCGCTGTCGTCGGCGTCGGGCTGCCGATGCCCATGATGCCAAAGTTGGCCGAGACCGACTGGCGGGCGGTGAGTTGCAGGTCGAGGGTGTTCCACCGGACGCCGCGGTAGCGGATGTAGCTGTCGGTCGCCCCCTGCTCGAAAGTGAGCTCCAGCGTTCCGGCCGCATGCGTCACGCCGTTTTTCAGGACATCGGACGCCCAGGATGACGCGAAGAGCCGCGCGAGCCAGACATCGTAGGTGCCGTAGGAGAGCAGCGTGTTGATCGTGCCCTGCACCGTGCGGCCGACATCGACGATCGACGCGACGTTGCGGTCGGCGCGGATTTCGTTCGGGATATCGGTCTGCTTTGCCAGCCGGATATCCGACGAGACATAGCGCATGACCTGGAAGGCCGGCGTTGTCGGCGTTGTGCCGATTGTGGCTTCCGAAATGTCGGCAAGGCGGGTTTGACTGCCGTCAGCAACGGTCATGGCATTCTCCTATCGTGGGTTGGTTGCCGGTTGACGGCTCAGGGCGTCGGGATCGACGTGATGTCGTGGCGTTCCCAGAAGATGGTTGCCGCCAGCGAGAAGTAGTTTCCGAACGACCGGCCCGGATCACCGGCCCCGATCGACATTTCCGTCATGACCAAACCGGCAATCGACTGCTCCCGAAACAGGTAGAGCAGGTCGTTCGCATAGGCCCTCGCCTCTCGGCTGCCGGTCCCGGTCGGCGTCATGACATGTAGATAGGTGACACCGCGCTCGAGCCACATATTGGCCTGCGGAGCGCCCAAGCTTTCCTGATTGTAGCTGTCGCCATAGATCTCGGCATAGACGAACGGCGCGGGCGTTGACGGCACCTCGTAGTCGTCGTTCTCGAACACGACATCCGTTGCGGTCCATGCCGCGAGCCGACCCGTGAAGGCATCGTAAGCGGTGGGGCTGGACATCAGAGCGCGTTGATCACGATGGCGGGATAGGTCAGCGGAGACCCTGCCTGCCGGTCTTTGCGGCGGCCCTGGCTGCCTTTCAGGATGTAGGGAATCTGCGGGTGCAGACCTGCGCCGATATTGAGGTAGCGCGTCTCGAACATGAAGCCGGTGTTGAAACGACGATTGAGCGCGACGCGGGACAGATCGAACATGCGCTTGCCCTTCGAATTGTTCGCGCCGGCCTCAATGCGCCTGACGTAGGGCATGGCGTTGGTCACAATGACCTCTGCTGCCGCCGGGATGCGTGCGAAATCCATGGTGAGCGCGCCATTGGCGATCACAATGAACGACGACGCGAATCGCCCCGAACGCCGAGGCGACCGCTTCTGCAACTCGGCAATCGCGGCATTGATGACCAGCGGCCAGTTCGTGAAGACGTAGAGGATCGACCCCGGAACCGTGACCGCCTCTTCCGGCAGGCCCGGCCGATTGTTGACGAACCGCTCGTATTGCGGCGACGCGCCGGCGGCGATGGCCTTCGCCAGTTCTCTCCGCGCGAACAGCGCCAGTTCCTTCGCGATGTTTTCCGGCTCGATTCCCGCCGTGGCGAACGTCAGTTGACGGTCGAAGGATTCGAAGCCGGTCGCCATCATCCGCGGACCCTGATCTCGTAGGCGATCAACTCGCCCTGCACGCGTCTGGTATTGTCGTCGACCGCCTCAATGTTCAATTCCTTGCCGCGCACGACGCACTTGTCGCCTTTGCGCACACCCATCGGCACCTGTGCGTCGATCAGATCCTGCGCGATGACGATCAAGCTTCTGTCGCCCATCAGGATGTCACCCACGAAATCGGCCGGCTTGAAATCGACCACTCTGGCCATGACAGGTGCATCAAAGTAGGGTCGGTTTGCACCCGACCCGGTATATCGACGCATGACGACTTCCTCGCCGACCTCATCCATCATGCGTCTGTATGACGACTTGATCTCGTCGACGTTCATCGAACGGCCGCGCGCACCGAAATTGAGGTCGAGCCGGCATAGGTGCCTGTCGTCGTGATCTTGCAGCGAAGCCGATCGCCCAGCACGCCGTCGACCTTGCCCTCTGCCGACAGAGCCGCGACCGAAGCGACCGCCGCCGCCGCCGCGGCAGAGACGTTGGCCGACTTTGAAGCGTTCGCAGTGGCGAAGTCGAACCGACAGACATCGATCCACGATGCGCCTTGGTCGAGGCTCGTCTGCACAACCACCAGGCACGCGGTTCCGCCCGAGCCATAAACCAGCTTGGCCAGCAGCGTCACGCTCGTCATGCCCTCCAGCCGGTCGATCTGCGCCTGCGCCGCGCCGGCTGCCGAAGTGCCGGACGTGATGACGCTGTCGGTGACCGCCGTCGTGATCGCCGCGTCGCCGAGATTGAAGATGCCGGTCATCAGATCCACCTCTGGACATAGGGCGAAAGCAGGTCGCTGATCTCTGCGGACAGCAGCGGGTCGTCAGACGGGGCCACCCAATATTCCCGTTCGATGATTCCTGGCAGGTCTTCCCGTTTCAGGTTCGGGTCACGTGCGGTTTCTGCGAACGTCGCGGTCGCAAGCTTCGACGCTGCGAGCTTCAGATCATCCGGCGCGGTCGCGTAGCCGGCCTCATACACGACGGTGATCTTCCCGGCGGGCCACGACGTCAGCTCGTCGCTGGTGAGATAGTGCAGCACCGACCCGCCGCTGACCTCGTAGTTCGCGCCGTCAATCGCTGATACGCCATTCACCGCAGAGACGATCAACGTGACCGGGCGCCGGGATAGGTGCAGCGGCCCGCAACCAGACCAGCGAAAGACTTCTGTGCATGTCTCGCGCAAGAGGGTCGGCGGGTTTACCCCGTCGTCGGCAATGCAGCACTGCCGCGCAATCGCGGTCGAGATGCGCCGGCCGAGGATTGTCAATTCCGCATCCTTGCTATTGTCCGTCACGCCGGCCGCCGCGCGCAGTTCTGCGATCGTCAGAAGCGAAACGTCCGTCGCTGGCGTCGTGACTGAAAACCGCGACATCAGCCGAGCCTCGACAGAACTGGGTAGAGGTCGCATTCGACGGTTGATCCGTCGGCATTGACCAGGGTCAACAGGCCATCATTGTCGGCGCGCATCGCCGTGACCGCGCGGACGTGACCGGTGTCACCCTTCGGCCCGCGCTCGCCCTGTTTGCCGGGCTTGCCCTGGGTCGACATGAGCTGCCAGCCTTCGCCAGGACACGCGCCGGGATCATCCCTGCGGGCCGCAAACGAGGCGCCGTTGAGCGCGACGACATCAAGCTCACGGTATTCTCCATCGACAACCCATGTGCCGCGGATTGTGAACGACCTTCCGTCGTCGCCATCCTTGCCCTTGCGGACGATGCAGGACCAGTCCTCGTGATCCGGCTCCTTGCCGGTATCCTTTCGGGCCTGGAACAGGCTGCCGTCCTTTTCGCAGACTTCGCCCTCGTAATAGACGCGGTCTTCCCACGCCTTGACGACGGGTAGCGCGCCCATCGGCCCAGGATCACCCTGCTTTGCCGGCGGAAGGGCTTCCACGGCCTCACGGACACGACCCGCGACAAGAGACGCGATAAGCTCGGGATCGGCGTCCTTGCCCTTCTCTGGCGTCGGAAGGGCGGCAACAGCCTCGTCGACCATGGCCCGGACTGTTTCCGGATCCACACTCTTGCCCGGTTCCGCAGGCGGCAGCTTGCCGACTTCATCCGCTACCATGCGCGCGATGACTTCCGGATCGACCTCACGCGGTTCAACTGGCGGAATGGCTGACACCGCTTCTCCAATCAGTTCGCGCACCAATTCCGGATCGACTTCCTTCGGCTCGACAGGCGGCAGAGCGGCAATCGCTTCCGCGATGCGATCGGCAATCATCGGCGCGACGTCATCAACCGTGACGCTCTTGCCGGGTTCGGCGGGTGGCAGAGCCGCGACAGCCCGGTCCACCAAAGCATCGATCCCCCATGACGACACGATTTGCTCGACGCGCTCGGAAACCAGTCGCTCAACTGCATCCATGTCGACGTTGATGCCCGGCTCGCCGTCCTTCACCGCCGCGAGACGATCCGCCAACTTCCGCTCGAGTTCCGCAACGGATGCGAGGCGGGTTTCGATTGCCGCCATGCGCGCTGCGAACTGTGCATCGCGTAGCTCACGCTCTCGTGCGGCGTCACGCTGCATGGCGGCAATCGACCGGGCAACCCGGTCCGCCGCCGCATCAGTGAACGCGCTGAGATTCACGGGTAATCCGCTCATCTAGATCGCGCCCGAACGCTTCAAAGGCCCGCCCATCGTCTGGTTCATCCTCGGGATCCTCGTTTGCGGGGGCGGCGGGCTGCGCAGGAGTAGCGGTCGGCGGTTGCATCTTCGCGCCATAGGAGAGCGGAACCATCTGCTGCTGAACGCGAGGATCGTCGCCGTCCGATACGGTGGGATAGCCTTCGGCGTTGCGGAATTCGTTGATGGCGATGCCGGACTTCGTGGCAATAGCCCAGCCTTCCATCCGTTCCTTGAAATTGGAGCGCATCAGAGCCGACGTGTCGAACTCCAGATACTCCTCTGGCTGGCCCTTCAGGCGAAACAAAAGACCGAAAGCTTCCTCGATATGGTTGAGCGCAAAGCCGAGCCCCGATGCCTTCCATGACGACATCAGCGCCTCGGTCGAGGCGAATGGTGTGTCGCCGATGCCGAGCACTGCGAGCGGCATGCGGAACGCCAATGCGATCGACTGGTCCGTGATTTTCAGCATGCCAGCAAGTTCGGCATCCTTTGCGCCGATGGTCACAGGCTTCGCCTTCAGGCCCCACGCCAGGATTGGCGTTCCACCCGCGTTCTCGCCCTGCGTCTGCGCATTCCAGCGGTCGCGAAGGGCGTCTGTCTGTTCCTTTGTCAACTGCTGATCGGTTTCGAGCATGAAGCTCGGCCGCGCCTGGTTGAGATAGAACGCGACTTGCTGGTTGAGCGCCGCGCCAGCCATCGCCCTTTCGAGGACGGTCGCGAGGATCGGGCTGACGCCCTTCAAGGGGTGGCGGGGAGTATGCAGGCGGACGTGCAGAACATCGCGCGCCGGGACAGGGTAGGACAGGTAGAACCGGCGCTCGGCGATCTCGTTTCCGCTCAGATGGTAGAAAATCGACCCATCTTCACCGACCATCGGGAGACCGTTCTGCATCAAGTGCAGCTCGGAGATTTCCTGACGATCGTTCCGGATCGCCACGGCAAAACCTTCGCCGCGCTCATACAAGGCGCGCGTCAGGTTAAGCAGGAAATCTGAAATCGACTGATAGTCGTTCGGCGCCCGGAGAATGCGCGAAAGCGCCGACGTGGTGATGACCCTCGTTCCGCCTTCCGGCGTCGTTGCCTTGTGCGCGCCGGGACACATGGCGACGGTCTGCGAATAAGCCCCGATGCACGCCTCGACCATGGCGTTGCTCTCGCCATATTGCAGCGAGTAGCCCATCTGCCAAAAATTCCAGAACCGCCCTGCCGTAGCCGACAGCCAACCGCCATCGATCTGGTAAGGACCAGGACGATACGAACCTTCGGATCGCACCGCCCACGATGGCAGGATCCGTGTCAGCCAATTCGACAAGTCAGTCTGCCTTCAGATCGCGGGTCTTGTAGCCGCGCTTCGGCTTCTCAGCCGTCAGTTCGCGGGTCTTTGTCGCTCCAGACGGCGCCTTATTCGACGGGCCATTGCCATCCGGGTCCAGATCGACGCCGCGCGACCGCGGGGTCTCGCCGCGCATCTCGACCGCGATGCCGCTCTTGTGCGTCAGTCGGCCATCTTCGCCGGGAGCGCATTCGCGGGGATCGGCGACGCCTCCGCCCTCCAGCACATACCAGGTTTCGCGCATTGAATTGTCTCCTGAGAGAGGGGACGCGGGCCGGAGCCCGCGTCGATGGTCACTTGTCGGCAACCGTGATGACGAACGTGCCAGTCTTCGACGCGCCGGCCTGAGCCAGCACGATCTTGACCCGGTCGCGACCGAGCGCGATGCGATCGCCCACCTCACCGCTTGCCGCATAGAGCGCGGCAACGCCTGCCGTTGTGTGCGTCGCGGCGCGAGGCCGAACGACTTCGGAAGCGTTGATGTTGGTGTCGGTCCAAATGTTCTCGCCGGTTTCATCCGCCGTGATCGTGAAGTCGACGCCGTCGGTGTAGGGCGTGGTGCCGTCCTTCACATACTGGACGGATTCGATGTAGCCCGAGAAATACGGCGTGTAGTGCGTCCCGACCTGAGAACCGTTCGAGGTCGCGACGACGGTGTGTTTTCGTGAGCGTGCCATGATCGATCACCCATCAACCGTGATGTGCAGCGTGCCGGATGTGGCGTTGCCGCCGCCGTCGACCACGATCTTGATGCGGTCTCCGCCGATCGCGATGCGGTCCAGAACAGCGACGCCGCCGCTGGCGTAGAGGGCAGCCGCGCCCGCCGTCGAATGGGTGGCCGCGCGCGGGTGGCGCGTAGCAGATGCGTTGACCGCGTCCTCTGCCCAGAGCGTCTCGCCCGTGGTTTCGAGGGTGCAGACGAAATCGACGCCGTCCGCAAAGTCGTCCTTGACATAGCGGAACGACACGAGATTGCCGTAGATGGCAGGCGAGTAGAACTCCCCGTCGCCGCTGGCATCAACGGTCATGGGGACGGCAAATCGACGAATGGTCATGTGGTTTCTCCCGCGGACTCTATCCGCACAAGGTGAAAACGCGGGACCGTGATTGGCCCCGCGCATTTGGTGTGAGCCGTTACCAGCTCGTGCCGTCGATCCAGCGGACCATGCCGCTGCGGACCATCTTCCAGGAAACGTCCATCACCATGCGGACGCCCATCGAGTCGGTCTGGAAGAACGAACGGACAGGATTTGCCGTCGTCGGGCCGGTCGCGCTGACGATTTCCAGAGGGCTCGTATCCTCCATGTGAATCGTCGCCTGGTTGGAGATTTCGAAGTCCGGCGCATCGCCCATCGCAACGGCGAGGTCCGAATTGCGGATCGCGATCAGTCGGCCAGCCGTCGCATGCGTCGACTCCACGATGGAGACGCGGCTGCTGAGCTTGCCGAACCAGTCGCCGAGCTTGCCGTCGGGGCCGACCATCAAGTCGAGCGCCAGACCCTGCGACGGGTTCATGATGACGGTGATGCCATCGGCGGCGTTGGCCGTGATGAACGGAGCCAGCAGCGCCTTGAAGTCGGCAATGACCGCCTCGTAATCGGCGCCGCCGTAGCCGCTCGCAGTCGCGACCACGCCATTGAGCAGACCGGCCGGACGAACCGTATCGCCCGCGACGGCATCCAGAAGATGCGAGTCGAGGACGGCAGCGGTGTCGTCGATGATTGCCCGGCGGACCAGGCTTTCGAGGTTCGGCGTGCTGCGCTTGGCGGCTTCGCGGGAGAACGGGATGATGACGCCCATCTTGCGCGAAGTCATGGTCGTGGCTGCAGTGGTGATGCGACCAACGCGCATCGGCGTGCCCTCGGCGAAGAAGGATCCGTTCGCACCGCCAGCCGTCAGGCTCGGGATGTAGGCGGTTCCGGCCGCGTCGAATGACATGCCCATGCCGCGGTCGCGCAACACCGGGTAGATCGACTTGCCGCGAAGCGCGTCGACCAGAGCGGCGTAGCTCGTCTGCTGCAGTTCGGCCACGAACCCGGCCGTTCCGGTCGTCGCCAGAGGGGCGGCGGCGCGGGAAAGCGCGAGGGTGGCTTCGTGGCCGGGATAGCGCTTTTCGGCGATGGCCTCGACCGCCTCTCCGGTCCAGAGCGAACAGCTCCGAACGACCGCACTGCGAACGAGCAGGTCGAGCCCGCCGATGTCGCGCTGCGGGAAGCCGAGCGGACGGCGATTGACGGACGGTGCTGGCAGATGCTCACGCTGGGCGTTGAGGCCGATCTTGGCTTCGGATGCCTTGCGCGATGCCAGTTCCGAAACGTCGGCATCGATACGGGCATTCAGTTCATCGACGGCCGCCTGGTCAAAAGCTTCGGCAGCGTTCAGTTCCACCAGCTTGTCGCGATTTGCGAGAATGCCGGCTTCAAGCGCTTCAATGCGCTGGGAGAGCGTGGTCATGGGTTTCACCTTCGGTTGAGTGGGGAGGCCCGCCGTTGAGCGGGCGTTTTCGGGGGATGTGACGGCGTTCTTGCCGGGGGTAGACACGTCCCGCCGGCCCGTCTCGCCATGCTCGGCAAAGACCGTTCGGATCGTGGATTCTGAGATGTCGAGGGACCGCGCCAACTGAAGCGCGTTCATGTTGGAACCGACCGCGACAAGGGACACTTCGCGCAAACCAGCGCGCTCGATTTCGTAGCGCCCTCCAGGCTTTCCCTGTTTCGGGTCTTCGAACCCGACAGAGACCGCGCGGAGGATACCTTGGGTGACCAAGCTGCGCAGTTCATTGACGAACTGGCTCGTGCCTTCCGCCGCCATGACCAGCCGGCCCATAAGACGCTCGCCCTCGACGCGAAGGTTCTCCCATCGGCCAATCGGCACGCGCCCTCGGATCGGGTCTTGGCCGTGCGACCACAGCGCAACCGGGTTGGCGAGGAACGACCGCAGATCCCAGCCGTTCGGGTTGATGCGCGTGCCGTGGCGATCCATCGACCCGTCGGAAATGACAAAATCGAAACCTTCGCCGGCCGAAACCGTCGCTCGGTAGTGCATCGTCATGTCATGATTCCTAGGTCAGGCGACCATGGCCGCGATGTCGAGCGTCACGCCGGCTTGTGGGTTCTTGCCCATCAGGACGACGGTGTTGAATGCCGCCATCAGAGGGTCGATCTTCGCCGTGCCGCTAGCTTGTTTCGTGATCGAGATTGCGTTTCCGCGCGGCTCGACCTTCGCGTTGCCAACCGACCAGGCCATCAGGGAGAGACCGGCATGCACCAGCGTCCCGCCGGCCAGGTTCCGTTCTGCGGTCTTGATCGCGCCGTTGAGCTGCCACCCTTGCGGGATGCCGACGATGCGGGCTTCCGAGATGCCGCGACTGGTCAATTCCTTCACGATGTCGGTGACACCGAAACTGTCGACGCCGATCGCCGCATCTGCCGCCAGCAGTCCGGCGTCCTCGACTTCCATCACGCATTCGGCCAGGGCATAGACGTCGTCGCCCGGAAGCTTGACGAAGGTCAGGGACTTCTCGATCTCGAAATCCAGCAGCCGGGGCGAAATGTCCTTCCGCCGCGTCTTGACGATCTCATGCGCCCAGGCATGAGACCAAAGCAGCCATTTGCCGGTTCCGCGCTCCCGGCCCAGCACGGCCAGACCGAGCAAGTCGTCCAGCCCGCCGCCGTCGATCCCGATCACGATCACTTCCGACCGCGCGATGACCGATTTCAGGGTCAGCGTCTTGTCGGCTGAAGCGAGCCAGTATTCGGCGCCAGCCCAGCTATCGGAATGGAGCCCAAGCCCGATCTCTATATTGAGATGCTGCGAGGCCCAGCGCCGCTCTTCGACGTCGCCCTTTTCCTTCGCCGCGGCATATCCGGCGATCATCGTATCGATATGCACCGACCGGCCCAGGTTCGGCATAACCATCGGCCAGTTCGCAGGGTCGATCCAAGGCTTCTCGCGGTCGGCCTGCATCGCCTCCGGAAACTCGTAGAGGATAGGCAGCATGCGAGCGTTCGGTATCCGACCGTCGCGCACGCCGCGTGCATACATCAGTTCGGCCCGGAATACGCCAGCCGGCGGCTCATCGCTCTGCGTCGTGATGATCAGCAGGAAGCTGTTCTTCTTCGACTCTAGCGCGCCTCTGATCTGGCCCAGCACCCGCGCCGCGAAGTGCATCGATCCCATGACGTGCAGTTCGTCGATCAGAACTCCGATCGGCTTCGCGCCCGTCATCACCTTCATGTCGAAGGTCTTCACCTTGACGAAGGCCTTGTTGACCCGATCCCGGATCGTCTTCTTGTGCTCCTGGACCTGAAAACGCTTCTGCAGATACCCTTCCGGGTCCGCATCGATCATGCCTGCCGCCTGCTGGAAAGCGAGGTCGGCGATCTCTTGCGTCGGCGCGACGAACAGGAACTCGCCGCGCGGCACCTCATTGACCAGCAGCGCCGTGAGCATCAGCCCAGCGCCGCCGGTCGTCTTGGAGTTCTTCTTCGGCACCAGAGCGAAGACTTCCGGGACGTGCCGGACACCCTCATCGTCGAGCGACCCGAACACCGCCCGGACGATATCGCGGAACCAATCCCCGGCTGCCTCGCCGAATGACGGCTGCCCCGCGATGTCCGGGACCCTCAGATTATCGAAGACCTTGACCGCCCGATCCGCCTTCGCCTTGAATAGCGGCAGCGCCGGAACCATGCCGCCGTCCGACTTCATCCGCGCGAACCAGTTCGGCTGCGCGAAATCCCATTCGGTCATTGCAGGATGTCACCCCAGGCCGTGCCGGCCGCACCGACTGCGGCTTCCTCGGCCTGGACCTCTTTCTTGCCCTTCGCCGGGGTCTTCAGTGGCCGCGTCGCCTTCGGAGGCAAAGCACCAGCCAACTCGAGGAACTTGTTCTGCGCCGACACATTGCCGCCGATCGCAGAGCGATACCGCGCCATCATAACCTCAGCAGTCCGTTTCGCGACCGCGCATTCCATGTCGACGGAAAAATGCTTGGTCAGCGTCTCGTGGTGAATGCCGATTGCAGAGGCAATCGCCTCCTTCGACATGCCCTGAGCCCGCAGGATCTGGACCTTCTCACGATCCTCGTCCGTCGGGACGTATTCCGGACGACCCCGGCCCTTTTTCGCGGTCATTGGTCCAAATTCACCGTTTCTCGAATAAAAAATCCGCGACTTAGCTCCCAATGTTTCCAGATCGGAAGAGCA
>Ga0181337_1000036_pt1 | contig 27832 bp, 34 predicted proteins | sample Sp13VDMM15DD_FD_168302 | JGI IMG/M metagenome (GOLD analysis project Ga0181337, IMG submission 168302) | Freshwater viral communities from Lake Michigan, USA - Sp13.VD.MM15.D.D | ecosystem: Environmental > Aquatic > Freshwater > Lake | place: USA: Michigan | collected 2013-04-23 | reverse complement strand
GAACATCAGTTCGGTCATCCACAGGAATGACTGCGAGCTCGTTAAACCGGATATCGCGCAGAGCTCTTTTACGGGATGGTACAACCGCTTCCTGAAGAGTCGCCGCGTCCTGGGTGATTTTGAGGACCAGTGCGTTCTTCTTTTCCTCGAGAGTTGGAGGAGGGGGCGGGGGAGGGGTGTCATCGACGTACTCGAACTCGATGTTGTAGTCATCACCGCTCTTGACGATGGCTGCCATAATGTCGGGATGTGCGTCGGGGGCCGGATACGGGTGATAAGTCTCGGGATCCTTGTCGACCATCTTCATGTGCTTGTCGTGAGCACGCATTTCTTCGATTTGCTTGTTGCACAGTCGTTGAAACGAGTCGAGCATCTCTTCAGTTGGCATCAATGACTTCAAAATCTTATGCATGTTCGTTCCTCTCAGATGTGCATGAACCAGTAGCCGAGCGCGATGCGCGACACGTTGTTATGTGAATTGCCGCCGCCCGCTCCCGCCGTCTGGTTGTCGTTTGCGACACCGTTGACCGAGCCGATGGTGATGTTAGACGATGCATTGGCAGTCGTAGTCGAAGCGGTGGTACCAGCAAGTGTACCGCCACCGCCTGCGCTAGCTCCCGTATAGTTGATGACGCCCGCACCAGCGCCAATGCCGTGAGAATGCTGACCATCTTTCAGGAAGACAGCGTGTTGATGCGCCGCTATCTCTGACGTGACCAGAGTATGCAGGTTTTCACCGAGAATGGATCCTGCGGCTGTTGCTGATCCCGAAACGATGGGGACACCCGTGTACAGGCTGGTCGGTGTACCGCCCATGCCATCGACACCGGCAATGCCTGTCGCCTGCATGTTGAAGGTGCCGATTGTCTTGTTCGCCGCAAAGTCAGCAGAAGCACTCGCACCGCGACCGCCCGACACAGGGCATTGCGTATTCGAGAACGTGTCCCACAGATATTTGTAGACAAAGAGCGTGGTGGCGCTCGCGAGTTGCGATGCGCCCGACGCCGCACTACCAATCGTCGTTCCGTTCATGACGATGTGATTGGCCAGCGCAGCGGACGAAGGACGCCAGGCCCAATCGCCTGTGCCCTTAGCCCAAGGAGGCGTGCGCCATCCTGCGCCGAACGCGTCGGGATTGGTCACGTTATTGTCGGCGGTCGATTGCCAGTAATTGCCAGGGCAGACGACCGACTCGACGACCGCGCCTGAGGGGTACCCGCCGATAGCCGCCTGAAACGTCGAGTCATACGGGATCGATCCGCCGACTTGCTGCCATTGGTTCCACGCGGTGATCTGATAGAGGATACCGTTGAAGTCGACACCTCGAGGCGGAATACCGCCCGATGAGATGGGACTGAAGTTGAGCGGGGGAAAGCCATCGGTGAACGATGCAGCGCCACCCGTGATGCCGATCTGCGACGAGGCGGGAATGGGGTACTGAATAAAACTCGGCCCAGCACCGTTTGCGAACGGGACAGTGAATTTTACGGGAAGTTGCGAGACTTGCATGTGAGTTACCTCAGACCTGAATGATGGAGGCCGAAACTCCCACAGGCTTAGGCAGAATTCCTGACTGACCTAAGATAGCGAGCTCGACGGGTGTTAGTGCAAAGGCGAAAGTGTATGTCATTGACATATCTCCGCCATCAGTGACGTAGGCGTTCCCACGATGCGGGAAAAGATTGATCAACAGTTGATTGATGCTCGGTATTGATCCGTCCGAGATATTGGCAAGGGCCTTCGCAAAGATAAGAACGCGAAAGGCGTCATCCGACAAGTTAAAGTTGCTCGTCAACGGATCACCCGCCCAGAAAGGGGCTTGACCGAATGGATTTGACCCGGGCAACGCTTCCTTGAAACCAAGATACTCAGCATCGAAGGTGATATGTAGTGTTCGCGTGACTCCGACGATGCGACCCCAGACGTCGAGGCCATATCCTTGCGCTGTATCGACGTTCCAGATCATATCAAAGAAGGCGGTCATGTTGACCGTCTGATTAACGTAGGAGTCGAAGTTCTGGATCAGCTGGATCAAGCGCGTAGAATTCGCGAACTGACTGATAACAGTGTCCCAGAAGTCAAACGGCTGAATATCGCCAATCGGACTGATGCCAATGACGAATGAGCCGATAGCATTCGACCCGTACCTTGGACGATTGATGTCAGGACCGCTCATGTTGCTGTCACCAAGATGTTAAGCGCATTGATCGTTGGCGCCTGATCGATGTTGACTGCCGTTGTGTCGGCTGTCGCCTTCGCTGTCTTCATAGCCTGTGATCCCACAGCCTGTGAGACGCTGACGACCCAGTTAGCACCCGCGCCCGACACAATCGTAGTACCCGGCGCGACGTTGCCGAGTGCATCGACGACCGTTTGACCAATAGCGATGGTTCCCGACACGCCTGACACGGTCAACGCAGTACCCGCGATGACGCCCGTGAACGTAGCGATGGGCGAATTGATCGAACCGACGTTGACTGATTTGATCTGAACCCAGGGACCAAGCGCGATAATAGGCGCGTAGTATCGACTGGCGTAGACTGTCTCGCCGATGCGCGCACGTTCGCCTTCATCACCACCTGAGAAGGCTGCAATGATCGCAGCCTGTATCTGAGCTGTCGCATCCGCGGGCACCTGAGGGGTATTGGCGATGTCCACTGCGAACAGAATTGGTGTGGATGTCGGGATCTGGAATTTCACGTCATATGTCGGGTAGGGCGGGTTGTACGCCGGGTTCTCGTCAGTGACAGTGATCGTGGTATTGCCGTTGTACGCACAGCCGGGGGCCTTCTTCGACCAGATCGCCTCAGCAACCTCCTGAGTATCGCCACCCACCACTGCAACGTACAATGAATGCGCCGCGAGGGTGTATCCGCCGATGATAGCGGTAGTGCCCAAGGGGTTTTCAGCTGCGTAGGCGTCGAGAACACCGTCGACTGACAGGACGGCGCCAAGTACCGAGCTGAGTGACCCAATCGAGTTGACAGCAACGGACTCTGCGCGACGTGTCTCGAATGCACGGGCGCTTTCGGTGTCTGAGCCAATCACACCATCGGTCGAGTTGTTGATGCTGTCCCAGCCCGGGATCGATTGGTAGATCTGATTGAGCGAGTCGGCCGGGCACGGGACGGGACCAAGAACGTTGCAAGTGAAAGACAGCGTGATGGTGCCCGAGATGGGGATAACCCCGGCTTCGGTACAGGTGTAGATGTTGCCATCCACAGCCTTGGCCGTTGCACCGATTGGGATCACAGTGTTCTCAGCGCCTACGCATTCGCATTGAACGACCGTTGCCTGTGATCCTCGACGTTGCAAGAAATAGATGCGCGCGATAGCGTCTTGCATTCGTCCATAGGAGTAGGCGGGGTCAACGAGCTGCGTGTAAAGCTGGAACATCGCGTCAGCGTTCGACACCAACGCGGCAATCGAAGTCGCCAGCTGTCCTTGAGGCGTGCGTAGGTCAGTGCTGAGCGTGCCGCCGAACGCCGCATTGATATCAGCGAGGACGCCGGCCAAAATTTCTTCATCCGTCGGGACGAGGAAGCCGGTTGCCCCGAAAGTCGGTGCCGGTACGTTTGTCATTGGATCACCACTTGAGAGAAGGGGACTACGACGGTGACGCCAGTAGTTGTGACTATTTGAACCTGGCCATCCAGGACACGATTTCTAAAGGACGCAATGAAGCACCTTGCGGATGCTACGCCTTCGATGCTCAGAGCGGCGGCGACTAGGGCAGTCTTGAGCAGCGCCAATGAAGGCGTCTTGCCGAGTACAAGACCGAAGTAGTCGAGACCGAGTGATGTGTTGAACCACACTTCGCCTAAGAACGTGCGAATGGCATTCGCCACTTCTTGCGCGAGTGCGTACGGGTTGTCTGCCACAGCAATGTTACCCGACGCGTCAGCGACGAGGTCCCATTCGGCAGCGTCGAGGAGGAGCGAACTCATGAGCCAGCCGTCGGCGGTGTGTTGTTGGCGGTGTGAACGTGGGTGGTGAGATGGATGTTCGTCGTATCTGATTTGGCCACGACCTCTCCTGTTGCTTTGATACTCCCATTGACCTTGAACTCAGTCGTGGTCAACTCGATCTTGCCCGATTTCATTTCCCAGACGTTGCTGTTCTTGTCAGCGATTTTGATGCCATCTGAAGTGAAGGTGATGTACTGATTAGGCGTCTCATTCAACACACCACCGACGTAGAGACCGTCGGAAACGCTGAAACGTCGAAAGGATCCTGGCGGCGCATAGTCCTTTGTGTTCTTGACTGCGCTAATATCTCGATCACAGATCACCGCGAAGCCAATGTCTCCCACGACGGGGTCCATGATGATTGCGTTGAGACCGCCTTGAAGCCGAAAGTAGGGGAGCTGGAATACTGTGTCATGAGACATGGCCGAGCCGAGTAGGCCGTCAACCAAGTTGACCATGATTTTGACATCGACGAAGCCGACTGCTGCGAGCTCTCCTGCATTCTCTACTCCCATGACCTTGACCAACTTAACTGTGCCGACTTTACCCAGCGCCTGCTGGATGAAGAAGTCCATCATGTTGAACCCACTCGTATCCGAGTTGAGTCCTTGTTGACCAACCTTACCTGAGCCGTCTGTTTCGGTGCTCATGCTACCACCGCGAAGCCGGGACGTGCCGCAGACATGTGCATGTGCCACTTACCGCGCGGCATCTGAGCGTCAAGACTGTAGTTCAGCGCATAGACGACCCATTCGCCGTTCGCGCCCTCGATGATGCTCTCGACTTTGATTTTACTGCCGAAGCTGATGGATCGATTGAACAGCGACGACACCTGAATGCCTTGCGAAGTGAATGTCGGGTAGCCCTCCATGCCCGTGTTCTTCGACACGACCGGGATTGATCCGCCACGCGATTGACCGGACGGCCAGATCGCCAGTTTGTTGTCGTCGAGTCCGTTCCACTGAATGCCCGCCTCCTGCACAGCCTTGAGCGCTTGATCGCGCGCAGAGCCAGTGTAGTAGACGTTGGTCAGCTGAGTGTTCACGCCGTTGTTCTCGAATGGCTTGCCCATCTTATTGGCGAGACCCGACAAGATGGTGGCGACATCAACGGTGCCTTTGTAAGACGTCGGTGCAATCGAATTGACAGCATCGAAGCCGCCTACGTGCGCGAGCACCTGGAAAGGAACGTTGGGCGCGCCGGCACCATCGAACCAGGCGTTGGTGATATTCCCGATGAACACAGTTGCCATCGCGCCTTCTTCACCGGCCTCGACCGTGATCGTGTTCTTACGCTGCGTCGTCGGACGTTGACCAAGCGTCGAGAACTTATTCATCTTGTCGAGGTCCATGCCGTAGACCTGTAGTTGTGCAGTCCCCATCGAAGGACCACCCGCCTTGATGATTTGCGACAGAACACGCAGACCGGACAGCTTGACTGAGTTGTTGCCCCCTTCGCCGAAGTCTCCTTCACCGAGTGCAAATGTCAGATCGATGCGGCGCTTGGCAAAACTCACGACGGCAACTCACTTTCTTCGAGATACACGAGGAAGTAACGTGTACCGAGATTGACGTATTCAGGATCCGCGTCAAATTGGGTGATGTCGTAGAAAACGAAGTCACCGATGAAGCCGAGGTAGGCGTTCCTCACGATGCGATTGAGGTTCTCGCAAAGAACGCCGCCAATGATCAGGGTGTCATTGACATAGACGTCCATGAACAGTCCATAGAGCGATTGCCGTACGTTGAGCTGACAGTTCTGATTGGCGAGCTGCACAGTCAACGTCTGATTGGGCACAGGCCGAATGGGGACAACTAGGGCCATTAGCGAATGGTGCTCCCATCAATGACGATGCGTTTCAGTGAACCGCTGTTACCCGTCGCGGTTTCGGGATTGATGCCTTGCACAGTGCCGTTGTTCGACGGACTGGCTGCGGTAGGCGACTTCGTGTTGGCAAATTCAGCAGTCGCGGTGACGCGTACCTCAATCAGCTTAACGTCGATGGTGATCAGGCCTACGCCGTTCGAAGCGGAACGTCGAAGGTCATAGCCCTGGATATTGACACTTGGATAGACCTGCTCAGGCGTGACGACATCGTACAGCTCGAGAGTGCCGGCGATTGCTGCGATGCTGTCGAGCAACGCCTGACGATTGGCCTGTGAGCCGCCTGAGGAGAAGCGAACGCGCGACGAGAATGGCGTGTCGACTTTGTCGTAGGTCGCGAACCCGCCTTGCTCAATCTGAAAGTCGGCGATTGACCAATCCTGCTTGTAGTCCACAGACACCACGTTGTCGGCTTCGACGACGGGGACACCATCCTGATAAATGCCCCAGGGTGCGGCGCCGAAGCCCGTCAGAAAGTTGAGGATATCTGACACCAAGAACGGGATGGACTCAAACAGAGTGACGCTAATGGGTAGTGAGGGAACGCCGGGGATCATTGCACGCCTCCTTGACCTTGATAGGTCTGCGACGAGCGCTCAATCGCCGGCTTGATCGTCCCAGCGATGCCCTGTGCATCAGTAGCCTGCGTGTTGATAGTGATCTGACCGATAGTGGTATTCGAATTCGAACCACCGCCGCCCTTATCGATACCCGCCCACTGCGAGCCCTTCCAGCCATGCCATGCACCCCAGCCTGATTTCTTGGCTTCGTCGAGTGCGAACTGGATTTGCTCACGTTCGGTTGAAGGGTCTGAGGCATGCTTGCCCGTCTGCTTAGTGAATGTGTCGCCTAGACCGCCGTTGCTGAGGCCCGGGATGTTGTTTTTGTAATGCAGTTGGAACGCCCCGAAGGACGTACCCTTATCGCCGACATAGTCGCTGAAGCCTTCGCTCTTCGCCACACCCATGGCAATGTCCGGGCTGATCCCGCGCTTGATCGCCTCGGCGCGAATGAACGCTTCCTTCTCGCCTTGTGACTTGAACGCGCCGCTACCGCCGCCAGGACTATTTGCGTCGGGCGTACCGAACCCACGAAACTTCGTCCCATACAGATAACTGCCGAGAAGGCTGTCTTTCGAAATGAACTCTCCGCGACTGAATTCTTGCGCCGTACGCGTCGTTCTATCGAACATGTCGATGAGCGGAGTGGACAAAAGTTCGACGGCCGCGCGACCCAATCCCGTCAAGGCCAACGTAAGTCTACGATAGGCGTAGTCAAGCTTAGTGGCGTTCTCGACGTTCTGAGGCGTGACTGTCGAGAATTGTTCAGCCGCCTTCAGGTAACGGTCGAGTTCGTCACCGCCCTTGATGAGCAAGGCGATTGAGCCAGGATCTGCGCCGATAGATCGAAGCCACTCAGCCCCCTGCGCAGGGCCCAATTTCTTGACGGCGTTAGACACATCTCGCATGATGTCGGCAAATGGCCGCATTTTTTTATCTGCACCACTGATCTCAACACCGAGACCTTTGAAGTACGGAACGAGTTCGGATTGGCCATGGATCTCAAACTTTGAGAACTCACTGGTCAGATTTTGAATGAACCCCGTAACACCTTCAGATGTGCCGCCTGCGAGATACGCCGCATTACGCCACTTGTCGAGACCATGAACACCAGTCTCGAGTGTGTAAGCAAGACGACCTGTTGCAGCGTCTTGCTTGGTAACGTTTGCGGCAAACTGAAGTATGTCACCAGTTATTTTGCTTCCGGCGACCAACGCGCCGAATGCCATGAGTTGCGTATTCAGCTTCCCAAGAAATTCAGCGCTTCTTGACGAAGACGCTTCGATGCTGCCTGCCGCTTTCTTCGCGGCCTCGGCTGCCTCGTTGAACGACTTGATCGCTTCCTTCTGACCCTTCGTGAACTTCGTTGGGTCAAGACCGATCTCAATGATGAGACTATCGAGTACTGTCGGCATTTGCTTGTTCGATCACTCGTCGGTTGTGGGAGTCGACCTGAAGGATCTCCAGGAAGTCGTACAAGTCCTCAGTGCCATAGACGGTGTTGAGTTCGTGTCGTGTAGCAAGACGAGAAGCAACAACAACGCCTATGGGCTGAGGTATGTTCGCGTAGAGGACTAAGCTTGCGCCGATGACGGAGTCCGGCTCGTCAACTTTGATAGGCCTTCGGCGATAGAAAAACCCAGGTGAAGCTCGATCACAGCAATGCACAGGTGGTAGATCGTCACCGCTTCTTCGATATCGCCATCGATGACGTTTCGAGCGTGAGTCTGTGCGGAAGGCGCACTGATGTACGTCTTCACACAGTCAAGCAACTCGCGCTTCAATGAGCTGACGGCCATGAACTCGAGACCGCCTACCGCCTTGACAATAACAACGGCGACACCCGCCATGCCCCGTTGTTTAATGTCATCGGGAATATCAACGCCCGATTTGGCCATCGCAAGGAGTGCCTTCGTACCCCAATCGAACGCCTTTTCCGCCGACATTTCGGTGATTAGATACCTCTTGCCAGCATCGCGGCCGAACGAGGCAGTGAAGTCAGACTCCTTACGACCAGACATTAGGTGGGCGCTCCATCGCTACGGTTCCAGGTGATGCCGAACTTGCGGGGCTTCAGGATCTTGCCGGCACTCGCAAGAGGCTGATAGGAAGTGAGAAACCCGCGCGTCATTTCGTACTTGCGATTGAGCGAGGGGAACACGACGACAGCCGATGCGGGAAACGCGTTGAGCGCAGACTTCTCGGCAGCACGCCAGGCGTCGAACACGTCATTGGACGCTGAGTCCGCCTGCAACGTGATCGACTGTTTGGTTTCGACATAGACGAAGCCGGCAGACAGCAAACCATCCACACCCATCTGAGTCTGGACAGCTTCTTGTGAGTCGACATCGAAGACGTCATCCGCCGAGAAACCCTGAAGCTGCTGCGGCGTAAAGAAAACGTCGGGGATAAAGAGCTGGAACACGCAGTTCGCAGCAGTGAGATTACCGGACATTGAGACCTCTTATTGCAGGTTGACGGAAGACAAGGTGATCTTCTGGATGCTCTCACCATCCATATACCAGAAGTTACAGATAGGCGTGCCGCGTGCTTGACGCACAGAGGCTGAAGGCGTGAGCACCTGAAGATACCACCCGCGCGTTTCGAGAACGCCCGAGATACGAACACCGGCAGCCGCGTTGACGGCAATCGCTTGATCCGCCGACGGAGCAACACCTGCGCGAATGGCGCCGAAGTTGAGACCCGCCTGGATCGGATCGGACAGCGAGGACTCGATCATCGCATTGCCAGCTGCGTTGTAGGGGATGGACGGAATGTTCGACAGAAGACTCATCAGCGACAGCTGGAACGAGCTGTTGAGCCAGATCTCGTTGATGTAGCTGTCCATCCAATTGAACGGTCCCGACACCTGACCCGGTTGCAGGAACACGAACTGTTGGTTCGCCGTCGCATAGGCTCCGTAGAAGTTGTAGCCATTGCTGATCAGGTTCGACGCGACCGATGCATCGGTGACGTCCGCGGTCAGTCCCGATTGTGAGCGGAAGGCGAAGGTTGTTCGACCGTTCGTCGCCGCGAAGTCGATGGATGCAGCAATGCCACACACAAATGCGGCCTTGTCATGGGCGGACTCGTAAACGAGGAACGTGCCCGAGTAGTCAGCCTGTGCAATCAGATAGCCCAAGCTCGTCGTCGCCGGCACAGTGGTTGTGGCGTTGATGTCATCATCCGAACAGACGTAGGCATAACGATCACCAGACGCCGACGCCCAGGCCGAGAAAGCAAGACGATTGGTGTTGCCGCTCACGTCGGGGTCGAACGTCGTCATGAACGTGGCCCAGTTCTGGGTCTGAGCGACGATTGCATTCATGAATGCGGCGGGCGACGCAGCGGCAGCACCCTGTGACAAGACAGCGCCTTCGGCTGAGGTCAGTTTGAGTGCGGTCGAGATCGTGCCAGTGGCGAACGCAACGGATGAAGCTGTGCCCGTGATACCGGAGGTGACAACGAAGGCACCCGATACGGAGTCATAGGAAACATCGAGTGGCGTTGCCGTCGTCGTCATCGACTCAGAACCCACAGTCTGCGAGTTGTTCAGAATGTAGGTACCGTTGCCGCCAGTGCCGCTGCCGAGGCCGATGATCTTGGTGCCCGCAGTGACGCCGGCGCCGACAATCGTTTGACCCACAGCCAGAGGCGAGCCGGTAGCACCGGTCACAGTCAGAGTAGTCGTCGCAATGACACCGGTGAAGGAGGCAATCGTTGCAGGCGAGGTATTGAGCGCCGTCTCGATGGCCGCAGCAGCCGATGAGAAGCTTGTAGCGCCTGACAGGTCGACTGCGCCGTTCGACCGGGAATACCCGTCGACTACGACAGCAAGCGTACCTGCGATGCCCTGAAGCTGCGCGAGGGTCAATCCTGAGACGTTGCCGCTGCGAAGGTATGCGGCGACAGCAGCCTCGGGGTACTGGGCGAACAACAGATTGCCAGGGGAGGCAGTCGCGTTGTTGTAGCCCTCGAAGTAGATAGTGGCGAGCGAGGCTTCGTCCGAGGACGGGCCGAAGTAATCGCTGACCGAGTCGGCGTCGGGAAACTGTTGAACCGAACCGATGGGAGGACGAATGGATGTAGTCAGCATCAGTCCGTTGAGGTCGAGCGCGGCGCCGCCGGCATCGAGGACTCCCGGAATAACATTGACGATTTCACTGGCAGGAATAGTGCTCATGGTTTCACACCTCTGGGTAAGTAGCATCGACGTTGATCAAGTCAATCTCGACCACGTCGGCGAATTGCTGCGGAACAAGGACTTGCTGATTGACCTGCAAGTGGGCTTCGATGATCCATCGCGTTTCCAGTTGTTGTTCCGCATTCATAAAAGGAACTTGGCGAGGATCGGAAGTGAAGAGCGGAGTGATGTTCGCGTTTATCTCATTGAATTTCATCACTCCGTAGGCGTCACGAAACAGCGTCGAGATGATTTGCACATTGTCCGCGCTGTTGGGACCATGAACATCCACTTGCATAACGACCTCGGTCGGTTGCAGTGCTTGGATATAGCCCGCTGCCATTGCCATGGAAGCAAGCACTTGAACTGGCGACACTGTGTAAACGCCAATGCCGCCGGGTGACCCCGACAGCTGAGAGTCCACAGTCGTGTCATTGGCGACACCTGTGCCGAACAACATGAGGCCCGGTAGGATGGTCCCGTATTGCACAGCTGACACAGTCATCTGATTAGCGTTGATCGAAGCGGTGAACAACGTATCTTCGCTGCTATCGACGTTGGTCTCGAGGCGCACGCGATTGATCGCCCACATGACTACGAAGTTCGCGGTGTTGGGCTCAGGCGTGCGATTGACCTGACCGGCGATGACATCCGTCTCGTTAAGAACCTCCGTGATGAAGGATCCCAACGCTTCCTGGATGTCCGACTGATTTGGTGTGACTGTGTAAATCATGGCAGCGGGAACAGCGAAGACGAGGCTTGAATAAAACCGGCGAATTGATCAGTGTAGGTGCCATCGGGCAAAATCACCTGAGCTTCATGCGGGTAGACTCCCGGTACAATGCCCATTGATGACTGCATTGCTGGCGTCGTCGTAATGATGCATTCACCATCAATACCTCCGTTCACGAGCACGATACCGCTGCCAATGGACAACGTTTGGAGAATAACGCCTCTACTATTTGTCAGTCGCCAGAAAACGGTGGCTCCGGTTAAGTCCAAGGGGGCATTCAGGCTGTCGTGCATCGTCGCATCGATGCGCCACGTTTCGCCAACCTTCCAACAAACATTTGCTTCTGCCGACATCTATTCCTCCGGCTCCGCTTTGCCGTCAATTTGAACGGTCGATGATCGACCACCAATCCGTGCGATACGATCTTCGCCCAGGGCTATCATCGGTGAATTTGCCCTACCAAAGATGGGCGTCCTGATCACCGGCAGGAAGTATCGTTGAACAATCGTAACGACAGCCACCGACAGAGCGTTTACTGTCTTCGAGATTGTCTTACCTACTCGTATCACTTGCACCTCACAGTAAACATTGATCCGTTGAAAAATTTTCTTGCTTACATTTACGGCAGCAGTACAGGTAACGTTGATCGTCTGAAAAATTAGCTCAGCTTGAAAGGTGATGTGCACTGACGTTGCCGAGATAATGGATAAGAATTTGTTGATGAACATGTTGACGGTCACTGAGGCGGTGGCAAGGACATCAATGGTTATTCCGAGTAATCGAGACATCGTAACCGAAGTAGCGGATGACAGATCCACCAATTTACCTGTTACTCGACTTTGCGTCACAGCGCTAGCACAAGACACCGAGATTGAGGTAATCCTTGCCTTTAATACGGTCACAGCGCTCGTACACACTGCCGCGATGGCCTTGACGATGTTTTTAGTTAGAAGGACTGTTGTTGAGACCGAGACAAGAATTATCCGAAACATTGACCGCGTCACGGTGACCGAGGTGACGGCAATCAAATTGATCAGCTTATTCGTCCTCAATTGTTTAGTGACGGCGCTGGCGCAGGTAATTGTAATTGTAACAAGACCAACCCGCATACTGGCAACCGTCACCGAACTAGCGCAGGTAATAGCGATCCGCTTGAGTGTTTGTCGGGTCATTGTTACGACGGACACACAGATCACAGCAATGGATCGAATATTACTCTTAGTCACGGTCACAACAGACGCACAAGTCGTCGCAATCGATTTGGATATTTGATTAATCTTCGTCACAGCGCTAACACAGGTTATCGCGATTGTCTTGCCAACTCGCTTCGTCATCGTAACCAGCGAGGCACAGGTCACTGCGATAAACTGAGAAATCGTTCGAAGTTTTGTGATGGAGACTGTTGAGGCGCAAGTTATGACGATCAGTTTACCCGTCTGCTTTAACATCGAAACGGTCGAGACACAGGTAACGGAGATTGATCTGGCGAGTTGCTTGATGACCGTAACCGTGCTGACACAAGTCAAAGCGATTGTTTTAGTGATCGCTTTTATCATTGTAACGGCTGAGGCACATGTTATTGCAACTCGCTTTCCTGTCTGACGAAGCATTGTGACAGTGCTGGCACAGGTCGCGGCGACACTCTGCAAGGTTTTCTTGGCCCTAGCCACCGTGACCGTCGATGCACAGGTCAGGGCGATGTTCTTGGCGGTCCTACGAAGCATGGTCATAGCCGAGACGCAGGTCGCGGCGATACCTTTTGCGACAGCCTTAGTCATCACCACAGATGACGTGCAAACGGGACTAACTGGTTGGGCATTGGCGATACGCGACAGCAGGAACAGCCCACCGCCACCATTCATCGTGTTGGCCGTTCCGCCGGTGAACATGAAGTTGAGCGTATCAGTCGCCACAAACGAGTCAGTGTTGGTCGTATCTTCGAATTGTCCGGTAGTGCCAGCACCAATCGATACCGTCGAATTGGCCGTCGCGTTGTTCTTCCGTAGCACCACGACCCCGGTTCCCGTCTGAGCGTTCGCCGCCACGACGAAACGCATTCGACTCAGTGTGCCCGCGATACCGAGTTTGACGGCGACTAAGCTTTCGGTGGTGACCAGCGAGACGTTACCCGCGACGAGGGGGCAATATTGCGCGCTGGCATTGAACGTCCAGTCCGCACTGACCGTCGGTAGTTCGACATCGGTGCCGGTGAATTCAATATAGCAGTTGCCCTGCCAGCGAACAGTTCCGAAGGTCGCGCAGGTGTTCTGGAAATTGTAGGTATCGCCAGCCGAAAAGCTGTCGGTGTGGGTGGTGTCAACAAACTGGCCGGTCAGGCCAGAGCCGACCGAGATCGAGATGTTCCCGTTCGCGCCATTCTTGCGGGAAATGATGGTCATCGCCGCGCCCGCACCGGCCGTCACCACAGCAGTGCCATATGACACGGTGCCGCCAGTCCGCATCGTGATCGCGGCTTGAGACTCGACACCAACGGATGCGCCGCCGTTGCCGATACACATGTACCGTACCGTGCCCGACACAAACGAGGTGTTGCCATATCCGTAGAAACTGCCGGAGGCTGGTCCCGTGTTTCGATACTTAATCATCACCGTGTACGGGATGAAGGCCGGGGCCGTGCCTCTCAGATTGTAATCGAAGGTATCGTTGACCGCAAGACTAACGCTATGTGCTGAGTCATAATAGACCCCCGCTGTGCTGTTCGTGATGGCCGGTGACACTGTGGTATCGGCGTTGTTCTTCCGGAACATCGTGACGCGAGACGTGCCGTTCGCGTCGACCGAACTAGCCATGTAGTCCACGACAGCCGCAGCTCGCACCGTGATGAGAGCCTGCGCTTCTGTCGGGTTGTTATTCGTCAGAATGCCGATGGGGGCTTGGAACTGACCAAGCGTGATCGTTGAGTTACGACCCGATCCCATAAAGCAGGCGGAACCCATTTTTATAGTCCGTCTTTCTTACCATCGAGGGGCACTGTTTCTTGCAGAACTTTTTCAGTCGCCAAGTCCACAAAGGTTTTTAGCACGGGGCGTACTTCGTTCCCTTTGATCGGCATTTCGGCAAACACTAGACTGACCTTTGCTTCTATGGCGGGATCCTCGGCAAATACTAATACCGGGTCATTATCGACTGGGGCGTTCGGGCTATAGCCAACCGCAATCTTGTCGGCATCAACACCGTTTTTCACTAATGAGCTGACCACCTCGTTCTTCCGACGATTGTGCTTCAGTACTTCGTCAAAGTGTGCTGACGACCTAGCAAGCGCGGCATGTTTTGAACAAACCGACACAGTGGCGACAAATTGCAGATTGTCGTTGTACTCCAGAACGCAGGAACAAGTATCTGGTCGCCACTGTGTCGCCATTGTCTTTATCCGATCAAGTGAATTTGGTATTGATGGTGAACTGGATCGAGTCACCGCTGGACACGTTGATGGCCGAGAAGTCGCCATAGATGTCCATGTTGCCGCCGGTCGGGGGTGAACCCGTTCCCACAGCATCGAATGCGCCGACTTCGGTAATCGCCACAGGACCAGCCGATAGTTCGGTGATCGTCGCGACGAGTCGCATGGTGTCACTGGTAACGGTGGTCGTCTGCTGCGTGGCAGTCGCCGATGAGCGAGCTTCCGTCGTCGAGGTTGTGGTGACGACGTTGGCCGATGCGGCAGCACCGGTACCCGTGCCCCACTGCAGCCACCAGGACAACGCAATCAGCGCTGCGGTGATACGAGCAAGACCGTTATTCTGAACGCGAGCAACCATGGCTCAATTTCCCTTCTTATCGGTAGTGCCTTGCTCCTTGGCGGAGAATTCGGCGAGAACTTCTGCATCGGTCTTGCCGGCGTTGGCAGTCCGAGTAGCGGCGGCTTCTTCCTCGAGTTTCCTCGCGGCCTTCTGATCTTGCAGAGCGGCGTATGCGGGAGACTCGGGATCAAGCGTCGGTTCAACAGGCGCAAGGTTCGGGACGGTTAGGTCCACGGCCTTAGTCTTGTCGTCGACTTCTTGAATGGAGAACTTCGCGCCAAGCTCGGTGATCGATCGACCATTACCGACTTGACGAGCGACTGTGGAGATGTGCGACGAGAAGGACTGAATAGCCTCCTCGAGACTACGTGCCTCCACGACGATGGAGCTATCGAGTTTGAACTTCAATTGAACCTCCTGTAGTAGCGTTCCCAGAACCAGCCGTTGAGGCGGGCAATCGGGGCGCCGATGAAGTTGATGATGGGGTTTTTATGGGCGAACGAGATAACGCCCCGGTCTTGTCGTGTACCATCCGCCTTGATGACGACTGCGCTGATCACAGTCCATTTACGCGGGGGTGCCACAGTCATTTCAGTCATGGCGTGTTCTGCCTTGTGATAACGAACTTACACCAGTCAGGCCAGTACTCGAGAACGTGAACATTGAGCCAGACGATTTCGTTCCAGGTGATGAGGTCACCGCCCTTGCGATCTTCGCGGATGATGCCGTCAACCCGTCCGTTGATGTAGACGGCGCGTTTCTCGCCCTGGATATTCAGCCCCTCGACTTGACGAAGATCGTCAGCGGTAAGGGACTGTACCTGGGCGAGAACGTCAACGGCCGTAGCGTAAGTCGGCACCTGCTCGAACGCAGCGTTCTTGGTGTAACCCGTTGAACGCTGGATGCTGATCGTAACAAGCGGGTTGACCGCACCAATGTAGGGAGCAGCAATGCCGTGGAGGTTCACTGATAGAACCCCCATGCATTGACCGAGGTCAATCCCGCGGCACCAGCAGCCAGCGACGTGATGACGATGGCGATGTTAGCACCGGATGCGGGAATACAAGACCCGAGCGGGGGCTCGAGGACACCGATGCCGCTTGCGACGGGAGCGACGAACTGCTTGAACGTCATCGTGCCCGACTTGACACCCGCTACGGTGGCGTCACCCGTTACCGCCGCAGTCGCGTTGGATCGAATGGAGAAACCGCACAGGTATGCGGTCTTTCCCGCGACTGCTGCAATCGTCGCGACTACAGCAGCGGTGGTGCCATTCGCGCTGATCGTGACGGAAGGGGCACCAAAGGCGTCAGGCGAATATACCGTCTGAGCAAAAGCCGTCGATGCCCAGAAGAGGGCAAGGACGGCAAGGAGAAAACGTTTCATTGCTGACTCCTTAGAGACAGATGAAGTTATAGTTCGCACTGGCCAACGCGGACCCCGTAATGGTGAAGTCAGTCGTCGTGGGCGCACCGACACGAGCGAGCGTGGTGGCCGTCGTAGCAGCAGCCGTGTTCATCGGTGTGATGGAACAAGCCTTCGGTGCGGCCGCGAGGGCAGCGGAGAACGTGATCTTGCAAGTCGTGGTCGCTGTCGCGCCGATGGTGATCGAGCCCGACTGGTTCGTCGAGCCTGCGACGACAGCACCGTTAGCACCGGTGCCACAGTCACTCGCAACAATCGTCGGAAGGCCTCCGCCTGATACGAGCGAGGTGTTGAAGCGAAGCGTGGTGAACGTGCCAGCCGCGGGCGTACCGCCACCAACGACCATGCTGTCAATGGAGTTCGGCGTGATCGGGAAGTTGAGGCCGCCGTTATTGGTCGTCCACAGGTTGGTGATGCCGGCCCCGAGCACGGGAACAGCGATGAGCGAGATAAGAAAGGCGAGAGCAAGTGATAGCTTTTTCATGATGACCTCTGAGGTTACTTTTTGACTACGTAGTCGACGGAATTGACCATGACCGACGTATCGATCAGTGGCTTGCTGTGACCCTTGCGATCAATCGTAGACTCCGCAAGAGGAGGAGATGTCAGCGTGTTGATCGATTGCTGAAGCTGACCCTTGATTGCTTCACCGGCAAGCATCAACGTCTTGTCTACATCCATGTCGGTCGACTTGAGTAGTCCCGCAATCGCTGAAGGCCACTCAGGTGACTTGTCTTGGATCATGTTACGAAAGAACGGGCGCGGCGGCATCCTGCTCGTACCGAATTCGTTCATTGCAGCGACGAAGGCGACAGATGTACCATCGGGATACGTGGCGTTCTCGAGAAAGCCGACACTCAACGTCTTGCCGTCCTGCAATTTCGACGCAAGCTCGGCAAGCGCCTTCTCGAGTTTATCGCCACCACTGACCTTCATCGAAAGCGTCTGCTCGGGTTATACCATCCCGCCTGATTTGCGGGAACGCCCATCACGGGACCAGGCGTGTAACGCATCGTGCGATACTGTGCGGTCGCCGCCCACCAGGCGGCGCCGTACTTCGTCTGTTGATACCACTGGGGCGTGCCCGGCGGGTACTGATTGTCTGATCCCACAGACACACTGCCTTCACTGGCGTTGCTGATACGTCCGACGAGCGGCGAAGACCCGGACATGTTCAATGCGGCAATATGCGCGGTGAGCATGTTCAGCAACCTGAGCTGCGTTGCTGAGTCACACACCGGGCCCGCACCGTTGTTAGCCTGATACATCGTCGCTTCGTCGAAGTACAGCTGCGCCAACGCCGGAGAGATGAACGGGGCGCCAGAGGGACCACAGGCCGTAGCAAACTCCGGGTATCGAGTTGCCCAGAGATTGTAGTCGAATGATACAATGACGCCCATGTTCGTTACGCCGCCTTGAAGCCGGAGCCGCTGATATCGGTCGAGTCGTCGTCGGCCTTGAACTTCTTGACATTGCGCGGCATACGCGGATCAATGTAAGAACCGTCAGCCTTGCGGCCGTCGGTGTTCAACGCCTCGAGACCTGATCGGACGGCTCGGTGATCCTTCGCCTGATCGGCGACACGGTCCGGACTCTCATGCGCGAAGATGAGGCCGTTGCGAACCATCGTCAGGTCCTTGTTGTCACGCATCCATTGCTCGAATGCTTCCTTCGGAACGTTGTTCGTCAGGCCGTAACCACCGATGACGCGCTTGGCGTCTGGGTCACTGCCGGGCGCACGAGCCGAGCCGTTGATCTGGATGGGGTCACCCACCTGACGCGCGATCTTGACTGGACGCGAGCCTCCACCGAACACGGGCTCGAAGCCGTCCTCGAGGACGTAGAGCTTGAGCGTCAGTCCGTTGGGGATTTTGCATCCCACAGTCACGACATCGCGCGAGCGCTTCGGTGCGGGAGCCGCATCTTCGGTCGCAAGGGTGGTGAGCGGCACAGCCTCGTCAGCTGTGGCGTTGTTCTTGAGCTTTGCGCGAGCAGCGCGACGTTCAGCAGCGGTAGCCATCTTTCAAATCTCCTCGATGAAGTTGTTCTTGACGATATCAAGGTCGGAATTCGACTTCAGCCAAGCTGCGAAGAATTTCCGGTCGACCTTGTTTACCCCGCCGTTGAGCGTCACCGACTCCTTGGGAAGGTAGCTGATGACGCCGAATGGTCCTTCTGATTTCTCGAAGGTACGAAGGACAACGCCGTTCGGTATCTTGCAATTGACTGAAGTGAATTCCGACATGATCCGATTTCCTTAGACGCCGAGCATCGACGCGATAGCGAACGGTTGGCGGATCACCGTTCCCCACGTACCAGCGGACACCTTCTGTTTGAAGGAAGACATCGCCTTGACAATCGCGTGAGCACGCATCTTCTCGTTGTACGCAGCGAAGCCGGTATCCTGGCCTTCCACGCTCTCACAGATCATCTGTACCAGATTGCCGGCAGCGATACCCTGGGGGTTGGTCGCCGACAGCTGCCCGTACTGAACAGCCGTTTCGAAGCGGATGTTCGGGAAGTTCTTCTTCAACAGATCGTAGACATTGACGTTGAAGGAGTTCGTCGCGGTCAGAGCGACCGAGACAGGAGGCGACATCGCAAGCACGAGCTTGTCCGACGCCTCGATGAGACCACCCGAGTGCTGCACCAGGTTCGCGAAGATCGACTGAATGTCAGCGTAGATCTCGTTGGCTGTGGCAGTCACAGCGCCCTGGGCGTTGATCCAGAACGGAGTGTTCGTTGCCTTGGTGCCGGGAGTGATCGAGGCCGGCAGGTTCGGGTCATTGAGCAGACCGTAGTTCAACAGACCAGCGACACCGAAGAAGTAGGTGAGGTTCTGGAACTTGTTGAGCACAGTGGCTGCCGCCTTGTCGATCTCGCTAACCCAGTTGAGTTTCGCAAGACCAGCACGCTCGAGCTCACGCTCGCCGTACTCCTTCACCACCTGGAACAGATACGACTGGCGGTTCGGCCAGTTGGTGTTGGCGCCCGAGTGACCGTTCTCGGAGAAGTCGCCGTACGACGACACTTCGCCGGTGTGTTCGACGACCGGGAACATGATCGTATCGTCGAGCCAGGATCCCTTCTGATTTTCACCGATGATCTCGGCCGCCTTGTTGGGGGCGAACAAGATTTCGATGATCGTCGGATCGATCATGGTGGTCAGCATCGCGGGAACCCCCGCGTTGGGCGTGGTCGTCAACGTGCCGGCAGCGTCCATCGCGAGACCGAAGTTTCGCTTAAACTCTGCGGGCAGGTAACTATCGACCCCGGGCAGGATAATACCTGCCGAGGCCAGGCGGGCGATGTCGTTATGAAACGCCGCCTTGGCTTCTGCGTAATTCATCTAATTGTGCTCCCTTTAGCCGAGCGGCTGGCTGGAGATCTTGATGAGGTCGCCGGCGAGACCGGCGGACATCGCGACCCATTTGGTTTCAACTTGCAGACCCGCGGTGATCGCGGTGCTGCTGACAACGGTATTGTTATCAACTGCGTAGGTGCCAGCGCCACCGGTGCCCGAGATCAACTGAGTGATCTTGGTGCCCGCGACGACGTTGGTGCCCGACAGGGTGTTGCCCACGCCGAACACGCCAGCGACAGTGCCGCCCACAGTGAGGATACCGTAGGTGCCACTGACCGCGGTCGACGCGACAGTCTGCTCCGGAATATCCACGGTGTAGACGCCAGCGCCGCCTGCGGTGCCGCTGACCTGGGACACGATCTTGGTGCCCGACGCAATGCCGGAACCGCTGATCGTGGTGCCCGGACGGATCGTGCCGGTGATGCCACCCGCAGCAACCGTCATCAGATTGTCCGCGATGGAAGCGGTGAACGAACTGGTCGCCGCGGCAATCGACGAGGCAGAACCGGACGCGGTGCCGGGCGAGCTCGCGGCGGCGAACGTCACCTTGCCATCCGCATAGTTCGCGTAGGCCTTCATGCCGACGAGGCATTCCGTGGCGCCGTCATTGACGCACCAGAAGTCACCACCGGACATCAGAGTCATGCCGAAGCCCGAGGGAATGAGCATCGACGACTCGGCGAGGAACGTGGTGATCAGGCCCTGCTGTTCACGATGCACGAAGCCGGTGACCGGACCCGTACCCGTGTTGTTGACCACAGCCGGCGTATCGTTGGAGTCGATCTGTGCGAACGACCACCAGGCGAAACGGCCAACATAGACACCAGCAGCACCAGCGACGAGGCCACCGGGACCAGCGTCAACGGAGAAGCGGGGGTTTGCACTAGCGAAGTCGCCCGCAACTGCGGGAGCCGGCTGAGTGCCAACGAAGGTTTGGAAATTCATTGGAAATTACCTCCAGGTTACACGTTGCCGATACGAGCGGCGTTGGGATAACGCTTCTCGAAGTCGGCGGCGATTGCAGAGTCCTGTGCGAGGTCCATGGTCGGAGCGACCTTGACACCGGGCACGGGAATGAGTCGGAGCATGGCGGGATACGCCGAAGCATCGACACCGGTGACGTCCACCTTCAACGCTTCGAGCGTCGACTTGTAGACATCTGAAGCCGAGTCAAACGCCTTCGTGACTTCGCCGATGTACGGGCGCACTGCGCGCTCGGCATCGCGAATATCACGCTGGGTCTTGTTGGCCTGGGCAATGGCATCGCGCTGTGCCTTGGCGATTGCCGCGTCCATCGCGGGCTTATCGAATTTCATTTCTTCATCCTTCTTCTCCGGATCGGCATCGCCGACCATTTCTCCGCCCGGCTTGGGCATTCCTTCGAATTCCGGCGGTTCGTCTGTCGCACCGCTGGCACACAACTTCTCGACTTCGGCCATGTCCTCGGGGGACAGCTTGCCCGCGAGAAATTCCTTGACCGCGTCCATCGGACTGGGCGGCTGAAGTGCCTCGACACCGGGGTCTTTGAGTTCGACCTCGGGATTACCGTCAGCGTCCTTGTCGCTGGGCGGAGCAGCGAGCTCCACGTCATCGAGCGGATCGCCTTCATCGGTGACCGGTGCCTTCTCAAGTCCGTTGAGCAAGGCCACCAAGCCCTCGGTCGACGCGTCCTTGGCGAGAACGCCCTTGACGGCCTTATCGATGGCGGCAGTGATCCCAGACTTTCGTTCTGAGAAGTTCTTCGCGTTGACGCCGAGCAAGATGGACGTCAGTGACGGCATCTTGGCATCGGCCGCCAGTCGAGGGATGAGGAATGCGGCAATTGCACCGCGCGCCATCATCGCTTTCTGGGAGACCTTCATATTGTTTAGTTCCTCTTTGCTATCGCCGACCACGACATCGGGACCGGCTCTGCCTTCTTCAACCAACGCTACGTGGTTTCCGATAATGTCACGCATGACACCATCGTAGGCCTCACCTTCCGGCGAGGTACCAGGCTTCATGTCAGCGCGGTAGCGATACGCACTTGACAGTTCCTTCTTCCGCCTCGACTCAACATCATCGATGGCGTCTTGAGTCCACACCGCCAATGAGTTGCGAAGATACGGATGATCGAAAGCCGCTTCGGATCCCGTCGTGCCGACAAGCAGTTCGGGGCGATGATCCGAGGCATTGACCTCGACGTGCTTGCTCAGCACGGGGAGGTTATTGAATGTGGGCGCTGCACGCTCGAGTTCCTCGGGATCCCGGTACAGCTTATAGACCTTGTCGGCGTCAAGACCGAGTTCGATGTAATTCGGGATCTCTCGACCGAGATAGGGACAGACGTTCGCCTTCGAGATGTTCGACGTCTCGACGTGCAGACGACCATCAGCGTCTAATCGACGAACCGAGGCACGATCAAAGGCGTAGCTGTCCTTCGCCGTGGTCGGTGATAGGCCAACTTGCTTCATCATATCGCCTTTGCGTGCGATGAGCCGGTCTGCGAGCTCCCTATCGCCGTCTGTTGCTTCGCGGATCTTATCGTTCGATATGTCGGCGACACGTTGCACAGACGCCTTAACGTCTGCGTCTGACATCGAGGCGAACAACCCGGCAGCATCGGGGTTCATCTTCTTGTCACGTAGCGTCTGCATCTCGGTTACCTTGTCGCCGAATGCCGCTCCCTTAGGACCACCCTGCGCTCGGTAGCGAAGACTGCCTCCCACATCAAGTGTGGTGGGTTTGCCATTGTGGTATCCCTGGTTATCGCCACCAAGTCCCGCTGCATCCCAATTAGAAAGCCAGGCGTGCACAGCAAAGTCCTTCGCTGCTTCCTTTCGTTCAGCAGGAGTGAGGTCAGCGACGTTGTTCTTGTCAAGTTTCTGCCACTCGGTCGCGACATGATCGGGTCCCGCATCGACGTAGGGCAATGTATTGACACCGGCGAGCTGATAGAGCTTGGCTGCGGTCTTCTCATTCTTGACATGGTCCTTGCTCGACGGTTTCTTGACGTAGTATTTCTTGCCGCCATCGTCTGTGTAGACGCCGCCTTCGTTCGAGCCGAGCTTGCCGCCCGATTTCTTCATCGACTTGATGTCGATCTTGCTGCCACCGCCTGAGCCGAACTGACCGTTGTCTGCGCGCGGATGATCACCCTCATTGAACTCGTCGGTCGCGAGATCGGCTTGACGGATCTTATCAATGGTGTCGGCAACGCCCGGATGCAGCGGGGACGGGGGCTCAGTCAACGGCGCCCACGCATATGCTGTGTGCTCACTATTAAGTTTAGGCAGAAAGTGCTCGGAGACTCCGTGATGAAAAGTCGTGAAAGCTCCCTGCTCATTCTCTTTGTGATCGAGCTCTGACAACTCCCCTTCCGGCGTGTAGCCAATTTCTTCGAGCGCTTCACGTCGCGCCGCTTCTTCCGCCGTCTCGCCATCTTCAATTCCGCCACCAGGCCAGGCCCACGTCCCAGCATGATCACTGTCGGGGCCACGCTTCAGGAATAACGCCAAACCGTCAGGTGTAGTAATGGTGATGCCGGCAGCGTTCATGTTAGCCTTCCCCATCGCCACCGGAACGACTGACCTTGAGGTCAATCATGCCGCTATCGATGCGCTTGAACTCAACCTCGCGTGACGACGCGATCTTCGCCAGGTCTCGCTCGCGCACAATGTCGTTGCTCTGCGTCTGCTGCTCGTGCTTGTGCTTCTCGGTCAACTCAGCGAGCCTGAAGTCGTGATCGAGTTTGATGCGCGGCGGACGTACAAGTGCCACAGTAATGACGACTGCACAGCCAACGCAAAATGCGACGAGGACTGTTGCTGCGTAGACATCGACCGGGCCGACGAGAGATGAAAGGTTCATCAGACGCGTCCCAGTAGTACGAGGATCAGCAGTATGATGAGGACAAGACCGATGCCTCCTCCGCCGTAATAGCCCGTGCCGTAGAACGGACCGCCGCCGATGCCGCTGAAACCGCCTAGCAGCAGGATGATCAAGACAATGATAATAAGGGTCATAATGGACATCAGTTTTCCTTTCGTCCGATTAAGCTTACGAAGCCGCGATCAAGAACTCTCTTGGCATTCTCGTTACCACACATCATGAAACTCGAGGTGTGCAGCTCAAAGTGCGTCTCAACCAAATCATTTAGCGCCCGCATGTACTCGCCCGGGGTGAAATGCATTGCGCCGACGATGACGACTTGAACGTAGTCGCCACTGATGACGTAGTAAGCCCCATCCGAGTCATTGGCGTTGATGCCTTGCTCGAGCATCGGGGAAATCACTGGTGAAGCGCTCATGAGAACCCCTGAATGACGGACTTGGAGGTGCAACGGCAGTTAATCAACTGACCGGGAAAGACGTATGCCTTCTCATCGGCATCGTACATGCCCTCGTCGATGTTGTACTTCTTGCCGTTCATCGCAACGTGCGTCGGCCGGGGCTCCTTGCCTCCATGACTGTGCATCCACACAGCCTGCGTGATGCCCAACTCTTTTTGTCGGGCGCGTTGGAAGGCACTGGTCGCCTTGTTGTTCTGGTCACGCGATATCAGCGCGGCCTTGCGCTTTGTGACACCATACTTTTTCTGCAGACTCTTCGCGAGATCCGCCAAATCACGTCCCACTTGGATGGAGCGCATCACGTCGCCTTCAACGCTCTTGAGATATTCCTGCGGAATGGATTTGATCAGAGACACGTTGGCCTCGACCGTCGCCTTCATGATGTCTTTCTGCGCAGGCGTCATTTTCCACTTGACCGAGATGCCCGCGTTCTTCAGGATCTTCTTCATCTGAGCGTCAGATCGATCACTCACGTCCTGCGCGAAGTACTCAGCGAGGTCATACGCCGCATCGTTGAACCGCTTGAGCCACTGTTTCCTCAACTTACCGATGACCATACGCAACTGCACAGCAGGCGTCTTCGCGTCCTGTGCGATCACAGGCTCGTTGTTGCGATAACGGATCTCGACCCAATACATGACCGACTTGTGCATCGACTCAATCAGCTTCACGAGCCGACGACGATATTCTTCCTCGACGCCTACGTTGGGATACACAGATCGGAGGATCTTTTCAGTCACAGGAACACACTCAGCATAGCGGTGACAGCACCCAGGGTGACGGATAACAGAAGTACCTGATCATACGGCATCGTCTTCCTCCTCATCTTCCTCGAGGTCGAGGTCGCTATCATCGAGATCGAGGAACGGATCATCGGCGCCGCTGTCAGCGTCGTCATCGAGACTCATTTCTTGAACGTTGCCTTCGGCGTCGATCACACGAAAAGGTTTGGCCGGGATCGGCTCGCCCTTCTTGTACTGTTCGATCTTTCCGTCGGGACCCATGCCGATTGCGTCTTCCTTAGCCATTAGATGTTCTCCACCTGACGCATCTTGATATGCTTACCAGTCACACTGATGACTTCGAAATTCGATCCGGCCGGGAAGATGACTTCCTGCTCGCCTTCACCCTGCGATGAGATTTTGCGAACGTCCTTGCCGGATACGGACTCAATCTCGTAAGTGTGTGAGCCGCTGAACTTGTAACCTTCACCGGTCGACGTGAACGCGCGCTCGGGAACAACAAAGCCGGGCTTGTATTGCTTGAACACGTCAGCGGGCAAGTTGGTGCCACGTTTGACGATGCCCTTGAAGTCGGGCAATTTCTTCAGTGCGTTCTGCAATGACTTGGCGTAGCCGAATTGCTCCTTCGTCAAGGACCCTTCTCGAAGTTGTCTGTTGACCGGACCGTAATCACTACCGGTGTACGCTTGAACCAGCGCACAGTCTACGGCATTGAAGCCCGTATCGGCGAGACCCGCCTTCGTGATCAACGAGTCGAGGTCTTTCTTACGCTGGGGGCTAAGGCCGCCCGTGATTTTCTTGAGCACCTCATAATGCTTCACGGTTTCAGGATCGTTCATCATCGCGGCCATGGCTTCGGCCTCTTTCTGGGCCTTTTCTTTTTGAGCTGCCTGGGCCTTTTCTTGTTCGGCCTTTATTTCGACCTTGCCTTCTTCGATCATCTTTTTGTAGTCTTTAATCTTTTGGGTGGCGTCGGCTTCATCGATGGGAGCGAACCCGCCCCATTTCTTGTTGAACGCAGCAACCGAGGGAGAGCTGCCCGGGACAGTCGTCGCCTTCATCGCCTTCTTGATTTCTTCAGGCGACGGCTTGGCCTCGGTCGGTGTATCCAATTTCTGAAGAATTTCCGGTGACTCTTTCAAAGCAGTCTTGATCGGAACGGACTGCGGGAGGGCCTCCCACAATTTCTTGGCCTTCTCGGCAACGGCTTTCCATTTCGGATCATTCTTGTTCTGAAGTTGAATTGCCTTGGCCTCGTAAGACTCGATGAGCTTTTTCTTTAGGGCGTTCTTCGACTCGGAAGAAACACCTGGATCTTTCAAAAGATTGGAGATGCTCTGTCGATATTTTCCGCTAATACCCGCCTTAGCATTAACGATGGATGTTACCTTTTTGGCCAAGGCTAGTGCGCCTGATCCCGACGAGCCGCCACCGCCGGGACCGAACTGGCCGGCGTTGCCCGGTTGACCGCGCGGATGCTTCGACTCGGTCCAGCCTTCGTCCTGCGCGCCCTTGTTGTGAACGTATTCGAACTCGTAGGTCGCGCCTTTCTTGCCGAGGAACTTGAACTGCGACCCGCGAGGCAGGATGGCCTCAAGCGCGTCGTCAATCTTGTTGCCTTCGTTGTCGGCCTTCGTGTTGTAGCTGTGCTCGCCAGGGAATGCCGCGTTCGACCCTTTCGGTGCACGAATGACCATCGTCGTGCGTTGACCGGACTCGCTCTGGCCTTGCGCGACGTGCTTGCCGAGTGATGTCGAGACGAACCCCTTGTCCGTCAACGTATCGCCAGGCAACAGGTTGTCCATCATCTCGCGCACCTTCTTACCGCGAAGACCGCGAAAGAGCGTGAGATCCACAGGCACGACTGAGTCGCTGATCGCCTTGTCGAGCTTGTCGACTATCGCCTGTGCGTCTGGCGACAGCTCCTTGCCGGTACGCAGCGCTTTGTTCAACGGCGCATACGCAGGCGACGTGTAATGCATCAACACCTGCTTGTCTTCGTCGGTCATGTTGCCACGCTCGGACGAAGCGTTGACGATATCGGTGAAATCCTTGTTGGTCTCGATCTCCTTGAAACCAGACGGAGCCGGCATGGGCATGCCGGGCTGCTTCTTCTCTTTCGGCTTCTTTTCCTTCGGAGCCTCGGGCTCACCCGTATACGTGCTGGCGAATTTCTCCGCGGCTTCGGGCGAGTTGAAGTATTTGGTATTGCCCAGTTTGTTCTTAACGTGCTCGCCGTTGTGTTCGACCGCATAGGAACCGTAGTGTGCGACTACCTTGGGCTTGCTGCCTGACTCGCCACCACCGCCTGCGCCGAACTGCCCCTTGTTCTCGGGCTGACCTCGGGGGTGGTCGCCTTCCTTAAAAGAAGAGTCCTGAGCGAACGGGATATCTTCGTCCTCGCCCGCCGAACGATGATCGGGATTTTCATCGGGCGGTGCGTTGGGATCCTCGGGACCACCGTCGGGATCATTGGGGTCTTCGCCGCCGAACGGGTCCTCTTCGCCTCCACCACCAGGCGGCACAGGCAGAACAGTAACGTCAAGGCCAGCGTAAGGCGTATCAGGAGCGTTAGCCACACGCTTACGAGCCTCAAGGGGAGAGATGACGCCATCGTTGATGCGGAGGTCATCGGTCTCGGCACGGGTCTTGTCAATCTCGGCCTGCTCCTTCTCGGTCGAAGACCACAGGGGCTCATAGATGAACGTAATCTCGGGATCAATCTCGCCGTAGCGACTGAGCTGAATGAAATCGATCACGCGCTTCAGGGGATCAGTGAAGAATTTCATCTGATAGGCATGAATGAAGTCGTAGAACGCGCGGATCTCGCCTTCACTCGAGGCATTCAGGCCAGAAGGCGTGATGCCGAGCAGGAAGACGA
>Ga0181337_1000034_pt1 | contig 28959 bp, 39 predicted proteins | sample Sp13VDMM15DD_FD_168302 | JGI IMG/M metagenome (GOLD analysis project Ga0181337, IMG submission 168302) | Freshwater viral communities from Lake Michigan, USA - Sp13.VD.MM15.D.D | ecosystem: Environmental > Aquatic > Freshwater > Lake | place: USA: Michigan | collected 2013-04-23 | reverse complement strand
GCTTTAGTCATGAAATACACAAATGCAATTCGTGAGTTTTTTGTATCTCGCCCATTTCATTCATTTGTTGATATCGACTATGAATCATTAGAGCCGCACATTTTTAGCGCGGTTTCAGGCGATAAAGGCTTACAAGACATCTTCAATAAAAATCAAGACTTCTACTCAACTATTGCAATTATGACCGAACGGTTGGAAGGCGTTTCTGCTGATAAGAATGCACCAAACTATCTTGGAAAGATTAATAAGGCTGCACGTCAAAAGAGTAAATCCTATTGTTTGGGTGTTCCATATGGAATGGGCTCTTTCAAATTGAGTAAGGAGTTAAATATTTCTCAGGACGAGGCTCAACGATTAATTGATCAATACATGAGAGCGTTTCCAAACTTAAAAAAATGGATGGACACTACGGATGATTCGGTAAAAAAACTAGGTTATGTAACCTCTTTAGTAGGTCGTAAACGTAGGATGCCAGAAGCTATTACGATATTACGTGAAACTGGACCGTGGATATTTGATTCTCTAGAGTTGTGGAAACAGTTCCACGAAAGCCCTACACTGTATGAGGAAATGAAAGAGAAAAGACGTAAGATTACAAATTATATCAATAACGGGCGTAACTTTCAAATCCAATCGTTAGCCGCATCAGTAGTAAACCGCGCTGCAATCGCTGTTAATAGAGAGTTTATTAAACATAAAATCCCAGCCTTAGTTATATGTCAAATTCATGATCAGTTGGTTATTGAGGTAAAAGAGGAATTTAAAGCTAGAGCCGCTACTATTGCGCAAGAATGCATGGAATCTGTTATAGAACTGCCAGTAAAACTTAAAGCGCCGCCGGCGTTTGGTAAAAACTTTGCAGAATCACACTAAGGAGTATATATGCAATATTTGGGTGGAAAAGAAAAAGTAGCAAAAAAAATTGTAGAATTTTTAGAAAGTAAAAGAAAACCTGGACAATTATTTATAGATGGAACTGTTGGGGGTGCTAGTATAATAACTAGAATGTCAGGGGATCGATTAGGAATAGATGTGCATAGTTCATTAATTTGTTTATATAATGCAATATTAACCGGATTTGAACCTCCTAGTGCAGTTTCAGAATTAGATTATGAAAATGCTAAAAGTCTACCAGATAACAACCCTTTAAAAGCATTTATTGGTTTTGGATGTTCTTTTTCTGGTAAATACTTTAGTGGATATGCAAGAGGTAGTATAGATAGAAATTATGCGCAAAATGCAAAAAATTCTTTAGAAAAAAAATTTAAAAATAAAATAGGACTCTCCTTCAAAAATATGTCTTTATTTGATTTAGATGTAGAAGGGGCTTTAATATATTTAGACCCGCCATATGCTAATACTACTAAATACAGCGTTGATTTTAATTACAATAAGTTTTGGGATAAAGTAAGAGATCTTAGTAAAAACAATTTAGTGTATATTTCTGAGTATAGTGCACCGGAAGACTTTAAGTGTGTATATGAATTTAATAGAAATTTAGAAATGCATTGTAATCATGCTGAAAAAATAAGGATTGAAAAAATATTTACTAAATCGGAGTTCCAATGTTGATTAAAATTGCCCAAGAAACAATCGATAAATGCACGTTATTCGCGCAAGAATGCGCCCAAACTAATAAATATTATGCTTCACGTGGACAAGCTAACCTGGATAAGATTACGCAAGACATTATCACGGGGAAATTGGGAGAGTTTGCGGCGTACGAACTGCTCTCCTCAAAATTTGCCGATACGACTTTACCTGATTTAGAGATTTATAGGGGTGGACGTAAATCCCATTCTGCAGACTTAACCGCTGGAGGTCATAACTTTAGCGTTAAAACGCAATCAATTGATTCAGTAAAACGCTACGGCATGAGTTGGTTGATGGAAAAAAGTTCCCTTCCGAAATTTGAGGGGCACTACGTTATTTTGTGCATGGAAATAGAAAAAGGTTTACTTTTGATTCAAAACGTGGTACAATTTAGTGATATGTTGGCAGTTCAAGCGGAGCCAAGATTGAAGCATTTAAAAAGTAAATGCGCATTTTATTATAACGATATGATGCTAAAGGATATACCATGATTACGCGTGATGAGGTTTTAATGGGACGTGATAAAGAATACCCATTAACGCCCGAATTAGAAACAAAGCTCAATAATTTACTCATTGCAGTTAATAAATTACGTCAACTATATGGTAAACCAATGTCCGTATCTTCTGGCTACCGTCCGGGACATTACAACACAAAAGCGGGCGGCGGCAAAAAGTCGGCGCATTTAACGTTAGAAGCAGTAGACTTTAAAGATATATCTAGGGAATTGACAAACTTTTGTACTGATGAAATATTAGAAAAATGTGGTCTATTTATGGAAGACCCAGCAATAGCCACAACGTGGGTCCATTTACAGCTTCGTAAGCCTAAAAGTCGTGTAGATGGAAGAACTAGAGTATTTAAACCATAAAAGGATAAATTATGAAATCATTCATCACTGGAATCGCAGCGGCAATTATCGGAGCTATCGGCTTTATTTTTCTTTTTTTCCGTAAAGGCGGGGCTAGTGTAGAGTTCACCTCAAAATCTGCAGCGCTTGATAAAAAAGCGGATGAGGTTAAGGCGGAAGTTAAAGCGCTTGATGAAAAAATCGGTAAACCGGTTGAAGATAAGACGCTAGAATCTGAACTTGACTATTGGAATAAGGAGAAAAAGTGAGATTATTCTTATTTTTTATATTAATAGTATCCTGTAATTCAGCAAAATTTTCTGAAGGTCAATTTATTTGTAATAAGGCTGATCCAACAGGTAATGTGGTACGTTATAAAGTTTTAGAGGTAAACGGCTCAACATACGAACTACTCAACTGGCAACATTTATCAAATTATAAAGTTAATATTAACGAAATTGATAATGAATATACATCATGCATCGATAAGGAGTAACTATGAGATACGCACTAATCGCACTACTAATAGTAAGACTGGCTCACGCCGAAATGACCACCCTCAAAAAGGGCGATGTAGCGCCGTATGATGGAATTTTGTCTGATGCCGCGCAAATGAAAGAGTTTAGACAAATTAACGAAGATAAGAAAAATCTTGAGTTGCAGAACCTCAAGCTTAAAGATTTATCCGCTATCCAAGATGAAAGAGTTGAGCTTTATAAAAGTGAACTTAAATCTTCTGAGGCACGTAGTTTTTGGAAATCAGTTGGATACTTTACTTTAGGTGTTTTAATTACTGGATTTGCTGCAAAAGTAGCTATTGAGTCAACAAGGTAGGTAAGTTATGAAAAAAACAAAAAAAAGAAAAAAAGTAAAATCAAAAACAATAGTAATACCCAGCGGTAGTGGGGTAGATTTAAAAGACTTAACCGAAGGTAACATGTTTTGGGCTTATTTAACATTCGGATTAATTATAATTATTCCTACTTTTACCTACATATATGCAACATACTATAAGGAGTTTTAAATGTATCATAAACAAAATTTAACTAATTACCCACTACTAGAAGCTTTAAAAATAATAAAGGATACCCATAAAGATTCTTATCTTGATGCGCTAAAATTAGCATCTCGTTTTGCATTAGAACTAAAAATGGATCACTTAAGTAAATTAATGTTTATAGACGCATATGTAGCTGGTGTTTTGATGGAAAGACATTATGAGGATCACAAGGGGGGTTTATGAAACTAATTTTATCACTTTTATTAATCGGATTATTAGGACCTGGATGCTCTCTTCTAGAACCTAAAAATGAGACTCCACGTCGTGAACGTGACCGCGAAGCTATGATTGATTGCGCTAAAAGACTTTACGATGTGGGTATGTCTGAGGAAGGGGTTAGAGCGATTTGTAATGATGCTATGGGAAAGTTGAGTAAGTAGTTATTTTATTTTTTTAAGGTACTTGCCAAACTCTAATGCGCCTGGACGTGCTTTGTCTTCGCGCATTTTACGTTCAAGCTCTTTATCAGCCATAAGTTGGTCTAATTTCTTTTTTGAATCCATTTTATCAACTTCAGACTTCATTTCATCCATACTAAAAGGTAGAGGATTGAGGAGTTCCGCGCCCGATTTTACAACGTCTTGCGCCATAACGGGTTCGCCCTTTAACGCTTGATATCCTAAAGAGCCTATGGCGGCTAAAGCACCTAGTTTTCCACCAAACTTTCCAGATTTTCCCGGAACTTTTGTATAACCTTTATCAATCGGAGCCGGTCCTTCTTTTATTCGCGTGTAAGAATGCTCTGGCATTGGCGCGTTACCGTCTATCTTTGTATAACCTTTTTCGTTAAGTTCATCAAACTTGTTTTTTTTACTCATTAACGCTTTTTTAAATGCCTCACTCACGGAGCCTCCGACTTATCACTAACTTCAATCTTACCTTTTTCGGCGGTCATACGTCTACCTAAGTATGCAAACAGACAACCAAAAAATAAATAGTTGGCAGCGTCAAGATCGATAGCTCCAAATACGTTAGCAATTTTACCAATTTGACCAAATAATGCAGTGTTAAATGAGATAAAAGCAAAAGTAGCGGTAATTGAGGGTTTGCCATCTACACGGATCATAGGTAAAGCTATGCCGTGTTCATTCATCTTACGAAAAAGTTCTTTTATCTTTTCCACGACTAAAGCCCTTTAAAATGTTTAAGCGCGACTAATATTGAGGAAACAAGCGCGGCAACGGTTGCGGCAATTTTTAGCACGTCCGTAAAAGCAATTGGTTTCCCTAACTCAATCACATTTTTATCAATTCGATCCACTTCATTTTTTAAAGCAATAGACCTAACTTCAACATCTTTCTCTAATAAATCTGTACGACGAATGTGATATTTTAGATCGGATTCCATTCGAATTTGACTTTCACGAATTTCTTTTAACTCTTTTCTGAAATCATCCATGTCTTACACCGATTAAAATCCTTTAGCGTTGAAAAATAAAACAAAACTAGATAGAATCCCGCTTGGCTGAGTTAAGACAAATCTAATCCACGGATAGTATACATCAGCTTTATTTGCTTGAATTGATCCAGTAGCAGTAATGTTGTCTGATCCAGAAGTTAAATCAAACCAAGTTCCAGTAGCAGGAAAATTTGGATTATAGTCTAATGAAAATTGAACTTTGAGAGAGGCTCCAGAAATTGCAGTTTTTGCAACTGTATGAGTTCCGCCGCCTGCAGCCGCTGTAATATCAACCGCGGTTCCAGCTATTGCGTTTGCTACAGAGGAAGCTACTTTAAATGTAGAAGATGATACTACAATTGCGTAGTATGTTGTCGCTAAAGCTAATCCATCGGGTAATACGCCCGTAGTAGTTAAAGTAAACGCTTGACCAGTTACTAAATCGTGGCTCGCGATTGTAATTAGATCCGTTCCAACATTTACATCCGCATCAACAAACGTTTTATTTGTTAATGCAGCTACAGTAAAGTTTGAGGCGTAGCAATATCCACCCATATGCTCAACCGTTATAGGGTCGGACGTTTGGGTGTAAGTATTATTTGTTAAGTCAAATATTGTGTCATTATAAATTCTCATAATAGTTTTCTCGCTTCTTCACGTTTTTGTTTTACATCAGATGGAATTTCTACACCAGAATCCATAAAACGGATAACATACCAATCCGAACTTGCAAGGTATTGTTTTGCTTCTAATTTAGCTTTAGATAAAGCTACCATTTCAGAGATATCTAAAATTTCCGAAGTAAACTCAGAAGGCATCTCTACTTCAACTTCATCGACTATTACTTTACGTTGTGGTAATCGATTTGGCTTTCCAATTTGTTTATCTAACCATTCTTGCGCCAATTCCTTTGATTCAAACTGGGCAGACCATGATAGATCTTTTTCTACATTTTTTATATTTACTTGATACATATTATTTAATCCTTGCTATTGAGATTGCGTTTTTCTTACCATCAGCTGTTAAATTTTGAGTAGAATCGGAATCTTGTTTTGCTCTAATACCGATTGTGTCACCTTTAGCTAAATCTAAAACAATTGAATCTTTATTTCCAATTCTTATAGAGGAGGCTGAGGTAAAAACAAAATAATCATCAATAATTACAGAAGTACTGTTTTTTTCAATTTCTCCAATACTAGATTCTCCTAATTCCCAGGCAGTAGTTCCACCCCATAAAAATTTGTATGAAATCAAATATTTACCGGCGACTGGACAAGTCCACACTCCTGTACTAGAATTCATCGCTAAATGGGTATCATACACTCTATCGTCCCAAACGATTACAGCACCTGTAGCTCCTGTATTTATATTCTGCCCAGCATCTGTCGTGTATTCACAAGCTACAACTTCGTCCATTCCAATGGTTTGATTACCTTGAATTTTAGCAATATAAATTGCCGATCCACCTTGATTTGCTTGAATATCATAAGAAGTGTCGGCTGCAGATTGAGAAGAAGCAGTTATTGCGTCTCCTTTGCTACAATATTGTACGCATACTATGTTATTCATCCACGAAGTAGAATCTGCAGTAGCTTCTCTAATTGCAACCGACCCTCCATTAACAGCAATTCTTATAGTATTTTTTTCTGCAGATGTATAACTTGTTAAATATAATTGAGCAGAGATAAAATAAAATCCAGCTTCAGGAACTGTGTACGTTCCAGTACTAGTGTTAAATCCTCCAGCCGAGTCACTTTCAACGGTGTTAAATACTACAGTTGTTGCAGAAGTTGATGATATAGTTTGATTTGATGAGGCTCTGTACGCTCTACATACAATAACTTGATTGGTTTGTTGCGATGGCACGGTTATTGAGGAGGACCACCCAACTATTGGAATACTTATCCCTCTAACTAATACGGAATCACTAGCGCCAAAAGTAAATGGGGCTGTGTTACTAACGTTAGAATATGTACCATCTCCATCATCTTTATAAATTGCAATACTTGTTGTTGAGTTATACCCAGCGTACACTAAGTAATTATCTACACCAAAATCTCTAGCCGTACCACCGCCAAAAATATTTACCGCTCCACTGTTTGATATTTTTGTTGTGTCTACTACAAAACCAGTTGGTAAATTAACAGTTAAATTTGCAGCGGTAGGCGCTCCAGAAGTACTAACTGTTATATCTAATTCTAGAGAATCCCCCACTCTTCGATATTTTCCAGTATATGTTGTGTTTGCAGACCATGAACCAGTTGGTGTGTAAGATTGCCAATCAGTAACAATTGCACCTTGAGAAACTTGGCTTGGTGATAAAATAAAGTTATCAACTTTAATAGTATAAGCACTAGCATTTGTGCTTGCGCAGTGAAGGATTAAACGATATGATGTTGAGTTTGAGGAGGTTTGGAAGTTTCCGATGTACAATCCATACCCAGCGTTTGCCTGCAAGTCTCTTGCATTACCTTCAATAAGAAGAGAGTTTGTAACGTCGTATAAAAACACACGATAATCGGCTGCAACATACGCACTTGAAGTTGTAAAATCAAACGAAAGCTGTAACACTTTACCTTGATCAGCCGTGTCGATTGTAAAATCTGTACTGATACCTTCGCCTTGGCGGTTAGCAGCATCTTTAGTGATTATACCTGATCCAGATCCACGTAATGGACTTGAACTTGAAAAAGTAAAAGTTGTTGTAGCAACGCCGCCAGTTCCATTTACAGGAACCACACCAGCCGCGTCCGCATAGGTAGCCCACGAAGTAGTTGAGGAATCGATGTTGTAGTTTGCTATATAAGTCTTAGCATCTGAACCAAATCGTTGCCAGTTTCCTTCTCTGTATTCCCATAGACCTTTAGAACGTGAAGTACCGTCAGAACGAAAAACCATCCCTTCTGCAGGGTTAGATGGATCAGCTGATTGAGGGCGGTAAAGCTGGGTTGTAAATTTGGGGTTGTTTCCTACGTAACTAATCTTGGACTCCTTATTATACGGCTATTAACCGTGGGCGTTTCCGCCTGTAATATTCAATATATCTGGGCTTTTATATGAAAAAACGTATCCACTATGAGTTTTTCTAATCCCACGCAAACAAAGACTAATTTTAGAACTAATTCCACCTATAACCCCTGCGCAAATGCCTTTAGAGATAAAAGGACCTAAATACTCTACAATTTTATTATCTACAACTTTAACTGCATAAAAAGGTTTTGCTCCTTTTGCCAAAGCTTGATTATTTCTTCTAGTTTCTGTATGTTTTTTATTTGTAAGAGTTTTTGCTATATTTAATTTCCAGTCTTTAGTTAATTTATATTTTGATCTTGCAACTTTTAACTTTTCTATAGTTTCTTTAGATTTTTTGACACCAAGCGCCGGTTTTTCACCACCACAAGATATGTTATATCCAAAATTTCTATCTTGCAAATTCCATAGTTTTATTAATTTTTTTTCTAAATAATAACAAGTTTCACTTGGTGCATTAGATATTAAATATTTAAAATTGCAATTTTCCCAGCCATATTTTAAAATAGCTTTTGTAACTAACATATTTTTATAATAACATTTACTATGCTGTCTCTTGCGAACACCTGTATGACTTTCAATTCCAACATATTTTTTATTATTTGGAAATGTAATACAGTAAACATTCATACTAGATTACCCACCAATTTCCAGAGCCATCAGCTACTAAAGTAATTGATTGATAAGTTTGATCCATTGTGTAACTTGCCGCTACGCCTTCAATGGTTTCAGACCCAAAACGTACAATTGTAATATTATTTACGTTTGCGCTACCAGTTACATCTTTTATAATTATTTCTGTTCCAGACACTGGAGATGGTAACGTTAAACTACGCGCCGCCGCTGTACTTACTAAATGAATAGCATTTGTAGTAAGAGTTACATCTGAACTAACGTTAACAATTGTACGAAGTTTTGCTTGTTTAGCATCTAATTGTGTTTGAATTGCAGAAGTTACGCCGTTAACATACCCAATCTCGGTTGAGGTAGTGGTGGCGTGTGTTGGTATGCCGTTAGCATCTGAAATTAAAGCTCTAGAAGCCGTAATCGCCGCCGCCTCAACTATTGCACCTGCGGATGATTGTATAACACGATTATTGTTTAATGCAGTGCTAGAGTTAGTACCACCTAAAGCAACTGATAAGGTTCCACTTGATACTAGATTTTTACTAGCATCAGTTAAAACTATTTGACTTGCTGTTAAGGCTGCAGATTGAATTACGCCGTTTCCAGTTACAGAAAAAGTAACAGAGCTTGCATTGTTCATCCCTTCAAAAACAGTGTCTGTATCAGCCGCACTTCCGCGCCTAATAGTTAAAGCACCTCTAGTTGAGTCGGTTAGTACTTCTGGAGTTACACTATTATCATATGCTTGTTGTAAATTTGTAGTAGAAGATCCTGCAGCCGCTCCTACTGTATCCCCAAATCTACCAACTCGAATAAACCTAGCTTGTGATGTATTACTTAAATCTGTAGCTGTTTTTACAACAGAAAGAATCCCAATTAAAACTGAGTTGTCTGTTACGTTTGAAAATGTTGTAAAGGATTCTGTTTGGATACCTTGAATTGCTGCAGATAAAGAACTGTAAACGGTTTGTCCATATTGAATAACAAGATTATTTAGTGCGTTTAAATAAATTCGTTGATTTGTTGTTGCATTAGATCCGCCACCAACTGGAGTAATAGTTCCGGCATTATCGTAATTAGCTGGATCAATTGCAGTATTACCAGAAGAACCATTTCCAGTTTGAGTGCGATATGTGAAAGTTGCGGCGGTAGCCGACCCTGTAACAATCCTATTTGGGTCAGCATCATTAGTTGTGTAATTAACTCCCATTCCAAAAATATATCCAGAACTTTTATTTATATTTAAGTTAGCACCATTTGCAGATATAATATTCCCATCTGAAATTAAATTAAATTCTTGTATTAAATCTCTAAGTTGAGATATAGGGGATGCGGCTACTGAATACCTAGGAGTAACAGCATTTACTGTAGTTAAGTTAGCATGTCCAAGTTGTGCTAAAAGAATCACACTCCGAAGAACTTCATTACTTGGAAATGACGTATATTGAGTAATAGTTCCAGCCGTGTCTATAGCTATAAAAGATTGTGGAGAAGTTCCTAAGTTAGTTACGGTAACTCCAGTTTGAGTTGACCATGAAACGTTGTAAACTACAGGAGCAGTTGGAGTAGTCCAATCATCAATAATCATTCCCGTACCAGAAGCGACATCAATCTTTGTGGGATCAGCATTGATTGTGACAGCTCCTCCGGAAATAATCCCGGATGATAGACTTAATTTAACTTTCGCAGAAGATTTTTCTGGAGTAACTGCGTCAGTTGCAATAGTTGCCGCTACTGATCCAGGACCGGATGCGGTTACGTCCCCAGTTAAAGCGGTTATATAATTACCAGTAGGTTGTTTTTCTGTGTCTAATTCGTTGATAGCAGCTTGTACATTAGTAGCTGCAATACTACCAGCTGGAACATTTATAATTTGAGAAGCTTTGTCTAGTACAATATCAAAATTTGAGGTAAACGGATTAAACTTAGTTCCCACAATTAACTCTTAGTTACGGATGATAAGAGATTGCTTCCATCGTATGCTAAAGTTAGAGTAGCAACTGTAGTTCCACCAGACCCACCAGTTTTGTATACTGCGGTCTCAATTTCACCAACGCCATTTCCAGAAGCTACATAAGTTAGAGCGATATAATCAAAAGCTTCAGCTACAAAAGATCCGCCAACCCTTGCATTTATTTCTTCAACCTGAGTAAGTATTGCATCAACTGTTACTTCAGTAGCTCCACCAGAAGCTGCAGCGGTTTGGGGATATATGAATGTACTCATATTAAGCTCCCTTCGATTTTAACGTAACATTTGCTGTTAGTGATCCAGTTCCAGAACTTCTAGTATAAACCAGTTTTAAATGTGTAAAAGGAAGCTCATTGAGGATAAGGTCGTGATTTCCACTTGCTCCAGAAATTGAGATAGTTGATCCAAAATCTAAAGCGCGATAAGTTCCGTTTGCACCGTTTTTGGCTTGAACTTCTAAAGTTCCTACTGGAGATGAACCAGTCCAAAATAGGTATATTGATCCGTAATCTTCGCCGCCAACTTCAATTTCAGAGGATGTCTGAGATGCACCAATACTAACCGCATCAAATGCTAAATAACCGTAAATAACGTTTTTTCGTGACAAGACATCCCCCTTATAAGGCAAACGCCTTTATAGGGCGTAGATTTATACCTTATCTGGGATTTCTTACTATTTTATGTCGTTCTGTATTCGTTGGTTTTCACTAGGATAAGATGTAAAGTTGGCGTTTGGATTACCTTGGGGTTGCGGGTTTGCCTGCTCTTGTCCTGGCTGACTCATAATTATAGCTGCCGTTTCTTGATTTAAAGACGGATCTAAGTCCATTCCTAATAATAACGATAGTTTTATTCTTTTATTATACGGTATTTGCGACGGATTGTCTTGTACAGCACTTTGTACCTGAAACCTAATATCTTCTAAAATTTTTGGATAAACGTTTGCCAACACCTCAACCTGTTCAACAGTTAGACTATTATTGTTTAAATCTTCAATTGCTGAAAATGGGTCTAATGCTGTTTTAACTTGACGTTTAAACTTATTTAGTTCCATATCAGATGGTTTGTAAGTTTTGCCTTTTATTAGCGGATTGTTTGGCGTCAGTGGTTTAGGTATAACACTAATTAAATATTGAGCGGCTTCAACTGCTTTAAGCTTTGTAGCTTCAGCTAATTGTGGTGCACCTGTTTCTCCCATAGCATCTAGAGCATTTGTTAAGTCATTGTTTTGAGGGTTATTAGCAAACGCATAAAGTTTTTGTGATAACTTATCAAAATTATCATCTTCTTTATTTCCTGTTATATTGGCAATTGATAAGGTTGTCATTGCTTTAGCGGGTTTTTCGTAAGACTTTAAAGCCGCTGGAATTGATTCCATTTTTTTAACAACAGATTTAATTTTTTCATTAGCAGATAAAATGCCACCAACTTCATAAGCGCGTTTACCATAGTCCATAATTCTTTTAGCACCAACACCTACTGCGGCACCTAGTAAACCACCAACACTACCTCCGGTAGCTCCAGCAAGTAAATCTCTGAATCCTAAAAATGGAGCGGCTTGTTCTTTTGACGCGGCTTGCTTTAAATTCTTTTCAATTGTTTTTGCAACTCGGTATTGGTCGTTATATTGTTTAAACATTTCAATCTTAGATTTAGCACTTGGATCAACAATTTCAATTAGTTTAGGCAAATCATCTTTAAGGTAATTCTGAATATCTTTATCAATCAACTTTCTAACATCAGAAGCAATATCAACTTTATTAGCAGCCCTATCGTACTTAACTAAATCACCAGTGCGAGTTTGGTAATCTCTAATAAATCTTAAATCTGTACTCTTTGCATTAATTGCATTATCTTTCATTAGCTTATTTAAATAGGAAATCTCACCATCAACTTCTTTTAAGTAAGAACTGTATCTTGGATCACCTTTAAATTTTTCAGTAAAATCATCTATTTTAGTTACTAAATTTTTAAAATCATATCCTAAATTTTCTATATTAGATTTAGTTACATCATCTGCAAATTTTAATTTATCTTTTATTAAAACATGAGCATCATCTATGATTGTACCAATCCCCTTACCAGCAACAGCTTTGACTTCCGAAAATTTCTGTTGAAGCTTTGGAAGATTAAACAGTAGACCGGGATCATCTTTTGTAATTGCTCGCATAACATTTGGTAGTTTTTCAACTACATCTGGAGCAGTATCCTGAAGTTTAAATTTTTGAGATGGGGTCAAGTTTAAAGCGTTAAGAGCGGAATCTTCGTCAAAAGATTTAATTTTTGCAAAATTTTCTAATTTATCTTTTCCAAGCTTAACCAGTGGTTTAGTTGCTTCAATAGCACCTCCAAAAATCCCACCAAATAATCCACCAGCCAATAATGTTTCAGCAGCTTTATCTGGTTCTCCTAACATTGCTTCAGTTACAGCAATAGGAGCAGTAAATGCCACACCCTCAGCTGCTGAGCCAGCTATTTTAGGAGCAGCTTTTGCAATTACACCTTCTCCTAAAGTTTTTCCAGCCGCTTCAGCTATTTTTTTTTCTACAGCTACACCTGCTTTAGTAGCTCCTTTAATTAATTGAGTAGCGGGAAGAGCGATTCGTCCTGCAGCAGTACTTGGATTTGCAAACGAAGATAAAAATCCAGCGGTGCCTCCAATAGCGTTAAAAGTACTATGTGCATTTTTTATTGCATCTTTTTTTGCAACATCTAATGGATTAGCAGTTGCATCATAAATATCTTCTGGAATTCCAAGAAAAGTCTCATCAATTGCTTGCCCTACTCCAACTTTTAATCCACCAATAAACCCTGAATTATTTTTAACCGCTTGTCTAATAGCCTTATCATCATCGGATTCTAATTTCCAACCATTTGCAACAGCATCATTTAATTCAGAAACATCTAAAGAGTATGATTCACCACTTGGATCAAGCACATCAACTCTAGTGCCTTTTTTAAATGCATGAGTTCCAGACTGTAAAGCCTGAGGAACTTTATCTAACGTCAATTCTTCTGGTAGACCAGTTTGTACGTTATAAATTTTTTCCATGATTTAGTTTTTTTTAGCTGACGTTGGTGAAAATTCTCTAGGAAGTAATCCCATATTTTGTAAACGACCAATCTGTCCAGCATTTTTTGTTGAGAGTAGTTGCTTAAGTTTTTGTTGTTTAATCCTGATACGAGACACTGAGTCCGATGGTAGCGGTAGTAAAGGCTTTACAAGTCTTTCAATCTCCGCTTCTTGAATAGTTCCCTGACCCTTCATAGTAGCACGAATTGCTGACTCAATGTTAGCATTGTTAGCTTCTACTTGAGCTTTTTTATCTGAAAAAGGAATATTTCCTTCTATTCCACCAATACCTTCTGCTTCTGAAAAAATACTATCAATTGTTTTAAACGCCGCCTGAGTTGCGTCGTAAACTTCTTTAGCTTCTAATAATGGTTTTTGCGCACTATCAGGTAGCATATTAATTTTAGCTGTAACAGGATCAACTGCTTGTAAAGATTCTTGCGCCGCAAGCTTGTTAGCATGTTCTTGAAACTTAGCAACAGTTTCTTGTTTTTTTAACTCCAACTCAGCCATTTGGTTTTGTATATTAGCTGCTACTTGCGCATTCCTAGTTTGACCTTGTATAGCTTGTAGTTTCATTTGGGCAACTTGATACATTGAAGCTTTTGTTGCTTCAGCTGCTAAAAAGTCGTCTTTTAATTTATTTCTAAAATCTTGATAAATAGAAACTTTATCCTTAGCTGCACTCAACTTACTATTTTTATTATTTTCTTGAGCGGCAACATCCATTCTAACCATTCTATCTAATGCTTCAATACCTTTATTTCCAGCAATAGCCGTTAAAATAATGTTACCAAATTTTTGTGCAGTTGACATGTTAGAGAATACTCTGTTTGGATCTATGTCTCCAGACGCTATTTCTTCAACTTGTTTTTGAGCTAATAATATTTTACCATCGACTTCTTTTTGTCGAGCATCCCTAGCTTCTTGTTGCTTTATTTCAAATTCTTTGAGTTTACTATCATATGCATCAACAGCAGCTATTTCTTGAGCGGCTGCCAGTTTACCAACTTCAGCAGCGGTTCCTAGAGCTTTAATTGTTTTATTATAAGCGTCCAAATTTGGACCAGATGGTTGTATTGATTGAGTAGGGGTTTGTTGCGGGGTTACTTGTAACTGGTCAACACTTATAGGAGCTTGTGGAGCTGGTGCAATTCCTCCGGGCAAACCTAACTCACCGCGCTTTTGTGCTATTTGCTCAACAACAATTGGGTTTGTTGTCGCTAATTGCGCCGTTGGAGCAGCTCTGTCTAAAACGGAATTTCCATCGGCAACTATATTTAACGCTTGTAATTCTGTATCTGGAGAGTTATATTGTGGAAGATCAAATTCCATACCCTGTAAAGCAGGTGCATTTTTACCTAAAGATTGTTGTACAATCCTTGCTTTTTCTGCGTCTACTTTTGTTTGTGTGTCAGCCATGAATCCCTCAATCTATTATTATACCATTATTTTAATTTAATGTCAAGTTTATGCAAAATAAGATTTGCGTTTATTTTTTAATTCTTCTTCATCATCCATAGTAGTTTGATTCAAATCTTTCATTTCAACGGATTTTAATCCCGGAGCAACCACCTGCTCAACTTTTTTTGCGTTTTCTAACTCTGGAGAATAGTCTACACCAGAAGATTGTTGCATTTTTTTCTTTTTAAGCATGTCGAAAAATTGCGATTGAATATCTGGACCGCTTTTTTGCCCAATACCTTTTTGTACTAAAGCTTTACCAAAGTTTTGCATAAACATTTTACCATCAAATGCCATAACTAAACCTTTTCTTTTTTATTTTCTAAATTTTTAATTCTTTTCATTATATCAGAAATAGCAGCCAAAGTAGCGGGGACAGCTCTTTTCATATCAACCATTTTTCCAATATTACTATCAACAATCATATCTTTTCCTATCTTACTTTTTTCTAAATCTTGTGCCATAATTCCAGTAACTTCACCGTCTTGATAAGATTCTCCATTAGGCTGTTTATATTTAAATTTTGAAGCTTTTAATTTTACAGCAAAATCTTCTAAGTCTTTTGGAGACGCTTTTTTAATATCTTTTTTTAAATTTTCATCGGACATCATTAAAGCAGCACCTGCACCAGTTTGTATTAGATTTTGTAATCCCTGAGCTTTAGCTTGGTTGGCTTGAAACTGTAGTGCTTGAGTAGCGCCTGCAATTCCTGCTCTTGTATTTTCTAAATTTTGAGAAGACTGTTGTTCTCTTATTAAATCTTGAGAGTATGCGTCTTGTGCAGCGCCCATTTCTTGCGCTCTTAAGGCAGCAGCTTGTCCAGCCATTTCTTGGTTAGCACCGGCTTGTGCTCTAAATGCTTGTCTTAATGCCAACCCTTGATTACTTCTTTGACCGCCAGCTAATCCGGCTATTTGCGCTATATTTCTGTCAGTACCACGTTGAAGTTGTTGTTGAGCTACAGATGTTGGATCTTGTCCTAGTGCTTGAGCTTTTAAAGTTTTTCTAAATTCCAACTGTTCTTTTGATGGAGCAAAAGCAGCGGCATTTGGATTATATCCACTAGGTGTATTAACTTTTCCAGTAATAGCATCAAAAGCACCGCCTAACTTTCCTTCTAAACCTGGTACCGGACTAAATGCGCCTTTACCACTAAGGTTTAAAGGGTCTACTGTGCTTACTGCTACTTTAGCTACTTTTTTAACCGCGCTTCCCATTATAGATCCTTTATCATAACAATAATGTTATTATTTGCTGAATGAATTCTATACCCATCCGTTGCCATCATTTTTAAACTTCTAATTGGATTTCCAGTACCAACCTCAACCGTTCCGGTCATATACTTACACCCAGATTCACGTGCAATTGCTTCAATGTTTGAGCATAGTTCGCTCATTAATGCTAAATTTCTATATTCTGGAGCTAAGTAACAATGATTGATATAACATTCATCGCCTTCAATCTTATAACTTGCCCAACCTCTATTTTGAGAGTCAATGTAGCAGGATTGTCCCGGATAAGTCTCCTCAAGATATAATTTATATTGTATCATCAGTTGGTTCCAAACCCTTGCGATTGATTAATCTTTCCAGTTCCAGATTTTAACCCAATTTCAAAATTTAGGTTAGAAAGCGATAAACCACGTCCATAAGTGTCATTTTGTGACTCTTTTATCGTAATTCTAATACTCTGGGATTTTTGAGACTTGATATCTAGGCGAAATTGGTAGGCGTTTAGACCAGAATCTCCACCGTAATATTCGTCAGACCCATAAGTAGCGCTATCACCATAAGTGCTTGAGTTTATAAAATCATCAGATGCAATAGTCTTACTTTCTGTAAATAGATTTTGATAGTTAAATGCAGTTTTAATTGTAAGGTTGTGGCTTGAGAAAAACTCACCTAATCCTAAAAGTTTATAAACTCTTTGAAACCCTTGAACTCCGGCAAAACTTAACCACCCAGTATCAATTTGTAAACTAATAGGTTCACCATTATCTAAAAATGAGCTATCTTGTTTATATACTAAATTTTCATTATTTCTTAAATAAACATAACTACTATTTAAAATCTCACCATCTTTTCCACCATGGTTATCAAATATAGACCATTTTTCAAAAAAAGTATCGTATACAAGACAGTATGAATCATCTGTTAAAAATCTAACTTGGTTATTGTCTGGAACATTTGTTGCAGCTGTAATTTGATATTGATTGTATGCCTCTACTGGAGCACCAATATACTGGACATTTAATCCTCTGTTTAATAAGTAAATCCCTTTACTAGATTTAAACATAATGCCTACCGGAGTAATCACTACTGAGGCGGGGTCTTCACATCCGGCGTCCGAGGATATAATCTCAGGTTCTCCAAAATCCGATTGTTCTCCTGTATTATTTGGACCATTTCCAGTGAATAGGAATATTAGGGATTTTTTAAAAATAATTAATTTATCATCTAACACTCCAAGAGCAGTTACTGGACCGCCTTGATTACTAATGTTAACTCTTAAAAAATCTGAAAATTGTGCTGGAGTACCTGGAGAATAAATTTTTGAGTAAGCGATTTGTTCTTGATCTTCTAATCCTGCTAACACTAACCTATTTTTCCAATTTACAATAATTGAAGCATTGGGTGCTGGGTCGTTATCTAACACGCCACCAGTAGTATATAAAGTAGGGTTGTCTAATAAACTAGCGTCGGTAGCTCCATCTGTATAAGTTACAGTGTCAACTGTTTTATCGTTAAAAGTTGGAGAGGAATATGATTGTAGTAAATAAAAAGTTGTTCCGGCATTTTCTGTTCGATACAACTCAATCATAACATTAGATTTTTGAGTTAGGCGAAGAGTTGGTATGATTACTTGTTGAGTTTGAGATGAGCCACCTGCAGAAGTTGTGACGCTTAGGGGAATTGAGGTAGCGCTTCTATGAAGTTGTCCACGATTGTCAAACCAAGAGTAAACAGCCACATACTGATATACTCCATCACTCATCGATCCACCAGATGCTGAGTTTGTACCAGCCGTTAACCCTTCTGGAAACAAAAAGAAATTATCTTCAGTTACAGTAGATCCATCATAATTCTTAAGAACTCCACCAGTGATATATAGGTTTTGTCCTAGTCCAGAATCCTGATAGTTAAGTGTTGGCTCAAAATTAATAGTGTTTCTGCTAATCCCAAATGTACTAGATGCTATTGATCCTGAGGAATCTTCAGATTGAAAGATAATAGATTTTATCTGCGTAGAAAATAAAAACTCACCAGTAGATAAAACACATGGCTCCATTAATTGACTTTTACCTAAAACATTTCCTCCAATTCCAGGAGAAAATCTGGCTTGAATTATACCTGCAAGATCTGCCAAAAAGTATGTTTGTTGTAAAGTAGAGTCGTGAACCAAAAGTGTATATTGAATATCGTTATATTCAAATAGCTTACTAGCTTGTGATACTGAGCGTAAAAATACTGCGGCTGTTCCGGCTGTTCCAGCAAGAGTTATTGTGTTTTTACGTGTTAAATATTCGGAAGCAGTTGAGTCAGATATGGTATATACCGCCGTCATTGTAGTGGTTGCAGTTTCTATTAGACTAACATTTACTACGTTTGCTATTGTTTCTATTACTGTTGCTGATAGTAAAGTAGCGCTTAGTGTATATGATAAGCATATTGCAAAAACTGATGTAGCGTTGTGATATGCAATCCAAATTCTATCTTGAGAATCATTTGTAATAGTTATACACTCTGTTGGCTGAACATTAACTCCAGTAGCACTGGATAATGCATCTGAACTGTTTATATAAAACACTTGCAATTCATTTCCAGCAGTTGAGTTATATGCAACATAAATTCTATCATTAATGTTTTTTGTATCATATCTTGGATTTGTACTATCTAAATCAGATTTAACGGTAACTGCAGAACCTAAAACTGTAGGATTTGCAGAGTTTACTTTTTTGTATTTTAAAACACCTGTTTCTCTATAAAATAAATAAAACTGTGATTGATTTACTACAACTTGTGGATCTTCCGCGCTAGCTGATAACTCTATATCAGATTGAAAAAAAGTATTTGAGGTGGTGTCCACTATTGAAAAGCGGCAACCGCCTCTACTATCTTTCCATACAAATGCTGCAATATTGTTTACACAACTAGAGTGTATTTTAGTAGCATTATATGCATTTCTCATTACCGGAACAGAGGTTACGTTTAAGTTTGAGATATCGCCACGGTCTACCCACTTCTCAATATTTTCAGAATACGAATATAGTGTAGTGTCAGAAAACCCTACTAATTCATTATTAAACACGGCTAAAGATTGTAAAGATTCAACCTCATCTCCGCTGGTGTTATATTTTTCTAAAGCATTATATCCATTTCTTTTAGTAATTTTGCGCGGAGACGAATAAGTTCCGTTTATTATTTGATACATTTTGCCGAGATCTAATTGCTTAGTGTCGGTTTTTGTATCCATCCCTGATTCAAAATTAATAGGAAGACTTTGTTTTTGTAACATTGGTATTCCTTAACTAACATGCCATTTTGAAGTTCCATCACTTACTACAATTCTAGATCCGTACTCTTCGTCCATAACATAACTTGTATCACCATCAATAGTATCAGAACCAGCACGTGCAATTGTTATAGCATTTGTATCAGCTTGACCTGTTGCATCCTTTAAAATATAAATTCGTCCAGCTGTTACTGCTGAAGCAAGTGGTAAAGTTATAGCTCTGGCTGCACTAGTGTCAATAATTAAATATACAAATGTATCAGATGGGGATATTGTAACATCTCCAGATACAGCACTTGTTTCAAATATTGAGGCTGACCCGGGGCTGGATACGATCGATCCGCCGTCGGTAATTTGTACCGCTGTTCCAGAACTATTTGTAAAGTATAAATCTCCGCCGACAGCGTGAATTTTGTTAGCATTTGATGCGCCGGATAAAGCAACCGCTAGATCTACTAACTCAACAGCTTCAACGTTTTCAAGTTGATTTTCTTGAATGTCTAGATCATCGTTAATGTTCATCCCATTAGGTTTTACTTTAACGCCTTTACCAGATGAGTGGTCGTGAGCATCTACAAGATCAAAAGCATCATTGACATCTTGTGCCCAAGTTGGACCCACGGTCACGCTTGGTGTTGGTAAATCTAAAAGCATGTAAGTTGTTGACATATTTTTTATTCCTTAATCTAAAACACGTATAAATCAACTGTAACATTAGCACTACAGTTAAGATCTAATGTCAGACTAGGGTTTGCATTGGAATCTTGAGAATCCCATATAATAGCACTTGCCCTTTGTCGAACAATTATCCAACCAACCGGAGGTCTTCCCAATTTGTGGGAAACTTTAACCGTTGATGCGGATAACAGCGATACATTCTTTACTAATCTACCTTGTAAAATATCAGTAGTAGGTAAAAGAGAAATTGCTTGCTCAACATTATCTTGCATTCGAGATAAGACTTCGTCTTCAATCTCTATTTTTTTAAACTTTTTAAACACTAAAAAATCCTACTGCGGTAGTAGCCACCGTATAACGATGTATTCACATCAGTAATACTTTTAGGCATACCCGCATCTCTACGAGCAGACATCGCTATAATTCTTTGTCTTAACATTTCTTTTTCTTGTACTAAAAATGAAGTATCACTCTCTTCTTTTGCTAAACATTTACGAGCAGCATCTACTACAACATATTCTTCCCAACCATTAATACCATCAAGAGTTGAGGCATCTACAGTTAGCACGGTAGCGCGAGGAACATACCATATCCGGTAAGATCCAGCTGCATTATCTTCTGGAGTAATGTATATTTTGTCTCCGACTATGCGGTATTGGTTTTGATATTGAGAGAGAGCTAAAACACCAACGTTGTTATTTAAATTATTTCTGTTTGCAAAGTCAAATGGCATCATAGTATAGTAGTTTGATCCATCGCTGCTAAAATCTACGCCACGAAGTTTATAAAAATCCGCAGGCAGCGTATAGGTGTTAGATCCAGATGCAATTGTAAAACTTGTAGGGGCGGCTGTATAGTAATCCTCAAATGAAGCTACTAATAGATCGTATAACTCTTGATAAGAAGAGTTTATGTATTGATTAAGTTCGGAATCCTCAACAAAGTTGGAATTCTTCATATCAGCTCGTGCACGAACTCGCGTTCGTAACGAGGAAAGCGTTTCCGCCATGTGTACCTCTTAAAAAAGAGGGCGTTTCCGCCCCCGATTATTCCATTTCAGATTCAGAACTATCTTCTTCCATGTCGCACATGTCCATAAAATCTTGAAGATAAGATGCTAACATTTTTGCATCTTTTTTTTCAAAAGCGGCAATCATTTTTTTAGCAGCATCTTCTTTAGCAGCGGAGTAATCAGATTGAGGTTTTTCTTCAACCATTTTTTCCTCTACTTTTTTTTCTGGACTAAGTTTTGCAACGATAATTCCAGCAGCATTTTTTTTGTCAGGCATCATCATCATAAAAGCCTCTTAATTAAAATTCTTGAGATGAATTTTTGAGTGTGATTTCCATTAAAACTTTAGCACCAGATTGAACATCTGCATCAGCAAGGTCAACGTTAGAAGCAAATTGAAGGTCGAAAGTTTTTGCTCCGTTAACATCGTCATTACGAATAAACGAAATTACGCCGCCAGCATCAGTTAAAGCAGCATCCGCTGGACCAACCAAAGTTACTTGGCAACCTTTGATTGCATAGTAAGCATCGTTTAGTGTGATCGTGTAACGACCAGCTTCAGAGTCTGTAAGTGCAATACTGAAACCTTGAGTGCTTGAGCTAGAGATTGCTCCTGAAGAACCGATAGTCATTTCACCGTAAAGTTTTACGATTCCTGATTCTAATGTTCCTTGAAACTGTTTAAATCTTCTGTTAGCCATGTGAACTCCTTTACCCTTTCGGGTGGGTATGGGTACAACCTACAAGATCCCCATCGAGTAGAATTGCCTGATAATTATTTACCAGGATTTATTTTTAAATACAAAATCATTTTTTCTAAAGTTTGTATATTGTCTTTAATTTTACCTAAGGATAAATTGCATTCATCGCAAAGTAATCCTCTTATTTTTCCAGAAGTGTGGCAGTGATCTACCATCAAACTTCTTTTTAACTCACTTTCATTTCTATCACAAGTTGCGCAACAATTATTTTGTGCTTTTTTCATTTCTTGGTAATCTTCTAAGGATATACCGTAGTTGCGTTTTAACTGAGTTTCTCGTTTCCTAGTTGGATTATCTTTTTGCCATTGTTTGCTGGCATTAGTTTTGCATACTTTACAAAACCCATATAATCCACTACGAACTGTTTTATCTTTATGAAAATCCGCTTCCGGTTTTTCAATTTCACATCTATTACACCATTTTGTTTTCATATCTTATAGTATAACACAAAAACATAAAAAAGGAAAGGGATTTCTCCCTTCCCTAGTTTAAAAAACTAAAACTAATTATACGGAAATATTAATGTTATATCCGGGTGCGTTGCAACCCAAATTGCCGTAGAAGCCGTAGCGCACTTCAACCCCATCAGCAGATGATTGTCTCAACATTTGAAGTCCATCACTATCAATTACTCTTACAGCTTTACCAAGTGAGTAAAGTTTCCAAGTATTTAACTGAAGACCAAAAATTGAAGAAGACGGACAGTTTTGATCTGGGATACACTTAATTGGACCACGAGGACCATTTACCATGATACCACGGAAACCAACTTCAGGGTTAACTTTAAGATCAACATATTGAACTTTAGATCCAAGAGCTTTTTCCAACTCAGCATATTTAGCGTATGACATAAAGAAGTGATCAATTTTTCCACCTTCTCTAGCAGCTAAACTTGCACCATTGATAAGAGCTTCTTCGATTGGAAGAGCAGTAGCATCCAAACGTAAACCACCTAAACGAGTATCAACACTTCTGTCAACACCAAAGAAAGCAGTAGCAGCTGGAGCAGAAGATGGAACCCATCCTTCAAGACCAGAAACTTTAAGACCTCTATCGCCTTCAACAAAGATATAATCGTTTGCTGCGATATCACCAGAACCAGAATAAGTTCCAGTTACTGTTAATAGACCAGAAGCTCTGTTGATTGCTACAACTGGAAATTCATCATCTGAACCATCAGAAGTTCTGATAGATCCACCAGTTTTTGCAGAGTAAATTACAATAACTTGACCAAGTTCAAAGTTAGTAACATCTTCAGCTGATTTAAGTTGGATTTGGAACGTAGAAGCGTTTGTAGACGGTTCAGCATTAACTTGTCCAATATAACCAGAAGAATCACGGTACATAGAGATAGCTAGAGATCGAGTTAAGCTGTTAATACAACCATCGATTTCTACAGTAGCAGCTTCCATAAATGCGTTAGCATTACCTTTAGAAGCTTCAAGAGTTTCGTTATCAATAGTAGCGATTGAGTAATCTTTTACGCGTGTTAACACGAAATCTTCTAGTTTAGAAGTAGAAGTACCAGCTTGAGCAGTTGCAAAAGTAGCAGATCGGTTTTGTGGGTTACCATATATCAAAGGTATTGGTAAGTTACGACCACCGAAATCTTCATATTTAGAAACTAAAGCTAGAAGAGGGTTATCTTTGTAGACCATCATCTGGACTACATCATTAGTATAATGTTGCTTAAGCGCAGCATCAAACGAGGTAAGATCTAAAGACATAATTTATTCCTTTTAAGAAAGTTTTTTTAATTTTTGTTTACTAACAACCATTGCTAGTAAAACTAAGTATTGCTCCATCGCAAGAGTTGAGCGGCACGTCTTTTGCTTTCCTCAATGCTGATCGGTTCACGATTAAAGCTTGAGTTTTGTGCGTTTAACGAGTTACTCAGGGTTTTTGGGGTATTATCTTGACCCTGGTTTGTCTTGGTAGCACTTTCAGGCACTTGCGTTGGTTCTGCCTTAGGTGCAAATTTTGATTGAAACTTCTTCAACTTAGTAGCTCCTTCCACTAAAGACTCCAAATATGACTCAACGTGATCAGCCGCTTGGTCAATTGGGAGAACCTCTTCGTGTTCATCAAAGTACTGTTGAATTACGTCAAAAACTAGGTCAAAATTCTGCTGATAGTTAATTAACTCGTATTTATCAGCATTTTTCTTAATGGTTTCTACCAGTTCAGACTTAAAGCTTTCTATTATCTGGGTGTTTTCTTGTTGCTCACGTTCCTGGCGGGCTTTTTCTTCGGCTTCTACCTTAGCTTTTTCTTTAGCTTCTAATTCAGCTTGTAAATCAGCCTTTAGTTTTTTATACATAGCATCGGGATCATTAGCCTTTTCTTCCTCTTTTGTAGCTAAGCCTAATTTGTAATTAACAAGCTCGTCAAAACTCATACCAACTTCTTCAAATATTGAGTCTGGGTTGGTTTTAAACTTAGCTTTCTTTTCTTCCCATGATTGGTAGTTTGAGTCTTTATCTTTATACTTGGACTCAAGATCTTTCAATTTACGTTCTTTCTCAATAAGTTGTTTTTCTCTACGAGAAAGTGCTGCAAACCTTGAGGAGAAATCTTGTTCTTCTTTAGTGGAAGCGGGTTCTTGTGATTTTTCTGGGTTAGGTTGTTCTACAACTTTAACTTCTTCTGTAGCAGGGGTAGATGATGGCATCATTGAATTCACTGGTTGCGATTCTGACATTGGTTTTCCTTTTGAAATGTTATCTTTTAGCGCCCACTATGGGCTATTAAATCTGGGATTTTACTACGCTTGAGGAATTAGATCAGACGTTGGAAGCGCTTCAGGAACTGCCAAGGCTGGGTTAGTAGGTTGTTGTGGAGTAGCTAGTTTTATTAGCTGCGCACTATCCTCAATAAATCGTCTTAATAGTTCTAACTTTTCTTCCTCAACTCCACTAGTTTTTGCGCGTAAATATTGTGAGTTACCTATTTGAATACACAATTCTGGATTCATAAAAGGCTCTGGAGCAGAGTATTCATTTTTCTCCATCATCCACTCAATTACTGCATGTATATCATTATAAGCAGCAAGCTCATTATCCATTGCATCATCTAAATCTGGCATGTCAAGTAAAGATTTAGCAGTAGTTTGATTAATCATACCTGCTTGCAATAACTCTTGAACTCGTTGTAACCGTCCGGCTGGTTGAGTTGGTAAAAGGGACGCTGGGTATAGTTGTAAAATAAATTGATCTTTGCTTACTTGGATTTCCGACCACGATATTTCTTCAACTAGTTGGCTTCCAACAACATTTATAGATAGTTTAGGATTAATCTCGGATAACTCTTTTGATAAGTCAATACATCGGTTCCCTAATTCAATAAACATGTCTTCGTAAGCTTGAGATACTAGGCTGAATCTTTCTGTCTCAATATCTTGGTATTCACGTAAAGCCACACCGGAGTTTAGTCCAGCTGGTTTTTGAGAAGACGCGGAGAGTTGGGAAATACCTGTGATTTGAAACGCTTTTTGATATAGTGTTTCTAAAAAATTGTAAAGTTCAGTAGGCATTGCATTTGCTGTAACAATTGTTGGCGCGGTTCCGGTATATTTTATAATTGAGCCGATCTTATTATTGATGTGGTCTTCAACTACGCTTGATCCAGACTCAATTAAAACCCTAGGTACGCAAGCAAGGTTTTGAGCCGATTGAATATCTCTTAAAAGTTTGTTAATTTCAATCTGTAAACCAATTAATTCTTCTGCAATACCAACACCAAAAAAACCGAGTAAACGTCTAGACCATTTTAAAAATAAAAACGGAAAATCATCCTTGTTATAAGGTTGCGAGTCTAGTGTGCAATTTTCTATTGAAATAACTTTAACACCGTCGGTGGCGTTTTTTCCAGATTTTAAATGCCAAGATTCTCTTACTGTGATATAGTCCGCAGCATAGGATGTGGTTGTAGAAGCGTCTCCTGGCATTCCAGATGAAGCAGATATAATTTTTTCCGCGTGTTCTGGAAACATGTTTATAAGAACATCTCTGCTGATGTATTTAATTTGATGTAGTTGTCTAGGTTGTCCGTAAATGGACTCAGCATCATCTACCACTATTTCATTAATAAACACTCGCTCACACTTAACCGTTTCTCCATCTTGAAAAACTTTTAAAGCGCCAGTACCAAATACGCAAGCATCAACAAATACTTTACTCATTTCTGAATAGGCATTCATGTTATTAAATAGACCACCAATGTATTTGCTTAATTTCTTAGATCGTTGTTGTAAATTCCACGATCCACCGTTTGTGAGTGCTACAATTCTAGGTCTTTGTTTCGCAATCTTAGCAGCTGCAGAATCTACACAAGCTTTTACAACGTTATAAGATGCACGATTTTGAATAGAGGTAGCTGTTACGCGATCATACATTCCCATTCCAAAACCTTGTAAGTCTTGATTGGCGTATAAACGTGCATACCGTAAATTCATCATTTGACGGTAGGATTGAGATTCTATTATTGAGTTAGTTACAGCCGCGATGTGTTTAAATTGGTTTTCAGGCTCTACTTTCCACCACTGTGACTTAATTGTGCCGCCGTTAGCCGGTTGGTTAACATACTCCTCAATCACTTTCGCTTTAGGATCGTATGCAACAACTTTTTCTTCTATTTTAGATGGTTTTTTCGCCACAATTTGCCTTAATTTAATATAAAATGATTGAATTATGCCGTTTAATGGTCATTTATCTTAAGATATCTGGGATTTATGGTTAAAATTTCTCATGAGCAAACAAAATATCGTCCAATTCATCGAACTCAGTCTTATCAGTGAACGCTGGCTTCTTATTTAGCATTTCCATTGCATGTTGGTGATTCCCAAAAGCAGATTGGATAGCAGCTTTTTCTTGTGGTGACACTTGCATGATTTGAGTTTTAATTGGGGTTTTGGGCTTTGGAAGTGAAATCTCAATGTCCCCAACCTTTAAGTTAGTAACACCGTTATCATGCATAATTTTGAGGAGGGCTTTAATTTCTTTAACTCGCGTTTGGTCCATCGGGTGTATGCTCCGGTTGAAATGTGCGTAAAAACGCTTCACGATATTTATTCATCTCGACCCGCGTAAGCCACATTTGATGGTAGCAGTAGGTTTCTAAATCCGGTGTAACGTTTGCACCGTTTAGTGCGCGAATCAAAGATCGGGTGTATTGGACAAGTCGTTGGTAATACGGCGATTTGACGTTTCTAGACTCTCCATCAATTAAGTAGAGTTCTCGTGTATTCTCAGATTCGGTGTTTACCATTGTCTCTTCCATTACTATCCCTATACTATCTGGGTTTTATGAGGAGGGTTTTTTCCATTTCGGAACAATATCTTTTTTACGATTATACTCTTTTAATAAAGCAGAGCGATAAGATTTATGTTGTTCGTCAGTCATGAAACTGTGCTGACAAGTTTTGATGTCACACATTGTGATTTCAACGTTGACAGCGCACATAACACCATTCATCATTTCACACTTCATAGTTGAAAGAGTCACTGTTGAGGGTTTGTTGCACTTTTTGCACGCCGTAGCTATATAACTCTCCAAGTTTGAGGGTTAGCTACGTACTCTGGGCGTCGCGGCTACTGCAGTTTGTTTTGTCTATCTTGTATTTGCTGGGCAATTGTTTTTTCATAGTGAGCAAACTTCTCATCATCAGACATCTTATCCCACGATGATAGCGGTCCAGCGTTGTTACGTTTATTCTCCCAACGAGTGTGTTCTGCCCATAAAAATATTATTGAAAGAAAACCTAGGATTAATAAAATCATAATTACCTCTTAACTCAATCATATCATATTGACATGTTTGTGTCAACACTTAATTAATTGAAGATGATAACCTATTGATTCTCCACCCGTTATCCACGATAGGTCGACACATGATTGGACGAGGTAGATGTCGGCTCCTATCATTACTTTGGTTCCAGATATAATCCTATCAGTTGAGTAGTAGCTCATGAGGTAATCCTTTAGAATTTATCTACTCTCAACACAATGAGTTAAAACCTCAGTATCGTTTTTAAATTTAGCTTTAGATTCTCTAAAACATTTTGCATAATATTTATGACAACTTGCTTGCTCCGATTCCGATTTCCATCGAAGTTCGTTTCCAGTTGCAACCTGACAAAGTAATGCTATAGCCATAAAAAATTCCATAAGTACCTCCATAATTATTATCGGTTATTATTGATAATAAGTCAACAACTATTTTGAGGTAATACTAACCTTGGGGCGTTTCGCCGCCTTGCAAAGTTTATGCCATAGACTTTTGTTTGATATGGCTAACACGTTTTGTCCTTGACGTCACCACGCCACCATGTTATAATGAAAGTAGCGTCCGCACGTTTTGGCGCTACAACGTAAAAGCGCTACTTCCATTATATCAGAAAAAGTCCAATCTGTCAAGTTAGTAGGGTGGTTGGTTGAGGGATTACTGCGGCGTGCGTTTTAGCGTGCAAGAATGGTGCCAATGATCTACTTTTTTTCTAAATATTTTTCTATTATAGCTTTGTTGATATTGTATTGTTTTTTATCGTAATCAGTAACATTAGGAATATTAAGAATGTGTTTGAGTGAGTTGCGCTTTCCATATTCACGGGTGCAGATTTTGCAGTAGCGAGATTTAGTATAAAAACAATCTGAAGCTTTTAATTCTTTACAAGCTGAGCATTTTCTAGTTTTCATAAAACTCTCCAATCAATATTATACCACAAAGTTGTCGCGGTGTCAACAGTTTTCGTAACTACTTGAATTGTGGTTGGGCAGGGTATAAGTTATACTAATACTGTACTTATGTACTTAAAAATAAATAACTCAAAAAAAAATATAAGTACAACTGATTTCAAGGGGTTAGGCGTTTTGGGTCTTTTTACTATGGAGCTAAGTATCTGTTATTATTTATTTTTTTTTTTTTTTTTTGTGT
>Ga0181337_1000033_pt1 | contig 29191 bp, 53 predicted proteins | sample Sp13VDMM15DD_FD_168302 | JGI IMG/M metagenome (GOLD analysis project Ga0181337, IMG submission 168302) | Freshwater viral communities from Lake Michigan, USA - Sp13.VD.MM15.D.D | ecosystem: Environmental > Aquatic > Freshwater > Lake | place: USA: Michigan | collected 2013-04-23 | reverse complement strand
CGGTAAATATTAAATAATTAGGGTGTATTTCGGTACACTATTTAAAAAATCAAAAAAAAATGATAGATATTTTACATTCAGCAAGAATTGAAACACTTGAAACACAAGTTAAAGACCTGCAGAAAATAAAACAGGATTTGCAAAATAAGTTATTAAATTCTGAAAAGTCAATCATTGAGAAAAACAGTCAAATTAAGGTAAGTAATTCTTTGATGGATAGTTACTCAAAAAAGATCAAAGAAATTGAATTTGAATTAAAAGACAAAGATTTGGAAATTGACAAATTAAAGAACAGAATTGAAAGCCTTAAGGATGCCATTTTAAGAAGCGCTATTACAACTTTAATAGCTTTATGTTTCATTGTGTATGGTATTATTAAACAATCGATATAACGGCAAGTATAAGCGATGGTTTACGATAGTAAAATATCGTCTTATACACTGTTATCAGGTGTCATATTTTACGGATAAAATTTAAGTTTATGATTAATCAAAATGATATAAATTTTACAATGATTTGCCATAGAAATTTTGCAACAAAATGGCATTCTGTTTTTGAAGATAAAGATTTAAAATTGTCAAAAGAAATAATTACAAATAAAACCGTTTGTGGTTATGGTGTTGCAAATCAAAAGTCTTTCTATTTTATTAAAAATGATGATAGGGAGTTTTTAAGTATTGAAGATTTGGTAAATGCTTATAATGAAAAATTTAAGTTTGAATATGAAAATCCAGATCATGAAATAATTTATGTGCGTGTAGTAAAAAAAATAAAATAATGAAATATAGTATTGAATTACAAGGCAAAAGAAAAGAAATTGAAGAGTATTTTGGTCCGATTGAAGATAAAGAAAAAATGTCTAAAAAAATGTCAGATATTATAAATTACAAAGTAAGACTTTTGGAAATTGGATTTTCACAGTCTGAAGATTTTAGAAATTTTAATAAAAAGAATCATGAATTAGTAATATTGACTTTAAAATTTGGAAACGAATATTGATATCTGATAACGTTTTTGGGCTTGGCGAAGGTGGGGTTTAGAAAGTACTAAAGTTCAAATTTAATACAAAAGCTAATAGAAACTACAAATGTTCAGCCTAGTACTAAAGCCCCACTTTTGCCAAACCCTTGTTGTGTGCAGTTATTTTATGTAAAACTTTTAAAATTAAAAATATGTCAAATAAACATTATAGAGAACCAATAAAACATACCTGTCCTGATATAGACAAGTATATAAAATGGATAAAATCAGATATTGAACAAGACAGGTATTTGAGAAATATGGATGAAAAAGAATTGTATGATTGTGCTTCTACAATGGCTTCACGCCTTGAAGATTGTATAGGTTATCTCGAAGAATTAAGAAATTCTAATGACACTTTGCGTTGTTGGGGGATAGAAGAAGCAGAAAAAGTAGATAGTCTTGAAAATTATGTCGAAGAGTTAGAAGAAAAAATTAAAGAACGTAATGTGTCTGTTTAATTGCACACAACGCCCAAGTATATGAGAAGTAAGGGAATTTGGCTAACAGGTTTAATTCGATAGGTGGACACATCGGTTAATTGATCATGCAGGACATGGAAACAACAGCCATTATTTCTTATATACATTGTTATAAACTTTTAAAATTTAATATAATGAGTACTTTTAAACATGAATTTATATTTAAACTTAATATCAAAAATCTTTTGTTTTTGCACGAACAAATAGAAATGGCCTTAAAAGACAAAGACCCTAACGATTTAATAAGATATCTTAAAATCTTAGAGCAGCAAAAAGAAAATGCAAAAACAACAGATGATTATGATTCTCTTTGTAAGTCTTATTCATTACTTGATTCTGCATTAAATTTTAATTGTTTATAACTTGTTTATTTGCGCAATTCAATAAATTGAACTAATGAGTGATTTAAAAGATAAATTATTACTTAACATTGATAAAGGCATGGAAAATAAACTATTATCAAATGATGATTTGGTGCAAATTATTGAACAATGTGGATCATATCTCAATCTCATGACCATCGCAGACTATGCGAAGCAAAATAAAATGAGTTACAACGGTGCAAAAAACCACAGAGACAAAGTAGAATTATTTAATGTAAAATTTATTATTGACAACTATTAAACAAATATTAAAAATGGAAGCACACTCAAAAAAGCAGCAGATTAAAACCTGGATTTTAAAGTTTTGGGAATTTTTACCTGATAGATTTTTTTCAGAAGATTTGGTAAAGCGTATTTGGTGGGAGAACCAAAGTAAGTACTTATATCCTGACACCATACTGAGGTACATGCGTGAACTAAAGTCAGAAGGTAAGATAAATTACCGTGTTCAATGCCGGAAAAGTAGAATTTATTTAAAGATTTAGTTAATTTAGTCGATTATTTTAATATGTTAGTCTATAAATACAAAAATATTTTATCTTTTATCTTGAAAGTGTAATATGGAATCAAAATAAGTTGTATCTTTGAACTGTCAATTAAAAAGAGCGGCCCGCTCGTCAGGGCAAAAACATTTAGCTATGTTACACGGTGTTTTTTTCGATGGTACTTCTTACTTTGTTGACAGTGCAAACTTCGTTGGCGACGAAGACACTAAGTTGGTTCGCAAGTTTGCGAACTTTGATTTGGCTTGTGAGTTTGCTGATCTTCAAAACGAAGAGATGTACGCTTGATTTATACAGGGGTGCGACTGTAACGCACTATTTTAAATATTAAAAAACATAAAATGAATCCAAAAGAAGTATTACTTGAATTAGGTTTTGAAATAGAACCAAAGTTATCTGAAAAAATATATGAAGACTATTTGTTGAAATGCAAGTATGTTTCTTTTAGAGCGCATCCAGTATTATGCAATAAACCTGATTATATAACTTGTGGAATTGTAAGCGAAAAGGATAACACTAAAGTAAAAGCGTGGTATGATTTTAATACCGAAAAATCATTACAATCATTTATTCTTCGTAATGACATTCAGTCAAAAATAGAAAATACAGTTCCTTATGAAACTTTATTTCAATGAAACCTACCCACGGCGGCAAACGCCCAAACTCAGGAGCAAAACCTAAATACGGAGAGCCTACTAAAGTAGTAAATTTCCGTATTCCTGAATCAAAGATAAAAGATGTCAAAAAAATAGTTTATGATTACTTAAAGCAATTTGAATTTTATTTAAAGATTTAGTACATCGTATTGAAAAATAAGTTATCTTTGTAGTGCGAAAGTGAGAAACGGTTTTACTCGTTGGGCTCATAACCCAAAAACATCAGGTTCGATTCCTGTTTTCGCATCAAAGTTTTTTATTGTTTTGTCGCTTGTGATGGGGTAACAAAACAAAAGTGAATTGTCTTTTATTCACAATATAGCCTAACATCCATCACTGTTAGGCTTTTTTAATTTATAAAACAATGAATATATCTGGTGAAATTTGGAAGCCTATACCAGGTTACGTTGGTCTATATCAATGCAGCAATATTGGTAGAATTAAATCATTGGGCAACAATATGAATCGTAAAGAAAAAATATTGAAAGGGTCAATAGATAAAAAAGGATATAGGAATTGTATATTACAAGAAGATAAAATAAAAAAGTGTTTTTTTATACATACATTAGTGGCTATGTGTTTTATGAAATTTGTTCCAGATGGTTATAATAAGATAATTACTCATAAAAACGGCAATATATTAGATAATAGACCAGCAAATCTTAAAATAATTTCAAGGAATATTAAAAGGTTTAATAAATTTAAGATACGCTTTTATGAAGGTGTAAATCATGTTCCGATGCACTGGGTTGTAATTGTTTATGGAAAAAAATATGGCTGTTTTGATTCTGAAATTGAAGCTCATGAAGCATATCAAAACGCTCTTAAATCATTACTAAAATGAAAAAGTCATTTATACTTCACATAGATTCATTGTCTATTTTGGCTAAAATGCCGGATGATATGGCAGGTAAATTTATTAAATTAATTTATCATTTTCAGTTAACAGGCGAATTATTAGAAATGGATTTTGCTTTAGAAATGGCAATAACACCGTTTATAAATCAATTTGAAAGAGACAATAGTTCATACGTTAAAAGGTGTGAAACCAATAGAACCAATGGGTTAAACGGTGGTAGACCTGAAAAGCAATCAAAAGCGACAAAAAGCGAAAAAACCCATTCGGTTAATTTAAAAGCGAAAAAAGCCTATAATGATAATGATAGTAAGAATGATAATGATAGTGTAAAAGATAGTAATAGTGAAAATGATTTTAAAAACCAAAAACCAAACTTTAAAAATTGGACTGTAGAAGATTTTCAGGAAGATATAAAAGAAAACAGGGCCGGTTATACAGATAAAGACCTTTGGGCATTTTTTAATTATTGGTCTGAAAAAGACGTTAAAGAAAAAATGAAATTTCAACTACAAAAAACTTGGGAAACTTCAAAAAGGTTAATTACATGGTCAAATAATAATAGTAAATTTGCAACTAAAAATAATACGAAACAAACCCAAAAACAGGAAATGGGAAATGCTGTAAAAGAATCATTGATATTTCAACTTAATAAAATTAAAGCACAATGAGCAAAGAATTAATATCAAAACTTAATAATCATTTCACAAAAGTTGAAAATTGGATTGGTTCAAAAAAACCAGGTTCCGGAATAAGTTTATCAGTTAACAAAACTATCATACCAACCGAATACAAAAAAAAGGTTGAAGAGTTCAATTCTGAAAACTCAATATCTGATTTGATAAAATTTGGATTCATTGAAAATGTTACTATTGAGATTTACCGGATAATATCTGAATATTTGGCAATAAACATAAAGTCAAAATCAATAAATACATCTGCAGGAATAAGTATTATTTTTGAGTACATTACAGAAGAATGTTCAAACTTAGAACTGCAAGAAATAAACTTTATTTTCAAGTCAGGTGTAATGGGTAAATTTGGAGTTATTTACAATGACATTTCAATAGACACTATTTGCGGCAAAGATGGATGGTTTGAGACTTATTATAGAGAATACCGAAAGTTAAGAACCGAACCAACAAAAAAAGAAGACGTAAGAATGTCCGGTAAAGAAATGACTGAACCTGAATTTTTAGAAAAATATCCTGAATATAAAGATCAAATAAGATTAAGAGATTTATTGTTAATGGCTAAATCATTTAAAATAACTACCAAAGAAGCAAAGGAGTTTTATTTAATAAAAGAATTGACCCTAAACGATTTTAAAGATGATTGTGAGATTTATTCAGGACAATATCATAGGTTACCCGAAAACGAAAAACAATGTTTTACAGAAACTCAATACCTAAACAACTGCCATTGTAGTTTTATTATTCAAAATTTTAATAAGGTTAAGGAATGAGAAATAATTTGCGTATATCAGAAATATACATTCTCTTAGAGATACGGGAACCAAAAACATTCCGGCAACTTTGCACAATCTTTGAAACAGAGTTAACAGAAGAACACATTCAAAAAATGCTTCATAATTTGAGAGTAAAAGAACTGATAACAAAAGATGTTTGGTATAGTCTTACTGATTTTGGAACTAAAAAACTAAATCAGCACATTGATAAAATATTAAGTAAATTGTAATTTTTTAACAACTAAATAAACATAAAATGACAAGTGAACAAGTAATTAAATGGTGGAAAGAGATTGAAGCATTTAAGAATGGTAAGGTAATACAATTTGCAAACGTTAGTGGTGATTGGCATGACGACACTAACCCTTCATTTACAATGTTAGAATACCGAATCAAACCAGAACCAGAACTAATACCATTTGATTATTCAGATGCGGAGTTTTTGATAGGTAAAGCGGTTAAACATAAAAAAAATAAAAACATCAGCTTAATAACAACCGTTTATGATCAATGTGTAATTATTGACGGAAACGTAAAGCCTTTTTATTCTCTATCATTTGATTATACATTCCTTGACGGATCCGCATGTGGTAAAATAAAGCAATGATACCATTTCCTGAAAAATTAAAGGTAAACGAAAAGATAACCGAAAGTCATTTCTTTGGAACGTTTATGTTTCCTAATGATTTGGATTTTTTAGGTGAATCAACATCATTGCAGTTTTTTGTTGATTGCTTTAATGAAATGATTGAGAAAAGAAAAATAAATATTATAAAAAGTGACAATAATTAAAATAAAGTCATTATATTTGTCAAACAATTAAATTAACCAAATAGGAGCGGCCACAACCTGAGAATAGTAATTAAGGCCGTTCCTTTTTAAATCAAAAAAGTAAACAAATGGAAACACAATTAACAATTAAACATTTAGCGGCTTATTTGCCGTATGGATTGAAAGCTGTAAATGAAATTAGAAATTTTACAGTTGAAATAAAAGGATTACAAACGGATAACGACGTTATACATTCTCTTGGGAAATCTCCTATAAAATTCATTAAACCAATCCTTAGAAACTTATCAGACCTTACAAAAGAGATTGAAGTAAATGGTGAAAAGTTTTGTCCATATGAAAAATACAATGATGATTTTGGCGTTCACGATGATTATTTACATGAATTTCAAAATGAAGATGGAAGTTTTGATGTAAACGATTGTAAAAATTTACCACAATATGTTTTTTATTGGTTAGTTTCAATTCATTTCGATGTTTTTGGTTTAATACCTGCCGGTTTAGCAATAGACATAAACACCTTAGAAAGATGAACGCAAAAGACAAAGCAAAAGAATTAGTTGAAAAGTTCTTTTTTACTATTACTAACTTACCTTTTAAACCGACATGGATTGAAATTCATAGATATGATTTTATAAAAGCAAAAATATGTGCTGAAGTATCAGTTAAAGAAATATTAGAAATTAAGTCAGTTGATAAAGATTATGAATTATCTAATTATTTTGACGAAGTATTAAAAGAAATTGACTTATTATGAAACTGAACAAAAGAGCATGTAAACAATGAATTCAGACCCTAAAAAAATACACAAAAAAAGTAAATTACCAAAGTGCAAGGTAAACGGTTGTTTAAAAACCGGAAACTTTGAAAATGGAATATGTGATAAGTGTAAAGTTCTTTTAAACAAAGCGCCAAAGCGAAACAAGCCATTAAGAAAGCAAAGTCAAAGTTCATGGTCAAAAGCATTTAGAGAATGTAAAGCATCATTTCAAAAACTTAGAAGGCTTCAGGAAATGGATAACAACGGAGTTTGTAAATGTGTAAATGGTGAGTATAGGCATTGGAATCGTTGCCAAGGTGGGCATTATATTCCTGCAAAAAACATAATCACGTGTTTTGAACCAATGAACGTACACCCACAATCAGGACATAAAAATAGAGACATGGACAACCCTATAGTAAATAATGAATATCGTGAATACATGGTTAATCGTTACGGTTTAGAAGCTGTTCAAGATTTAGAAATAAGATCAAAGCAAAGTAAACATTATTCAGCTATTGAATTAATTGAAATGAAAAAGGATTATGATAAACAAATTTTTGACATTATGAAAATGATTAAATAAATTTTAAACTTTTATTTCAAAAGTTACAATATATTAAAATAAAGAGTTATTTTTACATCTTAAACAAATATTAAAAAAATGGAACAAATTTATCATCGTTACGAATTGTGGGAATGTCATAAGCATGGCTTTTTCAACACAAAATCAAAAGCAGGATTAGACCTAAAAGTCATAGAACTATTTAGTAATCCAAAACAAACAGAAATTTACATGCAGCGTGTTCTTAAAGAATGGAAGTATTCTTGTGAACACAATTTAACTAATATGTCAATGAATAGAGTTGCATGGTTAGGGCAAGCAGCATGTTGTTTGTATGCCATAATACCTTGCGAAGTAACAAAACAAGCATGGCACTTAGTTAGTGAAGATTTCAGAAATCAGGCCAATTTGATAGCTGAATTAATTATTTCTGAATTTGATAAAAATTACGAAAATGATTAAAAAATTCAATAATGATGTTGATGTTTTGACAGCTTCAAGAAAAAGAATATCCACTATTTTTGATGAATTTAATACTATTTATTTATCGTTTTCAGCAGGAAAAGATAGTACTGTTATGTTTCATTTAGTTATGGAAGAGTGTATAAGACGAAACAAGAAAATAGGTATTCTTTTCATAGATTGGGAATGTCAATTTCAGTTAACAATAGATCATGCAAAAAGTATGTTTGAGTTGTATAAGGACTATATTGATCTTTATTGGATTCAATTAGAAATACTTACAAATAATGCTTCATCAATGTACGAACCTTTGTGGATGTCATTTGACGAAAGTAAAAAAGATTTATGGGTAAGGCAAAAAGAAAACAACACAATAAACGACGCTATTTATTTGCCGTTTTATTATCCTGGAATAACATTTGAAGAGTTTGTACCACTATTTGGACAATGGTATTCAAAAGGTGACAATTGCGCTTGTTTTGTGGGTATAAGAACACAGGAATCATTAAACAGATTTAGAGCCATTGCAAGAAATGATATTTCAAGATATAAAGACACTATTTTTACTGTAAAAATGACTGAAAATCTTTATAATGTTTATCCTATTTATGATTGGAATGTAACCGATATTTGGACTTATTATTCAAGATTCAAAAAGTGCTATAATTCTGTTTATGATCTCATGTTTTTAGCCGGTTTATCAATTAATCAAATGAGAATAGACGAACCATTTGGAGATGAAGCAAGGAAAAATTTGTGGATTTATCACATAATTGAACCACAAACTTGGGCGAAAATGGTTGCAAGAATGGAAGGGGTAAATTCAGGTTCTTTGTATTCACAAGAAACTGGTAACGTTTTAGGAAATATAAAAATAAGTTTACCAAATGGTCATACGTGGCAGTCATTCAGTATGCACATTTTAGATACAATGCCAACTAAAACAAGTGAGCATTACAAAAACAAAATCGCAAAGTACATAAAATGGTATATGGAACGTGGGTATGAAAAAGGAATTCCGGACGTTGTAGATATTGAGTTAGAAAAAATAAATAAAGCTCCTTCATGGAGATTAATAGCAAAGTGTTTACTTAAGAATGATTATTGGTGCAGGACTTTAGGGTTTTCAATAACCAAAAGCAATGCGTACGAAAAATATATGAAGTTAATGAAAAGCAAAAGACATGAATGGAATATTCTTAATAAGTGATTACGAAGTTATAGCTGAAAACTTAAAACATTACGCAATAAGTTTAGAAGTTTATAAAGAATTAAAAGAGCCTATTTTATATACAAAAGGAGACGTTTTAATTCATTGCAAAGAAGGTATTTTATTGTTTAACGAATCAAAACTTAAAATACTTTATGTAAAAAAAGAATTTAGAAACAAAGGTATTGGTAGTAAGCTGTTGTCAGTAATGAAAAGTTATTTATCTGAATATAATATATTTTACTCAGGTGCATTAATACCAATAGATAAATTAAAATTCTATGAACAAAATGGATTTAAAGAAGTAAAAAGATTTGTTAATTATATAAAAGTAAAAAGATGTTGGAACAACTAAAAACAAGTATTACAGATTATTTAAATAGTCTTGAATTAGACGAAAAAGTAAGTGCAATAAATTATTTAAGGTCATCAATTCACGAAATAAGCCCATTTAAAAGTGAGCCGGTTGATTGTGTTTTGTGGGTAAAGAACGAAAGTGTTTTTGCAAATGATTATAATCCAAATTCAGTTGCACCACCTGAAATGGAATTATTAAAATTATCTATCCAGGCAGACGGTTATACACAGCCTATTGTGTCAATGATTGATGAATCAGACCAAAACAAGCGTGAAGTAATTGACGGATTCCATAGAAATAGAGTAGGAAAAGAGTGTAAAGAAATTCAGGAAAAAGTACATGGTTATTTGCCTGTAGTAACAATTATGAGCGCTCAATCAGATAAGGCAGACCGTATGGCATCAACTGTAAGGCATAATAGAGCGAGGGGTAAGCATTCTGTTACTTCTATGTCTGACATAGTTATAGAACTTAAAAGGCGTAATTGGACTAACGAAAAAATAGCTAAACATTTAGGTATGGATTCAGATGAAGTTTTAAGATTGTACCAAATAACAAGTCTGTCAAGTCTTTTTCAAGATAAGGAATTTTCTATGTCTTGGGAACCTGAATTAATAGATGAAGAAGAAATTAATTTAAATTAAAGTTTAATATTTGTTTACTTGGGGTCGGTTGTCAAAAGAGATTTCCGACCCCTTATTAAAAAAACATTTATCTTTGTAATAAAAAAAGATGGAAACAATAAGACAGACACAAAATTGGAAAGGAAATATAAAACCACAAGGGATAATACTCCACCACACAGCCGGTTCTTATTTAGGTTCTGTTAGTTGGTGTTTAGACCCAAAATCAAAAGTAAGTTATCATTGTATTGTGGATTTAAACGGAAATTATACCACAATAGCAAAAGATAATCAAAGAGCATGGCACGCCGGTAAGTCATCATTTAACGGCCGTAAAGACTGTAATTCATTTATGTTAGGTATTGCGGTTAGTGGTGACACCAATAATAGAAGATTGACAGAATTTGAGATTGAAACAGTATCGAAGTGGTGTTTATCAAAAATGAAACTGTACGGGTTTGGATTGGACAAAGTGACAACACATAGGGAAGTTTCACCAGGAAGGAAAACCGACGTTTCAATAGAAGCTGAAACGCAAATAAAAAACAAGATTCAGGAACTTTTAAATCAATAAAAAATGGCAATAGATTGGTTAAAATACGTGAAACAAGTAACTGTAAGTACTGAAATGCCTATTAAAAGGAAAGTACCTAAACACATAATTACATTGTCATCATGGGAAAGAAGGAATTTTGATAAAAATAATCCAGACCATAACATAATTGAATATTCCACTAATTTTTCAGCAAATTAAATCAATAAAAATGCAACTAACATCATACCAAATCAAATCATTAACTGGATTAATGACCGAACAAACAGAAGTCTTTTTTGAAGAAATGAAAACAAAGATTGAACAACCTTTAGACTTAAATGAGCTAAAGAATCAGTTTTCATGGTTAGAGATATTGGATAAACTCAAACTAACATTTACAACTCTAATAGAAGTAATCGGAAAAGGCGCCAATATTCTGTATGTTGATGGAAAGTTATTAACTGTAAAATGGTATAATATTTTCGGTTTAATAAAACTTATATCAGTTGGGAAGTTGTTTGTTGATTTGATTGTTGAAGTTTATAAAATTTGGTCTAAGTAGTGGATTTATTCTCAAACATTAAGGAACCAGAAAAGCCAAAAAAAGAAGTAATTAAGAACGACAACCTAAAAAACCAAATCGAAGTAAACAACTTAACCAGTTCAGCAATAAACAGGCTAAGAGAAACCGGCAAAGAAGTAACCAAAACAGAAAGCGGTTTTGTGATTAAATACTGATCTAAAAATAATTTAAAAATAATTGAATTATTATTTCAAAATAGTTGCACAATTAAAACAAATAGATTACATTTGTGTATTATTAACAAGTAAAACAAATATTATGACACACAAAGCAGGCTTAACAGATTGGAGAATAAAAGTTATGGAAACTTTAAAAATGGATTATACAATTAAAAACGGGCAAATAATCTATAAAGGAGAATTAGAAATTACTTTAGTGAATTTCTTAGTAGAAAAAAGAATTGAATTAGGAATCCATCCTTTTTAAGATAAAAATCTCACAGTATTCGTACAGAGTTGACAGCACGGAAAGACGGCACTTTTTATCATACTTCAAAATTAATTAAACCCAAACACCATGCACGAAAACCACATAGAAAAACCAACCTTTACCGGTTACGAATCATACTTAGGTATCGACATTGACCAGGATGACAAAGATGGGGCATTTGTTTCCGAACTTTGGGATGTTAAAAATCAGAAATGGGTAACATTAGCCTATAAAGACGTTAACGAATTAAAGATTGAACTGGATGAAATTTTGGCGTACAATTTTTTTGAATCGCTCAAACAAATAAGAGATCATTTTAAGTCAGGAAACGACTTTTGTAATCCAGAGCAAAATTTAGAAAACATTTTGACAGCGATTAATAAGAAGTTTAAAGACTTTATTTACGAACCAACAAATTAAATAAAATGAGAGATATTTTATATTTCATAGTAACCACAGTAGCTATTATTTTAGCATTTATGTTTTTACTTTCGTTTCTAAAAAAGACGATTAAAGACCTTTTTGAAGATTAGTAAACAAATTAAATCAAGTAAAATGTACAAACTTAAAGACGGCGTGAACCTACCAAAAGAGTTCAAGATAAAAGTAAATCCAGAACAATCAGAAGCATTGCAGTTACATTTGTTTTCGATAGGTAAAACATGGGCAAGTGTTGGTGAAAAAGTTCAAAATTTTGGATATCATTATTTATATTGTCATTCTTATGCTAATATAGGTCAAGGTGATGATAAGAAAAAGTTTAAAGTATTATTTCCGTCATACGAACGAATCAAATTCAAAGACTACTTTGAGAAAGTCACAAACCAATTTCCTGAAAAGTGGTGCACTGAAATAACTGAAGACAACTGTAATGAGTTAAATGTTTATTTGCATAGAAATTGGAAAGACTATTGGAGTTATAGTGACAAATGGAAAGTAGATTGTATTGGTGAGTATTTTTATAACAGTCCTATAACTTACGGTTGTTGCATTGCAAAACAAAAATCATTATTTGAACATGAACTAATAACAATACAACAATTTCGTGAAAAATTTGGAATAGTAAAGATCAATGAAACTGAAATAAAAGCGATGGAAAGTAATATTGATTATTGGCATGAAAGAGCAAACTATCACAAACAACGCTGCAAAGATTTAAGGGCCGAAAGATATGAAATGTCAAAGGAAATTGAGCAACTCAAATCAGAATTAGCATTATACAATTCTTTGAAGCAAACATTAATTTCAATAGCTAAAAAAGATTAAGCAATGACACATCCACAAGGATTCATATTTGAATACAAAGGCAAAAGATACAACGGTTATGCTGAAATTGCAAAAGCATTAAATCAATCTTCAGGCGTTGTCCAATACTGGTTAAACAAAACAGGACAATCAGATCATTTTATAATTAAAGGTATTAGAGTTGAAATAATCAGAAAAGGAACGTTTGAAAAAGGAATTTCCAAACAAAGGTATTACAATAAAAATAAGTCATTCCATAATGAAGTAAAAGTAATTGGAAATTTAAGATTAACCTATTCAGGAAATACAGGAAAATTAATTAAAACAGAATCAATTTAATTTTATATATTTGCAACTGTTATAGATCAAGTTAATGTAATCTAATTTTTAACCTAAAAAAGTTTTTATGAAGTAATCCTTAGTTTGTATTTAGTAAATTTTTATTGAGATCGAAAGAGCCGTTTCATTGAGTTGAGACGGCTTTTTTTATTAAATGACATACACGTCGTTTATACATCTTTAAAATCATAATACATTTGCACTAATAAATTAAATTTTGCAAATGAACAATTTAAATGATTTATACGCTCCGGCATGTGATACAGATTGCGAAGAAACTACCTTACTATCTGTAAGTTCAGTTTGTTTTGATGCAAACAGTATTGAAGAATCCGAAATTATAGGACTATACATGAGTGAGCCAGACCCTGCAAATCCAGGTGAGCCACTAAATCCGATTACAGGATGGACAGATTCAGGTTTGGCAGCAGATGCAACCATAAATGAAACTGCAATACTATCATGGATTGCAACAATGGACAACGCTGCTACAGGCGGTTTAAGATTCATGAAAGGTATAGGCGATAAACCAGCACCAACAACAACCGACGTAACCGGACCTGAAGGTAAGATTGTTAAGATCGGCAAAAAACACACACTAAACTTTGATAATCTAAATATTGACAATCTCAATTATGCGTTTTTCCAAAAGGTAGACGCATGTGGCGGCAATGTACATATTTGGTACATTACTAAGCAATATATTTACGGTGGTTTGAATGGTGTCAAAATGAACATAACAGGCGCTCCTCATGTACTTGCAAGGGGTGCGGGTTCTATTGCTATCAATCCGGTAACGGCTGAATGGTATGCAAAAACAGATCCACCAAGAGACGCAAATCCTGCATAAGAATTAACCAAACCAATAAATAAATGAAAGATTTAAGAGAAGTATATGTAGATAAAATTAACGGGCAAAAAAGACTTATAACTCCCGTATGTTATAAAAACATGTTACCAGTAGATCAAAAGCGATTAATTAAACAAACAGAAATCAAAGACATACCTGATGAGTTTAAAAATAAAAGTAATAAACAGGAAAACGGGCCGGACGTTGGAAATGGACAAAAACTTAGCAGAAAAAGCAAAGCACTTAGTTCAGATAGTTCAACCGGTTCAGAAGCCTGAAAAGATAAAAATACCAAAAGAATTCATTGATAAAAGTGTTGATGATCTGCCGGTATTAGAAGATTAATCAAAATCATGTAAAATGAAAATTGGAGATTTAGCCGGTATCTTTGAAAAACCGGTTCAGGAGTTTGCCAAAACTTACGAAATTGGCGAAGGTGTTGAAGAAGTTGATTTGGAAACAATATCAAAGATTTTAACACCTGAAATAACAGCTTTAAAGAAAGCACTGTTAAAAAAGGGTAAAGATGACGGTTATGGCATGGCTGAAAGGCTTGTTAAGACTGAAATTGAAAAACGTATGAAGTCAGAATTTGGAGTTGATGGTGAAAGTTTAGATGACTTGTTTACAGGTCTGAAAACTAAAATACAACCAAAAGACCCGAAAGAGACAGATAAGTTAACCTTAGAGTTTGAAAGGCTAAAAGAGCAAAAAGTAAAGATCGAAAATGAATTTGAGACATTTAAAAATGGTGTCGAAAATGAAAAAAAATTGAGTAATCAGTTTCATGTTTTTGATGGATTTTTTAGTTCTAAATTTGAAGTTAAGTCTGAAAGGTTAAAGAAATTAGCTTTTGAAGGATTTGTCAAAGATTTTGATATTGAGCAAGGAAAAGATTCTGTTTTTGCGATTGACAAAAAAACGAATAAACCACTAAGCGACAATGTAGAAGATTTGATTTTTAATCTATATAAAGATGATTTTACACCAAAAGGAGAAAACAAACCAAATAGCATTCCAAACGTGCCAGGTTCAGACCCTAAAGGATTCGAAGGTATCGGAAATAATTCTCAAGAAATTTTAGCACAATTGAGAAAAGAGAAAGACCCTATCAGAATCCAACAGTTACAAGCAAAATTAAAGTTGTTAGGAAAGTAATTTATTTCGTAACAAAGTAATTTTTAAAAAATGGCATATACACCAGGAACATTTAGCGATTCAACAATGGGCGATATTATCGCTTTAGAGAATCAATTATTTGCTACGTCCAGAATATCAGAGTTAAACACTTCGATAGTTTCAGGTCAGGCAATACTCATGAATCAAGACCCTAATTTGCAGGTTTTAGGTTCAGGTAACGGCATCGGTCAAAGATGCGTAAGTGCGAAGGCTTCAGCTATTAGAGCGTGTGATTTAGATGTTGAAGTAGCAACTACTCAATCATGTGCGGTGTCAACAGGAGCGGAGTTAGGTAGTGAAGTTTTGGACATGACTAAATCTAATTTAGGTAAAATTCAGTTTTCCGTTTTAGATAGGGATTGCCACAACGCTCATTCATTTGCAGAAAAAACGGCTTATGCTTCAATGGTAGCGAAAGCGAAGTTAGAAGTTGCATTGAGTAAGGTTTTAATAACCCGAGCGAGTTCAATAGCAGATACACCGGATGCAGATTGGTTTGATTCAACACCGGGAACTGTAAACGGCGATTCTTATGATGTTATTCAATCTGATTTTAATTCCAATTTGATAGCAGATATTAGAGCTGCAAGTGCAATTACAAAGATGAATTCACCTATTATATTGAGTGGTCAAAACTTGTATAATGATACGTTTTTGGCACAATTCAAAGGGGTAGCTTGTTGTGATAATGATTCAGTTCTTTTGAACAATCCTTACCAATTGTATTTTGACTTGCATAATGTAGATTCAACAATCGGAGCACGTACAACTTTAGCAATTGACAAAAACGCTATTCTGTTTTGGAGTGCACCTGATCATGCAACAAATACCTTTGCAGATGGTAGTTTTGTAGTTGGTTCACCTACTTTAATGTTGTCAGACACTTATGTATGGTTAGATACACTTCCAAGATTAACGTATATGGCAAACGGTACAATGCAACCTATTTACATTGATGTTAGAGCAAAAAGATTATGTGAAGGTTCAGGAGTTGCATCGGTTGCATACGGTTGGGCGTATGAGTATATTGTTAGGGGTTCACTTACAACCAACTTACCAAACTGTGATGACAGGCAGGGAGTTTTGAAGTTTACAAGAGTTGAAGGAGCATAATTTTATAATTTTAAAAATTTAACAAACATGAAGTATTTAATTTTAATCATAGGATTAGCGTTTTCCTTTAACATAAACGCACAAAGAATTTTAAGACCTTTGCCATTGTTAGACACTTGTGCAAATACGGGTAGTTCAGAACATGTAATCACAGTATCCGGAACTTATAACAATGGAGTTTTTCAGCACGTAGGCACTAAAATAAGTGGTACAGTTGCCGGTAAAACATATTTGTATGGTTCAGTCGACAATGTGAATTATGTAAAATTGGATTCATTTACGAATACAAATGTAACCACTAATACAAAGATATTTACACAAACAAGACCAATGTATCCATACTACAAGATAGGATCAACAGGAACCGGTACAATGTCAATGCAAACTAAAGCATACGCACACTTTAAGAACTAAAAATATTTAGGTAAATAAGAAAGTTTGGTTAAAGGGTTGCATTTATTTGTAACCCTTTTTTTATTAAAACTAAAAATTATAAAATGGATTGTTTAGCTAATATTATAGGATTATCGGTAACGGGTTGCGATTGTGTCGAATTAAATCCAAGTGACGATAGTTTGTCAGGGTTGTACTTAGATGACACTACAGAAGGTCGTTTGCCTTTGTCAGCTACTATCTTTGATTGTTCCGATCAAGATGCTGTTACATTTTTAAATAGATTGATTCCTGATGCTGTTTCAGAATTGAACAATCTTTTGTACATGGAATTTGAGAATCAATTAGTAAGAAAATACAAAGATTACAATTTTAAACTTCCAAGAAAATTAAGCTATTCAAGTCAATTGGCAGCAACAAGCGGTTATTACTTTGCATGTTACAAACCAAAGGTAATAAGGGGTAATAACATGACAATAAAGACAGTAAGTATTAAAGGACATACGGGTAATATAAAATTGATTGATGAATTTGATGAGATCCTTTTTGATGATGTAATTGCGGCATGGAGTGAAATAACTTTACCAATGGATAGGACTTATTTTATAGTTTATCAGAGTTCTACACGTCCAAATGACATAAAGTATAAATGTGGTTCATGTAGTTCAAGTGAACAATACGAAAACTTTATGACAGCAGGTGGCGGCATAGTTGATGATTTGGCAAACTTAGAATTTACAACTTCTGAATATTCATACGGGGTTCAAATAGACGCTCATTTGGATTGTGATCCGTTAGCTCCATTATGCGACATTGATTATTTAAATAATGGGTGGGGTAGGGTTTACGCTTATGCTGTTTTGAACATTGCAAGGAAAAACTTAGCAGCGTGGTTAGTTAGTTCAGGTCAAATCACAAATTACATTACTACCAATGGTGAAGAATTGCCTATATTGATAGAATTGTATAATCGGAACATTCAGGAAAGAGTTAAATTTTTACCAGCAGCATATAATTTGACAGACTGTTATCAATGTGGGTATATTTCTAAAGGTCAAATATTAATCTAATTCCATAGAATTCGGGGTAATTAAAAAATAAATAATGGCAAACGAAAACGATATAGTTTCAAGGTTAATATTAGATGATAGTGACTTCATAAAAAAGATTGAAGGTGCAAATCCTTACATAGATAAATTAGCTGCAAATTTTGACGACTTACAAAAAGAAGTTAAGGCTTCAAGTCAGGTCATTGGAAAGGATTTAGTAAGTGCAAATGAAAAGGCAGCAAAAAGCATTGACCAAGTAACAAAAGCCGCAATAGATGACAGCAAGGCACTTCAAAAGCAAAAGCAGGATATAAGCGATGTAAGTAATCAAATTGCCAAAAACAAAGATCAATCAGATAAGTTACTTTCTGTTTACAAAAAATTGACAGATGCAAGGGATAAAGGTATACTTTTAGACCCACAAGATTTAAAAGAACTTTCCGACGGTTTTGATAAATTTGCTCAGGAAGTTGGATTAAGTCAGAAACAATTAGATTTGGTTCAAGAATCTTTGAGTGACGTTGTAGCTGAAATACAATCCATCAACGCAAAGCCTATTCAAGACGCTGCAAATGCTATTTCTAAGGGTGCAACGGAAGCAGAACAATTTAGCAGTGAGTTAAGGGATTTGTCAGGTGTCAATATTCAGGAATTACAACAAAAATTAGAAACATTAGCATTAACAACCGGAACAAATACAGATGAATTTAAAGCCACATCAAAGGCAATAGGTGAATATAAAGCCAGGATTACTGAAGCAGACAGAGCCGTTGAATTTTACGCCAAAAGTAGCGATTCGTTAGAAAGTGCATTAGGTGAGTTAGAAGATAGAATGTATGACTTAGCTTTAAGGGGGCAAGATAATACGGAAGAGTTTAAGCGGTTAAGAGATGAAGTTGTAAGAATGAAAACGGCTGTTAAAGATACGGATGCACAGGTCGATAGATTTGTTGATAAAAAAACAGGATTTGCGACATTAGCAGAAAACGTACAATTATTAGGTGCAGGTTTTCAAATAGCTGAAGGATATACGGCTGCATTTGGTTCTGAAAATGAAGACTTACAAAAGTCATTATTGAAGTTGAACGGAATAATGGCAATAACTTCAAGTATAGAACAGGCGCGTAATATTTTGATAGAACAGGCACGGGCAAAGACGGGAGCCTTAGCAGTTGCACAAGGTTTATATTCAACGGTTGTTGGAACGTCCACAGGGGCGTTAAAACTCTTTAGGTTGGCTTTGGCAGCAACAGGCATAGGATTGTTAGTTATCCTTTTGGGTACATTGGTTGCAAATTGGGATAAGGTTAAAAAGTCAGTAAGTGAAAATTCAGAAGCATTATTTGAAAGTGCGAAAACGGTAACTAAATTTTTACCGCCTTTGAATTTATTGATAAAAGGAATTGAATATTTATACAACAACTTTGATAAAATAGGGAGTGCAGTAAAAGGGGCAGGTGCGGCCCTTAACTCCTTTTTTGGTAACTTTGGTGATAGCATAGGTAAATTGTTCAGTGGTGACTTTTCAGGGGCGTATGATAGCTTTAAATCAATCGGTAAAGATGCGAGAGCTGCTTTTGATGAAGGATTTGCACAAGGCGAAGAAGATCGGGCAAATAAAGCGTTATCAGATGAATTATTAAAGACCGTTGCAAACCAAAAAAAGAGAGCAGAAATATTACAGGCAGGTGGTAAAGAAACGGCAAATATTCAAAAGAACATCTTACAGAACGAATTAAAAGCCTTAGAGTTAGCGGGTGCAGATAAACAGGAAATAGAAGATAAACAACATGAGATAAGTTTATTCAATGCTGAAAGGCAAAAAGTAGCAGCAGAAAAAGCAGCAAAGGAAAGAGAACGAATTGCAAAACAAGTAGCTGAAGCAACAAGCAAATTAAAAGCGTTGCAAGATGAGTTATTTGAAACTTTAAGCGAAAACAAAGTACTAAACGAAAGTGAACAATTTGACATAATTAAGCAAAAGCAAATTGAAGCGATTATTTTAGCAAAAGACGAATTAGTTAAATTAGGTAAAATATTAAACAAAGATGTCAGTAAAGAAATTGCAAATTTTGACCTTATTTTAAAAGGGATTGAAGCAAGAGATTTTACAAGCACATTAGAACCTATTGAAAAATTACCAAAAGCAATCGGTAAAAGTATACGTGATTTAAAAAGTGAACTTGAAAACTTAGAAAGTATTCAGGTTAAAACAGGGTTTAATACAGAAAAAGAACAAGAAAGATTAAAAGGTAAAATAGATAAATTAAGCGGTGTAGTTTCAAATCAAATAAAACCTATAGAAATACCGCCGGTTAATTCAGATACTTTTGAAGCAAGTTATACAAGTGAATTAGATAAATTTATTGAAGGTCTTACAGATTTTGAAGGTCTTTTGCAGGATAGTTTAGATTCAATATTCGGGGAAGAAGGCGGAGAAAAAGCAAGGGATTTTTTAGGTGGATTGAGCACATTAGTTTCTGAATTTGGCAATATCTTAAATGAAGCAAATGAATTGCAGATTGAAGCGATTGACAAACAATTAGATGCACTTTCTGAAAGACGTGAAAAGACACAAGATGAATTGGACAAAGAATTGGAACTTCAAAAAGAAGGTTTAGCAAATAATGTAAGTGGCAAAGAGAATGAAGTTGAAGCCTTATTAAGTGAAGAAAAACGTTTGACAGATGAACGTGAAAAGATCCAAAAGGAAGCACAAAGAAGGCAGTTAATAGCGGATACCGTACAACAGTCACAAAGTTTAATTACTTCATCAATAAACATAATTAAAGGATTCTCAAATATTCCTTTTATCGGTTTACCTTTGGGTATTGCAGCCGTTGCAACATTGATCGGGTTTTTCGCAAAAACAAAAGCAGCGGCATTTGCAGCAACAAAGCTTTATACAGGTGCAAATAGAATAGATGACCATTTTGGCGAAGTAGGCAGCCGTTCGGACATTCCAGGACGTGGTGAAGGTTATCGGGTTGTCGATGCGGTTACCGGTCAAGATACAAACGTCCGTATTTCAGGAAAAGAAATGTTACTACCTGAAGATATAACACAATCTCAAAAACGTTTCTTTAAGAATTTAAAAGCAGGTAAGTATAATTTTGATATTGCAGACGTTTTAGATTTACATTCGAGCCTAAAAGAGAGCGTTAACGGTGGCGTAGTTCAACAAACTATTATAAACACGACACAACTACCATCTAAACAATGGGTGACGTACACGACAAAAAAAGGGGTAAATAAAGCTATATTGTTAGAAGTTCCAAAAAAGGGTGAAATAGGCAGTACTTACATATTTCAGGATTAAAAGTATTTTAGAAAAAGTTTTTCATTTTTGATTTTTGGTTAAGCCGTTCAATTAATTTTGGGCGGTTTTTTTATATATCATACTTCAGAATACAATTAATATCATCAATTAACGACATCTTTTGTTCATCATTTAGATTAATGCGAGTCCCATTAATTTCACACTTTAGAATAGTTATTTTACCGGAGTTATTAAGGTAAAAAACATCTAAAAAAAAGTACGGCAAAAGCTCAATTGATACTGAAAACATAAAGCAAAGGTAAAATAATTTGCTTACATATAAAAATACTTGTATATTTGCGTGACTTATAAATCATTTATTAATGTCGATTACAAGTTTAAAGGCAAGGTTTGCAAGAATTGTTACTGAAATATCAAAACAAAGGCAGTCATTAGCTTTAATCTATGCGAGTGATTTAACGGCTTTGGTAACTGATAGACTTTTAAACGAAGGTGAAAGTGCAGAAGGTAAAAAGTTTCCATTGTATTCTGAAAATAACTTAGGTGTAAAAGTAGCTGAAGCAATTGTTAAAAAGAGTAACAAACCATCTGCAAAGATAAAAGCCGGTGAAACGTCATACAAAGACATTAGAAGGGTTTTAGGGCTTCCAACGGACAAAAGAACACATTCATTTACAAACGACATGATTAAGTCTATAAGACCAATTGTAGTTGAAAATAATAAGTATTTAACGATTGTAGAAATAAGTTCAAGTGATGCACCAAATCAAAAGAAGTTAAACCAAAACAGCCGTAAAATGGGAACTAACTTATTAAGAGCAAACCAAAAAGAAAGGGAGTTAATAGAAAAGTTAAACCAAAAAAGGGTACAAAACATCATAGATAAATGATCAAAGAAACAATACAAACCATAAACGACATTATAATCAATTCCGGTTTAGTGGAAAGGTACGGTAAATATTGCACCCATAAAACAGATGCACAAAACCAAATACCATACGGTTACGGAAAAGAAAAAGACTGCAAAGGCAATACATACACTTTTAATGAAAGAGTAACAAACGTTGCTTATTTGGAATTCTTACCATTCAAAACAACGGCGGTAAATTCATTGATAAATAATTTTGATTTTACTTTTAACATTCATCATTTTGTAAGCACCAAAAAAGTAAATGATAATCGTTATTATGGTAAACATTTAGAGTTATTTCAATATGTTTTCAATGCAATAAAAGCGGTCAAAACATTCAATAAATCACAGATTACAACGGTGTCGATTACAAATAATATTCCAGATCATTGTGAATATGGGGTAATTTCGATTAGTTTTAGTCAATATGTAGATTGTAATTATACACCTGAAATAGATCCACAAAATTGTTAAATATGGAATTTACAAAAGAATTAAGAATAGGGGCGTATGTGTTTGACGAATCAATTGGATATTTGCAGGTTAGAACGGGAAAGGATATTGATAATATTTACAAAGGTAAGTGGGATGTTACACCCATTAAGATAGATTGGTGTACTTTAAGAGATTTTAAATTTAAAGATTCATTAGGTGATAATTATTGGATATATTCTAATTTTAGTGATTATGCTTTAAAATTAATTAGAGATCAGCATTTAAGAAACGGACATGGATGTTCTTTTTATAAAATTATGCAAGATGATTCTTATTTAGATATGAATTTAGATTGTTTTTTTATTCATGATTTGCAAAACTTATTTTTAGCGTTGTTAAAATTAAAAATATAAAAATGGGATACGTAATTGTTTGGGTTATAGCTTTTGGTGCAGGTTATTTGTTAGGTTCAAATAGTTCTAAAAATTAATAAAAAATGAATATAGAAATAATTATATCTGTCTTTATTGCAATGTTTATTTATAATATTATTTTTAAAGCAATTGGGAAAGTTATTATAGATAGAATTTTAGAAAACAGTTCCTTAAGTAAGGATTCAAAAAAAACATTTTCAGAAAAACTAATGGAACGGCAAAAAGAAAGTTTAAAAAATGATTGAACAAATATTTATATCCATTATCTTAGCTAAATGCTTCGAGATATTAAGGCAGCCAGGCGAAATATTAAGTTTTTGGAATAGGCTTTTTATTGGATGGGATGATGAAGTAACTGTAAAACCAAACATAGACGGGTTGCCATTTATGTTTACCGTTTTCAGATATGTTATTGTTTTGGGTGTTTGGTCACGTCAAATTTTACATAAGGTATTTACATGTTCATTATGCCATTCCGGTTACATCGCTATTTATTTTATTTTCAAAGGAACTGACTTTATAATACTTCCAACTGTATTAGTATTATTTCATTTTTTGCAAACTGTAATTTATAGGAAATGAAATATATAAAAAAAAGATATAGAATATTTTATATACCACTAATATTTTTATCTTATTTATTTGGTATGCTAAATACAATGGTTAAATTTATTTATAACGGTTTTATACCTGAACTAAATGACATTGAAATATCTATCGAAGGGGTAAAAGGTGATTATCATAAAATATACACAAAAGGTAATGATGTATACATTGGTGAAAAACTAATAAAAAACGTATGATTAACTGGGAACAAAGAACAATAACAGGTAAGTCAGGAAAGATATACAAGATTGAACCTGAAAAGATAAGTACTAAACGATTCAGGGAATACGAAATACTTTCTCTTATGTTGGCGTTCTCTTCAGACTTCAAAACGTTTTATACTACATTAACCGAAATCATTAAACAGATTGAAGGATTAACAAACATTGGTCAAATCTTTGCCATACTTTCAAAACTCAAAAACTTAGTTGCAGGGATAGGTAATTATACTCAAAATTCAGAACCAAAGATAATCAGATTTTGCGCTTTATTTTGTAATGAAGAAAATGAAGATGTTACCAAATTTGAAAATGATATGATAAAAGATAAATATGATGATTGGGGTCATATACCTATTGCAGATTTTTTTTTGTTAGTGAGCGAACTAATACCATCGTTCAAAAAAAGTTATCAGGTGGTAAAAAGAGAGAACGAACAGAGTTAACAATTCCAAACGAAAAAGAAATCAGAGCAACGTATGAAATGATGACAATTTACGTTATAAAGAAAAGCGGTTATGATATTGATTATGTAAATAGAATGCCGTTTTTTGAGTTTAAAGATTTGTTTGACACATTAAAAAACATTGATAAGTGAGTGAAATAAAAGAGATAAAATTTACACCGTCGTTTTACATCGGTCAAATAGTTTACGACGTTACCAATGGATTAAAAGGCGTTGTAGTTGCTTATCAGGTTGATGTAAGAGACATTAACTATAAGGTTAAATTTTCAGACGGTGCAATTGATACATGTTATAAAGTAGAACTTTCTTTAAATTATATTGAATAATGGAAATAAGTAACTTTTTAAAAATGTCAGTCATTACCCTTTTAAGGGATGCAGCATTTTATGGTTATCATATGGCACGGGTGCAATCAGGCAAACATGAACTAAAGGAAAGCGCTATTGCTTTTTGTGATACGTTCCCTGAATACAATGCAGATTTTGACACCGTAACACGGGCGTATTACAGATATTTGGAAATCAAAAAATCAAATAAATGAAAAAAGAGTTAGTAAAAGAAATCCGTAACATAGCAAAGAAATTACCTTTGTCGTACATTGAAGGTCAAAAATACTCCAAAAAGGAAATAATTGATTTAAGAGAAAGAGAATCAAAAAACAATATGTTTGGTCAATCGGTTGAACAATCCATATCAAAGGAATCAGAATACATTATTGTAAAAGGTGAAACACTTTTCCCGGTTAACCATGAACGTCGTTTAAAGAGAGCCTACGAACGTGAAGGAGTGCAAGGTATCAAGAATTACTATAAATGGGTAGATAGCAACAATAAGCGGTTAAACGCCAAATACGAACAAAAAATAGTAATGCACTTAGTAGATGCAAAATTAAAGGCTTCAATATCTGAAATATTTTAAACCAAAAACAATGAAATATACATTAATACTAATCACAGCACTTTTATTTAGTTGTTCCAAAGAAGAACAATGCAAAGACTACTCACTAATCCATGAAAGCAATTACCAAAGTGCAAAAGACAAATGTGAAGGATTGGCAAACGATTACCCAAAAATGGAAATCATAAGTAGTCAATATGTAGGTTGTCTAACCGAATCCGAATTAATAGAAGCACGAAAAGCCACAAGCGTAATAACAAAAACTTATTGCGGTGGGATTACTTACACAATTAGAATAGTATTAAGATGACATTTGAAGATTTAAAACAAGACGTTTTACAGTGGGGATTAGATAGAAATCTAATCGTTCCCCAAAACCAGTTAAAACAAGGCTTAAAAATGGTGTCAGAAGTTGGTGAACTTTGCGACGCTATAATAAAGAAAGATGAAGAAAAGCAAATTGATGGAATAGGCGACGTTTTAGTAACTGTAATAATACTATCTCAACAATTAGGATATGATCCTGTAAAATGTTTGGAAGTAGCTTACAACGAAATTAAGAACCGAACCGGCAAAACAAAATCAGGTGTTTTTATAAAAGATTAATACAATGGCTTATTCAGAAAAAGAAAAAACAGATACTTTTAATTTTATCTGCAAAGAAATAGAAAGCGGAAAATCTTTAAGGGAAGTATTAAGGGATAACGACAATATGCCAAGTACACAAACTTTGTATAAATGGATTGATAGCGAAAGCGAAAAATCAAAACAATACGCGCGAGCCTGCGAATTAAGAGCCGATATTATTTTTGATGAAATGATTGAAATTGCGGATGATGGGAGAAATGATTTTATGACTAAAGATATTGGCGACGGAGTAGAAGTTCAGGTATTAAACAGTGAACACATACAAAGGTCAAGATTAAGAATTGATACAAGGAAATGGATATTATCAAAAATGAATCCTAAAAAGTTTGGTGACAAAACCGACATAACCACAAACGGGAAAGATATAAACATCGGTTACAAAGACTGGACAGATGAACAGATAAATGCAGAAATTGAAAGACTTAAGAATTCATGATCTTACAGTACTTAGAGAGCAAAAAAGACGTTTAGCATCTGAAGGATGTTTTGAATCATTTATCTATTATGTAAAAACAGACTACCGGTTCAATTGGCATCATAAATTCATAGTTAAAAAATTAGAAGAGTTCTTAAAAGACCCAAATAAAAAGAACTTAGGTGTATTTTTGCCCCCGCAGCATGGTAAGAGCGAAATAACAAGCCGACTTTTGCCTGCATTTGCATTAGGATATAATCCTGACTTAAAAATAGCTGTTAGTTCTTATTCGAGTGATTTGGCAGATTCGTTTAATAGGGATATCCAAAAGATAATTGACAGTGAGTATTATAGAGAAGTATTTCCAGAAACGACGCTAAACAGTAAAAATGTCGTAACTACTCAATCATGGTTAAGAAATTCAGAAGTATTTGAAATTGTAAATAAAAAAGGATATTTAAAGAGCGTTGGAGTTGGTGGTGGATTGACAGGTCGTTCCATTGATTTAGCAATTATAGACGATCCGGTAAAAGACGACATTGAAGCGCAAAGTCCGACATTTAGGGAGCGTGTTTGGCAGTGGTATTTGAACGTACTATCAACAAGGTTACACAATAATTCAAAACAGGTGTTAATTATGACCCGTTGGCATGAAGATGATTTAGCCGGTAGGTTATTGAATCCTGACATCAACAAAGATTGGAAAGACTGGGAAATAATTAAAATACCTGCCATAAAAGACGACGACACAAACGAATACGACCCGAGAAAGATAGGCGAAGCCTTATGGAGTGAACGTCATTCAAAAGAAAAGATTGAAAAATTAAGAGCACTATCAGAGCGAACATTTGAATCATTATATCAACAAAACCCCATTAATAAGGACGGTAATAAAATTAAGTCTGAGTGGTTTGAATATGTGGATTCAGCGCCTACAAACTTAAAGATAGACCTTTGGATAGATGGAGCATATACAAAGGACACTCAAAACGATCCTACGGGTTTAATGGTTACAACATTTGATAAGTCAACAAACAGCCTTTATATTATTCATTCTCATTCAGCATTAATGGAAATGCCGGAACTATTAGAGTTTTTGAGCACGTATAAATTAAGCCATAAGTTAGACCAAAGATCATGTGCATTCATTGAGCCAAAAGCAACTGGAAAGACGTTAAAACAGATGCTAAACGTTCAAACTAAAATAGCTGCCATTGAGATAAAGAGCTACTTAGTGCAAGAAGGTAAGGAAGCACGTTTACAAGCTGCCAGTCCATATATTCAGAGTGGCAAAGTAAAGATAGTAAGGGGGAATTGGAATGATAAATTTACAGCACAATTAACAGGATTCCCAAAGGTAAAACATGATGAATATGTTGATTTGTTGGGTTATGCGTGTGAGTATTATTTCAGAGAAGCGAAAATAGACTTTAACAGGCAGTTTGGATTTAGTAACCTTACATAATTATTTACAATAAAAATCATATCTAAACAGTATAAATAACTTATTTTTGCAATATGATAGACGTATTAATAGAAAAAATAAAAAAAGGTAGTGAAAGTTCACATGCTGACCACTATCGTAAAAACGCTTTGTTGTATAAGCAATTTTATACAGGTAAGAATGATTACGAGTTATTAACGACTTACCGTAAACTTGAAACAGACTTACAAAAGGCACAAAGAGATAGGATAACAATACGTCGTCCAAAGTCAGTTTGTCATCAAATTGAGCACACATTAGATAAGCTACAAACCTTAGATAAGGCAGTAATAAATATTAGTGTTGAAGGCAAAGAAACTGAAAGCGCAAAACTAACAGACTTAAACACGTACATTTACGAAAACAACATAAGTCAGCAGGCTTTTGATTTTGTCAAGTATTACAATATGATTGACGCAAATGCGTTTTTAGTTTGTGGTCTTAATGAGTTTTCTGAGCCGGAATTTAAAGTTATAGAATCATTTAATGTTTTTGACTTCAGGATAAAAAATGACAAAGTTGATTACCTTATCATTGACGACGGCAAAACATCTGAAAATCATCAAAAGTACATAATTTATACTCAAAAAGCTAATTACAACGCCGTCGGAGATGGAGTTACCGTAAATTATGAAGAGATAAAAACTTCAATGTGTTACGCTTATCATTTAGGGTATATCTTAGATGCTGAAACACATTTCAAGACTTTCAAAACTATATTAAGTAGTTCAGAACAACTACTCAAGCAATTACTTTGGGACGGTTCAGAATACGACATAATAAAAGCATTGCACGGGATTATAAAACAGTTTGCCTATGCTAAGGATTGTAATTTCAACACATCAACAGACGACGGTCATGTAAGATGTGTCGAAGGTCAACTCTTTTTAGGTGATTCTCACAAAGGTATCTGTAATAGCTGCAAAGGTTCAGGATTAAGGATTCACACAAGTTCACAAGATATAATCTATTTGCCGGAACCAATGGGAACGGATTTTTTGAAGTTAGATCAATTAACTCACACGGTCTTTATTCCTGATTCTATTTTGAGCACAAGGAAAGCCGACATTTACGAACTTGAAAACAAGATTATAAGGACGGTTTTTAATGCAAACATGAACGAAACGAGTGAAACGCAAAAGACAGCGTATGAAGTCAAAACAGAAAACAGCGGTTTAATTGCACAGTTTCAAAAGTTAGGAAACAAAGTAAGTGATACATTTATATGGATGGTCGAATGTGTAGCGTCAATTTACGGAATTGAAAACGTTAAAGTATTTCACGGGTTCAGCATGGATTTGAATTTAGATACTTTAGATTCTCTTTTTATGCAAAGGGAACAGGCAATAAAAGCCGGTGTAAGTAATGATGTAATAATGAGTATTGACACAGCTATCCTTAAAAAACAACACATGGATAATCCTGATTATATTAAAAGGGTTCAACTTTGGGAAACATTTAAACCTTTTAAGAATTTCACAGTAAATGAAAGGGCGGTCGCTTTGGGTTCAATGGACGTACCACAAAGGGATAAGGTTTTATATTTGAA
>Ga0181337_1000032_pt1 | contig 29736 bp, 40 predicted proteins | sample Sp13VDMM15DD_FD_168302 | JGI IMG/M metagenome (GOLD analysis project Ga0181337, IMG submission 168302) | Freshwater viral communities from Lake Michigan, USA - Sp13.VD.MM15.D.D | ecosystem: Environmental > Aquatic > Freshwater > Lake | place: USA: Michigan | collected 2013-04-23 | reverse complement strand
GACGCTCGACAGATCGATCGATGGCGTGTTGATCGCGATGACTCTGAGCCGCGCGAGGAACCCGTCGGCAATGCCCTCGCGGATCCCGTATGCGAACGCGAGCGACGGGAACACATGCCCGACGGCGATCCGGTCGCCTCGGTCCGGCGTCGCCGTGAGGCCGAGCACCTTCGCGCCGTCGAAGTGGTCCAAGACGGTCCGGTAGCTCGCAGCCGTAGCGTGGTGCGCCTCGTCGACGACGATGGTGCCGAACGACCGCGGGCCCCAGCGGTCCAGGCGTCGGCCCCGTAGCGTCTGAATCGTCGCTACCACGACGTCACTCGCGCCGGACAGCAGGCCCAGCGGTGACGCCAGCGAAGATCCGCTTTCGATCTCGACGCTCAGCCCGCCCTGCTCGCACCGAGCCGCAAGCTGCTCGACGAGCTCTAGCCGGTGGGCGACCATCAAGCACCGGCCTCGGCCCGCGAGCTTGCGCCGCAGCGCGACCTCGCACGCGACGGTCGTCTTCCCGAGTCCGGTCGCGAGTACGAGCAGCGTCCGATCGGCGTCGGCCCACGCGCTCGAGATCCCCCGCAGAGCGTCGACCTGATACGGTCGGAGCGACCACGGCCGCTCGACGATGATGGCTTCCGCGGCGCTCACAGCGTCACCCCGGCCCGCTTCGCTGAGTCGCGCACGATGTAGAGCAGCTTCGCCCGGTACGCATCGAACGCCTGAAGGTCGCCCGTCGCGAGCGTCTTGCGCGCGGCCCTCGTCGCGACCTCGAACGCCTCGAGCGCGGCCACCATGACGGCGTGCGGACTCGTCGACGTCTCGCTTTGCGGGCTTTCTGTGGGTTCCTGTCGCCCTCTACCGCTGGCGGTAGAGGGCGACAGCGCACGCGCGACGGCCTGCGGGCTGACTCCCGCCGCTTCGGCGATCTCTGTGACCGGCCGGGGCGGGTTGCCCTTCGCGCGGGCGGTGATCTCTTTCGCCGCCGCCGTCGCAGCTTTCGCCGTCGCCTCGGCGCGCGGACTCGTGGCCCCGAGGATCTCAGTACGCACCGCGGCGAGTAGTTCGGACGACACGCCGAGCCACTGCGCGATCTGCCCGACGCCCATCTTCTGGCAGGTCGGATGGGCGAGGGCGAGCTCGCAGACGTGTCGCTTGTCCGCAGCCGATCGCCGGATCCCGTGCGCCGCGTTCGCCGCGAGCGCGTGGTAGCTGGCCACGTCCGCGTCGCCCTTCGCTCGGACGAGCACGGGGACGGCGCGGAGGACCTCGGCCCCCGGCGTGGTGCGGGAGATCGCTACGAGCGCGGTGTGCCGGTGGTAGCCGTCGACGATTACGAGCGCACCGTCGGCCATCTCGACGCACGCGATCGGCGGGACCGGCTCGCCGTCCGTGTACGCCGCGACCAGTGCCTCGACGTGGTCAGCATCGAGCCGCGCGGATGCTCGCGTCTGGCAGGCGTCCGAGAGCGTGAGCAGTCCCAGCTTGCAGGTCGTCGTCTTCATCGGTCCTCTTCGATTGCAATGCGCTCGAGCGCGTCTCGTATCTGCCACGCCTGCGCAGCCGTGGTCTTTCTCGCGACGGCTTCGGCCTCAGCGTACCCGAGCAGCCTCGAGCCGATCCGGATCGTTCGGATCGTCGTGCCGTCGAGGGCGGTGTCCCGGTGTACTTTGATCGCTGTCATGCGCCACGTACAAGGTTTGAGCATACCTAAAGGAAGAGAACCCCCCTCCCTCGAAGCGTCTCGTCCGGGGATCTGGGCGTAGCGGGCCTCACGGACACCGCCGACTCGACGACGCCACCGAGGTCACTCGGTCGGGCCCGTCGAGTCTGGCCCGTCGCCTTTCGGCCGCCCGCGCGTGCGGGTCTTCAGTCCATGATCCGGCTCGGCCGAATCGCCCGACGTAGGATCCTGCGTCCTACCGGCACCCGAGTCTGTGTCCTCGGGCTCATGTGCTGCGGCGACGCAGGGTCGCTTCGCGGGGTGCGTTGATTCGCGCCGGCCTCGAACCGGGCGCATTCGTGTCTTGCCCTACGCGGGCGGCTGTGTCAAGACTCTCGTGCCAGGGGACCGTGTCGCGCGCCTCGAAATCGTGCGGCTGACCTCAGGTGCAACGCCCCCGCTTTAGCCCCCCCTTGGGCGGGGGTCGGTGCGCCCTCAGTACCGGTCATCGAAAGCGTCTTCGCGCGGATCGTCGTGCCCGTCATGCAGGTCATCGCGGTCAGGGTCCGGCTCTGGCGCATCGACCGAGCCGGTCCCATCGCACACGCGGCACTTGGCCGGGACCGACCGCTGCAGGTCCTCGTCCCAGTCGATATCCGGCACCGAGCCGGTACCGGCGCACTCGTCGCACTCGACCTGCGGCGGGTCGTCGGGCGGCTCGAGCCAGCGATCGTAGGCGGTCATCCCTCTACCCGTCCTCTCCGGCCCATTCGGCCGATGCCCCCGTCCCGCAGTCGATGCGGCGCCTCTCGCGGTGTGATGGGGGCGGCGCTCGCCTCAGGTCAGCGGGTGCGCCAGTACCCGGCCTCGGCCGTGTGCTGCCCGCCATAGACCGACCGAGCGGTCTCGGTCTCGGACGCGAGTCGCAGGCGGTCGACCCGGACGGCCGAGAAGCATCCGGGGCCATAGCCCTCGGTCTCGACCGTGGCGAGCATGTTTCTGATTTCCACGACCGTGCCCGTGTACTGCGTTCGCACGGTGGGGTCGGGGGACGCTCGGTAAACTACTCGGTCGCCTGGCTTGATCATCTTCGTTCTCCCTTTTCGCGGCCGCCCTCTGCTGCCGACTCAGTGACTATAGCCGCTTCCCGGCCGAATGTAACGGGACGGCTGTTCAGTAGCTGACGATTCTTTGACCGGGTGTTCAGGTGCGCACTCGTCGCACTCGACCTGCGGCGGATCGTCGGGCGGCTCGAGCCAGCGATCGTAAGCGGTCACGATGCGCCCCCCATCCAACCGTGCCCTGGGGCCGCCGTGCGTAGGTGGTAGGCGTGCGTCGCGATCGCGCCGTGGCACTCGTGCATCGAGCGGAAGTAGCCGGGCGGCACCGTGCGATCGATGATGGCGCCGTCCCTCGGGTCGATGCGCACCGCGTACCAGCGGCCCGCCTCCCCGCCCTCGCGACGGAGCGCCTCCCTCTCGGCGCGGTACGTGACGCCTGCCAGCGTGACCTCGCGGGTCGGGCGGGTCACGTTGCGCCCCCGTACTCCGCGGCCGGGTGCCGCACGCGGATCCGGCACGCAGCGCGCAAGCCGTCATCGTCAGCGGCGGCGGCGGCGGCGTCGCCCCAGCAAAGCGTCGACTCGCCGCCCTCGGATACGTCGCCGTCATGTCCGATCTCGCACTCGTCCCCGAGTACCGACCGGACGCGCTCGCACGCCTCCTCGTAGGTGTCGATCCCTGTTTCCGTCGGGCCGTGTGCCCATACGATCGCGTATGTTGTCATCTTCATCTCTCCTCTGCGTTGGGGTTCACACGGCGATCTGCGGGTCGGCGGACATGGCCGCGATGCGGGCATCCATCGCCTCAACCACTCCGCGAAGCTCGGCGATGCGGGCCAGCAGAATCGCCCGCTGTTCCACGTCGAACGCCAGCGCCTCACGCGCCTGGCGCAGAGAGTCGAACTCGTGCCCGCCCACCGTCACGCTCTTGCTCGTCATCTTCGTTCTCCCTTTTCGCCGGCCGCCCTCTGCTGCCGACTCAGTGACTATAGCCGCTTCCCAGGTCCGCGCTACTGTACAGCCGCGCAGTGCCTGTCGATTCCAAGACAGGTGTTCAGTCCGAGTCGGTCTCGGGATTCTCGGCGTGGTCGGCCTCGACGGCGTCCAAGTCGGCCGCCCGCGCCACGGCCTGCTCGCGAGTCGGGAAGTGCTCCACGCGCTCGCCGTCCTCGAGGACAGCCCACCGCGTCTGGCGCGGGAAGGTCTGGCAGAGGATCGAGGGCGTCGCGAAAAACTCAGCAACCGTGCGCTTCGTCGTCGTGTTGGTCATGCCGGCCTCTATTGCGAGGCTTGTGCCACGCCGCAAACCCGTCGCTTTTCCACTGAACAGCCGTGAGGCGCCCCGTATCTGCAAGGGAATCGGCGACGAAAAGGCCCACAGTTCACGGACAAAAGCGGGCAGGGCGCGGCCGTTCAGTGCCGATCCGCCCGGCCTACGCCGGCCCTGGGCGCGTCCCGGCGCCTCAGCCGCTACCCTCGGCCGTTCCCCCGCCCGACGCGCCACGGGGCAGCCTAAGCGTTCCGCCTCCCGTTCGTTCAGGTGCGGCCCTGTAGGCGGCCCGTAGGCGCCTCGCTGGCGTTCGTGCCTCGGCCGGGCGGTGAGCGGCTACGGGGCCAGGACGCGCCAGCGGGGCGTCTAGCGCCAGCCGTCGGCCCGTAGCGCGTCGAGGTGTGCTACGCTCAGCGAAACGGGCCGCGACGCTTCGACACGTCCGGCCCCGGCCACCCTGGATTGGAGGATGACATGGAAGACGTAGCACGGTTGGCGCCGCGGTTCGCGGCTGCTCTCGGCGAGCCACTGCCGAACGGGTGCATCGAGTGGGCCGGCAAGCGGAGGCCCGAAGGCTACGGCCTCGTCCCGCGCGGAACGGGCGGCGGGTACGTTCGCGCGCACCGCCTCGCGTGGATGCTCGCGCACGGGCCGATCCCGCCGGGCATGTTCGTCTGCCATCGGTGCGACCATCCGCCCTGCGTCAACGTCGCTCACCTGTTCCTCGGCACGAACGCCGACAACGTCCGGGACATGCTCGCGAAGGGTCGCAACTCGCAGGGCGAGAAGCAGCGGCTCGCGACCGAGACGAACCGACCGAGGCGCGAGGCCGCGGGCCGCGCGAAACTCACGGAGGCAGACGTTGCCGGCATCCGCGCCGCGCTCTCGGCCGGCGAGATGCACAAGACGATCGCCTCCCTCTTCCGCGTCTCGCGCACCACGGTCGGCCGGATATTCCGCGGCGTCGGTCGTGGCGCGTGGCCGATTCAGTACGGGCCAACGCCGCCGGGCGCCCACGCCTTCGGGATCGGCTTGCCGTCCCGCCACGTGTCCGAGTAGCGCGCCGTGAGGCCGAGCGAGCGGCAGCCCCATTCGGCGACCTCGACCCAGAGCGCCTGACCGGGATCGCTCGGCTTGCCGCCGTGGCTCTGCCGGTGCGCCCACACGTGCGCGATGGGGCAGCCGAGCCGGCGGCCCTCGGTGACGAGGTGCGTGAGCGCCGCGCGGAAGCATTCGATCGCGACGGGCGTGAGCGGCGTCGGCTCGTCGCCCCAGAACGAACGCTCGTCCTCGCGCTTCGGCGTCGTCGGGTCGTCGAGTAGGCCGGGGTACTGCCCCTCGCACTCGAGACCAAAGGTGCGATCGTTCAGAGCTCCACCGTGGTACAGAAACCAGAGCAGCGGCGCGCTCTGCACGTAGACGCCATCTCGGAACGCCGTCACGTGCGCGGGGACATTGAGCGCGCGTCGGTGCGCCTTGTCGCGATCGGCCGGGCCGAATACGCACGCGGTCTGGTGCAGGCAGATGCCGGTGATCGACTTCGGATCACGCACGACGGTGCGAACGCCAGAGCCGACGCGCTCGATCTTGCTCGTGTTGATGACGGTGCCGTCGGCCTTGCGCTTGCGCGGGAACAGCGTCGCGTGTTGCTCGCGAGTGAGGTCGAGCAGCCGTGCCGTCACAGGTCATCACTCCCGCGATCGTACTGTCTCGCCCTCGCCTCTCGCTCGAGCGCGCGAGCTCCAGCGAGGAACGCGGCTCGCTCGTCGGGCGTGAGCAGCAGCGAAGGAAGCGAGGCGAACCGCACGAGCACCGCGGCCTGCGGGTCGATGAGGTCGAGCGACGACGTCATGGCGTCTCGCGCGTCGGCTCGTCGCCTCGAGCTGCGCGCTCGGTCTCGGCGAGCTCGAGGCGTCGGCGCTCGATGGCAGCACGCACGGCCGGCGCGTTCGGGCCGATGGCAGACAGGCCGCGCTTCGCTTCATCGAGGCTCGCGAGGATGCGGGCCTGGTCGGCTTCGTCGAGGTCGGACACGGCGCCGGGAATGGCCGTGAGTAGCCCGACGAGAAGATCCACGAGGCCGCTCATGGCGCACCCAGGCCTGACACGCTCGCAGGCAGCGCGGGAAGTTCGACGCCGAGCGGCGCGTACAGCGCAGCGAGGGCGCCCCACTCTCGCAGCAGCCGCAAGAGGCCCATGACGAGCGCGGCGAGCAGGTCGGGTGACTCGCCTCCGATCGCCGCGATGCGGACGGCCTCGACGTAGGCCGACACCGCGAGCGCCGCCGAGCCGACGCCCGCGTCGATCGCCTCGGTCGTGTGCTCGACGGTAGCCAAGCACGCCTCGTCAGAGCACGCCGCCACGGCCACGAGGGCGCTCGTCTCGGCGAGGTCGTCGGCGCCCTGTAGTGCGAGCACGGCGATCGACGCGGCTCGAGCGTGCGCACCGAGTGCCCCGCCACATCCGGAGCAGTAGCCGAGGACGAGCATCGAGACGGCAGCGATCGCCGTCCATGCGGTGAGGTCGGCGGCGTAGTGCCACCACGGGCGTCGGTGCTTCATGCGTCTCCTTCGGGCGGGTCGGTCGGCCGTTCACGCACGTTCCGCGTCGTCGTCGGTGCGGGCGCCGTCTCAGTGATGCGCCCGCGTAGAGCAGCGGCGACGGTGCCGACCACGCCGGCCAGGGCCGAAACGATCAGCGTCCACTCCGCGGCCGGAATCGACGCGAGCTTGTCCCACGTCACACCGAGCACGCTGATAGCCGCGAGACCGAGCGCGCCGACGACGGCGACGAGTACCACCTGCGGCCAGTCAACTTTTCGCTTCGCTGCCATCTCACTCGCCTTCGCTCGACAAGGACCGCCGCAGCTCGTCCATCTCGACCCGCAGGCCGTCGATCAACTTGCCTCGGCTGCGGGCCTCGTTCATCGCGAGGTCCTGCGCCCGTCGCGTCTCGCGGTGTTCGCTCTCGCACTTGGCCAAGCCGCTCGTGAGGGCGTCGGCCGTGCTCTCAAGCGTGGCAACCTTGCCCTCAAGGACGTCGCCGCGTTCCTTGCACTCGTCGAGGTCCTTCCTCGCGTCGTCGTATGCGTCGTGCCGGGCCTGCGCCCGCTGCTTGACGATCGCCACGGCGCCGGTAGCGATCCCGATCGCACCGACGAGCACACCAGAGACGTCAGCGAGATCCATGGGACACCTCGTGCTCTGGGTCGGACGGCGGGTCGGTGAGTGCGTCGCTCATGCTGGGCCTCACAGTGCGAGGAGTGCGGCGGCGTAGACCGTCGCCATCCCGGTGTAGGTGGTCGGGGTCGGGTGCGTGCCGTCGAAGAGGACGAGCGTGTCGTCGGCCGCAGCCTGATCGGGCGTGACGGCCGTCGTGCAGTCCACGAGGCGGATGGTCCCGCCGTGCGTGATGGTCGACGCGGCGATCTGCGCCGGCAGCCCGGCGTTGACCAAGTCGATCGCGGTCCGCACCGTCGCCGAGTAGCTGCCCGTCGCCCCGCGCAGAATCGTCTGGATGAGGATCGGCCCCGAGCGCGACACTCGGATCAAGCCGATCGCCGTGTTCACGTCAGCGAGGAACGCCGCGGTTGCGGCAGCCGCGCTCCCGCCGTCGGTAGTGATCCGCTTGTAGAGGTCGTTGATGCCGTAAGCGAGGATACTGATGCCGGCAGCCGGCACCGTGATCGCGACGTCGGCCGCGAGCGTAGAGAGGCGGTCGGCGGTCCCGTTGTTGATGCCGAGGCACTGCGACCCGACCGCCGTATGACGCGGGTCGAAGTTGAGCGGCGTATCCGCGGCCGTGAACGTAAACTGCCCGTGAAACGAAACGAACCGCGACGCCTGCACGCCGAGGATCGCCTCGCGCCGCCAGCCCTGCGCCAGTGTGCCCGCAGCCTTCCGGCCAGCGGCGATCGAATCGCCGAACACTTCGACCGAGCCGACGCCTGCGCTCCCGCGAGGGACAGACACGAGCGTCGCCCCGACGCTCGTGATCGTGTAGCTGATTGCGCCGACTCGATCCGTCCACGTCGCCGGCACCGCTGCACCAGCGGCACCGAGGTCGGACGCGACGAGGTGGCGGACAGTGCCTCCGCCGGGGAGCGTCGTCCCGGGCGGCGCATCCATCGCAGCCGTGATCTGCGCCTCCGTGAGTGCCGCCGTCGTGCACTGCATCTCAACGATCGTCATCGCCCCGTAGCCGATGGTGGCCGACGCCGAGCGGCGGTTGATGCCGAGCGCGTTGGTCGCGTGCGCGAACGAGGCGGGCGCAGTCGCCGAGCCGATGCCGACCTGCTTGCCGTCGATGTAAATGTGATGCGTCGTACTCGCCACGCATCGCAAGTAGACCGTGATCATCTTCCCGCGCGTGATGATCGCGTCGCTGGGGAGCGTGTAGTTCTCGGTGTTCGTCGCCGTCGGCGTCGTCGAGTAGCCGATCCAGTGCCCACGATCGGAAGACTGCCCGCCGTAACCCTCGCTCCCGAGGAGCCAGCCGCCCGTACCGTAGTTGCTCGTGCCGATCGCGCAGAGCGAGGCGTCGGCCGCCACCGCGTCAGGGTACCAGCGGATCAGCACACCCAGGATGGCCGCGCCGAACTGCGAGCCCGCGCTGACCACGTGGTCTGCCGTCGTCGCGAGGCGCAGGCCGACCGCCTGTGTCCATGGCGCAGAGCCGCCGCCGATGCCGCGCGCGCCGGGGCGCCTAGCCGACCCTACGCCGGGCCGCCGCATGGCTCACGTGCTCCGCGTGCCGCTGGACGTCCAGACGTGGCCCTCGAACGTGCCCGCGCCGGACGCCATCTCGAGGCCGACGAAGCGGTCGAGCAGCGTCACCTGCCAGTCGAAGCGGCTGTATGGGCCGAGGATGAGGTCAGTCGCCGCAACGTCGTCCGCGAGGTCCGCCGTGGCGGCGAACCGCACCCGCACGGCGTTCGCGCCGATGATGAGCGTCGCCATCTGATCGACCGTCAGTGCCGTGGCGTTTGCGACGCCGGTCTGGTCGGAGCCGGTGATCCGCTGCGTCGTCTGCGGCGCGGCGGCCGTAGCCCCCGGAGCTCGCATGTCGTACGCATTCTGCGCCTGGAGCGGGAGGAGGGCCACGCCCGGACGTTGCCGCAAACGGTGGGGCCCTCAGCGGCGCCCGTTGATCGCGAATCGTCGGCCTCGCAGCGGGAACCCCACGCCGCTTGCCACAGGCCCGTTCGTGACCGTTGGCGCGGCGCAGCCGGCGAGCGTGAGCGCGCCCGTGTCCGGCGTGAGTGTGAGCGTGGACGGCGGCGCCGCTGCGACGTCCCGTGGTCGGCCGGTCCAGTACGCAACGAGGTCGGGCGCGCCGTAGAGCGGCGCGCGCGCGTACAGGTCGCACTCGATGGCGTCGAGGTAGGCAACGACGTCGGGCGCCGGGTAGAGCGGCGCCCTCGCGACGAGGTCCGCGCTCGAGGCCATAGCTCACCCAGGGATGAGCGTGTCCACGCTCGCGCCCGCGACCGTGCCGCCGAAGTGGACGGTCATGTAGTGCGGGACGCCGACGCCATAGGGCGACGTCGCAATGAACGCGCCGTTGGCGTCGCTCGTCACGCGCGCCACGAGCTCGTCCGTGCCGGTCACGAAGAGACGCACCGTGCATCCGCCGAGCGCGGACCCGGTAGCATCGCGCGTCACGCCGACGATCGCGAAGCGGCCATTGGCGCCGCTCACCGGGTAGATGCTCTCGTCGTACCACACCGCGCGCATAACGTCGCTGATGCCGGTGTCCGCGACGAGGCCCGAGCCGCCTCGAGGCCACCACGGCGTCGCATAGTTGTCGATGCCCGGGGCATCGACGACAGGAAGGAACACGTGCGCAAGGACGAGCGGCCACGCGGACTCGTCGCCGTCCCACACCACATCGAGCGTGCGCAGGTCGGACATGACCAGACGTTGGTCATGTCCGCCGCACCGCGCGACAAAGCCGCTCACGGGTCGCCTCGCTCGCCGATCGGAATGTCGCCGACCGGGCGAAGCAGTTGGTTCGGCGACGCGCTCACGTCGTAGCTGGGCGTGGTGACGCCGCCGCCGATCTGCTTCTGTCGCTTGATCGCGTCGCGCGCGTGGTCGAGGAGCTTCAGCGCGAAGGCCTTGTCCGCGATCATGCCATTGACCGACACGGACCCAGGCGCGTGCATTCGCACCGTGATCCACGCGATGCAGTCGTCATCGAGTGCAGCGACGACGCTCATTCATCACACGCGAAGTTGACGTCACCGACGACCGACGCCGTGATGTTGAACCACACGACCGCGCCGCTGACGGGGATCGTGATGCCGCGCGGGAAGGTGAAGATGATCCCCACGCCGATCGTCGCCGCGCCGTTCCACCGACGGTGGTAGACGGTCGGCGCCGTGGGAGACGTGCCCCACGTCAGCGCCAGATTCGTGACGCACGCCGGATCCGCCGAGTCGTCGCGTTGCAAGAGCACGAGCGTGGCCGGCGTGACGGCGAGCGCGGCCGGCCGGCCGAAGCCGAGCGACGTCGCGGTGGCCGTCGCGCCGACCCACGACGTCTCGAGGACGCGGCACTTGACCGCCGCCGTCGTGTAGAGCTGGCAGGATGCGTTTGCGATCGTGACGTTCGTGGTGCGCTGTGCGACTGATGCGAGTGCCATGGTGTTGCCCTTCTAGGTGACTGTGACTGTGAAAATCCCGGCCGCGTTCCACTGCACTTGCAGCGAATCGCCATCGGCCACGACGACGTCGGCCGGCGTCGAGTCGAGGAGGAAGTACGCGATCAAAGGGTTGACCTTGCCGTTGCGCGTCACATTTGCGTAGAGCGCGCAGTACCGCGCCGTGAGCGAGCCGCCCGACGCTGTCCACGTCGGCACGTCGCCAGCGTCGAACGTCGACACTGCCGCGCTCCGAGTCGTCGTCGGTGACGGCACCGTTGCGCCGCCGCTCGTGTAACCGTTCAGCGTCGGGAGTTCGTTCGTGAGGTCACCGTAAATCGTGTGCGTCGAGCGGTTCGGCGTGTAGGCCGACGTCAGGAGTACGGCCTTGATCGTGTCGAGGTCGAGGTCAGCGGTGCCGTCGATCGTGTCGAGCGCGACCGAGTAGAAGGGGAGGATGGGGCCGGCTGCCATGGCTTCACGTCACGTCAGCGACCCACACGGACACGCCCGCGAGGGAAAGGAGGTTGGTCCCGTCGCCCTGATACTCGACCTGCAGCCCGTCGAAGCGCGTCGAGCGCCGACCGTCTGCCGCCGTCATGTCGTCGCAGTCGATCGATATGGCCCGCGCCGTCGTCCAGGCGAACGACGTGCCGGAAACGGTGACAGGGTCCGACACGGCTGATCCGTCCGTGGTGATCTTCACTTGCCCGCCGGCCCCCGCCGCGACCTTCGCGTATGCGGACCAGTAGACGGTCCCGGTCGTCGCACCGTTCGTGAGCAGCGGAGCGAGCACAGGCACGGCGAGATCGAAGAGCGTCTGGTAGCTCGCGGTTGTGCGAGTAACGGCGCCCTCCTCCGGTACTGCCCAGTTGAAGATCGCCACGCGCCTCGCGTCGGCCGTCGTCACGAGGTCATGTATGCCCTCGATGCTCTCGTAGTTCGTGCCGCGGATCGGCTGCCCCGGCCGAACCGTCTCGACGTCGACGCCGAGGTCCGTGGAATCCTTGTTCAACGCGGCCCGTGTCTGCTCGTAGCAAGCGACACCCTCAACGATGATGTCGGCCCCGGCGGCCACGATCTCGAAGTTGACTTCAGCCTCCGTTGACGTTTTCGCCGCGAGGTCCTGCGTATAGATGAAGGGTACCCGCCCGCCTCGCGCCGCCGGAACCCGGAACGCCTGCGCCGTTCCCGTCGTCGCCGGGCTCTTGACCGTTGCCGTCACGACGACCGTTCCCGCGGTGAGCATCGTGAACACCCAGATGCGTTGAATCGCGCTCGACCTCGGCTTGACGCGGTAGCGAAAGATCCGCGTCGTGCCTGACGCTACGGTGTAGCCGGTGCAGCTCGATGCCACGATCTGCGCCCCGCTCCCGCGCAGCCAGTTCGCCAAGTTCGCCAGTTGGATCGCCGTGTCGCTCGCGCTCATTCCCACGCCGATGCGCACTACCGTCTCGAGCGGCTCAGGCCTCGCCATGGGGACGACAGCGGCCACTCAGGCACCCACCCACTCGGCCGCGTAGACGCCATGGAGCCGAGGCGTCGAGACGGTGTTCGCCGTCTGCCCGTACACGGCGAGCGTGACGAGGCACTGCGCCACGGCCCGGCCTGCACCCGCGACGTCGGCCGGTGTGCTCGTCATCGTGAGCGCGTCGGTGACCTCCGACTCTGTCAGGGCGATCATCGTCGTGTACGCGCCGCTCCCCTGCGACGCGCCCGTGAGCCAAGCGCCCGTGGCCGACGTCGTCGTCGCCGTGAGGAACACGCTATCCACCGCAGATGCGACGACACGGCCGAGCGACGTGGCCGGGGCGAGCACGGCGCGGAATCGGACCGCGGTCACACCGTCGCTCGAAGCCCCCGCGATCCTCACGCGCAGCTTGTACGACGCGAGCGAGGCTCTCAGCGCGATCGGGAACGTCGTCGACCAGATCGGGTAGGGCGTGTTCGCGGACTTGCTGCCCGTCGTAGTCGTGAGGTACGGCAGTCCGACTCGCGGCGACGAACTCCAGGCCGCTCGCACCTGGCCGAACACGTCGGCGTAGTGGCAGAGATTGTTCAGCAGCACGCGCCGCGCGTACACGGCAGAGATCGGCGACGTCCCGCCCGTGCCGAACTGCGAGCCGATCCGCACGCGGTAGCCGTAGGGCGACGTCGTCACGGCGGACACCCCGGACCGACGATCGGGACGCAGACCGGCGTCACGCCCTCGGCGCACGTGGCGACACCATACGGGCACTCGACCCAGCCGCTAACCCGCCACGTCGGGAAGCACTCGTCATCCCACGCGATCGGGTCGAGCGGGCAAGTGCCCCACATGTCAGGGCCGCCGCAGTCGATCACCGGTCGCATACCGGCGCCCCACTGGCACACGGGGACCGGTGCCGACGCCTCGGGCGCGGCGCAGGCGGTCATGGCGAGAACCCCCAGGCCGGCAAGGCCGTAGGCAGCGAGACGCGCCCGGCGGAGGTGGCGAGAAAGAGGAACGGCGGGTCTGGATTGGCTGCCCATGCTGATGCCGCATCATACTCCAAGATCCAGTCACCCGTGCCCAGCGTGGCCGCGCCGTCGAGAGTGATCCGCACCGTCGAGCCGATGACGCTCGTCACGTCGCCCGTCTGCACCGTGGGCGTCGTGTTGTCGAAGAGCCACACGCGGATCGCGTTGCCGGCCTCGAACCACTGCGAGCTCGTCGTACCCGTCGGCGCCTCGGTGTTCGCCAGCGTCACGTCCCAGATGTTGCCGCTCACGTTCGTCTCCGTGGCGATCTGCGCAGCCGGCGCATAGCCCGCGCTCGAGACGTCCGAGACGATGATCGACAGCGTCAGCACGCCGGCCGTGAGGTCGTGCTCGCGCCCGACGACGATGCCGGGCCGGGCCGTGATCCCGATCGTGCCGTCCGTGCTCGGTATGTTGCCCGCCGTGAGCGCGACGACCGAGCCGACCGTCACGGCGAAGAACGTCAGCGGCACGTCGACGGTGACCTCGCCGTACCCAGCGCCGAACAGCCCGAAGATGCGCCCCGCGACGTCGACGGCATCGGCTGCGCTCATGGCCGCCGCGGGAATGTTCGGCAGCGAGAGCCGATTGATCTCGACCTCGCGCCCGTTCGGCGAGCGCCCGAACGACGACACGTCGCGGACGAAGAGCGTCGGTCCCGTGTGCTCGTCCTCGGCCGGATCGTAGCCGGTCGAGATCGATACCGTGTTGATCAGCCCGCGCGAGCTGTGCTCGTAGCTCGGCAGAGACTTGGCGAGGATCGCCGGGATCGTGTATGTCGCGGCCTCGCTCGCGACGGGACGTTTGATTCTCGACGTCGTGATCCCCACGGTCGGGTCGAGGCGCAGGAACAAACCCGCGGCCTGGCACTCGGCCGAGATGACCTCGCCGAGCGTGTGCTTTGGCAAGCCGGGAAACTGAAGCGTCACGAGGAACGGCGACCAGCCCGGCCCGGTGAGCGTACCGGGGAAGGCCGAGTAATCGATGTCTCCCGTACGCAGGTCCGGCCCCGCGCCGAGGTTCACGTCTGCGGCGGCCGCAGCCGTGATCGCGCTGATGAAGTCCCCGACGCCACCCCAGTCGTAGTGGACGACGACGTATTCGATCCCGACCGGGTACGTGATGCCGGCCGCGATCTGCCTCGAGCCGAGGCTTGCGGCCCGCACGTCGCTCACGTCGATGTCGATCCGGCCCGCCGTGATCGCGTACGGCCGCCGCATGTAGACTGCGGTGCCGTCCGGGTAGTGCATGATCACCGAGCGCGTACCGCCCGGCGGAGCGACGGCGCCGCCCGTGTAGAGCCGGCCGTCCGGCCACTGAGCAAACGTCGCAGGGAAGTCCGGCCGCGGGTACGAGAGCGTGCTCGTCCCCACAAAGTAACATCGCGGGTTCGCACCGAGTCCGGGAATGCTACGTTGCTGGTACGTCGCGCTCACGAGGAACACGCCCACTGCGACGCCCGTGTCAGGGTTGACCGGCCGCGGGTCGAGCCCGTCGATGCCCACGGCGCCGTCGCCGGGCACGATGATGTCGACAACGGCCGCGCGAGCCGTCGCGGCGTCGACCGTGATGTCGATGTGCCAGCCACTCTCGCCGTCGGGAACGGCCTTGAACTTCGTCAGCCACGCGGAGATGGTAGCGTCGGCCGCGATCTTGTCGTTCAGGTACGCGCAAAACGCCGCGTTGCTCTCGAAGTAGGCCGTATCGCCCGCGGTGACCGGAAAGAATATCTCGACGGCCTCCGAGTCGCCGCCGCCGGTCGGCCCCGCGTAATACGTGAACTGCGCACCGAATGGCGCGTTGGCCGGATAGTAGATCCCGCGGTTCGTCGTCGACGTGCTCCCGGCCGAGCCGAGTCGCTGCGAGAGCAGCCGCGTGAGCGGGTCGACGCCGATGCTCCACGCCGTGCCGTCGTAGCGCGCGTCTCGTGAGACGACGCCCGTGTATATCAGCGTGCCGTCACCCGTCGGAGCGTCGAGCTCGCCGTACGCATAGAGCCGCACGCGCTGGCCCTCGAGCGTGATCGGCTGATTCGTCACGGCCGGGTACCTCAGACTCGCGCCGTCGGCGATGTAGTGCGCTTGCGCCAACGTGTTGAAGACGCCGCGCGTGCAGCCCGTGAACTCGGTCGCCGTGACGGCCGTGTACGAGATGCACTCCGAGTCGATCCAGATGTACCCGTTCGTCGCCGTGAACCCCGTCGTGCTCGAGACGGTGATCGTCGTGGCGCTCGCGGACGGCTGCGGAGTCGCGAGCCACGTCGTCTCGGTAGGGTGCCCGACCTTGCCGAGGTACAGCGTCGCGAGGTTCGACACGTCGACGATCATCGGCTGCATACCGCCGACCTCGAGCGTCGCTCGTGCGATGTCCGCTCGCTCGCGGATCTTCTGCCCCCGCATCTTCAGCCCGACCGTGCGCGCCTGGACGCCGAACGTCGCCGCCGCGGCCATGTCGTCCATGCCGACGAACTGCGTGGGCAGCCCGCCGATGTCGAGCCGGAACGCGAGCGAGCCCGAGCCGGTCGCGATGTACTGCGCCCACGTCATGGCGAGAGCAAACCCAGATCCCGGCAACGGAACGGGATCGACCAGTACGTGTCATCGTCCGACGTCACGCGCTGAGGCGTGAACGAAGCGCCGTCTGCTCGGAGCATGTAGAGCGGAAACGTGATGTCGTCATCGCCCGTGCCGGTCACGCCGAAAGGGTGCGTGCCGCGATGATGCGCGAAGAACGCCTGCCAGCACCAGCCGTTGACCGGTACGGCGTTGCGAGTGAACACCGCGGTCTTCGCCTCGTACGCCTGCGTCCAGTCGCTCAGGAGTTCGCCCGTGCGGAGCGCCGTCCCGTATGCGTCGCCGCCGTCGCTCACGGCTTCCTCGACGATGCCGTCGGCCTCGTAGACGTTCGTGACCGCCGTGCGCGCGGTGATGGCGGCGAGGATGACGTACTTCGGCACTTCGTCGCTCGTGTACGTGTTCGCGCCGCTCTTGTCCCCGGTGAATCCGAGCGCGGCCCGGAGGCGCAGATCGGCAGCCGTCGAGAACGCGAGCGTGAAGGTCGTCGCGCGGCTGATGGTGTACTTGCCGGTCGTGTACGACCATGTGACGGTCCACGCTCCGCCGCCGGCCGCGTCGAAGGCCGCCGCGCACGCGGCGGTGAAGGCCGTGTACCCGGCCACCGGCATGAACGCCGTCGCCGTCTCGTCGCCCGCGAAGTACGTGGCCGGCGTGATGGTCGCCACGAAGCCGGCAATCGTACACGTCATCGTGTTGGTGCCGCCGACCTGAAAGCCGCTCGCGTAGATCAGCGCCATCACGCACCTCCGTATCGTGCGCGTCCGGCCGACACGAGCGCGCCGAGTTCGCGCCCGAGGTCGTCGCGCGTTCCAGCCGTGACGACCGGCGAGTTCCAGTTGATGATCACGTCACCGCCGCCGGCCTTCGCGCCGCTGCCGCCCTGGTCGGCCTCGGGCCGAGCCGGCGCACTCGGCTTGCTCACGTTGATCGCCGCGGCGCCCACGCCGGTCGCCACGGCCACGGCGGTGAACGCCACGCCGGCCGCGAGGTGCAACGCGCCGCCGCCGTAGTTGAACGACGCGAACGCGCCGATCGCCTCGGCGAACTCGGTCGCGGCCTTCAGCATCGCGTACTGCGAGATCATCTGAAGGAACGCTTTGGCGAGTCCTTTGAACGCATCCTCGGCGGTCTTCTCGCCGCTCGCGATCTGGCCGAGTGCGTCGGTCATCAGGCCGGCCACGTTCATTCCGAGCTCCATGAACTCGGTCTGCGCTTCGACCTGCCGGGCCCTGGCCTGCTCCTCGGCCTCCTCTTCTTTCGCCAGACGCTCCGCGTTCATCTCGAGGATCGCCGCGTTCTTCGTTTCCTCTGCCTCGATGCGTTCCGCGTCGGCGTCGTGCCTCGCCTGCGCCTCCGCTTCGATGAGTTCCAACGTGCGCTCGTACGCCTCCGCGTCTATGTCCGCGAGCTCTGCGTCGATCGTCCTGCGCCTGTCGACTTCTTCTTCGCTGTTGATCGACGTGAACGACGCGAGCGCGTCCTCGGTCATCGCCGAACCGTACCCGGCCTCGGCGTTCGACGTGCGCCCGCCACCCCCACCGCCACGCGGCGTCGCCAGGTCACGCTCTGCCGCGGCCATCATCTCGGTCAGTGCGTCGCTCGCCTCAGTGTCGACCGGTGCCGGCGCGCGAGCGGCATCAGCACGAGCGACCAGCGCATCAAGCCGGGCGCTGGCAGCGGCGCGCTCGTCCGCGACAAAGGCGCGCCGTCGGGTTTCCGCCCGCGACATGACCTCGTCCACCCCCTCGATCTCGCCGCGCAGTCTTGCCTCTGCTTCCGCGAGGTCGTTGGTGCTTGTCACGGCGCTCGCTGTCGCGGACGCGAACCCGATCAAGCCGCCGATGATTGCGCCGTGCGGCCCTAGCTGCGCGCCCATGCCGGCGAACTGCGCAGTCGTGGCGGCGACACTGCCGACCAAACCCGCCGTTGTGTCAGCGCTCCCCAGCCTGGACGAGAGCGATTGAATCGCGTTGGCTACGCCAGCCACGCGCTGCACGAGCGCCTGCCCGCCGCGCGCCATGGCATCCATGCCGGTCGCAGCCTGCGCGGTACCCGTCGCGGCCGTCCGCGCCGCCTGGCCCTCATGCTCGAGCGCCGTGGCGACCTGTTCGATCTGCTGTGCCGCTTGCGGGGCGCCCGCCATCCGCACTTCAAACTCGATGGCCTCGGTCGTCATCGCGCGCCGGCCTTCCGCGCCGCCTCACGGGCCCGGTGTTCCGCTTCGCGCTCCGCTCGCTGTAGCCGCATCTCATCGGCCTGCGTCGCCTTCAGCGCGCGGTGGTAGACGCCGAGGGCTTGCGTCAGTGCGTAGGGCGGATCGGTCCCGATGACGGCGGGAAGGTTCCCGTCCTCGATGGCCCACGCCACGCCGATGACCTCGCGCACGACCGGCTCGTAGAACGCGCGCCAGGGGCACGTGCTCGGCGCCTGCCCTGTCACCGTCTCGATCGTCGTGAGGTATCCGCGCAAGGCTGCATCCTCCGGCCGCCCTACGTCGAAAGACTCGCGCCTGCGGACGCCGTCACAGTCGCAGCCCCAGATGTCTCGGAGGCGTGCGAGTTGATCGCGGGTTCGGCGGCCGCCGCTCGCTCGCTGTTCTGGGCTGAGAGAGCTGCACGCCTCGTCTCCTCCACACGGCGGGACACGAGCGCCCCGACTGCGAGCCGAGAGGTAGCCGGCAGCGGCCAGGCTGCCGGCCTGCCTTTTCCCAGGTGGGAGCGCCCGAAGATCGCGGCCCCTATCTCCTGCACGTCCGCTGAGTCGAACGTGTCGAGCACCTTGTCTGTGAACGGCTTGTCGGTCGGCCGCGTCCACGTCGTGCGGCCGCCGTCCTCGCGCTTGCCCTCGACGCGCACGAGGCCACGGCAGAACGCCGCCTCGTACTTGCCCGAGTCGTGCGGCTGTGAGAGCACGTCGCGCATCTCCGACGTGCGGAGGCGACGGCAGTGCCACTTCGTCGGCGTCTCGCCCGAGAGGTACTTGAGCAGCGAACAGTCGAACGTCTCGCGGTACGAGATGCGCTCGTCCTCGCTCATCGCCTCGGCGTCGATCGCTTCGTCGTACCGCGCGACGACCGTGAAGGATTCGTCAGCCATCACGCCTCACGCAAGGTGCAGTCGGAAAGGACTCTTGCTGATGTCGGTCGTGACGGCGCCGACGTCCGTATCGCGCCGGCCCTTCCACGTGAGCGTCTGCGCCGCGATCGCGCTCGCGTCTGCAACGCGCTGCGGGTTCAAGATCTGAATCGTCGGCGCCTCGACGATCACCGTGTTGCCGCCGGAGATGCCCGCGACGTACATCGCATCGAGGTCCGTCTTGCTGTTCCGGTGCGCGAACCAAGTCGTATCCTCGTACGGGATCGTGAACGATCCTTGTACCGGGCTGTCCGTGTTGCGGCTCCTCTTCCAGCGCCAGACGGTGTTTCGGCCCGAGGGCGACGTGACCGGCGTGTACGCGATGTGCGGCTCCCAGGTCATGGCCGAGACGTGCAGGCGCGTCGTCGTGACGTACGTGGCCGCGCCGACCGTCCAGCATCGGAACTCGCCGGCCTCGCCCACGATCGGCGACGTCGCGGAGTAGCTCGCCGTGCCGAGCGTGCCCGTGATGCTCGAGCCCGTCTCGTTCGAGGCGTACCAGTTCGCGAACTGGAAGTTGAAGGTCACGGTCGGGATCGCGCCGCCCGTGAGGTCGAACGCAACGCCGATCCCGGTCACGGCCTGCCCGCCCGTGAGCAGGAACCGATCTTCATTGTCGAGGCCCTCAACGATGAAGTCGACCGTCGTATCCGGGTCGGCCGTCATGTAGTACGTGGCCGCGTTGATCAGCGGGTTGCCCACCGCCGGCACGCCCGAGAAGCCGTGCTTCAGCGTGACGGTCGCCGAGGTCGTCGCCTCTACGCTGCGCCACTCCACGACGGTGCCGTTGCTCCAGCCGACGACGGTGCCCGGAGGCCAGCGGCTCGCGTGCGATGCCGTCGAGGTCTTCAACACGATCGCCGTCGTCGACGTCGCAGCCGTCGAGCCGGCCGCCAGGTTCTCGCCGCCCATGACGACCTTAAGCAGCCGGCCGAGTGGCGACGTGATCGCCGTGGTCCCGAGCACCGCGCTCGTGCCCGTCGGCGCGAGATTCATGGTGAAGGTCAGCGTCGCAACGCGCTTGCCGAGCACGCGCTCTCGGCCCTCGTCGATGTGCTGCACGAGTTGCATCGGGTCGAGCTCGTCGCGGTTCGTCGCCATCTGCGCCGAGCCTTCGCGGATCGGACAGTCGACGAACGACCCGAGAGACGCGGACGAATCGGCACCGACCGCCGCCGTCGGCGTGGCTGCTACGACAAGGAACCTGATGCGCTGTACGGCCTGGACTTCCATGGTTCTCTCTCCTCAAGCGACTGCGGGCGCGCTCTTGGCGATGCCCTTGAATCGATGCCGCGCCGTCAGCGTGCCGCCCTCGCCCGCGTTGCCGGCCCACACGTAATCGCTGCTCAGGTACGTGAGCAGCCCGCTGATCACGTCAGTCGGCGAGCCCGCCGTCGTCGTCGTGAGGTTGCCGGGGTAGCCGAGTGCCTGCGCGAACACGTCCGCGTGCTTTGCCGCGATGCCAGTGATCCGATCGCGCGCTGCCGACGAGAGCGTGGTCTTCGTGTTCACCGGATACACGGCGCGCACCTCGGCCTCGAAGTCGTAGAGCGCGAGGTTCCCGATCACGGAGTAGCCCGACGGGCTTCGTTTCACGCTCAGGATCCGCGCCTCGACCGGGAATCCCGAGCCCGTCACGGGCGCCACGCCCGCACGCCGGCTCTCCTCGTTCGTGTCGAGGCCGGGCGGGTTCGCGACGTTCGTGCCGGACGAGATCGTGCGCAGCGTGCCGGCGCCCGATTCGAGCACCTCGCGAATGCGGATCAGCAATTGCTCCGCGTCCCAGGCCGCCATTAGCCGACCTCGCCGGTCGCGATGTACTTGCGAATCGACTCGCGAGCTCGCGTCCAGTGCGTGCCGCCGGGCCCGGTCGTCGAGAGCGTGAACGCGCCGCCGATCCCCGAGACTGGCAGGAACGCGCGCCGAGGTGGCCGCCCGTTGCTCGCGCCGATCTGGTGCGGCGCCGCGTAGGTGACGTTCGTTCCGAACTGCAAGCCGCGAGGGTTCGCACGCGCGAACATGCTCGAGCGGAGCCGGCCCGTGTCGACGAGCGGCGTGGACGACCCGAGGCGTCGACGCGCCACGGTCGAGGGCGCGAGCGGCGCCCACGCGCTGCCGTCGGGCGAGCGCGAGCCCGCGAAGCTGTCGTCGATCACCGTCATCGTATCGGCCGCGATGACCTGCATGACCGGCGAGATATCGCGCAGCCGTGCCGCGATAGCCTCGAGCCGCGCCGCAGCCTCATCGGCCCCGGTCTGCGTGATCGTCACAGCCCCCTCGTGGAGCTCAGCGCGAAGGCGAGCGAGCGCGTCGAGCCGTCCGAGTTCGTCGTTGCGGTGACGTCCGTTCCGCCGACGCCCGCGCTCGTGCTCTGCGCCATGCCGGGGATCGGGAACCGCTTACCCTCGCCGCGCTCGTACGCCGCGAGAATCGCGAGGCCGTCGTCGACGCTCGGCGGGAACTTGATCCCGGCGCGGAAGCCGTAGAGGTCCCGCACCATGAGCGCGGAAACGAGCTTGCGGAGGAACGGCGTCGAGTTCGCCGTCGTGCCCAGCGTCGTCCCGAGCGTCGCGTAGCCGTGGCTCTGCATGAGCGACTGCACGACCGAGCGCGCCGACGCCTCGAACTGCACAAGGCGCACGTCTGCGGCCGACGCAACGCCGAGCGCCGTCGCCTGGCTGGTGCCGATCTGGTTCCGCAGGTACGTGAGATCAACCCAGGCCACGTGCTCTCCCCGTTGGGCGGGGACCGCCGCCCGCGTCGATCAGGACTTCTTCGCTGCCTTGGCTTCCCGAGCGTCCATGAGACGCTCGAGCGTCGCCGCGAGCCGGTCGTTCGCGCTCTCGGCAATGTTCTCGGGCGTCGGAGGCGCGCCGATCCGCTTGACCACGCGGGCGCTGAGGAGCGGCGGCAAGCCGTCGCGCATCCCAGGGTTCAAGCAGAGGATCCGAACAGCCTCGCGCCCGATCGCGTTTTCAATCTCTGCGATGTTGCTCTGCTCTCGGCTCCGCTCGCCCTCGGTCTTCGCGCGTTCGATCTTATCGAGAGCTCGGCGCTTCTGCTCACCGAGCGCCACGGCCTCGCCATTCGGAGGGACCGTCTGCGGGGCCTGGAGCATCGCGGACGCGAACATCGCCTCGTGTGCGTCGGTTCGTACGAGCGCCTGCACCACGGGCAGGTCGCGCTCGTAGATGACGATCGATTGCGTGTGAACGTGCCGCTTCCCGTTTCGCGGGTAGGGGCACTCGATGGCTTGCTCGCAGAGCGACCACGTACCGGCTCGGTCCGAGGTGACCTCCACGACGAGGCGCGGCTCGTTCCGCGGGCTCGCCCTGAAGTGAACGCCGTCGACCGTGTCCGTGACCATCTGCGGTGTCGCCATGCTCAGGTGTCCTTGCCGTAGATGACCTGCGGGATCCCGCCGAGAAGGGCGCAGTAGCCCTCGGCGTAGTACTGATACGCGCTGCGCGAGACCATGCCGGCCGCGTCGGGGCTGTCGACCACGTGAGCCTCGAAGGGCTTCGCGATGCCGTGGTAGATCGGCATACAGTCGGGCTTGCTGAGGTCCATGAAGGCGTAGGTCCCGGCCGTCATGTACTGGTTCACGATCAGGTTCAGCCGGCCGGTCCAGTTCGGCATCGCCGCCGCGCCCGAACCGATGAGGGCCGACATTGCCGGGTTGCCGGTCGTCGTGATGCCCATGACACGCTGCGCGCCCGTGATGTCGGTGCCGATCTGCTCGAGGTTGCCAGCGACCATGAGGTGAGTCGGCCGGATGCCGAGGTTCACGCCGTGCTCGTCGAGTCGGCCGGTCATCGCCTGGAAGATGGCCGCCATCTCGGCCGCCGAGAGCGCGGTCGTCGAGTCGTTCGTCCACGTCGAGCCGCCGCTGTCGAACGGGTGCGACCCGTTGATGAGCGCCGCGCCGTCGATGCAGATCGGGTTCGTCACGTAGAAGTCGTTGACCGGCTTGCCGAAGCCGTCCTTCGCCGAGGCGAGGTAGCCCGTCAGGCGGTTCTTGATCGCGCCGCTTCGGTCGTTCTCGACTTGGATGCACTCGATCTCGATGCCGGGCGGCCCGTACTTCTTGGCCGGCACGGTCCGCGCGTACGCGCGGAACTGCTGCCAGAGACGGTCTCCGGTGATCTCGGCGACGCTACCCGTCGCGCCGATCATGAAGCCCATCATGTTGATGCCGTCCATCGGCAGCTCGCCGCACCATGTGCGCCACGGGCCGAAGGCGTTCGGTCCGCCGAAGAGCGTCCGACCGATCTCGACGAAGTCGGTGTTGACGCCCTGCGCGTTGATCAATCCAGAAGGTCCGAGTCCTGCCATGGTGTGCTCTCTTTCAGTTCAGTCCGTGTCAGGACGTGGTGGTTGCGCCGAGGCGTCGGAGGCTGACGTATCCCTCGGTCGCCCCGACACGGCTCTCGAGGCTGCCCACCTGAATGCGGACCGCGGCGGTACCGGCCGCCGTGCCCGTCACGATGTCGTTGTCGCTCGCATACACGACCTTGCCGATCTTGCTGTTCGTGCGGATCGACGTCGCGAGCGTCACGAGCGCCTGGTGGCCGTAGCCCAGAAGGACCTTGACCGTGCCGCCCGTGTTGCCCGTGATCGCCGCGAGCGCGCTGCCCGAGGTGTTCTCCCAGGCGATCACTTCACCCGCGAACATGTGGCCAGCCGTCGCCGCAGCAGCGCGAACGCGCCCGCCCGCGCCGACGTAGTTCACGAGGCCGCCGACGTAGACCGTGACCGCCGTGACGACGGTCGCCATGTCCGTCGACATGAGGAGAAGGTTCTTGCGCTTGCGAAGCTTGTCTGCCGTGATCGCCATGATTCAGTTTCCTTCCGGGTACAGGTCCGCCATCTGGCGTTCTACGGTCTCTTCGATCTGCTGAGCCGTGAGGCCCCATCCGCGCTTGGCCGCCGTGAGCTCGCGACGCTTGGCGGCCTTGTCGACCGAGTGCGCCTGGCTCGGCCCTGCAAGGGCGGGCGCCGTGCTCGGTGCGAGACTCGCCGGCAGCGTCGCAGCGAGCGCGCGGAACGCCGAGGGCGTCTCGCGTGCGAGCTTCACGAACGCATCCCGTGCGCTCGGCTGGATCTTGTGCATCGCGATGGCCGCGTCGACCTCAGCCACGAGCGAGGCATCGGCCGCGCGAGCCGCGCCTGCGCGCAGCGGCACGAGCTCCGCGCCGAGCGCGGTGCATTGCGCCGTCAGCGCGGTGACCTGCGCCGTCAGAGCGGCGACGTCCGAGGCCGGCGCGACGGCTGCCGGGGCGACCGCTGCCGGTGCCGCGGGCGGCGTCGCCGTCGCAGGCGTCTCGCCCTTCAGCGCGGCCACGACAGCCTCGAGCTTCGCGTCGAGCGCGGCGAGGAGCGCGGCCGCATCCATGCCGGTCGCCTCCATGAGGCGCGCAGCGAGCATCTTGCCGGCGTCGTCGACCTGTGCGGCGGGGGGCGTAGTCTCTTCGTCCATCGATGACTCCAGTGCTCGGGTGACGGGTCCACTTGTGACGCAAACGGTGGGGCCCGCGGTCAACGTGATCGGCTGTTGGCCGTCGATGAACGGGCGGTTCGTGAGCGCGATCGAATCGAGCACGCAGGCGCCGCTCACCTCGCCGGTCTTTCGATCGATGGCCTCGAAGTCGAAAACGCCAGAGCAGAAGCGATGCTCTCCGGCGCGGATCGACGCGGCCGCGCGTGCGGTCCACTCGACGCACGCCCAGAGCCGATCGCCGCGTAGCTCGAGCGCCTGCACCCAGCCCGCCGCTGGAGCGCCGCCGTCGGGATTCACCGCGAGCGAGGCGTGGTCGTAGTCGACGCCGATCGGATTCGCCTGCGCGTCGAATGCCGCAATGCACGCCGCGAACGTCTCGACCGTCAGCGTGAACGGGCCTTCGGGGTGGCCGTTCCACACGCCGGGACCGGCGACGTCGACCCAGCCGGTGCGCTCCTCGGGATCGCTACCGGTGATCCCTACGCTCGCTCGCAGCGCGAGACGACGACCGATGGCGTAAGCGTCGCGCGGGGGCACGATGCTACGTCTGCCGCAAACGGTGGGGCCTCAGCCGGTGAACAGCTTGGACGTGTCGACGTCCTCGGCGCGACGCGCGACGAGCACGCACCGGCAGTTGAACTGGAGCTCGCCGTCGAGGTAGGGCGGCGCGTACTCATCGGCGAGCGGTGAGCCGTTCGGGAACAGCGCGCCTTCGAGCGCGGCGTGCGTCTCTCTCACGCGGTTGTCGCGTGCCGTGCGCCGCTCGAGGTACGGCCGCGCGGCGGCGACAGCCGGCGACGTGAGCAACGCGAGACGGCCGGCGCCGTAGCTCATCTGCACGTTCGTTCGGTACACCGTCTCGAGGTACCACGGCGCCGAGGGCGTCACGCCGAGCGCGGCCTCGTCCGTGGTGAGTGCCGTGCGGAAGTCCTCGAACGTGCCGCCGTCTCGCAGCGTGCGCAGCAGCAGCTCGCGTGCTCGCGTCACGAGCGTCTCGTGTGCGAGGCGCGTGGCCGTGAATGACTCCGAGCGCGCGGCTTCATCCATCTCGGCGAACTCTTCCGGACTCACGACGCGTCGCGCTTCAAACGCCGCGATGGCCTCGTCGAACGGCAGCGCGAGGAAGGGCACGCCCGCCGGATCGACGGCTCGCTCAACTGCCCGCTCGACGGCGTCGTCGCCCGCCGCCTCGGCTTCTGCAAGCACCGGGGGCGCCCCGCGACCCTCGTCCTCATCGCCCAGCCGGATCCACGTGCGCGTCCCGGCGGGGAAAGACTCGCGCACTACAACCCACTGGTACCCAGCGTCGCGCAAACGCTGCTGGACTCTACTGTTCGACGCGATCCACTCGTCAGCGCCAATAGCTCCGGGGTTGCGGATGTCGAGTATCTCCGCCGTGGCACCCGTCGGGTCGTCCTCGTCGAACAGATCAAGCACGTGCGCATCGTGCGGGACGCCGACCTCGGCCCGATAGAGAGTGGTTCCGCCGAACCCAGGATTGCTGAGGTACGCCTCCGCGACTTCGCGGTCCTCGGCGAACGACGTAGAATCGGGGTTCAGCGTTTCGCTGCCGGCGGCGCGCCACAGGGTCATGCTGCCGCGAGCGTCGCGATCCTCGGTGGACTCCGCTTCCGCCTCCGCCAGCGCCTCCGCCCTCGCGTCAGACTCGGCGCGATCGGCCCTCTCGACAGCATCCCGCTCTCGGCGGTCCGCTGCTTCCTCGTACTCTTCCATGCGCCGTCGGTCCGCCGCTTCCTCGTCGTCTGTCAACCGAACGCGTCTCATCAACGGAACTTTAGCAGGCTTTGCGAACACCTCGGGCACTTCGTACTGCGCGACGAAGAGCATCCCGGCCATGCGCGCGTGCAGGTTCACTTCGTAGAGTTGATCGCTGAGCGGTGCGCTCTTGCGCTTGCTCCACGTCTTCAACACTCCCGCGAGCGTCGCCGTGCTCGTCGCCTTGCCGCACGCTTCGATGAGGCTCGCTCGCAGCCGCTCGAATAGCGGCACGCCGTCGAGCATGGCCTGAGCCGTGAGTAGGCCCGGATGGCCTACGCCGGTCAGCGCGGCTTCGCGGTCGGTGTCAGAGAGCGCCCAGAGATCGCCGTGCGCTTCCGACGCGAGCGAGCGGTCAACGGGATCCCCGCTATCGCCAGGGCCGTCTGATAGAGGGGAGGCCGCGGGCGCACCTCCAGGCGCGGGCATGACGGGGCTGCACCGCTCGCGGAACGTGGCCTCGCGGAACGAGTGTTGACGCTCCGGCTGCGGGCCCTGCCTCGGGTCGACGTAGTCGGCATCGGTGAAGTAAACGTTCCCGCCGTGAACGGCCGTGACGGTGAGCGTGTGGCCGTCGACCGTGTCCTTCCACTGCGAGCCGGCCATGATCTCGGGCGGCGCGGCGAGAGCGGCAGCCGGCGCCTCGACCGGCGCAGCCGGAGGCACGAGGGCAAGCTGCGCCTCGACCATGCGGCGAGCGCGCTCTTCGGGAATGCTCGGGAACGACGACACGAGGAACAGTACGGCGGCCTCGCTCGAGAGCGCCCCGGTCGCGACGTTCGCGAGCACCCCGCCGAGCGACGTGACCTGCGCGCCGTTCAGCGCGGTGTCTGCGACGGCCTCGACCTTCGACCCGTCGGCCGCGGTCGGCAGCGTCGCGGCGTCACCAGGCATCGGTGCGCCGAACGACGGCATCGCATCGGGCAACGTTGCGAACTCCGAGCCGAACGGCGTCTCGAGCGGCGGCAGGCCGCGCGACACGAGAAGTTGATTGTTCGTGATCACGCCGCACTTGACGAGCAGTTCGTCGACCTGCGGCGCGTCGTCCTCGACCCAGATCGAGCGCGTGCGAACGTTCGGCTTCTTGCCGCCGTAGGCCCAGCGGTTCAGCTCGAGGAACACGTCGACGAGATCGCGGTGCAGCGTGTGGCGGATCTCGTCGTCGTCGACCTCGGCGCGCGGGTCGATCGTGACGGCCTTCTGCGTCTCGCCGAGAGCTCGCGAGCCCGAGGCGCCGACGTCGACGGCGAGCGTCGAGCCGAGCACGGCCTTGCTCATGTCGCCGTTCGACGACTCGATGAGCGCCGACCAGACCGAGCTCGCGCCCTGCGCAAGCGGCGCAATGCGCTCGACCTTCGCGCCGGGCGACACGACGATCTTCCCGCTCGCGCCGAGGTTCGAGAGGTTCGTAAGAAACGCGTCCTTGGTCCCCTCGTCGGCCGCCGGGTCCTGCGTGCCGATCGTGAGGCCGTTGCCGGCTCCCTCCGCGCCGTCGAGGTTGTACCTCAGCGCGTTCGCCTTGATCCACCACGGCCGCACGGCCGAGAGCAACACGCCGCCCATCTGCGGGAAGTCCGGGAACGCGCGCGGCATGTGGACGATCCAGCGGTACGGATCGAGCGGCATCCCGAGGACGTTCAGCCGCTGGCACTCGGCGCGCTGGTCGGGCGTCAGCTTGTGCTGGTCGGCCACAGCCCGGCCGTCGTCGTAGATGTACGGCTTGAAGTCGTAGCCGAAGCGGAAGCGTCGAGGATGGTTCCACTCGACGGCGCCGGGCCAGAGCCACGCGCCTCGCGTCTCCCACATGATCTGCAAGCACGCCCAGCCGACGAAGATCCCATCAGCCGCGTCCCGCTTGATCCTCGAGGTCGGCAGCTCGTCGAGCATCCGCTGAGCATCGGCCGCGCCGCGCACGTCGATCGGGTCGTCCGGATCGCTCGGCTCGATGGACAGCTTCGCCGTTGCGATCGCGAGCTTCCGCGTCTCGACGTTCGACGCGAGGTGCCCGTCAGTGAGCATCCGCCGCGAGAGGTCGGCCCATCGCTCAGTCGCGCCGCGCTCGGCCTGGCGCAGAATAGCCATGATGAGGTCCCACGAGACCTCGCTGTAGTTGATGTTCCGCGGCGCCTGCTCGACTTGCAGCGGCGTACGCGGGTCCTTGCCAACCCCGACCGGGTACGGATCGGGACGACGGACAGGCTCCACGCCTCAGACGTGACGCAAACGGTGGGGCCGGTCAGGCTGTCCCGGCCATCGGCGCCGGCTTGGCGATCATCATCCTCGGACTGACCGCGCTGAAGTCGACGACCAGCGGCGGCGGCACGATGAACGCGAATCCCTCGCGCCTCAGCCGCCGCGCGTGCGTCGCGTCGGCCGACACCACGGCGTAGCCGTCGAGCTTGGAGAAGAGCCGGTGCTTCTTCACCTGCATCAGCGTCTCGGACAGGCCCCATCCCGGAGACTTCGCCTCGAAGGCGAACCGCTGCGTGGCGTCGCTCGTGTCCCATCGCTCGGCCGCCGCGTTCCACTCGGCCGACTGAACAGCCACGGTGACCAGCAGGTCGATCGAACCGAGGAGCCACGGCCGCCCGGTTGACGGCGAGATGAGGTGCTCCAGTTCGCGGCGCGTGATCCGTCGCGCCACGGCCGGCGGCGGCGGGGCGCCATCAGGCGCGATGCCGACGAACGGCTGCGCCACCCCGAGTGCGGTCGCGTGCGTCGCGAGCACGAGGCCGGCGTTGTCGTAGAGCCAGGTAACGATCGCGTCGTGGCTCCTCATGACTGTCTCCCTTCATTCGTCACGATACGCGGTCGATAGCGTGGGGCCGCCATATCGAGGGCTTTGGCTAGTTTGTCCGATGCCTCCAGGGCCGAGGCCGCGATCCTCTCGCCGACCGGGTCTGCCTTGAGCAGTGCGGCCGCCACATCAGTAGCCGCCCTGAGTTTGATGGCCGCGGCCGTATGCACAAAGCGGCACCCGCGGGTGAACTCTCCGTGGGCGGCGAGGCGTAGACGCGGATGCCAAACGCTGAAGATCCAGTCGTCCACATCCTCCTCGGACACGAGCCACCGTTGCCGCTTGTTGGGTTCCTTGGGCGGGACGGGAAACCTCTTCTTGACCATCTCGTAGAGTTGCGTTCGGCCCACCGTCTGGCCGGTCCGCTTCTTCAGATGCGCCTTGATTCCTTTTTCGCTACAGAGCATCGCCGGATGATCTCTGTACAGCCGCCGCTCCGCGAGAATCGCGGCAACTATTGTCTTCCGTTGAGCCGGACTAATATCCTCGGCCAGGTACAACAGAAGCAGGTCCACGGCGTCGCGCGGCCGACACCGTGGATCGATTTTCAGTAGTGCGTGCCCCGCCGCCGCCAGCGTGTCCGCGGTGAGTCCGAGGCCGGCGGACAGAAGGACCTGATCGTAGTCGACATGTTCCATACCGTCAGTCATACGCCTCTCAGCGTCCGGCGAAGTCCGCTCGTTACTCGCCCTCGAACGCGCGCTCTACCGCGTCCGCCGCGCGCAGCATGATCGGCCGGCGTTCCTCGAGCGCGACGCGGATCGGCAGTGCGCGGTACGACGTGACGAGCACGTCGCGAGCGGCTGCAAGGTCGACGATCGGCCAGTT
>Ga0181337_1000031_pt1 | contig 30246 bp, 28 predicted proteins | sample Sp13VDMM15DD_FD_168302 | JGI IMG/M metagenome (GOLD analysis project Ga0181337, IMG submission 168302) | Freshwater viral communities from Lake Michigan, USA - Sp13.VD.MM15.D.D | ecosystem: Environmental > Aquatic > Freshwater > Lake | place: USA: Michigan | collected 2013-04-23 | reverse complement strand
AGACCATGATGGCTCGGATCACGGTGGACTTCCCCGCTCCGCTTCCGCCTCGGACGTTCACGATCATGATGGCTTGGCTTCCTCGGGCAGAGGGTCTGCCCACTCGAAGGTCTCACGGATCCCCGGCTGCTGGGTCTCGGCGATCACGCCGTACACGACCTCGACCGGGTTGAGGCGGAACATCCCGCCTCCCTCGTACACGCATCCGAACCCACGGTTGGGTTCGGCGTACTCGACGACATCGGCGGTCGGACAGACGGCCTTGATGCGACCCCCGATGCAGGAGAAGCCCAAGCGCCGGTCGATGTCGCGGACCGACGTGCCGTAGGAGCGCCAGTCCTCTCCCGTCTGGACCATCCCACAGGACGGGCAGACGAAGCGCCACTTGACGACGTTCAGGCCGTACCGGCGCGCGCCCTCGATGTGCCACTCATCGAGGGTCACCTTGCGCTTCTTGTTCCCAGCGTCGAAGTCGGCGGTCACGGGTTCTTCGCGTCCTCTCGGATCGACACCCGGAAGTCCTTGAGCTTGAGTGCCTTGGCGAGGCCGAACACCTTGGAGCCACAGGGGCTCGCCTTCGGGTCCGTCGGGCTCGCGCACGTCAGGCAGCCGGACGGCGGGCAGGCCTCGAACTCCTTGAACGGAGCGGCCAGGTCCTCTCGGGTGAACATCGGGACGCGGTGCCCGTGGCACTGATCACCCGTGAGGTAGCGCGCGCCGACCGAGACGCCGACCTTGTTCACGATCTCGCCCGTGGCGTCGCGCTGGTACTCGTACTCGTAACAGGTCGCGTACGTCAGCCCGAGCTTCGTGGCCGCGCGCTTGTACAGGTCGTGGCCCTGCATCCGGTAGCCCTCCTCGATCGTGCGCTGTCCGCCGATGTTCTGCGTGAACAGGCGCTCGAACTCGTCCGCCTCCGCGCCGGGGAAGCGCTTGCGGATCCGCTCGATCATCGTGGGAGCCCAGTTGTAGCCCGCCTCGACGAACTTGACGATGACGTGGTTGGCCCCGGCCTTGGCCAGCATCTCGAACGTCGCCACGACATCATCGTGGGAGACGACTCCGGGGACGATCGGGTTGACCTGGATCGAGACGTACACGCCCCGTCGGCGAGCCTCGGCGATCTCCGCGCAGTGGTCCACGAGCGAGATGGCGCCGGGTGAGAGCTTCTTCCACTTGTCCTGGTCGGGACAGTTGATGCTCTTCTGCATGTAGCTGTACTTGTTCCTCGTCAGGAGGTCCATCGCCCAGCCGGGGTAGTGGAGGCGCGAGAGGAAGAACACGGGGAGCCCGGCGCGGTCGAACGCCTCCGCGCCCTGCTGCGTGTTGTGGTAGTAGTCCTCCAGCGGCAGGAACGGGTCGGTGAACGAGCTGAAGTAGCCCGCCGTGGCGGTCTTGAGCTTGGACAGCTGCTTGGCGATCTGTTCGCCGTACCCGATGGGTACGCTGATCAGACCCGAGCCCCGGTAGCCCTTGAACCCCGAGTTGATGTAACAGAAGGCGCAACCCACGGCACAGTAGCCCCCGTAGGGCTCCGTGAGCATCGCGTCCGTGTAGCAGGGACGAGGGCGCTTGGCGAGGTTCGAGCCCGTCTCGTCCTCCATCCCCGGCCAGTGGCGGCTCTGGTACCAGCCCTGCAGCTCCTTCGCGTCCTTGATCCTGATGTGGGGCATCGGGTCGAGGTAGACCTTCAGGGGCTTCTTCTCGGCCCCGCGCATCATCGAGACGCCGACCATGCGCCAGCGCATCGTCCGTCCGGTGACCGGATCCTCCTCGGTCTCGATCGGCCCGAGGATCGGGTTGGGCTCCGGGCGCATGTACCACTTGTACTTCTCGCGGGTCAGCTCCCCGTCGTGCTCCTCAGACTCCCACCACTGCTCGCCGTCCGGCTTGATTGCGTCTTGTTCCATTGGCTTCTACTTCACGGCCCACGAGAAGAGGGCGATGGCCGGAAGGGCGATGACGAGCGCCACCAGTCCCAGGGCCACGATGACCAAGGATACCGCGATCCAGGCAGCGAAGCAAGCCGCTGCCACGATCAAGGCGACGAGGATGAGGGGGATGCCGAGGATGCAGGCGAGCGCGAGCTTCATGGTAGGAGTCCGAGGGTCTTGGTTGCGACGAGGCCGGAGAGTCCGAGCCCCATCCGATGTCCGCCAGTTGCGGCGACGAGTCCGGGCGCGACGAGGCGCACGGTGAACTTCTCACAGACAGGGCGGTAGCCCTCGAACCAGCGGACCGTCTCGCTCCCGGGGGCGAGCCAGTCGGCGACCGCGCGAAGCTCGGCGCGGTACTTGGCCTCGTCCGGCCGGACCTCGGCGGTGTCGCCGACGCGGATGAGGTCGCCCCAAGGCCGCGTCTCGAACTTCCTGTAGGGCCGCGTCTGGACGACAAGGGGTGAGGGGTACGGGGTCGGCCCGCGAACTCCGAGCCCGCGCCCGAAGAGGGCCGTGACGCCGACCGGCGCGACGCCCGCGAGGGCCAGCACTCCGTCGGTGTGGATCCCCGCCGCGACGACGAGGCGAGGCGCGCGGATGATGCCGTTCACGATCCAATCGCCGTCCTGCGAGATGATGTCCACGACCTTGACGCCGATCGGGATGACGAGCCCGGTCAGGGCCTCGTTCGAGGGCAGGTAGTAGCCGACGGGGAGCTTGCGCACGCCGAGGTCGGTCCGCGTCCAGTTGGTGAAGTGCTCGACGGTCTCGACCGCGCCACAGTGCTTCTTGAGCCATGCGAACGAGGCCGCCAGATCATCCTTCGTCCAGTCGTCCGGCATGTACTTCTTGAACAGCGGGCTGGAGTAGGTCTTGGGGTGGAGGATCCCCGAGGCGTTGCGCGAGCCCGAGCGCGGGTCGGAGTCGTCGAGGACGACCGCCTGGAGGCCGCGTAGCCCCGCCTCGAAGGCCACGGCCGCGCCCCAGTACCCTCCGCCGACGACGATGAGGTCACACGTTCGCATTGAGGTTCTCCAGGATGTGCTCCGGGTCGTTGGACCCCGGGATGGGGATGAAGCCCCGGTTGGTGAACCAGGTGAAGTCCGGTCGGCCCCCCTTCCATGTCGCCCCTTGGGCACACGGTGAGTGGGCGATCAGGCGGATGTCGTTCCGGCCGCAGTAGTCCATCAGCGGTCCGAGCGCCGAGAGGTCGTACATGTTCAGGCGAACCTGGACGGCCGCAATGGGCGCGAACCGGCGCGCGAGGTCGAGCTGGTCCACCGAGACGTTGCAGAGTCCGAGCGCACGAGCCTTCCCGCTCCGCTGGGCTTCGAGCATCGCTCCAAGGGTCTCCTCGAAGGGGACCACGGCCGGGGTCGGCCAGTGGAGCTGGAATAGGTCGATCCGCTCCACCTGGAGGGCGTTCAGGCTTCGCCCAAGGGAGGCAAGGACGGGTGCGCGGCGGGCGTGGTTGCGAGCGAACTTGGTGGCCAACCAGGTCGTCCCTCGCTCGCGGACTCCGTTCGAGCCAAGGGCGCGCTCAACCCGGCCGTAGCCGTAGGTTGCGGCGGTGTCGATCAGGACCGCCCCGCCGTCGATCGCCGCGCGCAGGCAGAGCCCATCTCCCTTCCAGCCGTAGGTGCCCCAGCCGATGCCGACCGGCGGTAGGTCGCCTGCCCACTCCAGCGGCCTCGGGTCATCCGGCATGGCCTGCAGTCGTTCGAGCGCGCGGGCGACCGCGCGCGGCAGGTCGGGGTACTCGTCGTGTGCGCCCCGGTACTTGTTCTCGTACATGGAACCCCTGATCGCATCGTAGGCGAGCGGGAGCGCGGCCTTGTCGAAGGGCTCCTTGGAACCCAGCATGGACTCCAGGGCCGCGATGGCGGGGGCGAAGTTCAACCGAAGAACTCCGTGAGGCGTCCGGTCTCCACCCAGGCGATCGGGAGGGCCGGGAGGCTCCCCGAGGTCGGGACCTCGTACCACTCGCCCGCCTTCGGGCTCGTGTTCCGGTTGATCGTCCCCGTGTCGCGGAACTCGAAGGCGTTGCGGCAGTCGCGGCCGAGACAGAGGACTTGGTAGCCCTCGCGGTGCGCTCGCATGACCAGCTTCTCGGCCTCCACCCGATCCATCCAGGTGGTCATCCGCTTCTTGTCCTTCGGATCGGCTCGGAGCCAGACCGCGATCAGCTCGGGCACGTTGTCGGACGGGATCGAGGCCGGAACCTCGGACTGGAGCATGGTTACCAACATGATCTTCATGCTCCCTCTTCGGCGTTCGGTGGTGGCTTCCATTAGACTTCCGGGGTGGACTCTTCCAGCCCCAGGTACTTCTTCCACGGGACGAAGCGGACCTTGTCGCTCCACTTCACAGGGACCCAGAAGCCCCAGCTGCGGACCCGAGGGCCGTTGATGATGAACGTCATCGTGTTCGGCTCGATCTTGATGATGGAGTGCACGTCGGTCGGGGAGCGGAAGCACCAGGACCAGCGACGGCGGACCTCCAACCACTGCGACCGGACCCACATCGGCTTGGCCTCGGTCCGCAGGCAGCCCTCGTACGGGTGGACGACCTCCTGCCGCTTCTCGGTGTAGCCTCCCCGGAGGACCCAGGAGAGGAACCACCAAGGGTGGTCGTGACAGTCCTGATCCGGGTCCGGTCCCTCGAACCAGTGGAGCTTGAGGCCGAACCAGGGGCAGTTGATGAGGTACAGGCGGACCAAGTAGCGGTCCTGGCCTCGCGGGATGATGTCCATCCAGCGCCAGAACATCCAGTCCGTGACCTTCTTCGTTTGGCGCGAGCCGAGGAGTCTCATGAGGGGAGGGCCGCGAAGAACCGCGACGCGATGGCCGAGTGAGGCAGCCAGGGTTTGAGGTGGTGGCGGATCTCCGCCGTGTCGTTGCCGACGGGGTAGTGCCCGTTGCGGTGGCTCTTCCACTTACACAGGATCGTCTCGACCTCCTGCAAGCCCACCGCTCGATCGAGCGCGGGCGGAGCCTTCCGGTCCTTGAACTGGTCCTTGAGGTACGCGCAGCTCCAGAGGAGCGGGGTCGCCTTCGAGTTGGGCTCGATCCCGGGGAACTTCTCGGCGTACACGATCGCCGCCGCCTCGGCGGGGGAATCGAACAACGCCAGGGCGGCCTCGTCGAATGAGACCGGGACGCCCATACAACGCTCCACCATGTCGGCGACCTTGAAGCCGATCCAGGGACCGAAGGCGACGTGCTCCTGCGCGCGCTTCATCACCGCCGCGAAGGTCTCGGGCGGCATCCCCGGGAGGAGCGGACCCTTGCCCTGAGCGCAGTAGGCCGCCATGTCCTCGGGGTACATCTTGTAGCGCTCGCGGAGGTAGGCGTAGGACTTGATGGCGTTCTCGCCGCGCCAGTGCCTCCGCTCCGCCGCGCGCCTCCAGCGCCCGCCGATCGGAGCGGGGACGACCTCGTGATTCATCGCGGCGGCCTGGAGGTAGGTCCAGAAGCCCTCCGCCGTCCGCTGCTCCGCCATGAAGCACGCCGAGCCCGCGTCGTACAGGCACCAGTAGGCGAGGAGCCAGCGGTTGCGCTGCACGTCGTCGAGCTTGGCCCCGTTGAGGCCGACGTAGATGGGATCCAGGTCCTGGGTCTCCAGGAGCGCGGATCCGAACGCCTCGACGCTGAGTTGATCGTACTTCACGGGTGAATCCTACCGCGCTCGCGCGCTACTCGCAATTGCTTCTGCCGGTGACCGGATCGAGGGAGCAGGTCGAGGGGCGCAGGTCGTCGTCCGCCGAGGTGAGGACCGCTCCCCGCTTCCCCGGCCGGTACGTCGTGCAGCCCTTGCAGCCTTGCTCCCAGGCGTTCATGTAGACCAGCTTGAAGGACTCCCACGGGATGTCCGCCGGGAGGTTGATGGTCTTGGAGACCGAGCTGTCCACGTACCGTTGGGCCATCGCCAGGACGTTCAGGTGCTCCTGCGGGGAGACCTCCTCGGCTCGGCGGCCTCGGATCCCGAACACGCGCACGCCGTAGTCCTCCAGCTCGTGCGTCTCCTCGCCGTCGGTGGTCTTGACGACCCGCTTCTGCGTGTAGCTGAACACCGGCTCGATCCCGGACGACACGTTGTCCGCGCAGAGGCTGATGGTCCCCGTCGGGGCGATCGAGAGGAGGTGGCTGTTGCGGATCCCGTGTTGGGCGATCAGCTCGCGGATGTCCTTGGGCAGCGTCTGGATGAACGGCCGGGCCAGGTACTCGTCCCGCTTGAACAACGGGAACGGCCCCAGCTCCTTGGCGAGGAGCGCCGAGGCCCGATACGCCTCGTCACGAAGGATCGTGAGCACCATCTCCTCGAAGGTCAGGAAGTTGTTGCCGCCGTAGGGGTGGCCGAGGGCTTCGCCCGCGTTGGCGAGCGCGGTGACGCCGAGCCCCATCCTCCGCTTCGACAGCGCCTCCACCTGTTGTTCCTTCATCGGGAAATGCGCCACGTCCACCACCCGGTCCATCGCTCGGACGACCAGAGGGATGTCGTGGGCGAACCGGCTCCGGTTGAACACGTAGCCGAGCGCTCCACCGTGGTCGTACGTCTCGATGTACTGGGCGAGGTTGAAGCTGCCCAAGAGGCAGGCGCCAAAAGGCGGGAGGGGCTGCTCACCGCACGGGTTGGTCGCCACGATCGTCTCGCAGTACGCGAGGTTGTTCTGCTCGTTGATCCGGTCGATGAAGAGCACGCCCGGCTCGGCCCACGAGTAGGTCGAACGCATGATCATGTCCCAGAGGTTCCGGGCGTCGATCGTCTCCCAGGTCTCGCCGCCCCAGCGGAGGTCGAAGGTCGAGCCGTCGCGGACCGCGCGCATGAACTCGTCCGTCACCGCGACCGAGACGTTGAAGCCCGTCAGGCGGGTCTCGTTCTGCTTGGCCTGGATGAACTCCACGATGTCCGGGTGATCGACGCGGAGGACGCCCATCTGTGCGCCGCGCCGGTTCCCCGAGCTTGCGGTGCAGTGGCAGACCGCGTTGAAGATGTCCATGAAGGCGACCGGGCCGGACGAGACGCTGCCGAGCTTCTTGATGGTCGCCCCGCGCGGGCGCAGGGTCGAGAAGTCGTAGCCGATCCCGCCTCCCATCCGCATCGTCGCGGCGGCCTCCTTCGCGCGGTCCATGATGCAGCCGTCGCCGTGGACGAAGCTGTCCGCGATCGGACCCGAGACGAAGCAATTGTAGGGGGTCGTGACCTTCGGCGCTCCGGCCGCGCTCTGGACGCGACCTCCTGCCATGAAGCGCATGCCCCGCATGATCTCCCTGGTCGCCTGGTACTGGTCCGGGGTCGTGGTCAGGGCCGAGGCCACACGGTCCTGCGACTCGCCGAAGGACTCCCCGGGGGAGCGGTACTTGGAGGCGTGCAGGTTGTCCGAGAACGGGAGCTGGGGGCCAATCATCTTGCGCGGTGTTCTGGCTAGGGGTTGCGGTGGAAGCTCGTGCCAGGCACCGCAGGCGCAGGGGCCGCTCAGCGCGTCGCAACGAGTACCGGCGTTGTAGCGCGGCGGGAGGGAGTCCGGATAGGCGATGAACATCACATTCTCACGATCGTGACCGCTTCCGCCGCGCGCGTCAGCGCCGTGTACAACCACTTCCGTCGGTCCTGACGGAAGCACGCCGACTGATCGTAGATGAGGACGTTGTTCCACTGGGATCCCTGGCTCTTGTGGCAGGTGATCGCATAGCCGTAGTCGAACTCCTGCGCCTCGCGCGCCTTGAACCACGGGAGGTCTCGGCCCTCGAAGTGATGGCGGTGCGCCATGACGACGAGCGCGGGCGCTTCGGAGTCGTCGGGGTCGCGGAGCGCGAGGCGGAGCGTGTCGCCGTCCTCCTCTTCGTGGCTGGAGAGGACGATCCAGAAGGAGCCGTTGAGCAGCTTGGATTCCTTGTCGTTGCGGAGGCAGATGAGCTTGTCTCCGGGAACGGGGAGCAGACCCGCGCCGCGACCGAGGTGCGCGCGGACCGCCTTGTTGATCGCCCGCCGGGTCTCGTTCTTCCCGCAGATGATCTGATCGAAGGCCATGGCCTCCTCGATGCTGAGCCCCTTCTTGGGCAACACCTGGGAGCCTCCGCCGTAGTCGCCGAGGTCGAGCGTGCCGCCGCTCCGAACCGTCGTGGCCATCTTGAGGACCGGGGACCCGGCCGCTTGGCGGTGGACCTCGGTGAGCATGAAGTCGGGCTCGCGCGCGGTGAAGAAGCCCGTGCCCTTGCCCACGGGAGGGAGCTGGGCGGGGTCGCCCAAGACAAGGACCGGCTTCTTGAACGACAGCAGGTCCTCTCCCATCTGACCATCGACCATCGAGCACTCGTCGATGACCACGAGGTCCTGGTTGTGGAGGTCGGAGCCCTCCTCGTTCTTGGAGAAGGCCGGAGCCTTCAGGCGTCGTTGCTCGTCCTCGATCGCCAGCTGCAGCTCAGCTCGGCGCTGCGTGTCCTCCTCGGGAGTCTGCTCGAACTCCTCGGTGAGGTCGAGGAGCGCGCGCTTGGACTTGGTGACGGGGACGTAGATGAGGCTGTGGATCGTCCGCGCCTCGGGGCAGCCCTTCTTCTGGAGGACCAGGGCGGCCTTCCCGGTGTAGGCCCCGAACACGACCTGGAGGCCGGTGCCCAAGGCGAACTCTCGCGCCAGCGTCGTCTTGCCGGAGCCCGCGAAGCCCGCGAGGTAGAAGCACTGGCGCGGATCCGTTCCCCGGTCGCGGCCGTCGAGCCAAGCTCGAACCGCGTCCAGCGCCGCGCGCTGCTGCTTCGACCACTCCATCTGTTTGGCTTCCATCGGTTTGTTCTGGTGGACCGGCGTGGACGGCCCGTTCCATTCCCCTTCCCCGAGGCCACGCCCTTCGGATCAACAGGAGGTCTCTCCCCGGCCGCGCGACCGGGGCCGCTCTCAGCCTCGGGACTTGCGCCCCGAGGTGGTTTGGTGGAGGCTACTGGGTATGGCCCGCCCCCGGAGACCAACATGACGGCCCCAGCTGCTAGTCGGGAGGAGCGCTGGCGGTGCCCCTCTCGACTGACCCCGATCCTACAGCCGCCAGGCTGGGTCGTGTGCTCAGGCCTTCTTGCCTTCGCCGAACACCTCATCCGCCTCTTCGTCCTTGCCGCCGCCCGAGGTGGGGGCCGCCGCCGAGTCGAAGTTGGCCTTGGCCACGCCGCCGACGATCGCCTCACGGAGACCGTTGGCCAGCTCCAAGAGCGGGCTGTCCGCCGCGAGGAGGCTCTGCCCCACGTCGCCGCCGACCGCCGGGGTCAGCTGGACGTTCTTGAAGGGCTTGCCCGCCGCGTTCTTCTCGTTGGTGCTCGTCATGGTCAGGCGGTGCGCGAACAGCGGGATGCGGTTGCTTCCCTTGAACGTGCGGAGCCTGGTCATGATCTGCTTGTAGCGCTTGATCTTGGTCTTGGAGAAGGAGATGACGACCTGATCCTTGAACTCGGTCGCGTCCGGCGAGTCGAGGAGGAGGGCGAACACCTGGTAGGTCTCGACCAGCTCGTTGCCGGCCGGGGTCTTGAGGTCGCGCGGGTTCTCGGTCGAGCCCGCCACTTCCTTCGCCTTGGCCACCACGTCCGAGAGCACGTCGTGCTCCGCGACGAAGCCACCACCCGAGTCCTGCGGACGCCACTCGACGAAGGAGTGCTTGGTCAGCGCGATCAGGAGATGCACCGGACCGTCGTACAGGTCCAGCGTGACGGAGTTGAAGAACATGCCGGGCTTCGCGCCCTCGACCTGACGCTCACCGCCGTCCTCGCACTGGGGCGAGAGGGCTTGGAGCTGGTTGAGGAACGGGATCTGGAAGTCACCCTTGTCGGTGTTCTCCCAACCCGCGCCCTCGAACTGCTCCCCGTAGGAGGGGACGAGGGCTCCCGCCGGAGGCTTGACAGCCACGGCGGTTTCGGTCTTGGCGCCCTTCTTGGGTGCCTTCGTTTCGGACTTCGGTTCGGCCATGATGGTTTGATCTCGTAACAGGTTGCGGGTGCCGGACTCTTTCACGTCCTCCAGCCCCAAGGGACGGTGGGGAACTATTCCCCGAACGCCGAGCTGCCGTCTTGCGGCTTCCCGGTGATCTTGGCGCGCTTGAACTCGCGGGCTCCGAGGAGGTCCATGTTGACCTCGGCTCCGGCTTCGAGTTGCTTCTTGACGTGGGCCTTGAGCGTCTGGGCCTCGACCCATCGCAGGGCGGACACGTCGGTGTAGCCCTCTTCGGCCAGCTCCTTGATGAGCGCGGCCTCGGCTTCATCGGCGTCCTTCCCGAGGGCGACCGCGAGCGTGCGCTTGATGAGACCGCTGTTGCCGGTGTCCTCCAACCACTTGAGCACTTCGGGCTTCTTGGTCACCGAGCCGAGCGTCAGGACCGACTCGACCTTGAGCTTGGTCCCGTTCGCCAGCTTGATCTCCTCCAGACCGACCGCCTCGAAGAGGCCGGGCAGGACGTTCTCGGAGATGTCTGCGACCTTCTTCTGTGCGGCCTTCAGCGCGGCCTCGCAGCGGGACACTTCCATCTCCGCCTCGTACAGCTCGATGGCGGTCTTGGAGAGGTCCGCGAGCCCTTCGGTGGAGGGTGCGGCGTCGGCGAATGCGGCGTAGTCGTCAGGTTTGGTGGCCATGGCTTCCTTCGTGGTGAGTCGTTGTTCAGAGTCGAACGAGGCGGGCCAAGGTTACGGGTTCGCCTTGACGGCTTTCAGCCCCAACCCTCCGCGTTCGACGGATCGAATTGTACCGTGGTCAGATCCAGTCCGCAAGCGAGTCACCCGTGACGATAGCGGCGGTCTCGCGCTTCTTGCGCAAGGCATCCACAATCCTCTGGTCGATGGTGCCCTTGCCGATCAGGTCGATGTATTTCACCGGATGGTGGATTCCGGGGCGGTGGGCGCGGTCCTCGGACTGCAGCCGGTCGTCCGCCACGAAGGAGTTGTTGTAGTAGATGACGGTGTCGGCGACCTGCAGGTTGAGACCTCGACCGGCCGACGAGGACGCCTTGGCGATGAAGGCGCGCGCGTCGCCCTCGACGAAGCGGTGCTTGGCGGTCCGGCGGTCCTCCTCCGAGGTTCGACCGTCCCAGGTCACGTGGAGAATGCCCAAGCGGGACAGGAGCGCACTGATCAAGTCGATGTCGATATCATACCGGCCCCAGACGATGAACTTGCTCGGCGTGTCCTCAACGACCTGTTGGAGCAGCTGGATCCTCGGGTTGTCCTTCGGATCGACGAGCGCGGTGGGCTCGTCGTCGCCGTCGGCGGGGAGGTAGCCGGAGCAGATCTGGGAGAGGCGGGTGAGGCGGACGATGGCCAGGTCAGCGGTCACCAGGTCGCCGTTCTCCATCCACGTTCGGAACTCCTCCTTGAGGTCGTCGTACGCCTTCCGCTGCTTCGGCGTCAGGTCGAAGTACACCTTGGAGTACAGCTTGGGAGGGAGGTTGGGGAACACGTCGCGCTTGAGGAGGCGCGAGCCGTGCGCCGCGACGACCGCTGCCATGTCCTGGAGGTTCCGGTACGCCACCAAGTGGTCGTAGTGGTGGCCCTGAGCTGCGTTCATCCGGCGCTCGAACACACCGAAGTAGGTTTTGAACGCTTGGGAGCCGTCGATGCCGAGGGGCTTCCACGCCTCCGGGTTCAGGACCTTGATCTGGCTGTAGAACTCGAAGGGGGAGTCAGTCCCCGGGGTCCCGTTGAGGACCCGCCTGTAGGGGGCGTACTTCGACATGGCCAGGACCCGCTTCGTGACCTTCGCCCCCGGGGTCTTGATCACGGTCGTCTCGTCAAGGACGAGGAGGACCCGGCGGCCCGTCAGGAACGCCTTGGCCGCGTGCGCGCCGGTCTCGGTCATCAGCGAGTGGTACGTCATCGTCAGGACGGAGAGACCGGCCGGACGCGGGCGCTTCAGGAACTTGGTCCAATCGGCCTGGAAGCCCTTGTTGTTCGCCTTCGAGGTGAACCACACGAAGCGGTCGAGCGAGTCGAGGACCTGCAGCGGAGCGTGCTTGGGGATCTCGTCGTCAACCCACTGCGTGTGAACCCCGTCCGGGGCCATCACCAGCACGCCGTCGATCTTGCCGGTCATCCAGAGCCAGGAGGCGGTATCGACCACCACCTTGGTCTTGGCCACACCCATCTCCCAGAACAGGCCCCAGTGTTCGCGCTCGCGCGTTGCCTGGAACTCGGTGGCTTGGTGAGGGAACGGCTCTGTGCGGTAGGCGTAGTCGAGCATGGCTTCCAGGTTGGCTTCCAGCGAGGAGAGAGGTGGGGGCCGGACCGCTCGCAAAGTCCGACCCCCGGGTTGTACGGGGGAAGCCAATCCCGTCGTCAACCAGAGACCCCGAGTAGTCGAAGGATACCCCGGCGGGCAAGAGAAAACCAGGGCCGAGGGTTTGACGCCTCGGCCCTGGCCACCTCACTCAGGATCACCGGGCCGGATTCCTCCGGACCGGGTTCGGTCTTGGAACTTTGATTCAAGGCGCGCTCGCCTTTGAACCCCATTCGCGCAGGAGCCAGGAACGTCGTGGACCGATCGGCTGCGGACTTTGACGCTTTGATTCTTGGAACGCGATCGAGTTGCCCCGTAAGCATGAAGGTCTGTGTGCGTTTACTATCCTCTTCTTCTATTCAAAGGAGTCTAAGTCTCAGAGACCTCCCACAACTCGCCTGGCCTTGGGCAGGATGTGATTCAGAGCGGAGCCCCGAGGAATCAAAGACTTGGTGACTTCAAAGACTGACCTCACCGGCCCTTGTCGATCCGCTCGACGAGCGTGTTGACCCTCTCGATCATCACGCGCTGCTCGACGACGAGGGCCTGCTGGGCCTTGACCAGCTCGATGACGGAGCCCTTCAGCTCGGCGGTCGTCGCCGCGTTCGCGTTCGAGGCGATCTGGACGGGAACGAGGCTCTGGGCAATGAGGGCTTCCGCCTCCGCCCGCGTGACCACGTCTCGCCCAAAGGCAAACCAGGCCGCGCTTCCGGTGAGGATCACGGAGATGCAGGCGGTGAGGGCCATCTTGGAGAGGTCTTGCTTGTTCATCGGGGTCTCGGGTCGAGTTGTCGAAGCGCGCCTAGGTCGGTTGACCGTCGGAGCCGTCTCCCCAAGGACTCGGGGATGACTTGGATGTTGAGGTCCTTCAGCAGCTCCCACCGGGGGAGGTCGAAGGGGACATTGGGGACGCAGTACTCCCACAGACTCCTCGCCGCGAGGGGGTCTGAGGTGATCGCCTTGCAGTCGGCGAAGTGGGCGTGACCCGCGAGGAGCTTCAGCGCTCGTGCGTAGTCGTTGTCCACCTTCGCTCGGACCTCGGCCGGGAGGCCGTTCTGGAAGCACCAGCGCTTCCAACTGGCGTCGTTGCCGGTCATCAGGACCAGCTTCGCCTCCGGGAACGCCTCCGGGATCGCATCGAGGTAGTGGATGAGCCCGGTGTCCGCGTCGCCCACTACGCTGGCGTGTAGCATCGACATCCGCTCCGCGAGTCTCTTGAGGCTCGTCCCCGTGTCAGCCAAGCCCTCGTGGAGGCAGTGGCTCGCGGGCGAGACCGTCAGGAGGTTCGCTGCCCAAGCGGTCCGCGAGCGCGGCCGACCGAGGATGAGGAAGGAGGGGGACATCAGGTGAAGAGGACCATGTAGCCGTCCTGGCCAGCGCCAGGAGCGTTCACGTCGAGCTGCTTGAGGGCCAACACGTCGGTCGAGGTGTGGCGGAGCGTGATCGTGTCCGAGACGAGGACGCCGAGGATGTTCCCCGTGGTCGCGCCCGCCGCGATGATCGTGGCGAAGGCTCCGCCGTTGATCGAGGCCTGGACGTTCCCGAGTGTGAAGGCCGAGGACAGCGTGAGGGCGTACGTCCCCGCGACCGTCGCCGTGTAGATGTTCGAGTTGAGGTTGGCCGCCTTCGCGCCGAAGTTGAACTGGCCGGTGAGCGCGGTCGTGATGTTGAACTCGTGGCGGAGCGTGTAGCGCGCCGTCAAGACCTCGCCGTTGTCCGTGTGGATGGCGTCGATCTCGATGGCCAGCCGCGTCGGGAGCACCCCGTTGGTCGCCTTCAGGATGGCGAGGCGGAGTTGGTTCTGGCTCGTCCCGCCAAGGCTGCTGTAGGTGAGGAGGAGGGTGTTGGCCCCGAGCGGGTCGTTGTAGATGCGAACCGTGTGGACCGTCGTGTTAGCCGTCGGGAAGCTCGCAAACAGGGTCGCCGCGTCCACCGTGAGGGCCGCGATCTCGTCGGCCCCGTCTCCGGTCCGGTAGTCGCGTCGGAGCCAGGTCGAGGCGAACCCCGTGACCTCGGCTCCGCCTCCGAGCTGTTCGAGGGCGACGGTCGTAGCCCAAGCGGTTCCGCCGATCGAGACCCGCGAGGGAGGGTAGGGCCGCCGCGAGCGCTTCGCCATGTCCACCTCTTCCTCGACGCACGAGGCGAGGGCCACGATGTCGGAGGCGGAGCGCGGGACCAGCTTGAGGTCGATCGAGGCCAGCTCGTTGAACGGTCCGCAGGTGACTCCGCCGACGAAGCCCCCGCCCGAGAGCATCCACACGTCGGCTCCGGCCGCGTGCTTCGCGCGCGGGGAGTCCATGACGGCCCGGTACACGTTCTCCAGGTTGACGGTCGCGCCCGAGGCCGAGGCGTCCGTGACTAGGATGAACTCGTTGTCGATCATCACGAGCTGCGAGAGGTCGAGCCCGAGGACGGCCGCGCTCGGGGCGTCCTGGAACAGCTCCAACAGACGGGCCTGGGCGTCGGGCGTACAGGTGATGTTCAGGGTCGTGATCGGCACCGCGCCGGTCGTGTCGAGTGCGGAGGTCAGCTCGCCGATCCGGAGGAACTTCACGCCCTCCGCCGCTTGCAAGTAGGCCGAGTCCGGGGCACCGTCAGTTTTCTGGTACACCTTGAAGGTCACCTCGACCCCGCGCTTGCGCGCCGAGGCGAAGATGCGATTGTCGGCCGGACCGACGGAGAACGGGTCACGCGCGTTGAAGGCGCGGGGGGACTCGAACTTGAGCGTTTCCAGGGTCAGGAACGCCTGGAGGTTGTCCAGCGGCGGTTCCCAGCCCGAGTCGATCGGCGCTCCGAAGGAGGCGGCCAGGTAGTAGAACACGTCCTCCACGAGGTCGAGCTTGATCTTGTTGTCCGTCATCTCGCCGTAGTCGATGCGCGTGATGCGGAAGGCGACCCCGTTCACGCCGAGGTCGGCGTTGGTGATCTTGATCGGCTGCCCCGGCTGGAGGGCGTAGTTGGTCGCGTCCACCGTGATGTTCGCCTTGGCGAGCGGGATGGCGAGGGTTCGGAGGTCGCGCCAGGCGAGGTCGTTGGCCAAGTCCCGGTCCTTGACTCCGGGGTAGGATACAGTTGAGGAGACAATGGCACCCTCCTGGATCCGGATGTTGGCCGAGTCGATGGCGAGGGCGAAGGTCCCCTTGTAGTTGTCCGCGCGGTCGTTGAACTGGGACCGGATGAAGTTGGTCGTGTCTTCCCAGGAGCCTCGGGCGAACGAGTTGAACTCCAGGATATTGGTGTCGTTCAGGTCCGGGATCGAGCCCAACACGTAGTCGGCGCGCGCGAGGCGGACTTGGAACTTGCCTGTGAGTTGGTTGAAGAACACGATCCCACTCACCTGCTGCTCGATGAGGGCGATGATCTCGCTCGCCTCGATCGGGGAGTCCAGGAGGTAGCTGAAGCCGTTGCCCTCGGTCGCACAGGTGTTCCCGGCGGCCGTGAACGAGGCCGTGTCGATCATCGACGAGGGAATGGCCAGGCCCCATTCGAGGTCGGTCAGGACCTCGTACACTACATTCATCGGGTTCGAGTCGGCGGTGTTGACCGCGCCCGAGCCGGAGAGGCCCAGGCCGTTCGGGATCCGCCGCAGCTCGTACTTCCACGGCTTGATCGAGGTCGAGTTGCCGACGTAGACCGGCTCGGTGTCGGACGTGACGTAACACGTCCCGCGATAGGCCGGGGTCTTGAGGTTGACGCCGACCTGCTGGAACTGGGCGAGGTACGAGGAGACCGCCTGGGTGTTCCCGCCCGCGAAGAACTTGAGCGTGCCGACGACGCCTCCGCTGCCCAAGTCCTCGCCGCCGAACAGCTCGGGCTCGTTGATCGTGAACGTCCCGCCGTGGGCGACCGTCCCGCTGAACACTTCGTCGTCACCGATCCAGACGCGGAGGAGCGAGTTGACGGTGCCGCGACAGAGCGCGCTCTGGATCCCGACCGAGTAGCGGTAGCCCTTCGTGATCGTGTCCGAGCTGAACATCCCGGTCTTGACCTTCTCGGTGATGGCCTCCTGGACGAGGTTGCCCCACCACACGACGTTCGGCCCCGTGATCTGGACGGTGCCCCAGAGGAGCGGGACAAAGCGCTCCTCGGTCGCCGTCGGGAAGCTGAAGTCACCAAGCCCGGCGGGCTTCGCGTTCTCCAGCTTCGGCTTCGGTCGCAGGATCTCCGACAACGCGAACACGATCACGTAGTACAGGAGCGTGAGCCAGAACCCGCCGCGCGCCGCCGCGCGAGGATCCTTTGCCCAACGGAGACGGGCCGCCGCGTGCTTGGAGAGCATCATTGGAGGCCGGTCTGGTAGGGGTTCCGAGTCGGGACGAAGGCAAAGCCCCCGTAGTTGATCACGTTGGACTGTGTGTCCTCGGGCGTGTCGAACTTCGTGTCGCAGGTCGAGATGGTGTGGTCGCAACCGGCGAAGGCGATCACCGTGCGACCGACCGCGCTCTGCGGGAACGGGAGGAGGAGCGTCAGGTTGTCCCCTGATTGGGCTACGACCAGGCGGGCGTCATCGCCGCCGTCGATCTCGACGAAGCCCCCAACAAACCAGTCCGCGCCGAAGGCACCAGCCCCGGGGACCGTGATCACCGAGCCGGTTTGCGCCGTGACCGCGACCGTGAGCCTGAAGCGGGAGTCGGTGTCGTCCACCTTGCAGGCGTCGTCGTACAGGACGTGGTTGCAGAGGCTCTGGTAGCTGAAGCGCGGGACCGGGCGCGAGGAGGCGGCCTCGATTGGGCGGCAGGCAATCACCGCCTCCTTCATCTCGTTCTCGAACGCGACCGAGCCGACAAAGCCCGCGTAGATGGTGATGACTCCCGGGGTCGGGAGGTCGCCGCGCTGGATCCGCTGGATGGTGATCGAGGCTCGCGCGCCCGGGGTCGAGGAGCGGTAGCGCCGAGCGAACTGGTTGCTGATGGGGACGCGGATCTCCAGCGTGGAGGTCCGGTCGCGCGGGCTTTGGGCGATCCGCCCCCGGCTGATCGTCTCGGGGCTGTAGGGGATCGTCGCCACGGTCAGCTCGTCCTCCGCCGACGTGTACTCGAACGTGTCCCCGCCCTGGATGAAGCGGTACAGCTCGACCGGGCGCGAGGACTCGCGCGTCAGGGCAAAGGCGTCGTAGGTCATATGGGATCGTCAAACACCGTGATGACCGGAGCCGAGATGCGACAGGTGCGGTCCCCGAGGTCGTAGCGGAACCGGATCGTGTCGGAGTCGAATCGGGACAGCTCAAGATACTCGATTCTGGCGATGGTTCCAAGGGCCTTGTTTGCCGGCCAGGGAGTGTCAACCGTCAGAGACTCGGTGAGGGCATCCACTTCGGAGCTGGCCGTGATCTCGCGGATCAAGCTCGCCGTCCCGTCGTTGAACACGATCTGGATGAGGTTCTTGGTCTGTCGATTCTGGACGTAGCGCGCGTAGCCCACGTTGCGGGTCGTGAGAGTCGTCCCCGCGAGGAGGAGACCCGAGAGGGGGATGAGGTCCTGGCCCTTGGTCGGCAGGTAGAACGAGACCTGGCGGCCTCGGAGGGCGTGGAGGAGTTGCCGAACCTTCCAAAGCTCCTGCTTTCCGCGAGTCCAGAAGGTCTTGGTGTGTCGGCGCTTGTCGTGGGGCCACAGGGTCTCGATCGAGGCGATACCAACCTGGTTGTCGATCACGATGATGTCGCGGATCAACTCCTCAGAGACCGTGTTTCCCGAACCACCAGTGCTGTTCACGTCGTCGAGGACGACCTTGCTGTTGAAGGCCGTCCAGCCCGCGACCGAGGCCAGGCTGACGTCGTTGTCGAGGCACCGGAAGCGCAGGGCGAGCTTCCCCGCGTCCGTGATGATCCGCGAGCCCGGGACGATCGGGCGGAGGACCCCGGTGCGGAGGGGCATGACCAGAGTGTTGACGGGGTAGGCGTTCTGGAGGCCGTTGGTGAACGTGAGCGTGGTCCCGGTGATCCCACCCACCGCGATCTCCAACACGTCGTAGGTCGCGTGGTCCTTGAAGACCAGGCAGAGACCACCCACGCGGTAGTCGGCGAAGGCCGTGGAGCGGACCGTGATCGTCAGGTCGTCGATCGCAGCCGCGACGGAGAGGAAGGTGGCTTCGTGCCAGCACGGGACACCGAAGGTACGGGCGTGCCAGTCGAAGAGGAGGTTGTGAACCCGCGAGCGCTCGAAGGCGTCCGGCAGGAACAGGTCCCACTCGAACAGTTGGCGCGGGTTCTTCCGGAGGCCGAGCCGGTGCTCACTTCCGTCGCGGTGGTCTTGAATCTCGCTCAGGAACTCCAGCAGCTCCGTGTACGGCAGCTCGGGCTGGAGGTCGAAGAGCACGAGCCGTTCCAGCGTGATGACCGGGCTGATGGTCATCGTGTCGAACACGAAGTCCAACGTGGTATCGACGACCGGAGGACCGCTCGGGGTCACCTCCAGGAGGAGACCGCTGAAGCCCGTCTGCGGAGGGAAGGCGTAGGGGAAGGCCGGGAGGCCCAACAGCTCGACGCCCGCGCCCGCGTTGTTCACGAAGGCGTCCCAGGAGTGCGTGTCGTAGCGGTAGCTGGAGTAGACCGAGACCGGGACCTGCTGGGTGGACAGGACGTTCCCGAACACAAACTCACCCGGGCGCACGTGGAACTTCTCGAACCAGTCGAACGAGAACGTGGTCAGCTCGGACAGCTGTCCGAGGTAGGCGACCGGGGCCACGATGCCGGTCCCCTCGTCCACCGCGATCAGGTTGATTCCCTCGCGCCCGCCCGGGGGATTCAGCGCGGTGATCGTCGCGTCGGGGTCGGGGATGTTCTGCTTGCGGACGTAGGCGTAGTGGGCCGCAATCCTCGTCGCGTACGCGAACGGGGGCGGCATTCCTGCTTGGGCAGGCTGTCCAGCAACGTAGTTGGCCACGGATCAGGTCTTGTACGCAATCCCGAGGAAGTCCGTATCACCGGACGCCGAGCCGTTGTCCACACGACGGACGAGGGGGAACACACGCCAGGTGTCCGCACCGAGCGTGAACGTATCCTTGGGCGCCATGTAGGTGAGGTCCACCATCCGAACGTCCTTCATGAACCCGACGAGGTACACCCTGTCGGGGTTGGGCGTACGGTTGATGAGCCAGACGCCGATCGGCGTCAGAGGCGCGAGACCGGACGTGTTGCCCGCTTGAAAGTTGCCGAAGGCGCGCGGAATCGGTCCGCCTCGGAACCCGCCGCAGCAGAGGGCTCGGACGTTGCCCGCCGTGTCCGTGAGCTGGGTCGGGTTCTGGTGTCCACCGATCGTCGCCCAGACCTCGGAACCACCCTGCCCGGGCATCCCGGCCATGCGCATCGTTGCCCAACGCAGGCGGCCGTCGGTGATCCCCGAGACGACGCTGGCACCGCCGTCGAACAGGGTGGCGTTGCCGCCGTTGACTGCGCTCGTCGCGGTTCGCGTCTGGTGGCCGTAGCAGTAGGCCCCGCCGGAGCCCGTGGCCCAGTCGCCGAACTTCTCGAAGGCCGCCGTGTCACCCATCCCGAAGTGGATGAACGTGTCCGTGGAGGTCTCCGCGACGCAGTGGAGGTAGTTGCCTCCCGCGTCGGTGTAGAAGTAGTAGCTGGGGAACGGACCGTTGCCGATGGTCTCCAGGCAACGCTCGTCGTCGAGGGTCGTGTCGGTCGTCGTCGTGTTGGTGTTGTAACCGTTCCCCGAGTCCCCGGGGTGCGTCCCCGAGCGGAGCCCGCCGGTGAACCCGGTGCTCTGGTAGATGGCGACGACGGCCGTGGAGACGGGCGAGGGGTTCCAGCGCATCTGAACGAAGCAAGCGCCCTTGTGGAGCGCGAGCTGTCGGCCGGAGGCGACCGTGCCGATGGCGGCATCCTGGGTCCAGCCGGGAGCGCCGGTGGCCCAAGTCAGGAACTTCTGGAGCAGGTCCTCCAGGTCGGAGGCGCTTCCGGTCGTCTCAGCCATGATCAGTCCTCGCGGATGGCCATGTAGCCATCGAGCTGGGTGTAGAATCCGTTGGAGTAGCAGCGGTAGTGCGCCGGGATCGCCGCGTCATCCAGCGTGTCCTCGGGGGTGATCGTCGCCGTCCCGGCGGCCGAGACGAAATAGACCCCATCCAGCTCACCCACGATGTGATAGTCAGCCGCGATGAGCGTGTTGGAGATGGTCAGGACACAGGGGACAATCAGGCGCTTCTCCCCGGCCGTGTTGGGCGTCGGCCAGAGCTGGAGGGTCGCGGGCGTCGAGAAGGAGCCCGACGTGGCGATCATGTCCTCCCACTGGAGGTTGGTTCCCGACACGTCCGTGGCGATGTCCTCGCCGACCGTCCGGGCTTGGAGCGTCATCTGGCCAACGGGGTAGACCGTGTAGGCGTTCAGCTCACTCCGCGTCGAAGCGGCGAAGGTGTGCGACCAGTTGGCCACGGACTTCCAGAAGCCGTCGATGCCGAGGTACAGGCCCGGGCCGTTCAAGCTCTGCACCGCGCCGATCTGGGTGATGCCGGAAAAGTGGAAGGCGGGCGAGAGGTCGTCCCAGGCGCAGCGCGAGGTGTTCGAGGAGCCGCAAATGAACAGGGGGTAGGGGAACTCGTCCGAGGTCCCCATGGGGTTCAGGAGCCCAAGGTAGGCGGACGAGTAGCGCGGGGTGGTCGTGACTCCGTCCACCATCTTGGCGATCACGATGATGCGCCGGTTGGTGACGTGGAACCAGTAGGTGAGGGGCGTCCCGTCGTTGTCCTTGAACACCGCGAAGGAGCCCTGGACGGCGGTTCCCGCCATGTTGCCGTTCGCCGTGTTGATCCCGTAGTTGGCGGGGAAGTCCGGCTGCTGGTACCAGGGGAGCGCCCCGTTGTACGAGGAGATGCCGAACATGGCCCAGTTTCGCGCGTCGCGCGCGCCGGTCGTCTCGTCGTAGGTCCGCATGCCGACGAACACGCCGCCACCGCCGGTGCCTTGGAAGATGCGAACCTTGTCGGTGCCGGAGAGGGCTTGGGAGTGGACAGTAGTCCAGGGGTCGGACTCCATCGTGATGTCGAGCGTCAGGCCCGCGCCCGTCCCGCCGGTCGTGGCCGCCCCGGTGAGCGCCGGGTCGGCCGTGTAGGCTCCCGAGTCCCAGAGGCGAACGGTGGCGACGACTCCGGCCGGAGCCGTGAGGACGCGGACTCGCGCGGCCGTGTTGAACGTCCCGCCGGAGACCGTACAGATGTCCCCCACCGTGTAGCCCGCTCCGCCGTTGTTGACAGCGACGGTGAGCACGTGGTCTCGGGTGATGAAGTTTTCCAGCTTCGTCAGGAGGTCGTTGTGGTCGGTCGCGGTTCCCTTTGCGAGTGCCATCAGCCAAGCTCCCTTCGGATTGCTTCCCTGTTCGCGCGAATCTGGTTCACGATGATCTTGCCTCCCTCGGAGGTGTCCATAGCGTCGCGCGCGGCCGCAGGCGAGTCCACGTTGACGACCTGCAGCTTGACCTCGGCCGGGGCGACGTTGACCGTGGTCCCTCCGCCGCCTCCGTTGCCCGTCGCAGCCATCGCGCGCGCGGTCTGGTCGGCGGGCGTAACACTGCCCGGGGCTCCGAAGCGTACAAGCTCCGGCCCCTTCTCACCCACCATCATCGACTGGTTGGCCTCGAAGTCTCCGCCGTGGGCGTGACCCGTGGCTCCCAAGCCGGGGATCGGGACTCCCGCGCCCGTAAGGGCCTGCAGGAGGAGCTGCTGCGCGAGGATCTTGGCGAGGTCCGCGAGGATCGAGCGCGCGAAGTCCGCGAAGTCGAGCTTGCCCGTCGTGGCGAACTCCGCGAGGGCGTCCGAGGCCGCGTTGAAGCCGATGGTGAGGGCGTCGGAGACGATCTCGCCCGTGGTCTTGGCCTTCTCGCCGATCCGCGTGAGGCCGTCCTCCACGCCGTCGGCGAAGGTCACCACCGGGTTCTCGGCCGTCTCGCCGAGCTTGGCGAACTCCGCGAGGAACTGCTGAGCGGTGATCGTCCCGGCCGCAAGGCGCTCGTTCAGGACCGCGAGACCGTTCAGGAACTCCTCGGACGGCCCCTTGAACTGTTCGAGCTTCTGGAGGGCGTTGATGTACTCGCCCTGCGTCAGCTCGCCCGAGGCGAACTGCTCGTTGAGCTGCATGATCCGCTCGGCCAGGGGCAGCTCGGTCTTGGTCAGCGCCCCAAGGCGCTCCAGCTCGTTGTTGTACTGTTCGAGGTTGATCGCGCCCGAGGCGAGGAGCGAGGAGAGGTCCGAGAGGCGCTGTTGGCGCTCCTTCTCGGGGCCGGTGATCTCCTTCAGGAGGTCGGCGAGGCGCTTCTGCTCGTCGGAGACGGGCGTGAGGGCTTGATCGACGGCCGCGAGCGCTTCCGCGAGGCGTTCCTGGTTCACGGTCTCGTCGCCCAAGAGGGACACGAGGATCCGCTTGCGCTCCAGCAACTCGGCCTCCGGTCCGGCCAGATCCTTGATGATCGAGGCGCGGAGCTGTTCAGCGCGAGCTTGCTCCTGTTGGGCAGCCAGCAGCTCCTTGATCTTGGCCAGCTGGCCTTCGATGTCCGAACCGTCGGGGAGTTGGATGCCGGAGAGGTCCACACCCTTCGCCGAGGTAGCGAGGTCGGCTACGGCCTTGTCGAACTCCTCGGTGGTGATCTTGTTCTCCGCGAGGAGGACGTTGAGGGCCGTCAGATTGGCCTCGAACTCGGCCTGAGGACCCTTGATGGCGTCGAGGGCGTCGGCCTGGTCGGAGAGGGTCTGGTTGCGTTCGAGCGCGAGCCTGATCTGCTCCTTCTGCGCGTCGGTGACCTCGGCCTTGGAGTCCTTCTCCAGCTTGGCGACCTGCTCCAGAAGTCCCTTCTGGATCTCGCGCTCCCGCGAGGAGAGGCCGAGCAGTCGGGCTTCCTCGTCGAGCGAGGCCACGACACCATCCACGGCCTTCGCCAAGTCCTGCATGGCCTTGACTTGTTCCTGCGCGGCCTTGGCCGTCCGGGCGCTCCCGTCGGCGAGCAAGCCTTGCTGTTCCCGGAGCAGTGCCAGCTTCTTCTCGGCCTCTTCGAGGAGGCGGATGGCGGTGGGGTTCGGCTCGATCCCCTTCAGGGTGTCGCGGTTGATGTTGTCCTTCAGGACCTTGATGTTGTCGAGGACGTGTTCCATGTCCGCCCCGACCTTGCCGAACTCGGTCAGCGCGAACTTCTCCCCCGCCTCGGTCGCCTTGTTGGCTTCCTCCTGCAGGTCCACGTACTTGTCCACCAGGAAGAGGACGGCCGCGCCAGCCGCCGCAGCGCCCAAGACAATCGGGGAGAAGATGCCGCCCGCGAGGACGGACTTGAGGATGGTGCTCTGGACGATCAGGGCCTTGACCGCGAGGATCGCCGCCGGGAGCGCACTGAGCGCGAGGACGAGGACGGCCGCCGCGAGGATGTCCACGTTGTTCGCCGCCGCGATCACGATTTGCGACAGGAAGCTCGTGGCACCCAGGGACTCGTTCACCGTCCCGACGAATTGGAGGATGCTGTTCCCGAGGACCGCGAAGCTCTGCCCAAGAGTCGGGACGGACTTGCCGAACTTCTCGTCAATCTCGATCCGCGCCTGCTTGAAGGCGTCGAGGACGACATCGGCCGTGATCTTCCCTTCCTGGCCCATCGCGCGAAGCTCGCCGCGCGTCACGCCGAGGGACTTGGAGATGACGTCCGCGACGGCGGGGAGCTGTTCAAGGACCGAGCGCAGCTCGTCGCCCCGGAGCGCGCCGGACGCGATGCCTTGGGACAGCTGGATCAAGCCCGCCTCGGCTTCTTGGGCGTTCGCGCCCGAGAGCAAGATGGCCTTGTTCAGCGACTCCGTGAATTGCAGAAGCTCGCCCTGGGTCCGCCCCAGCTCCTTCGCCGACAGGGCGACACGGGCGTACAGCTCGGCCGTGCCTTGGAAGCTCGACCGGGTGCGCTGGGAGATTGCGAACAGCTCCTCAGTGACCTTGATCAGCTCCTCCTCGGAGCTGGTGACGGTCCGGAGGCGGTTCTGGACGTTGGTGTAGGTGTCCGTCAGCTCCTTCAGCTCGCGGATGATCACGAAGGCCGAGACGCCGACAAACACCTTGCGGAGGAAGTCGCCGAACGAGGTCCCCTTGTTCTTGGCGGCCTCGAACTCGTCCTTGAGCTGCTTCAGCTCCTTCTCCAGGCCGTCGGAGCGCTTCTGCGATTCCAACAGCTCCTTCTGGAGCTTATCCTGCATCGCGGCAGATTGGGCGGTCTCGGCCGACAGGCGGGCCTCGGCCGCCGTCACCGTGTCGAGCTGTCCACTCGTCCGCGCGAGCTGGTTCCGGAGGTCCGCAATCTCAGCCTCGAACTTAGCCACATCGGCGGTCGCGGTCCCGACCGGGATGCGCGTGAACGTGTCCAGGAGCTGCTTGTACAGCCGTTCGGCCGCGCCCTCCGTCGCCTCCAACTGACCCTCGACCTTCTTGGCGCCCGCGACGGCGGAGCCAGGGTCGATGATCACGTTGATGCGGAAGTCGGTCATGGTCTACTTGGGTTTGTTCGCAGCAGCCTGGCGCTCCCGCTCCTTGTGGCACCAGGTAAGATAGGCCCTGTCAAGCCCGAGAACTACGTGGGTGAATAGCTCCGAGATGTCCTCGGGCCATCCCTTCCTCGCGCAATACTCGGCCACCTTGGATTCCGGGATCCGCCCCTGGGTGTAACCCTGGGGGCGTTCGGTGTCCAGAACCCAGAAGTGGCGGAGGAAGAAGTCAGCGAAGGGGAGCAGTGGCGGCTCGTCGAGGTACCACTGGGGCAGGGGTGCCTCTCGCTCGATCTTGGTGGCGATGACGTACCGCTGCTCGTCGTACTTCAGCTCCCATTCGAGCCGCGCGGTCAGTTTCCCACGAGGTCGTCCGCTTCGGCCTTCGTCAGCTCCTGGTCCGCGAGGGGGCGGAAGTTGTCGTTGGTCGAGCAGTGGTTGCGCAGCTCGTTGAACATGTCGTAGGGGACGGCCGCGAGGAAGGCCGCGCACGCCTCGCGCGAGAACGGGACCGCGTTGCCGGCCGCGTCGATCGGGGGCTTGGGCCAACCGATCACGACGAACTCGGGGAACAGCTTGCGGTCCTTGGCGCGGTTCTCCTCCAGGACCTCCGGGGAGAGGTCCCCGCCGGAGAGACGGCGGACCTGTTCGCGCGAACCCTTGAGCATCGCGCGCATGTAGGCCGGGTTGGCCTCGGTCGCGGGCTTGACTTCGAGGGTCGGCTGGCCTTCGAGGCGGTAGAACGTGAACATGGACGTGGCCGAGCGCTGAACGGCTTGCTTGGCGACGTTGGAGAAGTCGAACGACATGGGCTTGATCCTTGGTTGCGAGGGATTGAGTGATATGGGCGAAGCGCCCGAGGTGGACTGATTCTAGTCCCCCCGGGCGCTTGAAAGAAGCCCTCAGCCGGATCAGTTGGCGTCGGACGGGAACACCGGGAACAGCGAGAGGCCGACCGAGGTGCCCAAGATCGGGTCGGCGAACGCCTCCCCGGTCAGGTTGATTCGGACCGTCTCGCCCACCGGGAACTCCTTGTCACCACCTCCGAGCGTCAGGGCGGGGATGTCGAACGCGATGGCGCCGTCACCGTTCTTCAGCACCCAGTCCATCGTGATCGTCTCGTTGTTGCGGATCGCCTCGGTGACTTCGATGTTGTCGAAGGTGACCTGGGCTTCGATGTCCACGAGGAAGTTGCCCGTGTTCATGCCCAAGGCCCCGAGGGACCCCAAGCACTTCTCGGGCGTCACGCCGTTCGCCATCGTGAACGTCAGGGACTTGAAGCAGGTCGTGAGGCCGTCGTGGTCCACGTTCTCGACGCGGAGACGCGCGAGGTCCGTGGAGGTGTTGAAGGCGACCGTCTCGACCGGGTTCACCGGGGTGCTCGCGCCGCTCGCGCGCGAGGTCGTCGCGGCGGGCGTGTCCGTCCCGACGTAGCCGAACGTCACCGTGGCCTTGTCCTGCCCCGGCATGTTGACGGACATCGTGTCGCCGAGGTTGCCCTTGGCGTACTCATACCCGTCCGTGCCCAGGCCCGCGAGGTCGGGGTACGCCAGCTCGAACTGGAGCGAACGCTCCAGGTAGTCGGCGTGGTCCACGTCCACGTTGCGGAGGAAGCGGCCGAACAGGATGTCGATGGTCTGCGCCGCGTTCGCTTCCGTCTGGAGCGCGGTCGCGGCCGGGGTCGTGCGGATCTTGTCGAGGCCGAGGGCGTTGGCCCCGATCGAGGTGACACGCGCCGAGCCGTGACGGCCGGAGAGGAACCTGGTGATGGCGCCGCTCGCGGGGATCCCGCCGATGTAGATGAGCTGGCCCAAGGTCAGGCCGAGGGTCGTGAAGTTGAGGGTCGTGCTCGTGAGCACGCCCGTCGTCCCCGTCACCGTGATGTCGATGTCCCCGGCGGCCGTCCGGACGCCGCAGACTTCGAGGGTCGCACCCGACGTGTTGCCAGGAACCTCGTCCAGGATCGTCAGGCCCGTGACGGGCGTCACGGTCGTCGAGGGAACACCCGAGACCACCGAGAGGCCGTTGTTGCCCGCGATCGAGAAGCCCCGAGCGTAGACCAGGCGACCGACCGGGATGGCGCCCGGGAGGGCGTCGTGCTGGTACTGGCTGCCGGTCGTCTCACCCACGAGGTCCTGGAACAGCGCGCCCGCCTGCTGCTTGTTTCCGTTGAACACGGAGAAGCGGGCGAACACAAACGCCTCCGCGAGCTTCTTGAAGCTCTGGCCGGTCAGGTCGGCCTCGAACTCCACGCCCGATTCCTGGTCCGTGATCGCGCCCTTCCGGCGTTGACGCAGACGGCTGATCGGGTTGCGCGCGGTCTTGGTGATCGTCGCGCCGAAGGAGTTGATGGTGTTCGGTTCCAGGAGGTCCCAGCTGGGAGAACCCGGGAGAACACCCAGAGTCGCCTCTGCGGCGACGGACAGGCTGATTTGGTTGGTCTTGACGAGGCTCATGAGCGCTCCTTGGGGTTACTTGCGGTCGGTGAATTCAACTTCGACCTCCAACAGGACGGCGTACCATTTGCCGTCCTGCGGTTGCGGTCGAACGCTGGCGTTCAGGTAGATGAGGGTTGGGATGGTGGGGTGTCGTCGATCCTCGAAGGCCGTTCGGGCGTTCTCGGCCATCGTGTTCGCAGCCTTCTGACCGACGTTCACCGTGGTGAAGCATTGGATGGCCAGGAAGCCCAAGCGCTCGTATAGCCTCTCCCCGACCCCGTTCAGGTTCGCGCGCCCGCCCGCCGCCTCGCGGAAGGTGACGCGGTACCAGGGCGAGTCCGAGTCCTCGGGCTTGACGCCTCCCACCGAGTCCTCGTTGCCGAACAACGTCAAGTCCGTCGAGGGGATTCCCGCGAGGTACGCCAGCCACTCGGCATAGATGGCGTCGGTTGCTTGGACGAGGTTGGTCACGAGGAGGGGAAGGCCCCTCGAACGGCTCGGAGGATCGCCGACTGAACGAAGCCCGCCGGGGCTTGCGTCGAGGATCCATCGTTGAGGCGTCCGATGTAGGGCACGTTGTTGGTGATGAAGATGGGGCCGCGTTCGAGCTTGTATCCCGTGGCGACCAGGAGCACTCCCGCTTCGCGTTGGGCAGATCGAGCTTGGACTTGACCGGGTTCGGGGTTGGTGATCGAAACGTCGGGCCGAGCGGGAGTCCCGATGCTCGGGATCCAATTCGACCGAGCCCATCCAGTCTTGCGAGGCGTATCCTCAACCAGGTTCGCGACAGCGTCAAGAGCGATGATCTTGATGTGCTTCTCGGCGAACTGGTTGAGGGACGCGATGACAAACTGGAGGGACCCGGGCTGGGCCATCAGTCGTCGCTGACCTCGACCGCCTCGGAGGCGACCGGGGGAGCTGCAGCCGCCGCCTTGGCCTTGCGCGATTCGGCGGCCTTGCGGCCAGCCTCCCTGCGCTTCGCCTTGGCGTCAGCTTCTGCCTTGGCCTTCGCCTCGTCCGGACTGTCGCCTTGCGGCTCGCTGGACGGGGGTTGGCCCAAGGGGGTAGGGGCGGGGGGGATCCCCGCCGGAGCCTGGGGAAGGCTACCGGCGGGGACGATGAAACCGTTGTCCCAGAGCTGGCGGAGCTTGCGCGCCGAGCAGCCGAGCTTCAGGTAGGGGAAGGGTGCCCCCTGAAGGACCGGCTCGCCCTGGAAGTCGAACGGCTTGCGGGCGACGTACTCGCCCGACGGGGAGAAGGGTTGCTTGTCGTACTTCATGGTGAGGTGTGTCCTTGAAGTCGATCAGGCGACGATCGTGTCCCAGAAGTAGCCGAGGTCCGCGCTCACCAGCTTCTGGTCGAACGCCATCTGGATCTCGATGCGGTCGGACTCCAGCGCCTCCATGCGGAACTTCTTGATGCGGCCGCCCATCGCGCCCGCGCCGAGGAAGCCCGTCCAGGAGAACGTGTAGCCAGCCGTCGGGACCTGGAGGCCCGGGGACTTCGTGGAGAACACCAGGAGGGCCTTCTTGCCGCCGATGAAGGCGTGGTCGTTGGCCTGGCCTTCCTTGGCCGTGTTCTCGATCGCGTTCATGACCACGATCCGCTCGACCTCGAAGAGGTCCGCCAGGGCCTGCAGGCTGATCTTCGCCGTCCCGCCGGGGGTCTGGCCGTACTTCACGCGGTCGATGATGTCCGGGTGGTTCTTGAGAGCCGTCCAGACCTGGCGACCGACGACGAGGACGTTGGCCAGCTGGCCCGTTTCCTCCAGGATCGCGTCCTGCGCCAGAGCCACGTCCTCGATCGGCGTGCTGTTGGCATCGTTCCACTGCAGCACCTGGCCCGCGCCCGGAGCCGCCGCCACGCCGTCCACGTCGAAGGTCCACGTGGCCGGGATGAAATACTTGGCCACCCACAGCTTCTCGCGCTTGATCAGCGCCTTGTGGGAGACCAGCTTGGTGGCGTCGGAGTCGGGCTGGAGGACGCTGTCCACGTTCGCCCGGATCTGGTCCGGAACGTCGTGGTGGAAGGCGTACACCCGAGCGTAGTACGTGGGCGTGTTGTCCACGTTGTAGCCGCTTCCGGCGGACTCGGTGCCCGGAGCGCGCTCCTCCATCTCGTCGCGGTTGAAGAACCCGCGATCATAGGTGTAGTAGCGGTCGGCCTGCTGCGGCACGGGGATGTTCGGGAACACCGTGTCCGCGACGAAGTTGCTCGCCTCCTGCATGTAGGCGATCGAGATGTTGGTCAGGGGCTTGTTGACGTGAACGTCGCCCCGGGTCGGTTGACTCATTGGAGTGGTCCTTGGTTTCTGCTTGGTAGGTTGTTGGGATCAGGGAGGGGTGACGATCAGATCACGGGAGCAGCATGCGGCTGCCCGGGCAGATCTCCACGAGGTCGCCGACGGCGCAGGCCTTCAGCGTGGTTCCGAGCACGTGGTCGCCCGTGAGGGCCGCGATGGCGTTGCCGGCCGCGTCCGCCTGCACCTTGACGCCCGCGTTCATGATGGCCGCCGCCTTGACCTTGAGGCGAAGGCTCGCGTTGAGCATCGCCACTTCGCCGACGCGACCGGCCGCGTCCGGCTTGTCCTGGAGGACGCCGACGCAATCGCCGCCCGCCGCCGGGAGGATGAGTTGCCCCGAGCTGTTGAGAGCGACGAAGCAGAACTGGGAAGCGCTGAGGTCGGCCGACGCCGGGATGCTCAGGCTCCGAACTTCCTGTTGAAGAGCCATGTGGATTGTTTCCTTGTGTGTAGTAGGGGGTTGGGATGGAGCCTGGGATCAGACCGACTCGGACACCGGGGCGTCCATCTCGGCGTACAGCTTCTGGCCTTCGGGCGATTCGAGCACGATCGCGCGCGCCTTCTCGATCGAGACCTTGGGGTTGGCCGCGACGTGGGCCTTGGCGAGGGCTTCCAGGCGGTCCTCCGCCTTCTGCAGTTCACCACCGACGCCCGCGCCGGTCGTACCGGAGGGCTTGAACGCCTTGGCCAGGCTCGCGTCGGCCGCCTTCAGGAACTCGGTGGCGCCATCGACGCCTTCGAGGGCCTTCAGGATCGCCGCGCGCTGCGGGACCGTACCCGGGCAGTGGGCCAGCTCGGCCGCGACACGCTTCTCCAGCCGCTCGTTGTCGGCCTTCGACAGCGCTTCCTTCGTCGCCTTGTCGTTGTCGTCCGCGCGCTTGGCCAT
>Ga0181337_1000030_pt1 | contig 30470 bp, 53 predicted proteins | sample Sp13VDMM15DD_FD_168302 | JGI IMG/M metagenome (GOLD analysis project Ga0181337, IMG submission 168302) | Freshwater viral communities from Lake Michigan, USA - Sp13.VD.MM15.D.D | ecosystem: Environmental > Aquatic > Freshwater > Lake | place: USA: Michigan | collected 2013-04-23 | reverse complement strand
GGGCGCCGTACACGGGCGAGCAGTGGGGCATTGTGCGGCTGAGCAACAAGCCGACCTCGGCAGTGCAAATTGCCTTGGCTCGCTTCCAGGCCCACGCTTCGCCCGATCCGGTTTACGCATACCCGTCTCGCACCGCAGCCACCCAAGATCGAATCTTCCCGGCGTATATTCAGAATGACGCGACGTTCATCGACGATCCAACTGCCGTTGGTTGGTCAGTGACCGGCGCTCCAACTTGGACCGGCACAGACAAGACGGCCGTATTCGTGCAGTCGATCCGCAATTGGTACATCCCCGCACAAACAGAATTGCAGCCGATCTTCAAAGTCAACGGCAAGTGGTACTGCGACTACGTGAAGCCAGCGGGGCCGTCTTACGCTGTCGGCGCTCTTTCCGGCCTCACTACCACTCCGACAGTAATCAACTTCTCGTCAATCGACTACACGGCTGGGGGGCACATCGTTGAACTGGACCTAGCAACCGAGAAATTCTATTTTCGCCGCGCCGGGTGGGTGAAGGTAACTGTTGACGCAATGTTTTTCACGACTGCCTTAGGGCCGGCTAATTCATATTATGCACTCATGTCGTCAGATGGTGATTCAGCAATGTCGGTTTCCCAATACTGCCTGTTCCCAGAAAACGTAAACGGCAGCCAATATCACAACATCAGCCGAACGTATTGCTTTACGGCAGGGGCAGGACTTTACTTTCGCCTGCTGGCATCGGTTAGCAGCGGTTCGGCTAGCCTCGACCTGCTGGAATGCAATGTCACGATTGACAGCCAACAGCACTTCTAGTGCCGCTACCTTTTAATCATTTTTTGCAGTTCCTCGATTCGCGTTTTCGCCTTGGCAATCACCTCATCGGCATCTTTCATTAGTTCCTCGTTTCCAGATTCTAAGGCGGTCGAACGATGAACTGTAGTCTCGCGCAAAAGCTTCTGCCACATTTCAAGTTGTTCTGCTGGGGGACCATGCCACGCCTCGGCCATCGCTTCCCCTGCGGCTCGAAGTTCCTTATCGAACTCCTTTTTGTATTTCGCCTTCTTCTGTTCGTGTGTCATCAACTGGCGCAGCGGATTGGCTTGCGGATTCTCCTGCATGTAGAACATCGCCCCAACGACTGCGGCAGCGATCCCAAGAGAGCAGAGAACCAGGCAGATGATAATTGTTCCGGTGTTGTCGCGGCGGCGCATAGGTGACTCCCAAGAGAAGATAAGCGGAACGATTAGCCTATCACCGAAGTATAGGCAGCGGCTTGATTGCGGGGCAAGTCGGGGATAGACTGCGGGAGTCCGGCGCAAGTAACGCCCGATCCAAATCGCATCGCGAGCCGCTTCCATCCGGGGGCGGCTTGCGGTGTTTCTGGCTTTCCGCTTGCCAATGCCGATCGGCGGCAATAGGATAAGTGAACCAAGCCTTGCCGTTGCGAGAGCAACAAACAGCCCGGCAGTGAGTCAATCCGCTGCCGGGTTTTTTCGTTGACGCGATTCAGCCGATCGGCAATAATGCCATGGTTGTCGCAAGGCTTGGTAATCTCTGCGGCATCAGAAGTCCAAACAGGATTTGAACGGATGCCCAATCAGACGGAACCATGCTCGCTGCTTTCTTCGCGCGAGTTCGTTGCCCGGAACGGACGCCGATTCAACCGAGACGTGCCCCTAGATCGGCACGGCGACGGCTTGGGAACGACCCATAACCGAGCGAACCTTACCGCAGGTTCGCAGCCAGAACACTCAACCAAAACCGCGCTATGTCGATCCCTGACAACGTGGTGGGCCATGCAACCGATTTTGAGTGTGATTGGCGAGTCAGCTAGTCCAAAACCCTAGCTCTCGGCAGACTGAGGCAACAGACAATCCACCGGACGGCTAGGAATGGCCCGATAAAGGGAGCGGTCTGGACTGAATGAGATTCTCTCTTGAAAATCACTTCCGCAATCGGTAAGATAGCCGCATGGACCTCACCCGCTATATCTCGTCAGCCCGTGCCGCTGAAATCATCGGATGCACAACCAGGAACATTGGCCTGTTGCGTGACGCTGGCCTGCTGCCTGGATGCGTGCAAATCTCCCCGCGATCCGTGCTAATTCCGAAATCAGCCGTGGAAAAATACGCTCGCAAGCCACGCAAGCGAGGCCGGAAGAAAACTATTTCCGCTTAAATTTCCCTAGGAAAGTGGCACTTTCTGAACTATTCCGAGAATTCTGGCTAGATTCCGCTTGCGTAAACTTCCGATATCGGTAAAATCAGAATGGTAAGGCAGTGACGAACAAACGACTAACGGGGATGAAACATGTCTTTCAACGAACTGCTCGCAGCTTTTGGATTTACCGCCGCTGGTGGGGTGTGGCGCAAGGGTGGTCACGCTGTCGCAACGGTTGCTGGTGGCTGGGGAATGTGGAAGCACACGTCACCCGCTGGCATCGTGACAACCGGCATCGACAAGGAATCGCTGGCAATGCACTTGCGGGCAGTGTGCCGCTAACTAACCACCGCTTCCGCCGGGGTAGCGACCGGCTTTTGACTCTTGACTAGGGGATGAAACATGAGCAAGCTCAACAAAAAAGAACTGACGGCCGCCATCGCACGGTACGCCCGCAAGCATGGACACTACGCCGCGACGGTGCGAAACATGACCTGCCTCTTGCGTGCCGCGATCAAGGAGTGGGAATCGTCCAGGTGAGATACCGGGCAAGGCAGCAACCGCTCATTTGCAAATTGACGGAAAGGAATACATGCTGCTCGGTTCGCGGATGGGTGTGACCGTCCTTTGCGGTCGCTGGTGCCATGATCGCCGCGCACTTGGAAAGTCGTTCTACTCACCGGCAAACCTTGTCAACCACTACCGCAAGCATGGTTCAGAATTGCTGCGGTACGCGAACCGAATCACTGCATGGGGAAACTAAATGACAATGCCGCACTTAGAGAACTGCCACCACTCGGAAAGCGGGTGGTGCTTGGCTTGCGTGAAGTCGCTGCATGAAGAATGCGAGCTTCGCACAAACGAGAGAAACAAGGCCTACTTTGTGACCTATGCCGCTGGAGAATTTGCGGCAGGAAGGATCAGCAAAGGCGTGCTTCTAGGGATTGTAAAAACATGGGAGCACGACGAGGGCGATGTGTTCAATGGCTGGCGTGAGCGTGCTATCGCATTACAGAAGGCACTTAAGGGTGCCAGGACAAAGGCACGCGAGGATGGAGTAACGACGCGGCTGTTTGCCGAATGGTGCGGGGTTAGCCCAACACTGCTTAGCGAATGGACCGGCGACGAACTGCCGCGAACGCCGCCTGATTTTATTGAGACTTCCGCAACCACCGCTTCCGCCGGGGCAGCGACCGGCTTTTGACTCTTGACTAGGGGATGAAACGTGAAGACGATGCCCGAGAACTTGCAAGACGCCTATATCACCGCTCACGCTCACGCAGCGGGCTTGCTGGCCGAGATCAGCGAAGCCGTGGAAGATATGCCAGCCGATGGCGCGAACTGGGGCCGAGTGGCCACGCTTAACCTGCTGATTGCGAACTTGCGCGAGGCGGCGGCCTGCTTGCCAAGCTAACGACTCATCCCCTCCCGGCGGCCGGACTAGTCATCCGCATGAAAAGCCGCCGGGAGAATTTTGAAACAACGGATTGCAGGGATGGCGAGCCGGGCACGAAGCCCATTTATTTGAAAGGGTGAAGTGATGCCAAGTAAGCAACCAGAAACAGAGCAACCGCCCGCCGATCATGTCGCGCGGATGCAAGCCAAGGTTGAAGGGCGCATCAGCGACCTGGCAGACTTCGGAATTGTTTGTGACCCCGGCCCGCATCTTGGCTGGCTCTGCCTGAACGCCACAAATGCAGACAAGTTGCTAACGATGCTCCGGCGAATGTCGCGGACGATTGACCAGATTTGAACGGAACTCACCAGCATGGACGCCAGCGAGCAAGCCAAGATCGAAGGACGCAAGGCCGGGCTAAGCGGTGTCAACCCGCTGCGATGCCCCTACTCGACACAACCTTTGCGAAACGCCTGGCTCGACGGATGGACGATTGGAACTGACAAGGTGCGGGCAACGCACGCGAGCGACTGGCGGCCGGTGTTTGAATCGGCGGCGATGGGGCGTGGGGTGGAGGCGAGGCGGGTTAAGGGCAGGGCGGAATACTAATCCACAACAGGCCGGGCTTGTAGCTCGGCACTGCCTGCCAGTGGGGCGATCTGCTGGCAGGTTTTATACACGGAGGCGGTGGACAGAACGGATTTGACGCCTGGCACGACGCTGGGCAGCAAGACGCGGGAACCAAGCGGCGAGGCTCGGAGCTAAGCCGCGAAGTTCTTCAGGAGAAACATGATGTTGGTTTTACGCAGGAAGTCACTCGAAACAATTCGCGTTACCGTCGCGCCATCAGAGGAACCGCAGGTGATTAAGTTCATCGTGGTGGAAGCACATGGCTCCGTGCGGATCGGGATTGAGGCGGGCGATAAGGTTCGGATAGTCAGGGGTGAGATTGAGGATCAGGGGGAGAGGAAATGAACAAAGCAGAAAACATCGTCGGCATTGCCGCGAAGTTGTACGAGTGTCGTCGCACGCTGCGGACCTTGCGAGGCGACCGCTACACGCCGGAAATCATCGGCTACATGGAAGGCGTTCGCCGTCATGCAGTAGCCGATGGAACCGACGATATGCACGCCTGCATGAAGCTCGCGCAGGAGTTTCAGTCGCGCCGTCTTGATATGGCTGCAATGTGGGTGATGGCTGCTGCCGTGGAACTAATGGAACCGGATGAACTCACGCCGAAAATAGAGAGGGTGATATGAGCGGACAAGACTTCAGCGACCCGCACGGGCCGGCGACTGTAACAACCGCAGGGCACAAGCCCAGCCTGACCGTGACCTCGGCAGCACAGCATCGGCTCGACCACGCGGTTGAGTGGATTGCCGAGCATGGCGTTGCCGACCAAGTGTTGAGCATCACGACTATCGGCAGGCCGTCGATCCACTTGGACAACATCGCGTTGCTGCGGCAATGTTTGGCTGGCACTGGGGCGATGCTGCGGATAACGGAAAACGGAATGCGGGCGGCTGCAACATTTAACGGAATCGACTTTGTGGCGATTGCAGGCCCAGCGGCGGGCGTGAATGAAGAGGTGACGCTGTGACCACCCCAATGGTCCTCGGCTTCCTAGTCGGACTGGCGTTGTATTTCAGTATGCGATTTTTAATGAGGAAAGCATGACCACCGCCGCCATCATCCTCCTAGTTCTATCCCTCTCGTTCGCGTTGTGGTGCGCGGCGGATTGGGTGGTGTTGCAATGAGTAAAGCAGCCGTGAAAGAAACTGAATTTTGCAATCATTATCAGGCAATGTCGAACCACAAGGTTTGCAAAGCCGGTGTTGCTTACGACACGTTCAAGGGGCTGACGTTTGACGAGCGGCCATGTTTTGAGCGTGGCGGCGTTGCCCCTCCTGGCTGCCCGTTGGCTGTCTTTCCGACGCCGGAAGAACGGGCCGAAGATGAGCGGCAGATGACGATTCGCTTTGCTGGCATCGGCAAGGCTCGGCAGGCAATCGTCACCAGTCTCGGCGGACCTTGGAAGCGTGGCAAAGCTGGCTCGCAAGGCACAATCACCTGCCCAGTGTGCAACGGCGATAACTCGCTGCGGTTCACTCGCAGCGGCTACAACGGTCACATTCACGCGTCATGCAAAACGGAAGGGTGCGTAAGGTGGATGGAATGACCGACGACGACTGCGGCGACCACTACGCGGTAGCCACGAAGATCGACGGGCATTACTTCGCGGTGATGTTCGATGATGCGACACGACAGCAGGCTTACCGCACGATAGCACGCTGGGCGAGTAACCCGGAACTGCCGTTTACCTGGGCAGATGCAGCCCGAATGAGTCAGCAAGTTAGGGAGGTAGTTTGATGCGACGAATAACACCCGCTGAAGTGATTGAGGCGTATCGGGTGACGGGGCTGAAGCCGGTGAGGAAAACCTTTCGGGAGAGCGACAGCAGCGGCAAGACAATTAGTGGCTGTGCAATGACGGCAATAGCATTGGCCAGCGGATTTGACATCAATAAGAAGTGCATCGCGGATTGGGCAGACATCAATTTCGGCGGCGAGTATGCCGGTGACTTTCGCGCTGCATTCGATGGTTACGAATTTAAGAACGTCACGCCAGGCTACGCGGACGGCATCGCCTGTGCGGCGGCTGTTTTTGGAAAGGCGGCGACATGAGAATCGGCGACATTGTGGTTGCGACCGATGGGTTCGTTCTGCATTGCGGAAGCGGCATTTACAGCCACGCTATTTGTGTCGGCACAAATCCGCTTGTGCTCTCGTCTGACGACGGAACGATGCTCTGGTGGAAAACGCTTCGACCGGGATGCGTCAAGGCGATTAGCCATTGCCAAGCCGACCCTGAGACTGTTGCGATTGCCGTGGACCGATACGCACGCGACGTTAAGCACGGAATGGCTCCAAAGCAGATTGAGGAGCCTACCTAATGACCATCCACCACAACGCCACCGCCAACTCTCTCGACTACCAAGAGCGGTATCAAGACGCCCAAGTCTCGCAGGCTGCGGACGATCTGCGGGAGATGCGGCGGGAGAGGTTTGAAACACCAGACCCAAACTACGACGCCTGGAAAGCGGAATGTGACCGCCTGGCCGACATATCCGCAGACCTCGGGGCCGAGAAGCGGGCCGTAGGTGAAATGATGCGGCGGCTGATCTTGTGCCGGGATTCCTACAGCCCAGAGTTTGACGGGATGCTGGAAATTGAGAACGCGCAAATACATGGAATGTGCGAATGGTTGCTAAGGACATTGCGACCTCGGATGGCGAACGTGAAAGAGCAGCACGAAGCGGCGAAGCTGGCGTGGTTGAAGTGTCTTGGGAATAGATCACAATTTGGAAAGGGTGAATGAAATGGCGAAAGCGAAAACAGAGCGGCCGGTAATTGTCTGCACGGAGCATCGCGGCGTGTTCTTTGGCTACGCAACTGAAACTGGCGATCCGATTCACCTACGCTCCGCACGCATGGCCATCGCGTTCGGCACGACTCGCGGCGTGATGGAACTTGCCGAGACCGGGCCAACTTCGCGGAGCAAGATTTCGGCGAGGGCCGATATTGAGGTGCGGAAAGTTACCAGCGTGTTTGAGGTGACGCCGGCAGCAGCGGCGGCGTGGGAGGCGGCAAAGTGAACTGGCCACACTACCGCGAGATTGTCACCGTGGTTGACGTTCTGGAATCCGGCGCGTGCTACGACGGCGTCATTGATTACGTCAGTGGTCACGGCGGAGCAATCGCTGGCAAGACCGCGATGGAAGTGAGCAATCCGTACATCGCCGCGGCGGCAAATGCAGGTGGCTATGGCTATGGCTCTGGCTATGGCTCTGGCTCTGGCTATGGCGATGGCTATGGCTATGGCTATGGCGATGGCTATGGCGATGGCTCTGGCTATGGCTATGGCTCTGGCTCTGGCTCTGGCTATGGCTATGGCTATGGCTATGGCTCTGGCGATGGCTATGGCTCTGGCTCTGGCGATGGCGATGGCGATGGCTCTGGCTATGGCGATGGCTATGGCTATGGCTATGGCGATGGCTCTGGCGATGGCTCTGGCTATGGCTATGGCGTGTGATTTGTTGTGAACATCGAAATTCAAAGGGAAACGAATGAGTAACGTAATCGAGAAACCGAAACAGACGGCGACTATCCGCGAGCAACTGCTAAGCGAAGGAATGAAGAAACATCTGGCGATGGCGTTGCCGAAGCATCTAACGCCGGAGCGTATGGTGCGGGTTGTTTTGACTGCCATTACCAGAACTCCGAAGCTCGCGGACTGCGACCCGGCATCGTTCTTTAAGGCGTTGTTTGAATGCTCGCAGATGGGATTGGAGCCGGATGGCAGACGCGCTCACCTCATTCCGTTTGATAAGAAAAAACTAATCAACGGCGAATGGAAGGTTGAGAAGACAGAATGTCAGTTGATTGTTGATTACAAGGGACTGGCTGAGTTGGCCTACCGCAGCGGGCGGGTGAAGTCGATTCACTCGCAAGAGGTTCGCCGCGGCGACATATTCACGTTTGACCTCGGGCAAGTGACGCAGCATGTGCCGTGGTTTCTGCGGACGGATGCGAACAAGCCACCAGCGGCCGGCGAGGTCTTTGCGTTCTATTCCGTGGTGGAAATGGCTGGGGACGCTCGCAAGTGCGAAGTGATGAGCCAAGAGGAAGTCGATGCAATCCGCGACAAGTCGCAGGGCTATCAGGCGTATTTGCGGAACGTGAAGAAGTACGGGAACTCGACTTCCGTTTGGGTAGAGTACCCGATTGAAATGGGAAAGAAAGGATTGGCCATCGATACGCCGATCCCGACTCCTGGCGGGTGGTCAACGATGGGCGAGATGCAGGTTGGTGACAGCGTATTTGATATGCACGGCAAGCCGACGCGCGTGATTGCCGTATCGGAAGTGAAGCATATCGATTGCTTCCGCGTGACGTTCGCCGATGGCGAGTCAATTGTCTGCGACGACGAGCATCGCTGGGTGGCTCGCATCGACGGCGTTGGCAGGCCAGATTGGCCAGTCCACACAGTCAATGAGTTGTTTGCCGCAAAGCGTGTGGGGCTTCCGGTATCCATGCCGGTTGCGGGGAGTCTCGATCTGCCTGATGTGCCGCTGGCGATTGACCCGTGGCTGCTTGGCTATTGGCTTGGCAACGGTACGGCGCGGGCTGCGGCCGTGACGTGCGGAACTGACGACGCTGCCCACGTCACGGCATCCATCGCCGCGCCATTCGCGGTAGGCACAATGCGAAACGACGGCCGGTCCAAGGCGGTTCACGTTGGCATTGTCAATGGCTTCAAGGTCGCGTTGCGGGCCAGTATGCTGCTGCAAAACAAGCATATTCCAGCGGAATACCTTAGAGCATCGCACGGCCAGCGACTGAGGTTGCTTCATGGCCTGATGGATTCGGACGGCCATGTAACCAGGGAGCGAGGGCAGGCGATATTTCAGCAAACTAGCGAAGTGCTCGCGCGGCAAGTGTGCGAGCTGCTGGCATCGCTTGGCGAGAAATACAACATGACAACGCCGGTCTGCCGCGGCTATGGAGTTGAGGCGCAAACGTATCGCATCGCTTGGCAGCCAGTGAATTGCCCAGCATCCATGCCGAGAAAGGCGGAGAGGTTCCACGATCGAAAGATTGTGTCTTACCGCGGCGTAGAGTCAATCGTGCGCACGGTCACAGTGCCAACGAAGTGCATCGCGGTTGATTCGCCAAGTGAAACATACTTGGCTGGCCGAACGATGATCCCGACGCACAACACCGTGTTCAAACGGGCGAGCAAGTGGCTTCCCTTGTCGTCAGAAATCGTCCTGGCAATGAAGCACGATGACGACGGGGCTGTGGTCGATTCAGACGCGGTTATCACGCGGGCCAGCGTAGAAGACATTACCAAGCTCCTGGACGATGGCGTGCCGCTGCTGGGCACTGAAGATGAGGTTGTTCCGGTTGCTTACGACGCCGAAACAGTCCTCACTCGTTTCGCCGGCTGCACAAAGCAGCAGGACGTTATCGACCTGGAACGCGAACTAACCGACTCGCACCCAGAGCAGGAGTTGCCGATAGCGGCGATGGCGATGGAGCGGCGGGAGCAAATCAAGGGGCGGAAGTAATGGGCTACAACGTCGATACCTGGAAAACAAAAGAACTCGACAATCTGCGCGTGCCGGTCGCGAGCTTGTTCAAACACGAGCGAAGCGACTGGCATCCGGCCAGGCAGGACAAGGCCGATGGAACGACAGTCTTTTGCGTGATGGAAGGATCGAAGCTTCGCGGCAAGATCGAGGGCGACACGCTGGTTGTGTCGTCAATTGAATCCTACGGCGAAGGAAGCGGAACGTCGCTTAATTGGATCATCGAACCCGCCCTACAGGACAGCACCGGGAAACTGGTTGCCGTGCGCGTTTGGGAGGGTGGCGACTCGATTGACCGATTTACGGTTATCGACGGCGTGGTGACGAGCGAGAATATCGAACTGTAAACGGTGGGCGGGAAAGCCGGGATGCCATCCTAAAGTAAAAGACACTGGCTTGACGGCTCGGAGAGACGAGCAACTTTACATTTCAATTCAAAGGGTGACTTATGCAAATCGTTCAACTTACAGCGTCCAACGTCAAACGACTCACGGCAATCAGCATCAAGCCGGATGGGTCAACCATCGTAATCGGCGGGCGACACGCCAACGGCAAATCATCGGTACTCGATTCGATCCTGTACGCACTGGGCGGGACCGCTGCGTTGCCACCCGTGCCGCTGCGGACTGGGCAATCGAAAGGATACATCGATCTTGACCTCGGAGAACTAAAGGTTCGGCGGACGTTCACCCGCAAGGGCGAGGCCGACTACACAACCAGCTTGGAAGTGAAGCGGGCGAACGGCGACAAGGTGACAAGCCCGCAGGCGTTGCTCGATTCGTTGTGCGGAAAACTCGCGTTTGACCCGCTGGAATTTTCGCGGATGAAGCCGAAGGCGCAGTTGGAATCGCTCAAGGCGTTAGTGGGAATCGACTTCACAAAGCTAGACCAAGAGCGGGCTGCGATCTTCAGCCAGCGAACGGAAGTCAACCGGCAGTGCGCGGCGGCGAAAGCCACGCTGGCGGCCACGCCAAAGCATGAAGGCATCCCGGCGGCCGAAGTCTCGATTTCCGAGCGACTGGCAGCCTTGAAGGCGGCGGAGAAGGTCAACAACGAAAACTTCAACGCTCGCAAGTTGCTGGCCTGGCACGAGCAGAACATTGCCGACAAGGCGGGTATCGTCGCGAAGCTGCAAGAGCAGTTAAAGGCGGCGATGGTTGCGGCACAAGAGGCCGTCACAAAGGCGGCGGCGCATCGCGAAACAGTTGAGGCGTTGCCAGCCGACGTTGACGTTGATTCTCTCGCCGGCGAGGTTTCCGACGCCGAAGGAATCAATCGCAAGGTTCGCCAGAATCAGCAGCGGGAAACGCTCGAGAAGTCATTCGCCGATCTAAGCGACCAGGGCGACGACCTGACCCGCAAGCTGCAAACGATTGACGATTGCAAAGCCGAAGCGATGAAAGCCGCCAAGTTCCCGGTGGACGGGCTGGGCTTTGGATCGGATGGCGTGCTGCTGAACGGCCTGCCATTGGAGCAAGCCAATACGGCGGCGCAGATTCAGTTGTCCGTGGCGATGGGTATTGCTCTCAATCCAAAGCTGCGGGTGATGCTGATTCGCGAAGGCGGCTCATTGTTCGCCGATGAAACTGGGCTGGGCCTGATTGCCAAGCTGGCCGATGCGGCGAATGCCCAAGTGTGGATCGAGCGGCCAAGCCTCGGCAGCGAATGCAGCGTGATTATGGAAGACGGGCACGCGAAGGAAATCGAAGTGCCGGAAGAAGCGGAAGCGGAAACAGCCAATGCGTAATTACCTACTCGAAACAATCCGCCGCGAAGGACCAATCGGCGCGGCGGTGCTAAAGTCAGACATCAGAACGCTCACCAGGAGCGGCAAGGTGGAAGGCTTGGACGAAAACATGGTCTTTCGCACGCTGGCTGAATTGGAAGCGGCTGGGCTGATTGTGGGGACGCTGGGCGGGTATATGCCGGTGTTTGAAAAGCAAGTGAAACAAAAGGAACTATTCGCATGAATGCCGAGCCTATTGCGGATCGCGGAAGCGGCGAAAAGTGCCAGTCGTGTGACTGTGAAAACGAAGGCAAGCCGCTGCACACTTGCCCCTATCGCGAGGAAATCAAGGGCGACGAAACAACCTTGTGCAATTGCTGCGATGAGTGTCGGCGGCAATGTGCGCAGGATATCTAGGAGTATTCAATGATCTGCGAACCATCAGAACAAAAATATAAGTGGGTCCGAGCGGACGGCGGCTGGGAAACCGGCAGCATGCTCTACGCCGGCGGCAAGGTAGTTACCTACTGGGGGCCGATTCCGTTTGAGGCGTTGCGTCCGATGGACCTGGTGCAGGTGAAGCCGGCGTGCGATGGAAAGCTTGTTTTTGTTGAGGCCGGGCGGCTGGAAGTGATGCCGATGCGAGGTGCTGAATGAGTGAACCAAAATGGATGGATCGACCCGATGCGGCTGGCCTTTGGGTTTGCGAGTGCCCACCAGGCGAATCCTTTAAGCGGACGATTCTGGACCTCGACGCCGACGACTTGAAGCGAGGTGCGCCGTTTCACACGCGGGCCGTGTTTGGTCCGATCCCATCGCCGAAGTTTTGTAGTTGCGGAAAGATTGCTCCTGACGTGAGCGGGATTTGCGACGACTGCTTTGGCGGCTGATTGACGCACGCGGCGGAATCGGTAGAATGCGACCAGCTTGCACTTCGGAGAGTTCCCAATGATCGTTGTCCCGCCCGTAGCTATCGGTATCTTCTGCGCTGTTCTCAGCGCCCGAAGTGCAAGCCCCGATAGTTACGGGCGGGGCGACGGCATCGGAGGGCCGCACTAATGGCGTGGCTCAAAATCGACACCTGCACCCCTGACAAGCCAGAGATATTCGCCATCGCGGCAGCTCTGAATATCTCCCCCGATGAAGCGTTCGGAATTTGCTTCCGACTCTGGCGATGGTTCGATGCTCACACGGAAAACGGTAACGCTGTCAGCGTTACCTTAGCGTTACTAGATCGGCATCTCGGCGTTACCGGATTCGGTCACGCAGCGTTAGCGGCTGGCTGGTTAGTGGAGTGCGAGGTAGATAAACGGCCGTCGATATGTTTGCCGAATTTCGACCGACACAACGGCGAAACCGCTAAGCGGCGAGCACTTACGGCGAAACGGGTGGCTGGGCACAAGGCCGAAACTAACGCAAAAGGTAACGCAAAAGGTAACGCACGGAGCGTTAGCGGAGCGTTACCTAGAGAAGAGAAGATAAGAGAAGAGAAGATAAGAGAGGTAATACCCCCTACCCCCAAGGTTGAAGATTCGGAACCGATGCCAGAAGTTCCCGATTCAATCCGAGCCGCCTGGACGCAATGGCTGGCCTACAAGTCCGAACGGAAGGAAGCCTACAAGCCTACCGGGCTGCGGGCTGCGATCACTCACCTGCGAGGCCGAGTGACGCAAATCGGGGCGGCTGCAGTCCGCGACAAGATCAACAAGGCGATGGCGAGCGGTTGGAAGGGCTGGGACTTTGAAGATAAGGCGAACGGGCATCGTCAGCAACTCGAAAGCATCAACGGAATAGGTGACGCGTGAACGTAAAAGAGTTCGATCAGTGGTGGTCAGATTTCAAACTGCGGTTTCCCGATATGGGCGGGCCGTGGTTCGCGGAAGGAAGGGGGCCGGAAGTGCAAAGATACATTTTGTCGACCTGGGCGAGCCTGCTAGGCGACGTAACGCTTGCGGAAGCCCTCAAGGTGAACAGGGCGATGCAGGCGGGCGACCTGGAGTCATTCGGCGGCAAGTGGGACCGCGACCGGCTGCCAGCGATTGTACGAACGCACGCGATAGCCCAGCGACCTCCGGCGGCAACGTGGTCGGGACCGAAGGACGATCCATTCCCGCAGCCACGCGATACAAAGCCGGTGAAGCTCGGCGGCGTGCTGCGGGAGTTGATCGATATGCAGGCGAAGAAGATCCCGGCCGCAGATTGTGCCGAGTGGCTGCGTCGGCAGTTCCCGACACCGCCACCCTACAGCCAGCGGGCCTACAAGTGCATTATCTGCCTTGACGAGGGGCGACTAGAGGTTTGGCACTGGGAAGCCGTGGCGACTGCGAAGCGCGACGGAATCGAGTCAGTCAGGAAGTGCAAATACAAAACAGCGACGGCGGCATGTACCTGCAAGCCTGGTGACTTGTTTGCCAATCGCCAGATTCCATTGACGCGATACGACATGACAAAGCATTGCCGGGCTATCCATGCGGACGTATCAAGCGATGCGGCACTATCGCACCTATCGGAATGGCTCGACGATCAAGTGACCGGCAAGGGCAAGCTGAATTATGAGCCGGCGTTTTTGGAATATCACGCATGACCCAAGAGCAGAAACGACTAGCGGACATTGTGGAATTTATTGAGACGATGGAAAGGGTGAGGAAATGATTGACTGCGACCACGACGCCCCATTCCTGAACGTCCCCGGCCATCCGCAGGGGTCTGCCGGAATGTGCAGTAAGTGCGGCAAGGAGATAGTTGCAAATTACGCCCAGTTGCTTCGGCTCGCTGCCGTGGCTGATGACTTTGCTGGCGACATGCTGAACACAATTTCTTCTCAGGAATCGGACTACCCAGCGACGGCAGCAGCACGGATGGAGCGGCGAATGGCCCTGCGACAGCGGTTCGTAAACATCCGAGCATTGATTCTTGGATCGAAATGACCGCACCACCCGCCTACGAAGGAGAAGCAGAAATGAACTACTACAACGAAAATGATTCATTCGCTGCCGACTGGTTGGAAAATCTAATCGCAGCCGGGTTGATACCGGCAGGGACCGTTGACCGGCGCTCAATCAAGGAAGTGCAACCCGATGACCTCAGAGACTTCGTTGTGTCGAGTGAGGATGTTTTGAACGAAAGGGTGAGCGAATGAGCCTAACAACGGAAATCCTAAACCTGCAAACCACAACCGACGTAGGCGCTCTTGGCTCCGAAGCGGGCGGTGGCTATTTGCTTGGGCACGCAGACGCAAGGAAGGCCGCAGCCGAGCTACCTGGCGTGCTGGCCTATGACGACCTCTTAGCGGCGTGTGAAGCCGTCCTAAACATTGGCCCGGCTGCTTTGCCGTTAGTGCGTGCTGCCATCGCCGAAGCCCGTGGTGAGCGAGTGAAGGGAGAGGGGGAGTAGCATGAGCGACTATCTAAATTTTATCCACAAAAAAAGCCAACTCAACAGCATGGGCGGCTTTGAACCGCTGTTCATGCCGGACTGGCTGTTTGACTTTCAACGGTCACTTGTCGAGTGGTCTGTGCGGAAAGGGCGGTCAGAAATCGGGGCGGATTGCGGACTCGGAAAAACGCCGATGCAACTTGTGTGGGCGGAGAATGTCGTTCGCAAAACGAACAAGCCGGTGTTGATCCTGACGCCGCTGGCAGTGGCTCGGCAGACGGAACGAGAGGCCAGCAAATTTGGCATTGAAGTGACACGCTCGCGTGATGGCCAGCATCGCGGCGGCATTGTGATTACCAACTACGACCAACTGCATCACTTCGATTCGACAGACTTCGCGGGCGTGGTCTGCGATGAATCGAGCATCCTGAAGAACGTCGGCGGCGCTACCCGTAAACGCATCACGCGGTTTATGTCGAAGCTGAACTATCGGCTGCTATGCACGGCGACGGCCGCGCCGAATGATTACGTCGAACTGGGCACAAGCTCCGAAGCGCTGGGCGAGCTGTCACATTCCGATATGCTCCGCCGATTCTTTCAGCAACTTGACGACAAGGGACAGAAGAAAGAACAGAAGCAGCAAGAGCAGGCCGAGTCACTGATGCAGGCCGATCCAAACTACTTCAAAAAACTTGCCTATCGAATCGCGCAGACAATCGGCCAATGGCGGCTAAAGCATCACGCCATTCCGCACTTCTGGAAGTGGGTGGCATCGTGGCTGCGAGCGTGCCGCAAGCCTAGCGACCTGGGGTTCGATGATGGCAAGTTCCAACTGCCAGCCCTGACGGAACGCGACCATATCGTGAAGGTAGATACACCGCCGCCGGGAATGCTATTCAACATGCCAGCCGTCGGCATTGGCGAGGAACGCGAAGAGCGCCGGCGAACGATGAACGAACGATGCGAGTTCGTGGCGGAACTGGTTGACCATGATCGGCCGGCAGTGGTCTGGTGTCATATGAACGAAGAGGCGGATTTGCTAGAGGAACTTATTCCAGCCGCAAAGCAGATTGCAGGCCGCACGCCGAATGATCGGAAGATCGAACTGTACGACGCTTTCGCCGATGGTTCTCTGCGGGTGCTGATTATCAAGCCAAAGATTGGGGCTTGGGGTTTGAACTGGCAGCACTGCAACCACGTTGTGACGTTCGCCAGCCATAGCTATGAGCAGTACTACCAGAGCGTGCGGCGATGCTGGAGATTCGGTCAGACGAGGCCAGTCCAAGTGGATGTTGTCGCGACGGAAGGGGAGTTGAGAGTGATTGGCAACGTCCGAAAGAAAGCCGAGCGGGCGGAAGCGATGTTTGCAGCGCTGGTTCGCAATATGAATGATGCGGTGAAAATTGAACGGGTGAACAATTACACAAACAAAACGGAGGTTCCAACGTGGCTGTAATAGCACAAGAGTTGACCGACACATACGCGGCATACAACGGGGACTGTGTGGAGGTGATGGAGAAGTTGCCGAGCGAATCAATCGACCTGACGATTTATTCTCCGCCGTTCGCCGGGCTGTATTCTTACTCCAGCGACGACCGCGACATGAGCAACGCCATCGACCGTGATGAGTTCTTTCAGCACTACGGCTACTGCATCGAACAGATTGCGAGGCTCACGAAGCCGGGCCGAATCTCTGCCGTTCACTGCATGGATATTCCGCTGAGCAACGCGGGCTGCGATGCAATGTACGACCTTCCCGGCGAGATTATCCGCGCTCACAAGGCACACGGGTTTGAGTACGGCGGGCGACGGGTGATTTGGAAAGAACCGCTGCTGGTTCGCAATCGGACCATGATGAAATCGTTGCATCACAAGACGCTGTGCGAGGACTCGACGCGATGCAGTATTGCGAACTGCGATTACCTCTTGATGTTTCGCCGCAAGGGTGAGAACGCCGTGCCGGTGATTCACGAGACGGGGATGCCTGGCTACGCTGGCGAGCGTGCGCCGCCGCAAGAGGTGATGCGTTATCGCAGCATGAAGGGCGATCAGATTAAGAACACCTACAGCCAGTGGGTGTGGCGGCAATATGCGTCTAGCGTGTGGGATGACATCCGCATCGACCGCGTATTGCCATTCCGCAGCGCGAAGGATGGCGACGATGAAAAACACGTTCATCCTCTCCAGCTTGACGTTATCGAGCGGGCGTGCGTGATGTGGTCGAACCCCGGCGAGAAAGTATTGACCCCATTCATGGGCGTCGGCTCGGAAGTCTACGGGTCGGTTATCAATGGCCGGCTTGGCATCGGGATCGAACTGAAGCCGAGCTATTACCGGCAAGCGGTAAAGAATCTGGCGGGTATCGAGATTGCCAAGCCCGATGATGAGAAGCGGCTATTCGACATTGAGGAAAACATCGCATGACCTCTGCTCTCCAACAACTAACCGACCGGCACGCCAACGACGCGCCGCTGACCGAACCGGAACTGGACGCAATGCTGCAATGGGTGTTGCGTCACGGGACGGCAAATTGCTGGACTGGAACCAGCGGCGATCCGTGCAAGTTCATTTACGCTTTACTGATTGATCGGGCGAACCTGATTAAGCGAATGGAGGCAACCGATGCCAGCCGGTGATTGTCCGACCTGCAAGCCAACTTGCGACGATATTTGCCGCGGCGACTGCGGCTGCATCGATTGCCAAGAGTCCGAAGCCTATCACGACAACGAACCGCAATGGCCTGGCCTGCAATGGTGCGAAGCGTGTGGACGATTGATGACCGATCACAAGCCGGATTGCGTGCTAGTCGGCGGCGAACGCGACCTGCGACCACGGGCAGCGGAACGGCTGAAGCAACTGAATCAACGCTATGGTGTTGAGGATGATGCGAAAAGACGGTTGTTTGAATGATTTACCATAAGAGCAGGAGGGAGAGAACGTGACCGAACAACCAGTAGAGCGATGGTCCGAGCGACGGTGGAAGCAACTCGAATCGCTAACGCGGATTCTGAACGAATGCCAAAGCCTGAACCGTGTCAGTAGCGTCATCGAGCGGATGCAGTTTTTGATTAACGAATCCAAGCTGCTGACCGACGATGACTACAAAAAGCCGGAGGGAAGTTTCGTGCGTTTTTTGCAGGAGCAGGCTAGGCACGATTACGCACAATCGCAGGAGGACATCAGCAATGGTTGAGAGCATGGACCTCGAAGAGTACCGCAAGACAATGGGACTGCCCTTGAAGCAACCAGCGATCAAGCCGGGAGTCGGAAAGCCAGCGAAGCGAAAGATCAAAGAGCCAAGCAGCCTAGAGAAGAAATTCCTCTTGTGCATCAGCGGTCTACCAAAGCCGGAGAGTGAGTATCGCTTTCACGCGGTACGGCGATGGAGGTTTGACTTCGCGTGGCCGGAACAAAAGCTGGCCGTGGAAGTGGACGGCGGAGCGTTTGCCACTGGTGGTCACTCGCGAGCTGTCCCGCAGGCTGGGGACAACGACAAGACGAACGCGGCCACGAACTTGGGCTGGCGTATTCTTAAATTCAATACGTTCAATTTGAAGCACCCGCAGATGGTGCGGAGCGTGGTTGCGGAAGCATTGACGAAAGGTGGTGGATGATGAACCTGAGCATTTCCGATTGGACGCTGAAGATATTTGAGGTGGTGAAGTAATGAAAACGATTTGGAAGTTTCCGCTTGAACTCACCGATAGGCAGACAATCAAAATGCCAATCGACGCGCAGATTCTAAGCGTGCAGTCTCAAGGCAACGTGATTTGCCTCTGGGCAATCGTTGATGAGTGTGATGGCAACCGACTTGTGCCCCGCACGTTCTTCATCGCTGGCACTGGCAACCCGCTCCCGTGCAATCCGAAGTCGATGGCATTTATCGGCACGGTGCAAATCGTTCCGTTCGTCTGGCACGTTTTTGAATCGCAGGTGCAACATGGATAAGCCAACAACCGAAGGCTGGTACGAGGCCACGGACGACGTAGCAGGCAATCGCGATTGCTATTGGTGGACAGGAACGAAGCTGCTGCCGAGACCGGAATACGTCGGCGTCGAAATTGACGCCGGCCGGCTTGCCAACTATCGGCGACTAGTGGAAGTGCCCGCTCCCGAAGTCATCATCGGCGACGGCGCGACGGTGTTGAGGCCGGGAGTGTGGGCGTCACGATGGATAGCCCACAAGCAATACGGTCGCGCGTGGTCCGCGTTTGTCAATCTCTACGACACGCCAACAATCGAAGAACGGGAATATCAACGAATCGGCGACGTGCCGGGGGAGGCGTCGCCCAAGTCTTAACTTGACGCGGCACAACAGCTAACCCTACAATCCGTGAGAGCAACACTCACTTTCACGGAGGGCGAAACGTGCCGAGTTATTTCCAGATTCTCACCGCGATCATCTCTTACGCGGTGGCTCACCCCGAAGCATTCAAAAATATCTGGGCATCGATCATCGCGGCCTACTTGGCATCACGCGATCTAATTGCTGGCATCAAGCGTGAACTGCCGGAAATCGCATTGCCCGGTGATGGCGTTCTGAGAATGGAAGGCATCGCCGACACGGCCACGCTCGAAGCCGAACAGCGGCTCGAAGCGTTGATTAACCCCGGCATTCCGGGCGTTGAGTCGCTGAAGTTTCCGGGCGGCGTGAATCTGCGAACGATCATCACGTGGTTGCGTGATTCGGAAATTGGCAAGGCATTGCTCGACCAGTTGCTGAAGCGGCTCGGCAGCTAACACCTCGATCACGGAGGGTTCGCGCGATGGGCGACGGCTTTGACGAATTCGCGATACTGCGGGCCGAAATGGAAACATCGGTCCTGGACGGCGGCGCGATGTTCTGCGGCACAACCCAAGAGGCTTACGCAATCAACGGCGTGACCCACGGCTGGAAGCGCGGGAGCAAAGTCAAGATCGGCATCGACTTCGATAATCTCGGCGTGCTGACGCTGGCACAAGTCAAGGAAGTGATTGAGGCGTGCTGCAAGGAAGTTACTGACGTAACGGACGGGATTAGCTACGAACTGTTCTCTTCGCCGCTGCACGCCAATCTTGTCTTGAAGCTGGCACGCATCGACGGCGGAAGCGGAATCCTCGGTGATTGCATGATTCCGCCACCGGGAGCGACAACCGACAACACGCAATTAGTGATGCGGTGCGACACGGGCGAGAAGTGGGGAATCTTTGAAGGCAACGTGCAAGGCGGCATCGACTTCTATCGGTTCTTCCTGCACGAATTCGGCCACGGCAACGGGCAAGGACATCAGCCGGTAAGCGTGCGACGGCCGGCGATCATTCAGCCGATGTACGGGCCGCTGCGGAATTTGCAGGACGCGGACAAGGAAGAGTATGTGAGGCGTTACGGCGGCAAGACGACGCCAGTTGTCCCACCCGGCGGCGCTCGCATCGTCAAAGGAACGATTGAGGTTGAAATCGACGGCGTGAAATGGCGAGCCGATGGACCGCTAAAGAGGGTCACATGATACTCGGCTTACTTCTCTGGCTCGTTGCCGGAATTGTCGCAACGGAAGTGGTGATTGACTTAATGGGCGGTTAAATGCGAATGGGCTGCTTACTTCTGCTTACGCTTTCTGCAATCGGAATCGACCCCGATACCGCAGCAGCGTTTGCAGATCGCGCGAAGCTGCCCATCACCGATCAGCCCTACGCTTACTACTTCACGACTGGCTTACAACGCAGCCCCCAAGCGTCCGAGCAACTAGGCAAGGTGCTGCGGTTCACACTGCCGAGCCTAAGCCGCAAGACGTTCCTGGGGGATCAGTTGCCCGCCAGGATCAGCGACACGCTCTATCGGATCGACACGCGGGGGCTGGGGTGGGAAACGGCGCTGCCGGCGGTGCTGGCCAAGCATTACCCGTATCGTCCAGACCTCGGCGGCAAGGCAGCGCCCATCGTCACGCGGGCGGATTGGTTCGTGGCGTGCGTGCTCGATCCGATTCAAACGCCGGAAGCCCAGTATCAATTGATCTACGGCGACAAGCCGCCCAAGACGACGGCGGAGTTTAGAAAATGGTGGCAAGTCAGCAGCGACCCGCAATTCCTATTCAAACGGCACGAATCGCAGTCGGGCGTCGGCGTGAACCCAGACCGTGGCGTTGAACAGCGTGACACAGCGATTCGGACCTTTCACTGGGCGACACAAGATGCAGAATTTCCCGTTGGCGACAAAGACCCTGGCAACTATGGCAAGCAACTCAAATTCGACGCCGGTGAAGAGTTCGCAGGAGCCCCTAAGCAGTACAACGGCGAACAAGGGGCCGCGTTGGTTTGGTGGCTTGCGAATGGGAAGGGTGAACGGCAGGAAGTGGCACCGGCTCGTATTGTTACCGATCATGGCAACCTACGCTCAACGGAGATTCGGAACTCTGTTTCCTGCATCGTCTGCCATGTTGAGGGTGTTCGCCCGTTCACGCGGAATGGATTCGCTGATTTTGTATCTTCGGGCGCTCGCATCGCCGCCGACAAAAAAACGCAGCAACTTATCGACCAACAATATCAAGCTGGCGTCGATGCTGAAGTCGAAGCGAATAACAAGCTCTATGCCAAGTTCTTAGAGCTATGCAACGGCTACACGCCAGCGCAGAACGCCAAGGCGTTTGAACAAGTCGTGCGGACCTACGACGCCAAGGTAACACGCGCCCAAGCCGCCCGCGAAATGTACATGAGCGACGAAGAATTTCGCCTGGCTCTTGGCTACTACAGCGCGAAGTATTCGCTGTCGCGACGGCTGGCGGAATTGGCGGAAGGTGGGAGCGTAAGCCGTGGGCAGTGGGTGAACGATTACGCGCTGGCGGTGACGATCAAACAGAAGTGGGAGGCGTCACGATGATTGCTCCCTACTGGACAAGCCGCGACGGTCGGCACGTTCTCTACAACGCGGACTGCTTGGAAGTGCTGCCGACGCTCGCGGGTGTTGATGCGGTGGTGACTGATCCGCCGTTCAACGCTGGGAAAGAATTCAAGAACGACTCGATGACCGATGAAGCATGGAAGGCGTTTTGCAGTTCGTTCGCCGTGGCTGTTGCGGAAATGTCGCCAGTCAATGCCCTTATTGAAGTCGGGAAAAACGATTCAGGAATGAGGGCGGCGTTTGATTCAGTGATGCCGTATCGCTGGGCCATTGCATTGAATTACACAAACGCAATGAGGCAGGGGGCGGTTGGGTTTTCTAACTTCGGATTGGTTCTGTGGTATGGAGAGAAATGCTACCGACGATTCATGGACCGAATCGACAGCGCTCTGCATTCAACCATTGACGAATTTAGCCACCCATCACCGAAAGAAATCTCGCACTATCGACAGCTTGTTGTGATGTTTTCGCCTGAAGGCGGCACAGTTTGCGACCCCTTCACCGGCAGCGGCACAACGGGCGTAGCCTGCATCCGCACGGGCCGGCGCTTCATCGGCATCGAAATCAGCCGCGACTATTGCGAGATAGCCGTAAAGCGAATGGAGCGCGAGCTATCGCAGCCGCGATTGCCCGGCATGGAACCGGAACGAATCACACAAGCAAGTTTTCTGGAGGCCGCAGTATGACCAACAACATTTTCATCGCGTGCTGCATCGTCGCCTGCGAGCTATTCGTTGTGGCACAATGCCAAGCCGGTTGCCACCAACTATTCAAGCAGCATCACGTTGTGCAGCAGGTAGTGGCGGTTCCCGCCATTTACTATTTCGCGGGCCAGGCCACGCAAGACGAGGCGTTGCTTCGCCGGGCGATCCGGGCCGAACTGCAATTGGCTTTGCAACAGCAGCACGCCGCACCCAATCAGGCGTTGGTCAACCCGCCGATTGCAACCGCGAGCGTGCTAAGTGCGAAGTGCGGACGATGCCATTTCGGCGAGGCAGCTAAGGGCATCCGCCTGGACGGCTTTATCGACGCGGCAACCCGCTGGCGCATCACGGAGCTACTGAGCGGCCACGATGTGCCCAAGGCGATGCAAGGCGTCATTGGTGGTTTGCAGCCTGGTGACCATCCTGCGATCTTGCAAGAGTTGATGCACCAGCGACAACCCGCCAGTCCATCGCCGCCCGCGCCGCCCGCGCCGACATTTGTTGACCCAGCGAGCAATCCGCAAAACGTAACACCAGGCATCGAGCCGAACTTCGGCGGGCTTGTTCCGAGTGGTTCAATTCGCGTTCCACCGGCCAAGCCACCTGCGCCGCCAGTTCCGGCCGAAGAACCGGGCATTTTACGTTAGTCCTTTAACCAAAGTTAGGAGGTGATCCCGTGTCTACCTTGAAGGTGTTTCTATCCTGGCTGTTCATCGCTCTAGTGATGGCGGCCCCCGCGTTTGCCCACGGCTGGGGCCGGCAAGCCGTTGTCGTTCAGCGGCAGCGTGTTGTTGTGCAACGAGTCATCGCCCCCCGGCAGCGGGTAGTTGTGCAGCAGTTCGCTCAGCCGTATGTGCAACAATTCGCCGTGCCATACGTCCAGCAGTTTGCCGCACCTGTCTACTCGCAGCAATTCGTGCAGCCCTACGTTCAGCAGTTCAACGGCGGCTGCCACAGCGGCGTGCAGCAGCTTCAAGGCGGCTGCCAGCAGTTGTTTAGATAAACCATTCGATGCAGGCCGGTGCTTACCCTTCACCGCCTGTGCCAACCCCCGCTGCGGGAACTATTCGCTCGGAACCCGCAGCGGGATTTTATGCGTTACCTCTGGCGAGGATCACTCATTGGCCACGGCCTGACGAGTGATAGGTGGGTCCGATTCCTGCTAACGCTCCTCTGCTCCGCATGGAAGCGGGGCACCTTACCCAAGAGAAGAAAGCTACCATGTGGCCAGCCTTGCAAAGTTCCTGGAGTTTGCCGCTGCCTATTGGGGACACGCCGTTGTGCTGGGAGGTGCTGTTGCCGCTATCGCTGCTGCTGTGCGGCTGTGCTGGCGTCGGCTGGTTTATATCGCCCGTGCTAGTGAAGCTGCTCGGCAACGGTATGGGGACGACCCCGAAGCGGTGGTTGACTTCTGGTTCGCCCGTCAGCAAACCATTGCGATCCACGAAATTAGACAACGACTGTTGGAATCAGCTATCGGAGCCGCGATCTACGTTTGTGATTTGCAGGGACAGTGTGAGTCGGTCAACGAGGAGCTCGCCGAACTGTTCGGTATTGATAAAGCCGACTGCGTTGGCCTCGGCTGGCTCGAAGGAATCTGCCCCGAAGACCGCAAGCGAGTCCATGACGTGTGGATGTTCTGCGTTACAGCAGGCATCCCCTATGAATGCGAATACATTGTCCACAATAAGCGAACCGGGGCAGAAGTTGAAGTCACAACCAAAGCCTACCCCGTTAAGCGGTTCGACGGCAAAATGCTGTGCTATGTAGGCTCAGTCACGCGGGCGGAGGGTAGTCAGGAAGAATCACAATGAGCCGCCGAACCCAAATCAAACAAATGCGAAAATTCGGCTACACCTGGGATGCGATAGCGAAGGAATTCGGCGTTGCTCGGCAGGTAGTCCAGAAGATTGCAGCCCGCAAATCGGATTTGAACGCAGTGAAGTTGGTCAGCTATTATAAACGCATGGACGGCTACGACGGCATCGAACAAATCAGCGATGAGGCTCACCAGTGGTTACAGCGAGGGTTTGAGCCAAGCGACGAAATGGAACGGCGAGAGGCATCACGGATACGGCGGGCCTGTACTCAGTTGCGGGCGAAGCATTACGCGGAAATGAGGGGCGAGCGATGATTGCAGCCGTTGCGATCCTGTTGCTGGCGTTGATCTTTCAGGAGTGGTGATGAACGTCTGCCTGCTACTCCTGGCGATCCTGCCGAACGACGGCATTGTGCGGGAGCAAGTGGACGCGATTGAGGTTAACTCGTTTTATCAGGTGGTGTGCGAAGAGGCGGAAGTATCGGTTCACAAGTTGGTTTTTCAGCAGGTGATATTTCGCGCGTGGAACAACTATTTTTGCGAGCACGAGATTGTCGCCTGGCGAATGGCAAAGCCGGGAATGGAACCTCGATACGATCACGCTCGGCAGGTGTGGGTGATGGACTGGCTAGATAGTGGCGTGCATCGACGGGTGGAAGCTAAGACGATGTATGTGACCAACACCGAACACGACCCGGAAGTGACAGAGCGAAATGTACTACCGGCGGATAAGCGGCGAGGTTTGATTAAAAAATGATCCACATTGTGAGCGGTTACTTTCGTTCGGGAACCAGTGCCATGATGCAGGCGCTAATCGCCGGCGGTCTATCCGCAGCCTGGAGCGAAGAACGCAACGCAGTAGCCGATCAGCACGCGGACGAGCATTATCACCCCAACAAGACGGGCCTGTATGAAGTACCATTGAAGGAATACGGCGGCCTAAACTTCCCGCTGCAATATCAGGGGAAGCTAATCAAAATTATGGCGTGGGGCCTCGACTCACTGGCAGTCAACCACGAAGGCTATCGCGTGGTCATCATGCGGCGCGACCCGGAGGAAATCCGACAGAGTTACGAAGCGTTCTTCGGGCAGAAGTGCCCGCCGATGCCGGAGTATTACGAGCGAATCGAACTGGCTGCCGAGATGCTGGCCAATCGGCGCGACGTGCTGAGCGTGTGCGTGGTCGATTATGTGGACCTGATTGCCAATGCCGAACTCTGCATGATTCGCAGGCGTGGTGATGGCTGGCCTATCGACCCGCTCGAAGCCGCTGCGGTGATCGACCCGGCACAATATCGTTTCCGCCGCGAACTCCTAACGGTGGGAATATAATGCCCGTCATCGCAACACCACCCGACGCCATCGCAGAACTGACGCAGCATCGCGGCTTGCGCTCGAAGGTGTTTGACCTCGGCGGAGCAAAGCGGCGACTCATCACCAAACTGGGGCGAGTGCATTACCGGCGAGACGACAACCAGCTTGACGACATCGAAACCGATACTGAAGTAGAGGCGGGCACGGGCGAGATTGTCGCCAACAAACTGCCCTACCGATTCCGGCTTCGCACAACGGGCATCGGGTTCGATTATCAAAGCCGTGAGGATGGGCTGATTGTTCGCAAAGCCTTGACGCGGATTGGTGCGACGAACATCGACCAGGACGCCACGTTTACATTCACCCGCAGTGGTAATCGAGTTCGTTACGTCAACGTTGTATCTGGTGTGGACGTGATTTTCGACGTGACGCGCGGCGGAGTCAAAACCTATTGGGTTCCAAAGAATGCAGCGGCTCCGAAGTCTGTTCGTTGGGCGCTCGAATACGACGAAGCAGCACGCGGCAAGATCAGTGACGAGATTCGCGGGCTAGACAACCTGCTTGGCAAATCACGCGACGGGCGTAACCGCTGGCCGCTCAACGTCAGCCTGAGCGATGGCGCAACCACGCTCCAAGGAAACGGGCGCTATCGATTCATTCGCACCGAGGCGTGGACAGGAGAAGCCGAGTACATGGACCCCACGACCCGCATCAAATCGTGGGTCACGACTCCTGTGTATCCGGTTGCGATTGACCCTGACATCACGGAAGAAATTGGTGAAACAGCAGACGATGGCGATGAACGGTTTTATACCTATACCTGGACCACGTCGCGTGCTAATTATGGCGGCTACCATATGGTCGGAGGTTCAAGCAACAAGTATCGGTCTGGTTGGCGATTCCAGTCTATTGCACTTGATAACGCCGTAACCATTGATTCAGCTGTACTTAAACTCAATGTTGTAAGTACGGTTGGCCCCTGGTCAGCCTGTACGATTTGGGGCGTTGACACCGACAGTTCCTCGGCGTGGAGCAACTCAAACCGCCCGTCTCAACAAACAAAAACCACAGCGTCGGCGTCATTTACAAGACCGACAGGAACTGGAATCAAGAGCACGACGGTAACGTCGATCATTCAGGAGATCGTTGATCGTGCTGGTTGGGCGAGTGGTGGCAATATCTCATTGTTCGGCGATGCCGGCGAATCAGGCTCATATACTGGCTTTGAAGATTATGTCAACTCTGGCACGAACGAGCCGACGTTGGAGATTGATTACACGGCAGGCGGCGGTGGCGGCGTGGCACACAAACTACTTACATTAGGATGCGGTTAACATGAGCGACGACATCAAGCAACGCTGGCCAGACAACGCCACGAACGTCTCCAACGAATTCCGCAAGATCGACTTGTCGGACGGCGTACCCGCGCTGGCTGGTGACGTAATCATGGCGGGCATCAACGTCGATTCGACGGGTGCTGCGATTGCCCACGCCACGTCAACGCTGCAAACGACCGGCAATGCGATCCTGACGACGATTGACGCGGACACCGGGGCGATTGCCACGAACGCGGCGAGCATCGACGGCAAGACGCCAGCGCTTGGGCAGGCCCTTGCTGCGGCGAGCGTTCCGGTGGTGTTGACGGCGGCACAGATCAGCACACTGACACCGCCAGCGGCGATCACGGGCTTTGCGACGGCGGCGAATCAAGCAACGATCATCGGCCACGTTGACGGCCTGGAAGCGTTGCTCACGACCATTGATTCTGACACCAGCACGCTTGCAGTGGTCGGCGGCGGCACGGAAGCGACAGCCCAGCGGGTGACGATTGCCAGCGATTCGACGGGCGTGCTGAGCATCGACGATAACGGTGGCTCGATCACTGTTGATGGGACGTTCTGGCAAGCCACGCAGCCAGTCAGCGGAACGGTGACGGCCAACATCGGCACTGTGGGCACACTGGCGACCGAATCAACCCTTGGCACGCTTTCAGCGAAGTTTGCCGGCGGCACTGTGATTGGTGACGTGAACCTGGGGGCGACGGATAACGCGGTGCTGGATGCAATTGCTGCGAGCGTGGCAGGCACGCTGACGGTAGGCAGCCACGCGGTCACAAACGCGGGCACGTTCGCCACCCAAGCCACATTGCAAGCAGGGACGGCCTACGTCGGCAAAACGCGATTGACGGACGGCACAACCGATGCGGAAGTTATTCCATTGACCGGCTACAACGCTCAAGCCGTGGCAATCGTCGATGGCAGCGGCAACCAGCTAACCAGCTTCGGCGGCGGGACGCAATACACGGAAGGCGATACGGACGCCTCGATCACGGGAACTGCTTTGTTGTGGGAGGACACTGGCGACACGTTGCGGGCTGCGAGTGCAGCCAAGCCATTCCCGGTTGAGATTATCGCTGGTGGCGGCACGGGTGGAACCTCGGCGGCGGACGATGCGGACTTCACGGCTGGCACAACAGCAGGCACGCCAGCGATGGGCGTTTATGAATCAACCCCAACATCGGTTACTGACGGCGACCTCGGCACGGTTGGCATCACGGCCACGCGAGAGCTAAAGACCTCGGCGGCACAATCGGGAACGTGGACAGTGACCGGAGCGGGCGGGACGTTTCCGGTTACAGGGACGTTTTGGCAAGCGACGCAGCCGGTATCGGGAACTGTGGCAGTCTCAGGCACGGTTGCCGTAACTCAATCCGGTACGTGGGATGAAGTCGGCATCAACGACAGTGGCAACTCGATTACCGTTGATAACGGCGGCACGTTCGTTGTGCAGGAGAATGGGGCAGCGTTAACGGCGTTGCAGTTGATCGATAACGTGATTCAAACGGGCACGCTTGCCACAAAGCCAATCATCACATTAGGAGGATGGTCAGTAGATGCGGCGGCTTATGTGGAGATGTATTTAGATGCTGACGGCTGCGTTATGACGCGAATTGTCGGTAATGTAAACGTATCGGCAACAGATGGTTATTTCTTCTCGCGAGTAGATTCGACAGTCGGTTCAAGGCATGACGTGGCGTTGCCGTTATCAGCCTATGGATTCCAGCGACACGGGTATGCATCGGCCGCCGCGCCGACTGACGTGTCCGCTGATGCAGATGCGGTTTACTGCTGGCATCTTCGCAACGGAGCTTATGCAGTCAATCAAACCTTCGCTGGCGTACTCGCCACAACCGGCAACGGCGCATCAGGCACGGGAGTCCAGCGGGTGACAATCGCCAACGATTCCACGGGCATCCTGGCGGGCGTGACGACCGTAGGCGCAGTGACAGCCATCACCAACGCCCTGCCCGCTGGCACGAACGCTATCGGCAAACTGGCCAGCAACACAGGCGTGACAATTGGTGCAGTGGAAATTGCAGCCGCTCAAACGCTGGACACGGTGACGACGGTAACAACCTGCTCAACGGTCACCACGGTTAGCACGCTCACGGGCGGCGGTGTTGCTCACGACGGGGCCGATAGCGGCAACCCGATTAAGGTGGGAGCAAGGGCGACCAATGCCGAAATTACAGCAGTGGCAAATAATGACCGAAGCGACCTAGTGACCACGCTCACAGGCAAACTCATCACGCAGCCCTATAGCAACCCGGAGAACTTCATCAGCGGTGCAATTACCACGGCCATGACTGGCACGACTAGTACCAGCTTGATTGCCGCACCGGGTGCAGGGCTGCGAAACTACATCACGCAAATCACGATCAGCAATAGTCATGCAACGGTTGGCACAGACGTTATTATTCAAGACGGCAGCGGCGGCACAACGCTCTACACGATTCCGGCTGCGGCTGTCTATGGTGGAGCGGTGATAACTTTCCCGACTCCGCTACGGCAACCGACAACAAACACGGCGTTGTATTGTGCGAACGTGACGACGGGTGCAAGTACGAAGGTTTCAGCAAGCGGATATAAGGCGGCGTAAATGAACCAACTCGAAAAACAAACGCAAATCGTAGGACTTGGCCATCAGCTTGCGGCCTATGAGCAGGTCGATAGCATCCCGCAAATGACTTGCACGGGTGTCCTCATGGTCTGCCTCTGCGACCAACTGCCCAGCGATGAAACGCTGTTTGACCGGCGATACGGCAACTGGCGATTGTGCAAGACGCATGACGGCGCGGTGAAGCTCGAATCGTTGAATGGCGCGAACGTGCGGCTGTTCGCTATCGACAAGGCAGGCGACATTTCACCGATTCGCGTGGGAGGCGAGTAAATGAACACTGCGACGATGACGCTGTTGCTGGGGCTGGGGAGCGTGGAGGCCGCAGCCGCATTCTCAGGCCCATTCCGCAGCGTTGCAGGACAATCATGGACAGCCGGCTCAGCCACAATCGAAGCACAACACTGGCAGCCTGGCAGCGTATCAAGCCAGACATCCGAACCATGTAGCAGGGAAGGGCAAGGCGACTAATGAGCGTCAATCGAACAAAGTACGGTATCGGATTTGAGGATGCGCCCATCGCGTTGATGGATCGAGTGAAGAGCATCGCCGGGGCTTATGTCACGCAGGCGAGCCTCTCGACGATCACCTACCGCGTGGATGAATACGCGAGTCAAGAGGACGCAGAGACGACAACGGGCGGCACAGTCATCACTGCTGCAACAAGCCTGACTATCTCTGCAGTGATATTCGACACGCTGCAAACCGCAGCACCCTGGGATAGCGCGGCAGACAGCACGGGCTACAACTTCCGCCTGGACCTAGCAGGGACGCACAGGCCGAATGGTGGGAAGTGGCATCGGGTGGAAATCGTCATCACCCCAAGCAGCGGCGGAGCTTATCCGCTGGTCTGGATTATCGAGACGCTGGCGATGGGAGGGACGTAAGGTGGTCAAACTTTGACCAAGCCAAATGGGGCTGCCAAACTGACAGACACCCCCCTACTACCCCCCCGGTCAAAAGGTACTTCTGGGACAACGGAAGCGAAACCGCCCTTAGGGAACATTCTT
>Ga0181337_1000028_pt1 | contig 37190 bp, 51 predicted proteins | sample Sp13VDMM15DD_FD_168302 | JGI IMG/M metagenome (GOLD analysis project Ga0181337, IMG submission 168302) | Freshwater viral communities from Lake Michigan, USA - Sp13.VD.MM15.D.D | ecosystem: Environmental > Aquatic > Freshwater > Lake | place: USA: Michigan | collected 2013-04-23 | reverse complement strand
CGTCGCTCTTGAGCTTGCCGCTCGATGGGTCCCAGCGCAGAGCCATGCCGACGATCTGCACCGAGCCCAGCCACATCGTCAGCGTCTTGTTGGCGATCAGGAAACGCGGCTCGCAGTCGTAGGCCTGGATGCTCGCCGGGTCGAGCCTGATTTCGCTGATCGGCTTGGCCTCAAGCATGTACTGGCTGTCCCATGCGTTGAGGGTGCGAGTCTGCCTGCGGCGGGTCTCGACCTCGGCGCGCGTGAAGCGGTCCGGCCAGGCGCATCCTGAGCAGATGTCGATCACCACGCCGGGCGGAACCGCGAAAACAATCTCGCCGCCGACGAAGCGGTAATCCAGTCCATCGACCATGAGCCGCGCGCCGGTGCCAATGCCGGCCATCACGTACAGGCCATCCGAGCGCACCGTATGATCGAAGGCGTACCGCACGCGCTCCTTCGTGTCCTTGTAGCGAACCGAGTGCTCGAACAGGGGAATCTTCAGCACGGCGGCCCCTGCGGCGATTGTTTCCGGGTAGATCGAATCGTGAGTGTGCGGCGTGCCGAGGTAGGTCTTTTGGGCTCCCGGGACCGCGATGTGCGTCGATTCGCTGATGCGCTGGCGCAGCTTAAGTCGCGCCTCGGGAGTCTCGATGTTGCCAGGCACTTCGATGTCGTCGAAGTCCACGTCGTCAGCGCGAGCGCCGGTGGCATTCGACGTTACCCCCACCGCGCGCATGCTGGCGTTGCGCGCGTCTCTCGCCCCGGTCACCCAGAACTTCTTCGCGCCCGGCTTCGTGGGCAACATGCCACGCGTCAGCGGGTGATTGCGCAGCACGTTGATCGTGTCCGCCGTCAGCATGCCGGCCGTATCGTTGTCGGCCGACCAGACAAGCGACCGGTGGCTGTGGTTCTTGTAGAGGCGATATGCCTTGTAGACCGCGTACAGCGTCGACTTGCCGGCGCCGCGAAACACCATCAGCACGCGCTCGGGGTGCTTGCAATCGTCCAGCCACTTGCACATGCGCGCATGCAGCAGCGGAACCTTCCAACCCTGGAGCCGAGCCCAGAGAAGGAAGAAGGTCAGGAAGGAAACGTCACGCCCCATGCACCTTGCGGTCGAAGGCTCGCTTCGTCGCCCCGCTTTGCATGTCACGGATCAGCCGCTCGGCCTCGCGTTCAGCGCTGGCGATTTCGGCGTCCATCTGGCGCTCGGCCGTGGCCGCTTCACCCTCGGCCTGGGTCGTGCCGCCGAAGGTCTGCGCCGTGCCGATCATGCAGGCCACGCGGTTCACCAGGATTCCAGTCGCCGCAGCGTTCTTTTTCGCCCAGTACCGATCACCGCGCGTCTGCGGGTCCATCGCGGCAATGCGCAGGCCGTGGCCTGGCCACTCGGCTGGCGTCGCCTCCTCGATGAACACGTCGAGCATGGTTTCCTCCAGCGCCTGGAGCCGTTCGTACTGGTCTTGCCTCATGGTCAATCCCCCGTGATGTTGCCAAATGCCGGCGCGCGATCCGGAGTCAACTCGGCAGGATCCCACCAGTACCCCTGCCCCCAATCGCGTTGCGCGCGCTGCTTCATGCGCGCGAGGTAGCCAGGGTTCAGCGCCTCCTGGGCCTGGAACAGAAACGCATGCTCCCACACCCCGCGCGACCACCATAGCGATTGCCCGGGCAACTGCGAATTCGCCCAGCGCAGCGCCTCGGCGCCGATCTTGGTGTCCTTGCCCTTGGCAGCCTCCCAGGCATTCGTGATCACGATGTCGCCGGCAAATCCGGCGGCCGCGCCGGCGGCCGGGCCGAGCACCGTTCCAACCGTCTGCTCGACCGTGTTCCCGCGCTGCTCGGTCGGGTCTTTGAAGATCAGGTCGCCCAGGTACCCCAGACCGCCGCCCTGCGCCAGAGCGCGCATCCAGAACTTTCCCTCGGTCATGTCGTAGGGGTCTTTGCCCAGCACGAGTGCTTTATTTTGGAGCACGATCGCGCCGAGCATCATGCCGGTTGTGGCCAGCGCGGCCATGCCCATGGCCTTGTTCACGCGGCCGGCGGCCACCGTCTCACCGCCAAACCCAAGCGGAGCGCCGTCCAGGCCCTGCGGCGTCTCCATGATCCGGCGCCAGTGCCGCGTCATCATCGCGATAGGGAAACTCTTGAACTGGGCGAACGAGCGCATCGCCTCGCCCTTCAGAGTGCCGGTCGGCAGACCGCCGCCGGTCACGATCGAGCGCGTGGCCACGTCCGGGTTCACCACCGCAAATTGCGACTCGTCGATCACGAAGGCGAGCAGCTTTGTGGCAACCTGCTCTGCCCCATCCGCACCGGTAGCGCGCACGCCGTCGGCCGTCAGCCGGTCAATGCCGCTCGGGTCTTTCTCCGGCACGGCCTTGCTGATGATCGCCCAGTCCTGTTCGGTGATGCCCTTGCGTTCCAGCAGGTAGCGGTCCCAGCCGTCGAGCCCGGCCCAATCCTTCTTCGCCATGCGCGCCAGCCCGCCCATCATGGTTTGGGCGAAAGCGCCGCGAAGCCCATCGGTCCAGGCGTTCATCAGCGACAGCTTCATCACGGCGCTCGCCGCGCGCCCGGTCAGGCTGTGCGTCATGTTGTCGCCGGTCCAGCGGTTCAGCGTCGTCACCAGCGCATCGCCGATCACGCCATGCTCAGCCAGCCACGCGCGATTCGTCGGCGTCATCTGCCGGCCGATGTTCGCCAGCATGTCGAAGTACGGCAACCGGTTGTAGTGCAGCGAACTGGCAATGGTGCCCACGTCGGTGAAGCTCGACAGCACGGCGCCGCCCAGCTTGGCCGCCGTTTGCACGTTGCGAACGTCCTGGCCGATCTGCGCCGCGACCCGGTTCTCTGGCATGCCGGCCTTGCCGCTGACCACGTTCCACGCGCTCTCCGGCTTCACCAGCAGTGCAGCGCGGTTGGCCATCGAGCCAGCGGTGTCCGCGCGCTCGGCGATGTCCTTCTGCACGCGGAATTGCTGCTCCGGGTTCGGCCCGTAGCGCTCCACCAAGCCAATGTCGCGCGCCATTCCGCCGACGTGCCCCATCATCGAATCGTAGAGCGAGCCTTCGCCAAACTCGCGCATGTAGGCCATCCAGGAATCGCCGTCCTTGAAGTGCAGCACCCGATGGTCGGCCCCACGATTTGCGCGCGCACCGGTGCCGGTGAACTGGCCTGGCTCGATCTTGTTCTTGCCGCCGGTGGCCAGCGTTGCATGCGCGCCGATCAGCAGGTCTCGAACTTCGACGTCCAGCATCAGCGCGCCGTCAGCGCGAACGTACTGTTCGCGGTCCAGCAGCGGCAGCACGGTATCCGCCCAGCGCGTGGCACCGGCTTCGAATACCTTCACAGCGTCATGCGTTTGGCTCAGGTAGCCGTAGGCCAGCTTCCCCACGTTGCCGCCGGCCGCGTTGAAGCGCTGGCGCATGGCCTCGATGCTGTCGAGCCACGCCTTGGCAGCAGCCTTCGCCGCCGGGTTCCCAGTATGCCCGTCCGCCAGTTTGAAGACCTCGCGCACGATGTCGCCCGTCATCGCCGGGTTGTCCAGGTCGAACACGCGCATCGCCAGATTGCGCAGCACGCCGGTGCCGTCCTTCGAGTCGGCCGCGTCAAGCAGGTCGGTCAAGCCGCTGATCGTGTCGTTGCGCACCGCGTCGATGTACTGGCTGGTCTGCTCGATGTCGCGCACAAGCGCCTGGCTCTGCGTCAGATCGTTGATCCTGCGCTGCGCGCTGATGCGCTCCATCGTCTCGCCGCCGCGCAGGGCTTGCAGCGTGGCACGGTACTCCTTCAGCTGCGCCTCGGCCTGGATGTTCTTCATCGCCTCGGCCGCAGCTTCGGCCATGCGCTGGTCGCGGCTCAGCGTGCGCCAGCGCGTCTTGTCGCGCCGGGCAAGTTCGCGCATCGTCGCGTCCAACTCGGTTTCGATCGCCCGCAGTTTTCCGGCGCTCAGCGGCTTGCCGGCGGCGGCGGTCAACTGGGCGATACACTTGGGCGAGATGGCCACGGATCAACTCCTCGTTTTCTTCGGTTCGCTGGCTTTGATGATCGGATGGGTTTGGCTGTTCGGCCTGGCTGCCTCTGGGTCGGTTCGCGGCGCAAACAGGTACTTCTCAGCCTGGTGGCGCGTCATCAAGTGGACAATTGTCGCAGGGTCGATCCTGTCGCTGGTCGTCTTGCAGCTCATCCCGGCACCCCTGTAGATAGCGCGCAGTCTGCTGCCACGCGCAGAAGCGGCGCATCGTTCGATCCCAAAACGTCGTCGGTCCCGCTTGCGGCTTCGCGCCGGATGCGGGCCAGTTCGTCGGCCAGCGTCACCGGGTTGCCGTCGGCGTCGATGCGCACCACCATGTCGGGCGCCTCAGCCTCCAGGCTTGCGATGCGCGCCTTGATCGAATCGGCCGCCGCAGTCTCGGGAGTGGCCGGCGCCTTGGGCTGCGGCTCTGGTGTGACCGTCTCGCCGCGGCGCCCGGCTTCCACCACGTCGGCCGCGATGTCCACCGTCGAGCGGCCAGGCTGAGCCTCGGCCGTGCGCGCGAAGTCCGACAGCATGCGCTCGGCGCGCGCGGCATCGGCGCCGGCTTCGCGCAGCCCGACAAGTAGGTTCTGAACGTCGGGCGGGAGCGTGGCGGCGACGTCTTCGAGCGGCCGGCCGCTATCGGCGGCGTCTTGCATGGCAAGCCGGGCGCGCTCGACCTGCGCCGGCGGAGGCTTCGGCGCCCTGGCCGGCACTTCGAGTTGCGCGCGCCGCTGCTCGGCGATGTCGTTCATCGCAACCGCGACAAGCCGATCCTCGTTCGCGGCCAGGTAGGATTCGAGCGTCGCAAGATCGCCCTTTGCCGGCGCCGGGTCTTCGCCCAGCAGCTTCAAGCGCTCTTCCAGCATTTCGACCCGCGTGCGCACATCTGCGTCCATCCGGTCGCGGGCCAGCTTCTCGATTTCCTGAGCGGCCGTCAGAACACGCTCGCCACCGGCCGCGCGCTGCACCAGGTCGGCCATCGCCCGAGTTCCGCCGTTGTCCAGCGCCGATTCAACCGATCCGGGCGGAAGGAATCCTTCGGCCTCGGCCCGGCGCGCGAGTTCGTCAAGCCGCAGTCCGCCGCGCTTGAAGATCGCGCCGCGACTCAGGCCGCTGCGTTCTCCCGTGATGTCCAGCTTTTCGGCAGATGACACGCCGCCTTGATCGCGCAACCAGGCGAGAAACGTGTCCGGCCCATCCTTCGGCCCCGCCGGTTCCGTGATCTCGCGCGCCGCGGCAAATTCAGCAAGGGGCGTGATGCGCTCGCCCTGGGCGGCCAGATGCGTCGTCGTGTCTTCCTCGACGGCCGCCCTCATGTCTCGGCGCAACGTCAGGTTGTGCACCATCGCGGCGTCGATGTGCTCCGGCAGTACGGTAGGTGCGGCCTCGGGCTTTGGCGCTGCTGGCGTTACCGTCTCGCCAGCCGGCGGCGTTGTTTCACGTGAAACCTTCTTGGCCTTCAGGTTGGACCGAAGCCCCCAAGCGGCAAACGGCGCCGGGATCAGCAGCGAGAGCGCCAGTCCGGTGGTGTCAAGCGGGTCGAACGACTTGGCCAGGTCGGTGTAATTGGCTTGGCCAAGAATCTCGCGCGTCAGGGCCTGCTGCGCGACGAATGCGCCCGGCCCGCCCAGCGCGTACAGCCCGGCGGTGCGCGCCACGGTCGAACCGGACATTGGCAGCAGAATCCCAGCGCCAGCCGCGACGCCCGTCACGCCGGCGACCCTCTTCGCGGTCTCCGGGTCGACGCCCTTGTGAATCATTTCGCTGTAACTGGTCATCGCCTCGTCGGTGCCGAGCGCGGCCGCCCCCCCGAGCGGCCCGGCAGCCAGCGTGTAGCCGATCGCCTTGGGCAGCACGCGCGACAACTCGAAGACCACGTTTTCAGCCGTTCCGGTCGTGGCCGGGTCCGGCCGGTAGCCGCGCGCCACGGTGCGCAGGTCGCGCGACAGCTCGGTTTCTCCGCTCGCGCTCACGCCTTGGCTGGGCGCAACGGTTTCGCCCGCGCGCTGCCGGCGCAGCCGGTCTTGGGTCTGCTCATCCATCGCCTGCATGGTGCGGAACTGCCCAACGGCCAGCTCGGAGGCACTGGCAGCCAGGTCGCCGAGACCGGCCGCGAGCCCGCGAATGGGCTGGGCCCACACCGAATCCTTCGCGCGCGTTGCCGGCGCCGGCGGCGGGCCGGGCGGCGCGCTGGCCAAAGCATCGACTTGGGCGCTGTTGTCGAAGTCCATCACTGCACACCGATGACAATGGGTTTGCCGGCCTGGTTCGTGACCGGCCGGCCGCCGACAAGCACCCCGTAACGCCCCGGACTGACCGGGATCAACTGCTGCGCCGGCAGAGACTTGCTGAAGTCTTCGAGGAAAATTTCCTGACCGCCGGCGCGCACCATGCCGGTCGGGGCCTGCTTGATCAGCTCCTCGCGCGACACGGCGCGAAGCCGCTTGTTCAGCCCGTCTTCATCCACGCCGGCCGGCAGGGGAACCTTGCGCCCGTTGTGTTCGACCAGCGTACCACCCAGCGCCAGGCCGACCGCGCGATCCATGTCCTTCTCGGTCAGCCGCCCGCCCTGCTCGGCCGCGATGCCGTGCATGATCAGCTCGGCCGCGTCCCTGATCTGCTCGGTGGTTTGCTGGTTGGCGAAAACGCCGTCCAGGTCCGCCGTCGCCCGCGCACGCCACTGCCCGGCCTTCACGTCCGGCAACTTCTCGCCCTTGGTGCTGGTGCCGTCCTTCTTGGCCTGCGCGCCCTTCAGCACCAGTTCGGAAGTCATGCGCCCGTTGGTGGTGGCCGAGCCGGCGAGCGCGAATGCCAGGCCGAGCGCACGGTCCTTCTTGTCGATCTGCGCCGCCAGAGCACTGGCCACCTTCGGCCCGGTCTGCTGCGCCAGCGCGGCAACCGCCTTCGAGCGCTCGGCCGGCGGCAGGATCGCCAGCATCTCGCCCACCTTGTCAGCTTCGGCGCCAGTCAGCGGCGACACCGGCTTGCCCGTGACGGCCTGAACCTGCTCAGCCTGAGCCACGCGCCCAACCACGGATGCCGCAAGCGTCTGCACGTTTCCAAGATCGAGCGGCACCAGCTCGTCGATCACGCCGCGCTCGAGCGCCGCCGGCAACGGGTCTTTGGCGTAGTCGCCCTCGGCAGCCGTCAGAACGTGCTGGTACCGGCCGCGCATCTTCTCGAGCTGCGGCGTCAACCCTTCCTTGGCGATCTTGCTGTCCAGTGCTTGCACCGTGGCGCGCAGCTGGGCGAGCGGCTGCGCGGCAAGCGGCCCGGTCTCGCGCTGCGTCTCGACCATCTGGCGGAACGCATCGGCATAGGGTGTTCCGCCGAGCTGGCTGATCACCTTGTCGGCGTAGTCCGCGTTCAACGTCCCCTTCTCGGCCAGCGCGGACGCCGCAGTGAACGTCGCTTCGGCCTTCTTCAATGTCGCCTCGGCCTGCCGCTGGGCACGCGCGGCGGCGACCTCGGCCTTCTGGTCCAGGTGCAGCTTGTAGGCCGCGCTCCGGTCCAGCAGCTGCACGCGCTTCTGCGGGTCGAGTTCGGTCAACCCGTCGATGAACTTGTCCGCCGCGTCCAGCGCCTTGCGATTGTCGCGTGCCCTGCTCACAGCCTCGTAGCCGGCGGTGTAGCGGCTGTTCTCCAGGTAGGTCTGCCGCAGTTTCTGCACCTGGTCGGGCGCCAGGCCGCTGTGCGGGCCGAGCGCGTCAAGCACGCCGTTCATGAGCGCGTCGGCGCCCTTCGGGTCGGTCATGTACATCCGCGACGCGGCTTCCATGTTCTGGTCGATCCCGCTGCGCACGTCTTGCTGGTCGCGCTGCGTTACCGCCTTGCCGACAAGCATCTGCCCCCGGCGCACGCGGTGGTCCAGATCGCGCTGAACGTCGGGCCGGTGATCGGCCGGCACCTTCTCCAGCGCCGCCGCCGCGCGCTCGCGTGCCTGGGTCACCCATTCCTCGCCGGCCTTCGTCTTGTCGATCTGGCCGGTCTTGATGCCGTTGGCGAATTCGTCGCCGAGGGCCGCCAGATCGTCGCCCGCAAACTGGAGTTCGGTCAGCGCCTGCGCGCGGTCGGCGGCCTTGCGCGCGGCCAACTGCTGAGCCAACTCGCGGTTTTTCTCCGCCGCCCACTCCCGCACCTGCTGTTGTTCGTCGCGCACCATCGCGGCGCCGGTTTCGGCAACATTGGCCGCAATCTCAGACCCGAACGCGGCGCGCGGAACTTGCGTCTCGTTGAGGCGGACGGGGCGCGCGACAACTTCACCGAGCCCCTGCGATCCTGGAATTTGAGCCATGCTGCATCACCCCTGCGGCGCCGAGAAGTCGCCCGTCGTGCCGTCGTAGAAGGCCGGCGTCTTGATGCCCTTCCAGCCCTTGATCTGCGACGACGCGCTGAACATCGACGACGCCGCCGACTGCAACCCGGCCGCGCGCGCAGCCTTGCCGCCGATCATGTGCGTTTTCGCCCGGCGCTCGCCGCTCAAGATCGTCATGGCTGCGTCGGTCTCGCCGGCCTGCAAGATTTCCTGCTCGTTCATGAGGGAGAAGGCGTCGATCTTGGCGCCGCTCGCCGCCGTGGCCGCGCGCGCTGCGCTGCGCTGGCGCAGAGTTGCCTTCAGGATCAGCGCGGCCTGGTCGGCAGCTGCCGCGCGCTCGCTCGCCGCATCCGTCTTGGCCATCTGGTATTGCGCCTCGGCGTAGGCAACCGACGCCACGCCTTGGGCTGCCGTGCCGGCGAGCTGCATATTCTGGCCGGATGTCCCGAGACTGAATCCCATTCTTGCTCCCATCAACCCGCGTTGACCGTGATCCCGCGCACGACCGTGAGCACGGTGAACGGGTACGGCAACTCTTGCACAAGTTCGACCACAGATTCGCCATTCTCCCACCCGCTGTCAGACACCGTTTTGACTCCGGTGAACGGCTCCGGTGGCGCGTCGAGAAGTGGCCCGTCGAATTGCTGGAACCCCATGTCTTGCAGGTTGGTCTTGCAGCCGATCGTGTTCAAGAATCGCACGGAAATGCTGTGCGTGCTCATGGCCTGGGCTTGCGCTGTGCCTGTGCCGGTTCCGACTTCCGGGGCCGACAGGCGCACCCTCGCGGTGTACGGAATTCCGATTTCAACTTTCGATGCATCGCGCGGCAATTGCACTTGGCCGAGATTCGTCACGACGGCAGTCCCGACAAAGATGTCGTCGGCGAGCACGGTCACAGTTTGCCCTGAAAGTTGGAGGAACCCGGGAATGAACGCAGCGGGCGATCCGGCGTAAACGCTTCGGCAGTCGAGCCCAGGGCTCACGGTCCAATTCAAGCGCTCCACGTACAACAGCGCCGCGCCAAGAATCGTGCGCTCGACAAGCGCGTAGGTCGCATCGACGGCGCCGTCTGGAACTGTCACGAGAGACTTTATCACCCCGTTCGACAACGCCGAGCCGCTGCAAATAGACACCTGGTTTTGCTCTGTGTTGTAGGTCATCGCCAGCAGCTTGCCGGCGCCAGTGCGACACCAGACAACCGAATGCGGCCTTTGCTCGTAGGCCATTTCAGCGACGCCGCTTTCAAGCAGTAGATGGTCGCTGAAGACCGAAACGTCTTCGGCTGAAAATCCGGATTCGATGTCGCGCCGAAGCGCACGAATTGCGGTGCCGCCACGCTCGACAAACAGCACGTCGGTGCCGGTGCGCAGTGGCCGCGCTCCGGATGAGCCCCAGGCTGTGCGTTTCGTGATCTGGGCATTGAGTTGAGTGATCGGCTTCTCGATGCCGCCGCGAACGTCGAATTCCCCGGCATAGGTAAGGCCGATCAGCGTTCCCCAGCCGCTGATCAGCGACAAGATGATGTTGTTGTCGTCGCTTTCCACAGTCTTGTAGACGGCCGAATCGTCGAGCGTTCCAGGCGTGAAGTCGAAGAACAGGCCTGATCTCGAACCCCAGAACGACAGCGGAAACCCGGCGCTTCCGCCGACCCAGAGCCGTTGCTGCAACAGCGCCCCGGTGCGCGGGTACTTGTCGAAGGCGTTCCAGGCCGGCCCGAGTAGCACCCATGCGTCGGCCGGAGCCGCGACAACGCCGGTCAGCTCGCGCACAACGATGCCGTTCGCGATCAGCGCCGACGTCAGGCTCGTGAGCCGCACTAGACCGCCGTTGACCTCGACATATCCTTGCGTTCCGTCCGGCGCGCGCCAGCCATTCGCCGAGAGAGTCAGGGTGATGGCTGTGCCAACCGGGCCGGCAGCGCTCGGCGTCAGAACGGCCTGCGGTGTGCCTTGTAGGCGCCACGCGGTGGCGGCGAGAAGCGTGGCTTGAAACGCCTGAGTGATCGTGCCCGTGACAACGGTCGTCGAAGTGAACGCCGTGATCGTCATGAGGCCGCCAGCTGCGGTGACCGTTCGGCCCACATCCGCCGCCTCGAACGTAGCAGCGCTCGCGGTCGCGGTGCGCCCAGCACCGACCGTAGCGGCAGACAGCGTAATCGTTACCGTGGCCGATGCGTGCCCAAACTCGTACAGTGCAGGCGGGTCGAACGGGACCAAATCAAGAACCCAGTTCGCAGTTCCGAATCTCCTCAAACGGTGCGGCGCAACGTCCGGATGAAACAAAAGCAGCGTGTCACCGCCCTGCGTGTACTGGATGTCCGCCAATTGCGCTGCGGTGTACGGCGACGCCACGAAGTACGGCAAGAAAAGCGCATCAAGAACCAGCGCACCATTGCTCCAGAATCGAATGTACGCATCGCCGAACTCAAGCACGAAAGCATCGACGCGCGAGTACACGAAGGGGATCAGCCGCTTGGCGCCGGAGATCGCGCCGTTTGCCTGGCCCTTGAAGTCCATCGACGGGCGCATCGTCACGCCGCCCTGCTTCAACACGACCACGTTTTCGAGCTTCTCGGCGCTCGCGTTGAATTTCTCGATGTCCGTGCGGCCACGCAACTGCGGCGAGAACTCGCCCGCGGTGAAGTTGCTTGTGAGGGTTTGCAGGCGCGGCATGGGTCAGGCTCGCGCGCCGCCGCGCACTGAGATGAACGGGGAGTCGTTCCATTCCTCGGGCGGGTTCTCTTGGCCGTCGACTGCTTTTGCCAGCTTCAAGGAAGTTTTGAACTCGGCGGCTTTCAGCTCTGCAACGCTTGCGCTCTTCGTGATCGGATAGGCCAAGTCCTTGACCATGCGTTTCACCATCGTGTCGGTGAGGTTCGCGTCCCAAAATCCCTCGCCCTTGTCGGCCACGTACAGCAGACGCAGGATGCTGGTGTTCGCCAGGATTTTGCCGTTCTCCAGCAGGTACGGCTCGGGGCAGCCGTCGTACCCAACCGAGATGATGCGCAAGCAGTCCCCGGGCTTCACGAACTGCGAACGCCACTCGAAAGCCGGCGCCGTTGTCTCAGGCGACAGCACCACGCGCGTGGTGAGGCAGTTCCACGGATGCGCGCGCATCAAGTCGGCCTTGGCCAACGGGTAGATGTTCGCGCACAGCGTCGCGGCCACGCGGTTCGCTTCGGTCAGGCTGCTGATAGGCTTGTCGCCCAGCAGCGAAAGCGCCGCACTGCAAATCCCGACATCGGTGGCCATCGTCTCGCATCCTCAAGGAAAAGCGGGGACCGTGAGGCCCCCGCGACAACTGCTCAAAAAGCCCAGCAATCAGGCCGCGAGGTAAGGAACCTCGATGCGGATGGCTTGGTTCGCCGGGATCGCAGCGCCTGCGACCGTGCCGTACAGCTCCGAGTCTTCGGTCAGCACGTAGCGCTGGCCGTTCGTGAGCTTCGTGCCGGTGAGTGCGGTGATGTTCTGCGCCGCGTTGATCGCCGTCGCCGCGAGCACAGCCGTCGCATCGTTGACCACCTTCGTGCTCGCGTTGCGCAGGCCGACCGCGAGCGTGCAAGACGCCGTGCCGGCGCCGTTGCTCACCACGACTGGGCACATGAGCCGCGTGCCCTTCTTCAGAACGATGCCAAAGCCGATTGTGTCGGCAATGGCGGCGCCAGCATGCACGAGCGGCATTTCACAGACCGCCGCGAACGATTTGCTTTGCGAGTCGTACAGGGCCTTCCTGTTCGCCGCCAATTCGGTCGGGATGCGACCGTTGATTTCAGCCATGTCAAATTCTCCTTGATGGTGGCGGGTTGCTTACAGGAAGGCGATTTCGACGACCTTCTTCTCGTCTTGGCGGACAGCGCCGTAGCTGGCCCCCATCGAGACTTGCCAGGCGTCTTTCTTGTCGCCGCGTCGGGTGACGTTGCCTTCCTCGTAGCCCTTGCCGAAATGAATGCCGGACTTGGCCCAGGCGATCGTGAAGTAGTCGGTCGACACCTTCGTGATCCCGTTGAACGGAATCCACTTGAAGCCCATCCAGTTGCGCGACACGTCGCCCTCCTGAAGCATCTTCACGGCCAGGAAGTCGGCGCTCGTCAGCGTGGTGTCGCTCAAGATGTCTTCGAGCATCTCGTCGTTGTAGGCGATGTACAGCTCTTCGCCCGCTTCCTTGTCCGCCTCGTTGCGGCGGAAAATCTTGCGGGTGGTGAGCAGCTTGGCCTTGGTGAACGCAGTGCCGCCGACCGCGACCTTCTGCGATGCCGGAAGCGCGATCGTCGACGCATCCTTGAGCGTGACCGTTGCCCGGGCCGCGTCGTAGATGATCTTGTCGATGGTGCGATTGCGCCGCGCCATCAGGTTGCCCATGTAGTCGCCGCCGGTGACCGGGTTGACCAGCATCTTCGGGATATCGTTGCGATCGAGCGGGACCGCTTCGTAGAAGTCGGACATCAGGGCGACGGCCGCCGACTGCGATTCGAGCGACCATTCGGTGTCGCCGTGCCGCACGGTGTTTGCGGTGAGCGTGCGTCCGTCGTCGGCCAGGCGGTTGACGGTGAACGACTCGCCGGTGATGGTGCCTTTGTCGAACACCGTGCCCATGAGGCGCGACTCTTTTTGCGATGCTTCGGTCCGAACCGCAGTGTCCCACTGCGTCACGAACCATTGAGGAATGGTGGACATTTCCTACTCCAGAGGTTGATGATTCAGCCTTGGGTCAGGGTGTCCGGCACGCCGGGCCTGCGCTACGGCGGCGACGACTGGCTTCACGTGTCGCGCCGCTCGGGCAGTTTTCAGGGTATCCGCATGCCGCTGCGGGCCTGTTGCAGCATCATAGCAGGCTCGCGGCGGCAATGTCCACACTCAGGTCAGCGGTGCTTCTCCGTACCGACGTTTCAGCGCATCCGCCACTCGCGCGCTGACTGCCGCATGCTCGGCGTGCTTCGGGTTGCGGTATGCCTCGGACTTCATGATCGTTTCGATGTCGCCGTTCCCGCCGGCCGGCGCAGGCGGTGATCCCGGCGGCTTGTCCTCGGCCATTTGCATGCCGTAGTGCGCGGCGAACTGCCAGAACAGTGGGTCGGTGCCGTACTTGTCCTTCAACTGATCGCGCAACCCTTCCGGCGCCCCGGCGACCGCGCGCTCGGCCGCACTCATCGCCTTGTCAAGCTCGGCCGGCGCTGCCCACACCTTTTGCAGTTCAGCCCGAGCCTCGGCGGCGGTTGCGGCTGCCTTACCGTCGAGCAGGCTGGGCACCAGTTGAAAATACTCGCCCATGACGAACTCGAACTGCGCCGGGGTAAGGCCCTGCTTGTGGGCTCTCTCACGAAAGGACTTGTTGAGCTCGGGGTCGAAGGGAATGTCCTTGAAGGCCTCGGGCGGAGTGAACTTGTACTCGTCTGGCGTCTTGGGCGGCAGGTCGCCGGTGCCGATGCGCGCGACCGCCGCAGCGAGGCCGTCGCTCATCTTCTTGCTGCTGGCCTCCAGGTCGAGCTTGCCGTCGGCGCCGTTCACGCGGTACTTCTCGGGCAGCCAGGCGAGCGGGTCGCCGGCAGCCGGCGGTGCTGCTGGCGCGGCGCCCGGTGCTGGAGCAGCGGCGGGTGGAGCCGGCGCAGTTGCAGGCGCAGCGGGAGGCGGCGCGAAAAGGGTTTCTTGCTTGGCCGGTGCCGGCGCAGGTGCGGCCGGGGGAGCAGCGGCAGGCGCTGCTGCTGCTGCTGGCGGAGTGGCGACGGGCGCAGCTGCTGGAGGGGTTGCGACTTCGAACATGGTTTGCTCCTTCAAGTTGAGCGGCGCAAGGCCGCAAGTTCGGCTTCCAGCTCGCGCATGCGGGCCAGGCGCCTGGATTCGGAATCGGTTCGTTGCAGCTTCAATTCTGCCTTGGTCGTGCGCTGGATCTCGCCGGCCCAGCGCGGCGGAACAGCGGCAGTCGGCGCGGATACCCGCGGCGGATCGGCGGGCCACGGGGATCGCTTGAACTCGGCCGCCGCGCGCAGCCGGGCCCCAAATGCTGGCGACACGCGCATGCCCAGGGCGAACGCCGTGTTGCGCTCGACGGCCAGGCCCACCGGCATCCGCACCGGCTCGCCTTGGTATGTCCGCCACAGCCGCGCCCGATCGGCCTTGACCTTCTTGCCTTTGCCACCAAGCGACACGACGCCACCGAGCGACACGCCGACCAGGGAGAAGGCCGTGTCGATCTCGGTTGCCATGCCCACGGCAAGCGCGCCTCCCGCGGCCAGAGCGAGCGCGGTATCGGTCTCGGTTGCGAGTCCGACCTGCAGCGATTGAACGGCGCCGAGCGCCAGCGCGGAATCGGTCTCGACGGCAAGGCCCGCAGCTCGTGCCTGCACCGCTGCGAGTGCAAGCGCCGAGTCCGTTTCCTGCGCGAGCCCGGCTTGCCGCAGCTGCACGCCGCTGAGGGCGAAGGCGCTGTCCGTTTCGTCGGCTCGGCCAACCGCGGCCCCGGCACCTGGTGAAAGCGCGAAAGAAGTATCGGTTTCTTGCGCCAGGCCGGCCTGAATGATCTGAACCGCGGCGAGTGCAAAGGCCGTGTCGGTCTCGCTCGCAAGGCCAGCCTGCCGAATATGGGCAGCCGTGAGCGCAAGGGCTGAATCGACTTCGGACGCGAGCCCAGCAGGTCGAGCAGAACCGCGTGCAAACGCTGAGTCGGTTTCGATCGACAAGCCGGCCGGCCGGGCTGAGCCACGTGCAAACGCGGTGTCCGTCTCGACGGCGAGGCCTGCGGCGAGAATCTGGCGTGCGGCCAGGGCGAGAGCGGAATCGGTTTCGGATGCGAGGCCGGCCGGGCGCGCTGAACCGAGCGCGAACGCAGTGTCAGTTTCCGATGCGAGCCCGACAGGCGCGGATCCGCCGCCAGCAGTCGCAACGCCAAGCGGCCCCCAAGACCCAATCGGGAAGCTTCCGATGCGCTGGTTCCGGCGTGGCCCGGTGCCCGTGAGGTTGAACGACACCAGCAGGGTCGCCGCGTTGCTGGTGACAGAACCGTTGTCGTCGCTGACCACGCAAGTGATCTGCGAGCCTTGCATCGTGTAGTCGGCGGCCGGCGCATAGGTCGCGCTGTTGGTCCCGACGTTTGAGCCATCGTCTTTCCACTGGTACACCAACGCGCCGCCGCTACTCGTCGCGGTAACCGTGAATGTCGCCGTCGCGCCGTTGTTGACAGTTTGGCTGACCGGCTGCGCGGTGATCGTGGGACCAGCGGCCTTGAGCGCCACAACAACAGCGGCGCCGAACATGCCGGAGAGGTTGTCGTGTGCCCACTGTGCAAGGTAGTTGGTCTGCGCGCTGCCAGGCAACCAAGTCCCGGCGTCGATTGACGGCACGTTGAAGCCGTCGTTTTGCCGATAGCGGTTTGTCCAACTCGTCGGGCTCGCCCAGTTCAGCGTTGTATCGTCACCGATGATCGACGCAGTGCCGACGATCAGGTCCGCTGCGTTCGTGCTGAAACCAGTCCCACCCGCCGAAACGTCGTTGGTAGTAATCGAGAATTCTTCGCTTGTCGCAGAATCCCGCTCAGCCGCCGCAGTGGCGACACCGCTGTATTCAAACAGTCCAATCGCATAGGCGCGATTCGAGCCTCCGCTTGTCCCGGCCAGATTGACCGACACGGTGACATTGCCGCCGGCAACGTCAACCGCAAAGCCAAGTACCGAGCGCTCAATGTCTCCACTGGCCGTGTAGGTGCATTTCGGGCTGTAGACGGTGAATGTGTCGCCACCGTCGGTGACGCTGCTGACTGTCCATGTGCCGTTTGCATCGAAGATCGATGCGACAACAACGAGCGCGTTGCCGGTTGTGACACCATTGAGCGTGATGCTCGGCGCGGTTGTCGATGAGCTGGCAACCTCGACAAGTGTCGCAGCTTGGACGAATGCAATTGGCACGGGCCGCCCTTACCAACAAGCGATGATCACAACTCCGCCTCCGCCGTCGCCACCACGCCCGCCCGTGACGCCGCCGCCGCCGCCAGCGCCACCGCAACCGAGCGCGCCATGGCCGCCCGCTCCAGCGACGCCGGCCGCTCCGTTTGTGCCGCCGCCTGAGCCCGCAGTCTGGATAAAAGGCCGGTCGATGCCGAACCCATGTCCCCCGTTGCCGCCGCCAGCCGTACCGCCGGCAATGGTCCGCGCCAAAATGCCCGCACCGGTCAGCGCGCCACCGGCAAAGTTTGTGTTTGCCGCCGGCGTGGTGCCGCCACCTGGCCCGCCTGTGACGCACAGCGCTGCCAAAGCGGTGATCGCCACACCCGCAGCGCCTCCGACAGCGCCAGCGGCGCCGCCACCCTGGCCGGCAAGAGCCACCCAATGGCCGAGCGACGAAAGGATGGCCGTTGTGGCGGCCATGATCGAGCCGGCTGCTCCGGCGGTACCGGCTGCGGTTGATCCGCCCACGCCGCCGCCTGCATCGCCAGCACCGGATGCGAGCACTAGGTCGGCGGCGGTCAACGCTTGCGTGATCGAGACATAACTGCGCGACCCCACGCCGCCAGTGACGCCGGTCGCGCCGGCGTTCCCGCCCAGCCCGCGCAGGCCTGGCAGCACGTAGAGCGTTGACGGCAGCAGGTCGAGCATGAACGTGCCGCGCACCACTGCACCGCTGCCGCCGCCACCACCGCCACCGCGCACCGTGCCGGCCGCATTTGTCGAGCCACCGCCACCACCACCGCCCGCGCCCAGCACGAACATCATGGCCATGGACACGCCGCGCGGGCGCGTCCACGTCTGCCACGCATTGGCGCCTGCACTCGGCAGGAACCGCGCGATGCGGATTCCCGCCTCGTTGGGCAGGTGGATCAGGTCCATCAGAACTTGCCGCCGATGCCCGTGGCCACGTAGCCGGTTCCGGCCGCTCCGGTGGACGTGCCGAACGCAATCAGCACGCGGTAGCCGGGCGGGATTGCCATGTTGATCGGGATGTCAACGTCCACCTGGCCGAGCGTTTGCGACAACGTGACCGCGAGCAGGCCCTTCTCGGCGATCAGCCACGTGTTCACCACGGTGTTCGTCGTGCCCATCGTGAAGGCGCCGGTCACGGAGCACAGGAAGACGCGAGCCACGGTGGCAGCCGGTGAGCCCGCCGCCTTGAGCCTGATCTTTTCGAGGAACCCGCCGTTGGTTGCGTCGGCCTGCCAAACCTGGTCCATGCTCGTCGCCGAGCTGGTGCCGTCCTGCGCCGTGTTGGCGGTCGGTCCGACGATCTCGCCTGGGCTTTGAATGTCGGCGACTTTGCTGTACAGCGGTTGCGTATTGCCTGGCATGGTGTGCCCCTACGGTGTGTGCAGATTCAAGGCCATTGCGAAGGCCATGCCTCTGGTGAAGATCATTTTTTCGTTCCAGCCGATGGACCAGTAAACGGTGCCAGCGCCGAAGTTGACCAGTGCGTCGCTGTTGCTGCTGGACTCTGGGGATCGGCTGAACGTCGTGGCGGTCAACAAAGTTCCGGTGCCGTTTTCCCATGCCCCGGTCGGGTTGCCGCTGCCGTCAACCGCCTCGCCGTAGTAGGGGAACGTGTCTCCGACCTCGCACTCGGCGGCAAACGCCTGATAGCCGGCCACCGCGCCGACCACGGTGACGTCGCCCGTGCCTATCGTCGCGGTCGAGCTTTCGAGTACGCGGTTGGGGAAGCGGTGCACGGCATCAAGTCGGAGTGGCGCGGAAGAACACGCCGGTGGTCATCTGAATGTCGGCGCCGCTCGGCGTCTGCGCGAAGTCGAACATCGTGAGCGGGATGATGTTCGCGTCCGTGCCGGCGGTGGTGTCCGGGTCGTAGCACACGGCAATCTTGCTGATCGCGTTGCCGGCTGCTGCCGTCCACGTCGTTGTCGGAAGTGACACATCGTAGCGGTTGTTTGTGTCGTCAGGCGCAGGCAGCGCAGCCAAGTCCGCGTCGGTCAGCGTTTTGCGCCCCATCGTCGTCTGCTCGTTCGTCGTGCCCGACAACAGCGCGGCAAGCGTGTCGGCGTCGATCAGCGTCGCGTCGGCCTCCAGGCCCGTTGTCTCGATCGGAACGAGGATGAACGCGCTGTTTGCCGGGTCATTGCTCTCGACTCGGTTGTATAACTCGACGACACGCCCCGCGGCGATGTTGAAAACGATGTTGGCCATGACGGTCCCCCTTCAAAGGTCGGTTGATTGTTCGGGCTGCTCTATCTCGGCCTGATCCGAGACCCCGCGCGCACGGTTGCACCGCATGACGATGTACTCGATGACCTCGCGGTTCGCGGCAGCCTGGTAGGTCCGCAGCACCGCGTCGATGCCGCCGGACGTGTGTACCTTGGCCCGCGCTGCGAAGCGAGCATACAAGTCTTCGAACACGGTCACGCCCCGGCGATCGACCTCGAACAGGTCGAGAAACAGAGAGTCCACACGCGCGCGCTCGGCATCGTGATCGGGATCCGGCCGGCTCATGCTGCCACCATCCGTTTCGCCATCGCGCCCTGCATCTCAGCCTGGCCGTTCGCGGCGAGCGCCTGTTGCTGCTGGGCCTGCGCCGCCTCGGCGCGCGTCTTGCGCAGCTGGTCGACCTTCTTGGGGTCACGCATCAGGCGCTGCGGCACTCCGAGCAGCCGGCTGCGTTCGCGCGCTGCTTCGTCCAGGTCGTACACGTCCAGAACGCTCGGATCGACCGCCGCCTCTTGCGCCAAGGCTGCCTCGTATCGATCCATGCTTGCGACTTCCTCCATGCGCTGGGCTCGCGCAAGCGGCGAGAGATACCGTACGGAGAAGGTGCGGCCGAGAAGCGAATCCGGAGGCCGCCCGACCAGGCGATACCCGCTGCGCTCGTTCGCGCGCCAGGTGATTCCGAAGGTGCGCTCGATCAGCACGTTCAGAAACTCGGCCTGAAACCGCGCGAACATCGGGCCGAGGATCTTGCGCAGCATGTCCACGCGAACCGACCATTCGTAGGCGGTCTTCACGGGGCCGTCGGCAGGTGGAAGCTGGTCGGCGAACAGCATCTTGCGCACTGCGGACTGCAAGCGCTCGGCCTTGATTTCTGCGAACTCGACTTTGCCGCCGGTGATGATCGGCGCCAAGTTATCCATGTCGCCCACCACGACGATCTTGCGCGCTCCCATGCGGAAGTTTTTGCTGTTGAACACGCCGTCATCCGTGGCCTTCATCGGCGGCGCGATCACCAGTTCGGCGCCCATCAGACCCCACTTGACGACTTCGTTCAGCGTGCGCACGTCGGGCAGCGCGTCACTCATCGGGCCGGTGGCGTAGGCACTCGACGGAAGGCGAGACCAGCGCGGCACCATGCATGGGAACTCGTGATAGCCGCTCTCGCGCAGGATGTGCCCGCTGTCGATCTCCATGTGGCACGAGGAAAACGGCAGTTGCTTGCCGAACTGGCCGCCTACCACGTACAGCGCGCGCGGCTCGATCGCGTGCAGCAACTTGACTTTGATGTCAAATTTCTTGTCGTTGTAAAGGTCGCGCGTCTTGTCGCTCACCGCGTCGATGCCGTACTCGGCCACGCACTGGCTGACCGTGTATTCCCACTCGCGGTAAACGGTGTCGATCGACGCGCCGCTTCTGCTGCTCGCGATCTTGCACTGCCCGATCGGCCAAAGCTCGAAGTAGTACCCGCCGTCCGGCGCCTCATCCTCGTACAGCACGAACCAGCCGGCCCACATCGCGTCGAGCATGGCATCCATGGCCTCGGCATCGAAGTTGGCGCTGTGGATGTTCGACCACATGAACTTCGCGAACTCTTCGAGGTAGGCAGCTTCCTCGTCGGCTGTCTCTCCGATGTCGATGCCGAACCAAAGGACGTTGCTCGGCACCATCGAGCCCATGATCGTTGCGGCGCCTACCTTGCACGCATCGCCCGCGGTCGCGTCGTAGATGATCGACTTACGCTGCTGCGCGTCGTTGGCGGTGATGATCTGGTTGTCCAGGCCGTGGGCCCGGGCTGGGAACGTGACGTCTGCGCAATCGCGCCAAACTTGCTGATGCAGCTGCTTGGCGCCCGTCAGTTCGGCATTGCGCCGCTTGAGCTGATCTGCATTTGCGGCCACGTCAGACGCCCAATGTCGTTTGGCCGGCACCGGCGCCAGCATCCCCCGCGCCGGTAAAGAGAGAGTTCTTGCGCAGGGCCGTGCGTTGCAGTTTTGTCTGCGCGGCCGCGCGCTGGGCGGACTCGGATTCGAGCCTTGCTTTGTCGCGCGCGATGTCGCTGCGCGCGTGCTTGGCTTGGCGACTGGTATCTGCGCTCTGCGCAACGCCGGCAACGGCAGCGGCGGCGGCGATGTATGCGCTAGTGGCGGCCATGATCAAACCTCGCGGCTGTAGAGGATGTCCTGCACGCTGTAGCCGATGCGCGGCAGCACTGCGTCGAGCGCCGTGCCCTGCTTGGCATGCCACATCATGAGCTTGGCGCCGCGCTCTCGCGCAGCGGCTTCTGTGGCCTGGATCAACCGCATCCCGACCGAGCCATTGCGCTTTGACGCGGTGACGAAGATCACATCGTTTTGCATGTAGCTGAGCCCAGCGTAGTGCAGATGCTGCTGCACCAGCAGGCTCACGCTGTAGCCGATCATCACGCCGTCGTCGTCGAATGCGCCCAGGCCCACCAGCACGCCCTGCGCCTGGAGATTGCGGTAGGCCTCTACGTTTGGATCGAGCAGCATCAGGTCTTTGTTGAGAGCGATCTCCGACCAGTGCTCAAACACCAGCGGCGCGGCGCTTTCGATGCACGCAACCACGTCGATCGGCTTGATCGTGATCATGCTGCGGCGATCAGCGCTTGATGCTCGGGTCGGCCGGCTCGCCGTAGTTTGCCGGCACGACGTAGCCCTGCTTGCTCAGCGTTGGCCGCTTGATCGTGGCCGGGTCGATTTCCGACTGGTCTGGCAGGTCCGCATCTTTGGGTGGTGCCAATGCCTTGGCTCGCGCATCGAGCGCTGCATTCACGCCTCGGTTGATCGCGGCCTGGAGTTGCGCCGCAGTCATCACCAGAGGTTGGGCCGGGTCGGCGCCTTCCCACGGTGCCGGCTCCGGATCGGCCGCGCTCGCGATCGCTTCCTCGTTGTCCGCGTCTCCCAATGCCTGCGCGCCTGGCTCTTTGACCGATCCGCCGCGACCGAAAATCTTGCTTGCCATCGTTGCCATCTCCAAAGTTGGTCTGCTCACCAGGGGTCCGGGCGCGAGTCTATCACCGTGCCCACTCCTTGACGATCTTGTGCCCGTCAGCCTCGCGGCCGGCGAAGAACTGCGACAACGCCATGCGGTATCGCGGCGTCATGCGACCGGACTGCGCTGCCTCGAAAAACTCCGGAGAGCGAGACAGCGCGCGAGCTGCACACCCGTCGCACTGCGCGCGGTACAGGCCCGAGTTGGGGTGCACTCTGGCTCTGTCGCAGGCTTCGCAGCTCACGAGAAACCCGCCCATGCACGCTCAAGCGGAGTGCGTTTTTGCAATGCCCGCACCAGCAGCGCGCTCTGCGGCATGCGCTGGACCCGAGCACACCAGGCCCACGGCTCGTCTCGCAAGCAGCGGTAGACGTGGGCCTCGCCGCGCGATGTTGCAACAGTGCGCGCCACACCTGCGTAGCCTTCCTCGCGCAGCTTTTGCAGGCAATTGCGCACGCTACTGCGGTTGTAGCCCAGCACTGCGGAGATCTCGCGGGCCGTTGCCTCGTTGCCTGCGCGCAACCAGTCGTGCACCGCGCGAGTCACTGCGCCGAACGATTGCCTGGCCATCACAGTGCTCCCGCTGTAACGGCCACCCCGAGCGCACTCCAGGCGTGCGAGGACACACCGTAGGTCGGTCCGGGCGCGGCTTTGCGACCAGGCGCCCCGATCTTGTCGATCAACGCCTGACGCACGTTCGGATCGCGGGCACGCTGGTTGCCGCACAGGTGCTGCTTGACCTCGCTGCGCGTGACCAGGCGGACATCGTCAGGCTCCCTCCAAGCCTGCTGAAATCGCCCGATCCAGCGCACGGTGTCGAACGTGCTCTTGCCCACCGCCATCCCCATGCACGCGATCATCTCGATTGCCAGGACGTCGGCGTGCTGCCCATGCCCTACCCAGGTGAGCAGATCCGCGTTTGGGTGCACGCCGCTGTCCACGACTTGGCCCGCATCCAGGATGCACCAACCCGATTGCGCAGGGCCTGGGTCGATTGCCAGGATGCGCATGACTCAGGCCGCGATGCTGACGCGCGGCTGCTGGACCTGCTGTGCCGCTTGCGCCGGCGATGCCGCGGGCACCTTCGGCTTGCGCGGCCCACGCGCCTTGTACTCGCGCTTGCGCCAGGCGGCCGAATCGCACTCTTTGCGGGTCAGGCCATGCTTGGCAATCAGGTCGAGCACCTTGGCGATTGCAGCCGGTCGCTCGGCAACGCGCAGCTGTTCGAGCTTGGCTTTCAGCTCGGCTGCTTGGCGCTCTGCTGCGGCCAGTTCGGATGCGACTTGTTCGACGGTTTGGCTCATGTGATCCTTTCGATTGCGCGGGCTTACTTGGGCGGTGCCGCGCGGTTGTGGTGCCCGGATTCAGCGCGGCAAATGCGCGCGCGCGACTTGGGCCAATGCTGCCCTCGCAGCCTCCAGCCGCAGCGAGTCGACAGCCTCCCCGGCTTCGTGCCTCGCGATCAGGTCCATCGCAGCCAGGTGAGTCCAGTTCATAGCCCCGGACTTCTCGCGAGTGGGATGGGATGTCCCGTAGCCCTCGGGGCGGAGGGATGTCCTGTCCCGCGCTTTTTGGTGAACTCTCATGTCCCATGTCCCTGGGTCAAATGTCCCATGTCCCATGTCTCCGATGTCCCTGGGACATTTGGGACATCCTCTCCGTAGGAGAGCGTGCGCGCGCGAGAATGTCCCATTTCAAATGTCCCAGTTTTCCCTTGAAATGTCCCATTCTTAGCTCCAGATGTCCCGGCACGCTTTTTGATTTTCGACACGAAATCGAGCGTTTCAGGACGCAGATCGAACCACTCACCGGACACCCGGAAGGCTTCGCATGCGGCATGAATTGATCGCTCGTTCAGATCCTCTGACTCGGCGCAGAACGCCCAAAGCTCAAGAGAATTCGGGCTGGCCGTGCGAAGCTGAGCGACACGTTGAGGGGGGCACTCAGAACGTCCAAACTTCACTCGGCGCGTGGATCTGCTGACGATTGCATAAACCATCGTTGGCTTTCTGTGCGAGTCCAGCATGGCCCACACAGCAGGCCAACTTCCAGCGTCCAAAGGAAGCCCCTCTCTGGCAGCAATTTCCAGGGCCATCGCGATGTACTTACCCCTCTTTTTTCGCGGCGTCATGATTTCTTGCTATCCCTGCGCAAAACGAACCCCTCTGCGATCTCCACAATCCCGGCTTCCATCGCCCATTTCCTGGCGCGATAGTACCCCTTCCGCTTGGCCTCCGCATCCCCTTCTATGGCGTCTGCGAACGCCGCACGAACCTTCTTTTCCTCGGCCCCGTTGTAGGCTAGCTCGAGGAACAGATTTTTGTGCCCGCCGCGGCCCCTGGATGCCTCATGGCGCATCAAATCGAGCACTTCGGTAGTGTCGCCGACCCTGGCCGCGACGAGGCTCGTAATCGCGTCGCCATCTTCGTCTTTGCCCAGCTCGACCACCGACAGCGCAAACGATGCCTCCGCGCACAGCTCGCCGTCCTTTTGCTTGTGGCACTCCACGGTCGCGAGCATTTCCTTTTCATCGCGAAAACACCCAAACATGAAGTCCACGTTGGAGCGCAGCGCCGAGCTGCCACGGGGCCGCTCCGTGGCCATGTGGCCGGTGTGGTGCACCACCAGCACAGCGCACTGGTACGCCGAGCGGATTTGCAGCCCGATCTCGCGCAGGTAGTGCGACACCTCGCCGGCGCTGTTTTCCTCGCCGCCGAAGGTTTGGGCCATCGTGTCGATCACGACGAGAGCGGGAGTGACGCCGATCGCAGTGGCTGCCTCGCGAACCCTCGACGCCTCGGCGCCAAGATCCACGGCAACGGGCACGACGTAGACCTCGGCACCCGACCAGCGCAGATTGTGGTGCCGGTGCCAGGCCACGATGCGCCGCCACAGGCCCGCGCCGCCCTCGGCCGCGATGATGATCACGGGGCCTTTGGTGGTCTTTTTCCCCAGCCAAGGCAGGCCGTGTGCGACGTGCAGCGCCAGGTCGATCGCGACAAAGCTTTTGAACGTCCCCGACCCGCCGAACAGCAAGCCGAGCGAATCGAGAGGTATCGCCCCCTTGACAAGCCAGCGGATATTGCGCGCCTCGGCCTGGAGCTCGGCTAGCGAGAGCAGCGGCAGCGGCGGGTCAAGCAGCGGCGCCTGTTCGGCCCTCCCGCCGGCGTATGCCGCCAAATCCATGATGTCGGCAACGCTGCTCATGCCGCGAAGTGCTGGAGCCATAAATCGGACTCGTTTGTGCAACGCCACAGCTTCAAATCCCCGCGCGCGCCGTCCACGATGTAGGCCACCTGCCTGCGCTCGATATCGACCAGTGCGGGGTAACTCAGCATCGGATTGCAGCACCTGAAAATAGCGTCGATAGCGTGCGCGGCATCGACACCTGGCCGCACGAAGATTGCGACGATCGAGCCGGCCGAGAACTCCCAATCGTAGCGCCTCCCGCTGTCGGCGAACACATGCGGAAACCGGTGTTTTGTCTCACCGACGAACGAAACTATGAGCGATCCGCCGGGCTTGAGTCCGCCGGCTTGCATCAGGCGCGCGGCGTTGCGCGGGAGCTGTAGGCCGGGCCGCTTGGGCTCAGGGCGCAGCAGATCGTCGCCGATCAATAGGCGCGGAGCGCATACCTCTGCAACCTGGATTGCTGTGATCGTGTGCTGGCGCATGATTTTTTCGTGTACGGTGGGTGGGTATCTAGTCGAGTTGGCCTATTTGAGAGTTAGGCCCCGCGCTTCTTGGGCGACGCGAGGCTCACGATTGGCTTTCCGATGTTGAGCGCCAGCTTGACACGCCGCAGGAAGTCGCCGCCGCTGTACTCTCCTTCGTGCCATTCTTCCAACAGCGCGCGAAATTGCTGCCGCTCGGTTTTGGCCTTCGTCAGTGCGGCCTGCGCCTCGTTCGCTACGGCCACAGCTTGGCGCCTGACCTCTGGTGCCCAACCGCTCGTATCCGGTCCAAGCAGAAATACCACCAAAGTCCCGAGCCGTTTGTCCAGCGTGGTGTCCTGGCCTAACCCGTCGCTCAAGGCGGACTTGCCGCCAGCATCAGTTTTCATCGTTGCTCCTTTGCGGCAAGCCGCTTAGCTCAGGTCGTTAGGCGCTTAATACAGGTCGTCTGCCAGCGTCGGGCACGATCCGTAGTGCACAGCCAAAACTTGGCTGCCGCAGCCAGTGCAGCCGCCTCGCTTCTTGAACGCCTCATCAGCTCTGCGTATGCTCTCGAGCAGCTCCGCTGGAATGCTGGCAATCACTGCGTCTTCGGCGGCTGCCACTTGTGCCGCGCGAACGCGGGCTATCAGGTCGCTCATACGCTTCCTCTCCGGCCACCAGGGCCTAACATTTCGTTCCACCGGACAAGCCCCGGCGGGTGGCGTTCTCTCGTCAATCAGCCCCTGAGGCGCCGGGCCTTGCCGGTGAACTCAGGTCGTTAGACCTGCTCCACCGCCGCGACAAACTCGATGCGGCAACTCGTTGCTTCTGGCAGCGTGGTGAGCCCGAAGGCCTTGCGGTAATGCTCGGTACGCGTGATTGCCTCGCGGGCGCTCTTGCGCGTCGGGAAGAAACAGCGCATGTGCTTTGCGTCTGCCCAAGTCAGCACGCCACCTGGCGGCTTGTCCTTGCCAACATCCAGCGCAAGCACTTGCTCGTAGTCATCGCAGGCCTCCAGCACCAGGAAGCCGGTCGGGTTCAGTCTCGTTGCCATGTCTCGGTTCTCCTGGCCCGCAGGCCTAACATTTCGTTCGAGGCCGACAGCCCCGGGGTACCGCGTCTGCGGCTCAACCGAAACGTTAGGGCGCCCCATCACCGCTGCAGTGCCAGCAGCCGTTACCGTCCGGGTGCGGTGGGTTGCCCCACAGTTCACACACCGGGCAGCACGGCGGGTTATCGTTGACGTGCGGACAGTCCTTCAGCTTCAGCGTCTGCATGTACTCCGGGTGCTTCTTCAGCCACCTGGCGCGCACGTCGAGAAACCCGCTTTGTGTCCAGTCTGCGATTGCTGGGTATGCCAACTTTCGGGCCTCCTGCGCGGTATGCGCCCAGGCCAGTACAGCGCCATCCTCGGGGTCGCCGGCCCAGCACATATACGGGCGCAGCGGCCCAACAGGTCGGTCAACCTGACCATGCCCGGCGGGCGGCGCCGTGCCGTCTTGCGTAGTGTCGTCAGCGCCGGTCATGGCAGGTTACCTCCGTCGTTGGGCGTCCGGTTCCACCAGTAGTAGAACGGCGAAGGCCCGGCTTCACGCTGCCAGTTCGATGCGGTCAGGAAACCCGACGCGCTCGCTGACCTCGTTGAACTTCTGCGCTGCGGCATGCCCCAGGTCCACGCCCAGCGTCGCGGCCAGCAGATCGAGGTACGCCACTTGCCGGCAGCATCAGTTTCCATCGTTGCTCCTCTGCGGCAAGCTGCTTAGCGGCAACGAAACCTTCGGGTCCATCGCGCGCTCGCGCCACTGCCGAGACAGCCAAGCCTCAAGCACACCGACCGGCAGCGACCGCCAATCTCCCGCCCGTTTTGTCGGCGCGACAAAAAGCAAATCACCGCGTACTCGGATGTCGAAGTGTTCGGTCTTGAGTTCGTCCATGTTGAGACTGTAGACGCCGCTCGGCCTGCCGGTCCAATTGATTGCAACTATGAACTTGTGCACGAAAGATAGCTAAAAACGAATTCACGAAACTCGTGCAATGGCCGAAGATTTAACCACTCGACCGCAACACCAAGGGAGCCGCAAATGTCTCAACTTCTTGACCAACTTCTCACCAACGAGCAGCGCCGCGACATCGCCAGCCGCTCGCCTGGTTATGACCGCGAAGCCGCAATCGCAAAGCAGCGTGCTTGGCTGGCCAGCTTGCCGAAGCTCAGCGCCGAGCAGAGGGCCGAAATCATGGCTGACAAGTATCGCGCGGTGCTCGACGACATTCGCGTGCAAGAGGCCGTGGAGCGCGACAACGAGCGCGCCCGGCGCGAAACTGGCCTCGACGCTTGAGGCGCGATGACATGGACAGCATGACCATCGCGAAGCAATACTCCGCCGCCGGCTGGAGCGACACCGCAGCCGCCGAACTGGCGCACATTCACATCGGCATGCATGCCAAGAAGGGCGCAGACCGCGCGGCCGCGCAAGCCGTCGCGCTCGCCGCCCTTGTCGCGCCACACCTGCCCGCCGAAGCCACCGGCCACGGCCTGGGCGGCCTGCCGCGCCCGCCGCTGCGGCGCGCGCTGGCCCTGCTGCTCGTGAGCTGCCTGCTGTGGCTCAGCGCCTGCGGTGGCGGCGGCGACTCGGGCGCGATCGACGAGTTCGCGCAACCCACCAAGACCACCCAGCCCCTCAACTGCCACGCCACACCGGAGATTTGCAAATGATGGCCACTCCAACCACCAGCCCGCACGCCACCCGCCCGCGCCGCCTCACCCTCGCCGACCTCGACGCCGCCGAACACCGCCGCAAGGTCCAGGCCTGGGCCGGCACCGACCAGGGCGCCCTCAACACCGCCGTCGGCGACACCGCGCACATCACGGCCGACGATGCCCAGCTCGTCGACCCGCACCGCTACGGCGCGCACCACTGGGGCCGCACCAGCTACAGCCCGCAGCAACCAGCCACCGACACCGACCTGCTGGGCCTCATGGGCACCGGCGCCAACGTGCCCGAGCACCGCATCGCCGCTCACCGCGAGCGCCTGCCAACCCAACAGCATGCGCTGCGCCGCGCCCGCCAACCCCAGCGCATGTTCGCCGACAAGCGATGGGCCAACCGCGCCATCAAGATCGCGCTCCTCGCCGCCGTGATCGGCCTGCTGGCCCTACCCTTCCTGAGCCGCCAGTCATGACCCGCATTGACCTGCTCGACCTGCCGCGCGTCTACCCAAGCGGTCACGCTCTTGCACTCGCACAGGCCGCCATGATTGGCGATCACGAGGCGATCGACCGGATCACCGACGAGCTGGCCGCGATGGGAATCTGCCGCCCGCGCAGCGATGACAGCGTGTTCCAGACGGCCAGCCAGAGCGTTGAAACTCAAAGCGAAACGGAGCCGAAGTGAACGAACTCGCAACCCAAACTCTGGGCACAGGAATACACCGCATTCCGATGAGCGAGTACCTGGCCGACCCGTGCGCCAGGCCGTCACTCAACGCCGGCACCGCATGGCGATTACTCACCGAGTCACCGAAGCATGCATGGCTCCAGCACCCACGGCTCGGCGGCCAAGTGTCCAAGGCGTCGAGCGCATCAGACCTCGGTTCGGTCGCGCACGATCTGCTTCTTGGCGGAGAAGGCGCGTTCGCGATCATCGACCCTTGCGACTACCCATCAGAGAAGGGTGACACCCCCACCGGCTGGACAAACAAGGCGATCCGCGCAGCGCGCGACAAAGCGCGCGACAGAGGCTTGGTGCCGATCCTGGCCGGCGACATGATTCAGCCGCGGTCCATGGTCACGGAGGCGCGCGAGTTCCTAGAGCGGGCCGGCCTAGCGCAAGAATGGGCCGGCTGCGAATCGGAGTTGACCGTCATCAGCGAGTGCGACGGCGCGACCCTTCGCGCGCGCCCGGACCGCTTGAACATCGACGGCTATCACTTCTCTTACAAGACCACCGCGCGCAGTGTCCACCCGCGCCGCTTCGCCCGCATGGCTGAGAACATGGGCTACCTGTTCGGGCTGGAGTTCTACCGCCGCGCGCTCGATATGCTCGGCCACCGCGACGTGCGGCACATCATCCTGGCGCAAGAACAGCGCGCTCCATACGCCTGCAACCTGTTCGAGCTGTCGCGCGTCAAGGCTCAACTCGAAACGGAGCAGGTCGACCGCGCAATAGAAGCATGGAACGCATGCCTCAAGTCAGGTCGCTGGCCCGACTACGGGCACCAGATCAACGCGATCGAGCCCCAATCCTGGGAACTGATCGGCGAAACCGAAGTGGAGTTTTCATGAACGCGACAGTCGAAGACCTCAGACCCACCATCGTTCCGAAGTCGGACCAACTCAACGCAGACCAACTTCTCGGCGGGCCGATGACGATCACCGTTTCCAGCGTGAAGATCGGAAGCACCGATGAGCAGCCGATCAGCATCCACTACCCGAACGACGACGGCCGACCCTACAAGCCGTGCAAGACCATGCGCAAGGTTCTGGTGCTGGCCTGGGGTGCAGATGGCCGCTTGTGGGCAGGGCGGTCAATGACTCTCTACACAGACCCGAGCGTGCGTTTTGGAAAAGAGGAGGTCGGTGGAATCCGCATCAGTCACCTGAGCGACATCGACGCCGACATCCATGTCAATCTGAACGCCACCAAGGGGAAAAAGAAGTTGTACGAAATCAAGGCTATGGCGACGCAGAAGGCTCAAATCGAGAGACCGGCCCGAACAGATCGGCACATCAACATGATCGCCGACTTCGAACTGCTGGCGCGCGAACAGGGGTTCGAAGCGTTCAAAGCCGCATGGGAGCGAACTGCAAAAGAAGACCGCGCGGCCATCGGAATTTCGGAACGGGACAGAATCGGAAAAATCGCGATCGAGCAAAGCAATGGGTGAAGCAGAACTGCCGCCGCTGCCGCAGCCGACATGCGGCCCGGTAGTTATCCCGGGCCATATCCTGTCGCCGCCGCGTGCGGTTTGGACGTCTTTCGGGCCGGACGATATGGCCACCTACGCCCGCGCAGCACAAGCCCAGCAGCTCGCAGAGATAGAGCGGCTGCGGGCCGAGCGGAACGCCGCAGTTGCGGTAATCGCGGAACTGGTTCGGCTGGATGACTTCTACATTCCAGGCCCGCCACCACACGAATGGGATGCGGCATGGTCAGCAGCCCGCGCCTTTCTCGCGGCACCCAAAGGACACCACACCATGAGCACCGAAGCAATGAAGCTCGCGCTTGACTTCTCACCTGAGCAGATGCGCAACATGCTTATCGTAATGGCCGGTGAAATAAAAGACTTGCGCGCAGCACTTGCGGAGCAGGCAGAGCCGGTCGCGTGGATTCGCAAGCACCCGGACGGAACACTTTCCGACGACCTGCTGCCGAACTGGCAGATCGAGCCTGTGCGCAAGAATTCCGGCGCGTGGATGCCGCTGTACGCCGCGCCGCAGGCAGAGCAGCGCGAGCCGCTGAGTGATGAGCAGATCGTGAGCGCTAGAGACCCAAATTGCCCAGTCTGCGGGCAGCACTCATTCCAGATGACGCCGGCCGCGCTCGCCGTGTTGTCAGAGCGCCAACGCCAAGTCTTGAAAGAGGGTTGGACCTTCGCGCACGACGACGCCGACCACGACGACGGAATGCTCGCTGCTGCTGGTGCCGCCTACACGCTGGCTGCTGCCGACAAGCTATGCCCGTATTCGCAAGGCGACGGCGGTTTTGATGACAAGCCACCGCCGAGTTGGCCAGGCAATTGGCAGTGGAAGCCGTCTGATCCCCGTCGAATGCTGGTCAAGGCCGGCGCGCTGATTCTCGCCGAGATTGAACGACTGGACCGCGCCATTGAGGCGGCACACGGGATCAAGCCATGACAGACACCCCAGTTCCTCACGAGACAACGCTTCAGCCGCGCCCCGTGTGCCCGCACTGCGGCTACAAGCACGACGACGCGTGGGAGTGGAATTTCGGTCCCGGGCTTGACGGCGCATCCGAAGGCCGCACGTGCTATCACTGCGACGGCGAGTTTGATTGCGAGCGCGTCGTCACGGTGGACTACACCACGAAGCCTTCGCCGAAAAGCGTCCGCGCTGCGGCAGCTATGGCACCCGTGAGCAGCCCTGCTCCATGCAAGTAGCCGCCCTATACGTCGAGACTGACGGATGTTACTTCGGGCTTCCTGATGTTGACCCGTGGGACGAGGCGCGCGACGCGCGCACCTACGCTGGTCCGCATCCGGTAGTGGCGCACCCACCTTGCCAACGGTGGGGCCGGTTCTGGCACGGCAGCACGCGCAAGCCGCACCAGTACAAGCTGGGCGACGATGGCGGATGCTTCGAGGCCGCGTTTAAGGCGCTGAAGCGCTACGGCGGAGTGCTGGAGCATCCAGCGCACAGCAAGGCATTCGACGCATTCCGCATTCGCAAGCCGAAGCAGTGCGAAGGATGGCAGTTCGACCGCGAACATGGGGTGTGGGTGTGCTACGTCGAGCAAGGCCACTACGGGCACGCCAGCCGGAAGCCGACTTGGTTGATCGCGTGCGGCATGCAGCGCCGAGAACTGCCCGAACTGAACTGGACGAATGGCGAGCAGCGCCTGCCCGAATGGATGATCGAGCGCTACGGCTACGAGAAAGCCAGGCGTATCGGCGTAGTGGCGATGGTGGGCGGGAAGAACAAGACCGCGATCCGCAACGCGACGCCTGAGCCTTTCCGCGACGTGCTTCTCTCTATCGCGCGCTCAGTTTATCGCGCGCTCAGTTCGGCAACCTTGAGCAGCCCTGCGCGATAGCCTCCAGCCGGCTGATGTAGGGCTCGGCCAGCGTCTGATAGTTGACCAGCGCAAGCACCCGCGCGCCCCGGTCTGCCTTGGGCATCTCTTTGTCGAGCACGAGCGGCGGTCGGGTCGGCACTTGGTCGGGCCTGACGCATGCAACCGGGGTCGGCACAAGCACTTTTTCAGGCACCGTTGCGAAGCAGCCGGCCAGCGGTAGAATGAGGATGTGAGCAGCGGCGCGCAAGCGCACACGGCGCAGTTGTGGCCCTTTGGAACTGCGGCCCCTTGTGATGGCGACGGCCGGAGGGGGATGGAGGTCGGGCGCTCTCACATCATTTTCAATGTTGGGGTATGCAAGCGTCTTGCATAGTTGGAGTACGCGACCCAGCGCGGCGATACAGGCCGGCCCCGACGCCATCATTTCTCAGCGTCCAGAAGATCAAATGCCGCGTCGCAGGATTTCGGCACAGGCAGGGCCTTGCGCTGGGCGACACGGGACTCGGCGGACTTGGCCGCTGGAGTAGTAGCTTCCAGGGCTTTGGCAAGCTTCTCGGTCGTTTCCTTGCCTTGTGCTGACAATGCCGCAATGGCCTTGTTCTGGTCTTCAATGTCGGCCGACAAGGATGCGCGCTCTACTGCGCAGGTTTCGAGCTGGGCGCCTTTGTACTTCCACGCCAGCGCGCCACCGGCCACGAAGGATGCCACCGCGATGCCGAATGCGATGTTGGGTCCGACGATCATTCGTACCAGCGCAGTTCTGACCAGTCGGTCAAGTAGCCGAGCAGAAACCCGATCACGAAGCCGGCCAGTACAGCGCCGGCAATGAGAAACACATCAGACCTTCTCGCCGAGCTCCTTGAGCCGGGCAGCCAGCGCTTCCACCTTCGCGGCGTCGCGCTTGTAGAAGTAGCGGTAGCCCATCACGCCGATGATCAGGCCGACGAGAATGCCGAAAATCAGGGTGCCTCCGGTGCCGGCTGCGTTGTGGATGAGTTCCATGGGTGTCGCCTTTCAGGTTGTGACGGAATGCACGCGGATTATGCCGCACTGAAGCGCGCATAGGCTGCGGCCATCTTGGTGTGATAACCGTTCGTCAGGTAGGCCGGGCCGTTGTAGCGCTTGGCGAAGTCCGCCCAGCGGTGTTCGCGCAACTCGTCGTCAATGCCGCTGAACTTCACGAACTCGACGAATCCCTTCAGTTGCGCCGGCTCGCCAGTCGCATAGGCTTTCACCATGTCGGCGGCATCCTTGAACCCGCATGCCGCGTGGTTGCTGCCCAGCACCTGGAACATGCCCCAGCTCGTGCTCATGATCGCGGCCACCTTGTCGAGTTCCATGGCGGCCAGCAGGCGCGCCCATTCAGCGCTTTGATCGCGGCCGTAGAACTGCTTGGTCCACTTCGGGTAGCTCAGCGTCGGGTGCGTGGCGCTGTACCTGCCGCCGGTCAGGCGGTGGAATAGGTGGCCCTCGTAGAGGATCTTCACCGACTCGTTGGCGTTGAATCCGCGGCCTGCCGATTCGACGTTGCACACGGCCTTCAGCGCCGGCACGTCGCAGTTGAGCGCGCGCGCCGCGTCTTGGTAGTCCTGCTCGGTCAGGGTTGGCTTCATGGTGGCGGCGCGCTCGGGTCAATCTCGGCGTTCATCTTGCCGTCCGGGCTGGTCCAAATACGATAGCCCCGGCAATACTTGCTCTGCTCAAGCTCGCGGCGCTTGCGCTTTTCGTCGGCTGGCGTCCATTGCTTCGTGCGCTCGATGGCTGGGCCGAGCTCGCCGGGAATCGTGCCGCCGTGGCCTTCGGGTGTTGATTTCATGGCTTGCCCCCGAGCCAATGCCAAGCACCGGCCGCTGCAACTCCGATGGCGGTCAAAGCGCCAGCGATACCGCCCGCCCCGGCCAGCGTGCGCTTAGCCCACTTTTGGCCGGTCTTCGTTTCCTGCAACTCGCCGAGCAGGCCCAGGTGCGTCCCGAGCGCATCGACCTTTGCGGCCATTTGGTGGGTTACGTTGGATGCCTCTTTCGTCAATGCGGTATTGAAGCCAACGGCTTCGCGCAGTCCGCCCATACTTGATTCGAGCGCGCCCATGCGGGCATCCAAGCCGATGTTCTGTTTTTCTGCGGCTGCCATTCTGGACTGTAGCGCATCCAGCTTTCCGGGTACGGTGTCTTCTTCTTGGTGGTTCATGGCGGCGTTTCCTTTTCTACTACCGGAACAGGGCTTTGCGCCAAGATGCGACCGATAGCGCCGCTGATCGCCAGGAACGCCGTCGCCGACGAAATGAGCGTCGCCCAGGTGACGTGCATCGGGGCAAGCGGGACGTGCATGACAAGGATTTCAGCGGACAGGAAAGCGGCCCCGCCCTGAATCGTGGCAATGCTGCCGAATGCCCAGGTGCTGTAAAAGCGCGGCCACTGCCGCCAGTCGTCTATGAGCTTCATGAAAGCACCCCGTTGAACAGAACTTGAATGAACTTGCCGGCCGCAATGTTTGCCGTGGTGAGCGCGAACGCTGCGCCGGTCGTCGAGTTGTTGAACTGAAATGAAAGCCGCGTGCGAGTCACGCCGTTGATGTTCAGCGACACAATGCCAGGCGTCACGGTCACATCGGTTCCGGCGCTGTTGAACTGCACAACGGCCATGAATTGAGAGTCGGCAGCCCTCTGGTTTGCGGTGTCGAGCCAAAAAACGTTCGTGCTGGCGCTGCCGATCTTGCCGCCGCTAACCATTGCTGTCGACCCATCGGCGCCTGTAGGCGTGTTGGCAAGCGTCGCGCTGGAACCGTTGATCAGGCCAGCCCAGTTCGTTGCGCCGTTCACGCCGGGTTCTGTGATTTTGTGCTGAAGCGTGCCGCCCGTGTTGGTGATGCTGAGCGTGAAACACTGCGGACGCTGGCCGGCGTACTCGCTGGAGTAGTGACCTTCACCCGCGCGATTCCCGGCCGTGGCGTTCCCGCCGAAGTAGGTGCTGTCCGATGAGCGCTTGAAGTTCCCGTTGCTGACGGTCACGCCAGCCGGGGTGCTGCCGAAGGCCAGATTCAAAGGTGAAACAGCCCAATTCGTTGCGGCAGCTTCAATCTGCACCAGATGAGAAATCGTTGTGCTGTTTGCAAGCGACACGATCAGTCCGCGCAGGTCTGCATTCCCGGACAACTTGACCGGGACGCACGAGTTTCCAGGCGCTTCTACCTCAACCCCGTCAATGTCGCAGAGGTTGACTTCCACCCCCGTTACTGTTGGCGCATAGGCAACAAGCGAGCTTGCGATGTTCGCCACGCCAACTATTCGAATCCCGCTCGTGCAATCGTAGGATGCGATATTTTCGTAGTAGGCGACGTTGCCGTTTGCGTCGAATCCAAGGATGGCTGACGCCCCCTTCACATCGCGCACAAAAAGGTCTCGGCAATGGCCCTCAACGCCGTGCTGGGTTGCGCCATAGCCCAGCCGAATGCCGTAGGTGATTCCCGCCAGGCTGCGGGCATACATGGCGAAGCCTTCGAGCACGATCTTTGCCGCGCTTCCGGAGTCGCCAAACCAAACGCCAGTCGTGCCGGTCTTGGCGACGAAGTTGGTAATCTGCCGACCGGCACCGAACATCCTGAAGGCGGGCGGGAAAGACAATGCGCCTACTACGTAGTTTCCGGCTCCCGTGTAAATCGAGTGAATCGCTACATCGCTAACGCCATCCTCGCAACTCGCCGCGACGGCCTTCAAAAATGCATCCGTTGAATCCGTGCCGCTGCCATCGGCAACAACTCCATCACCCTTTGCGCCGAACCACTGCGGGCAAATCCAGGAAACTGCGCCCTTGCCGAACTTGACCGTCCCGGTTCCTGCAAAGCATTGATTCACGTCCGCGCTGAATGGCCCATTGATGGTGAGCGTGAAGCCAGTGGTCGTGATCTGCGCAGCGTTCTCAATGCGGAGAACGCATGTTGCCGGAATGGTCGAACTGGCGCCCATCGCAATCGAATCACGAATAAGCAGGGTGCAAGCCGTTGCCCCGATTGCCGTTACCGCTGCCGCCAGTGTGGCGTAGCGCGTCAGGTCGCCATCGATTATCGAAATGATTGCCCCCTGACCAACAAGCGCGTCACCAAGCGTTGCGCTTGCGGTATTTGCAAGGTCGGTCAGAACAGAAGCCGCGCTTCCAGAAACAGGAGTCAAAACGGTCGGCTGACCGAGCGAGTCAAACCCAAGTGTCCTATCAGCGCGCGCCGCCGCCGTCGGCAGACCGGTCATCTGCTCTGGGTACGGTGCGCGCACCGCGCCGCCCTGCACGGCATCGAACCCTTGAAGAGCCATCCACAAGCGATTGAAGTCCGGGTTGACAACGGCAGCCTTGAAATCGCCTAACGTCTGGTATTCGGTTGTGCGAGAGAGTGAAATTTCCCGATTCAGAAGGATCACGACAAGATTGGCAGGCGCAACTGTGAACGTTACCGATCCGCCGGCCTGCACGCCAATGCCGGAAAGCACATACTCAGACGACGGAACGACTACGCCATTCGCGTAGACAACCATGTCCGCAGCTTGCAGTACCTGGAAATCGTAGGCGAATACCGTGGTCGCCCCGTTGGCGGTGTATTCTTTGAATGGGGTTTGTTCAACTACGCTCGTCATGGTCGGCTTTCGTTGTCAATCTGCGGCTGAAATTTCGTACTCGTGGATACCAGATGCTGGGCGCCAGTCGTCTCTTGCGTCGGGGTCTGCGTGCCTGACCGAGTGCCCGATGCGCGCGGGCTGGTCCGTCACCGCGCCGGCGCCCGCGTCGAGCAGGTCGTCCGGCTGGTCAGGGACCGCTGGGTTCCAGTCCTTCATTTGATCCCACAGTGGCCCGTTGAGCACATCGACATGCGCCCACAGCATGCCGCTCTGGGTCAGCGGCTCCAGCGCATCCATGATGCGGCGGTTCTTGTTCTGGACCGCCGGCTCTTCGCCGATGCCGCATTGCAGCCGGCGCTGCTTCATGGCCATGCGAAGGAAGCTCGGCGCGAACTGCCCGATTCCGTTCGTCTCGACCACCACCCGGGGGACGCGGAACTCGGCCACCAGGTCGCAAAGCTGCATCACCTGGCCGCCGGTGATCCGCTTGCCGTCCTCGCTCGTGGTCGCAATCTCGCCCGTCAGCGCCTCGGCACGGTGCCAATAGTGCCGGCCAGCTGCGTCTTGCAGGTCGAGCACGGCCGCCGACACGTCGCTCTTGAGCTTGCCGCTCGATGGGTCCCAGCGCAGAGCCATGCCGACGATCTGCACCGAGCCCAGCCACATCGTCAGCGTCTTGTTGGCGATCAGGAAACGCGGCTCGCAGTCGTAGGCCTG
>Ga0181337_1000027_pt1 | contig 38155 bp, 69 predicted proteins | sample Sp13VDMM15DD_FD_168302 | JGI IMG/M metagenome (GOLD analysis project Ga0181337, IMG submission 168302) | Freshwater viral communities from Lake Michigan, USA - Sp13.VD.MM15.D.D | ecosystem: Environmental > Aquatic > Freshwater > Lake | place: USA: Michigan | collected 2013-04-23 | reverse complement strand
ACTGCGCCACCCAGACCACGGCCAGCAATGCGGGAGAGCGGGAGTCCCATGCCCGCATGATCGCGGACTTCCCTGCGTTGAGCCTTTTCCACACCAAACACGCGCTGGGGCCGATGACTGCGCCTTCGTGCCTGTGCTGCGGCCAGTTGCCAGAATCGATCGCCATCAAGCATGCCGAGTTGCCCGGGATCGTGATCTGCACAAAGTGCCGGGACGCCGCCCTCGCCAGCAAGCCTGTCGCACCACCAGCACGGGAGGCGCTGAGTTTGCGCAAAGATGCCTCCGGTGTGGTGTGGGTTCACTTTGATGCACCAGATGGCCGCAGCGCTATGTTGAGCCTCACCAACATAGTCAATGAGAAGTTGGAGCGAGCGTCAGGGTTCACCGCAAAAGTTATGAGCGAGGCGCTTTCCGATTTCTCCGTCACCACACCCGCACCAGCGGGGCAGGGCAACATCGAAGCCGCAGCCATGAAGCTGGCCGAGTGCATGGGCTATCCATGGAAGGAAATGCCGGGACACGGGCGCGATGTCATGCGGGACCACGCCAGAGCGGTGCTGCGCGCAGCCCGTGGGGATGAGGTGAATCAGAAATGAGCGTGCATACCGATCTCATCGACGCAGTGAACGATGCCAAGACGCAGCGCGAACACGACATTGCCGAAGCGCGGCTGGACGGGTGGCGTTCTGGCATTGCCTATGCAGGCAAGGCAATGGGCCTGCTGTTCATCGACGCGGACCACCACAGCATGGAGCGCTTCGGCGAGGACCGTCCAATGTGCGCCGGCGTACTACTTGATTGGACGCCGTCATGACCACAACCCAAACCCCTGTCGATGCGTGGATGGCGCTGGTAGACAAATACGCCGAAGCGTTCCGGTGGAACGAGTTCGCCCGGGCTGTCGAATTGCGCGCTGAACTCGAAGCCTCCGCCCGCGCCCTGGCGGCTATCCCCGCCGAAGAGGCCGAACGCATTGCAGACGTGAACTACCAACGCGGCGAGGAAATCGGTTACCGCATGGGCCAACGCAGCATGCAGTTGAACCGGGCCGCCGCCCCCACTCCACCCACAGCACCGGCTCAAGCCTCAGAAGGGGCGGCACCTCTTTTGTCCAGGGCAATCGAGCTTCACGAGAAAGCCGGCATGCCGTGGGTGGACGCGGAAGAGTTGGCGCTCAACGAGGCAGGTATCGACGATGCCGTCTTGGACGAGTTGATCGGGAACTGCGCCTATTCCGGCTTGAGTTCCATCTTGGCTGGCGAAGATGAGTTGCGCCAATTCACCCGCTCCGTTCTCGTACACCAGCCTTTCGCAGCCCTCCGCGCATCCTCTCCAGCAGACACGCGAGAGCCGTTGACGGACGAAATGCGCAGCACGATCACGAAGATGTGGCGTAAGGAGAACCGCAACTACACCGTTGGCGACATCATTGATGCGGTCGAGCGCGCCCATGGGATTGGGGTAGACGAATGATCGCAAAACCACTGCCGTCACTACAGCGGTTGCGCGATGTCCTCGCCTACGACCCGGCCACTGGAGTTTTCACCTGGATAGCACCCGCTTCAAATGCCGTCACCGCAGGTGATACGGCTGGAGGCGTCAACGCCAAGGGCTATGCGCACATCAGCATAGACGGGGCTCGGTTCAAAGCCTCTCGATTGGCATGGCTCTACATGACGGGCGAAGACCCCAGGGAGATGGAAGTCGACCATGAGAACCGTGTACGAGATGACAACAGGTTTGCTAATTTGCGGCTTGCCACCAGAAAGCAGAACAACGAGAACATAAATCCTCCTCGTTGCAACACCTCCGGAACTCGCGGCGTCAGCTTCTATGTCCGGCAACAAAAGTGGGAAGCCTACATCTACAGCAACAAGCGGCGTCGGCATATCGGCTATTTCAAAGACAAGGCGGACGCAATCCGCGCCCGGGCTGAGGCGGAGTCAAAGCACTTCACCTTCTGCGCCGGAATCGTCACCAAGGAAAGCACATGAGCGACCAACCTGAAGCGCTGAGGTTGGCGGGGCAATTCGAGCGGTCTGCCGAGTCGCTTCTGAAGCTTGATCAGATGATCGGGCAGGAAACGAGGAAGGCGAGCCAGTACGCAAGAGCTGCCGCCGAACTCCGCCACCAGCACTCCCGCATCGAGGCCGACGAAGCGTTGATGCGGACCGCCGCCGAGGCGCTGGAGCACGCTCAGAACTGGTTCTCCGAGGATCAGTCCAGCTACGCGGACTGCCATGCCGCCATCACCGCCCTGCGCAAACGATTGGAGAGCAGCAATGGCCTGTGATATTTGCGGGAAGACCGGAACGCCTCTGGCCGACCTTCTTGAGTCGTATCAGACCGACGACATCAAGGCGATCTGTCCTGAGTGCGAAAGCATCGTCAACAAAAAACGAGGCAAGTTGCAATCCATGGTCTTCAACATGCTGGCCGTTTTGCTCAAGCGCTTCATGGTCGAGAAACGCGCCAAACACCAAGGAGAGAGCAGCAATGCAAGCTGAACAACAGAGCGAGCGTGATCTTTTCGAGGCGGAGCTTAAAGGCCTTGACTTCACAAAGTCGGCTGATGGCTGGGGCCGGGAAACCTACCACCATCCGCACGTTCAATCGATCTGGTATGGCTGGCAAGCCCGTGCCGCCCTCTCCCACCCCAGCACTCCGCAAGGGTGGAAGCCTTCAGCGAGCGAGTCGGCGGCATTGTCAGCGCTAATCGGCCCTGGCGCTGCATATCAAGTGATTGATTTCCTGAAGACTCCAACGTCTTCGCTTCGTGGCGCTTGGAAACTCGTTCCTGCCGAACCCACGCCAGAGATGTGCGCCGTTGCCCTGATTGATGAAGGCGCAAGGATCACGGACGGTCCAGCATTTGCAAGCGATCTGTACCGCGCGATGCTTGCCGTCTCTCCTCCCACTCCTGAACAAGGGAGCAAGGGATGAGCATCGACCTGATCCACATGAGCATAGGCGGGCCGACCTACGCCATCAGCGCCGGGAAGCTCTACTACTTCGAGGATCACCCGTATTGCGGCCCGATGTTCACGAATAAGAAGGGCGACGGCTTGAACGACCCGAAGCCCACTGACCATGTTTGGAACCACATCAACGCATGGTATCGGCAAGGCAAGCGATTCGAAGAAATTGGAGGGCTTCGCTGGTGCAAGTACAAGACCGACATGCAGGAAGCGCGAGAGCTTGGCAGGCAATCGCGTTCCGCCCCTCAAACACCGGAGAGCCAGCCATGACAGAAGACCTGATAGCGATGGCAAGGAAAGCCGGCGCTTGGCCGGAGCTGTCCACCACGCCAAAGAAGGACGTGGAATTTCTCCGACGCTTCGCCGCTCTCATCGAAGCTCGCGCTGTGGCACGAACGAGAGAGGAATGCGCGAAGGTCGCACTAGCCGAACATCTTGAAGACCCGCAAGACGGCGCCGACGATGCATATGACCGCGCTGTAGATCATTGCGCCGCTGCTATTCGAGCTTTGGGAGAACGGACGTGAGCAAACTTCGATACTGGCTTTTGCGCACGAAGCTCGCCGCCGTGTCGCTGCTCAACCCGTGGGCTACTGCTCGGCAACTCCGCGAGGAAAACGCCAAGCTGATGGCGACGATCACCGACCCATTGTTGACGGGCATGAACATCGGCAACGGTTCTATCGACATGGAGATGCAGGGCGCTGGCCCGCAACTCATGGCCGGAATGTTTCTCGGCATGTTCGAGCGATACCCCGATGCGAAGAACTACATCGAATGCACATTTTCTTCGCGGATGGGGCCTATCGTTGTGACGGTGGTTCGCCCGGGCGGAAAGTCGCCGCACCAGTTGCGCACAGAAGCCGACAAGAAACTAGCTGAGCATCTTAGAACCCACCTTCGCGCGGAGGAACCATGAACACCTCAAGACGCGCGCGAGATCGGGGCGAGAAGCGCGACCGCTGGAAAGAGCAGGCGGTCTAGGCGTAAAAAGTCACAGCATGAATATTCCTTGGTGATATACTGGCATCCGTTAGCAATAAACCAAGGATCATCATGACAGGCAAAATTCTTCTTTCAATCTCTCTCGCAGTCCTGCTTTCCGCTTGTGGCGGGGGTGGGTCTTCGGTTGCGCCGACGGAGTCGAACATGCCGATTCCTGACCAGTATCTGATTTCAGCCTACGGCGACAGCACCCAAGCTGCTCAAGGCCAGCCACACGCGGCCAGCGCACCCGGGGCCAAGGTCTACAACCGTGGGGTGAGCGGGACTAACACCGCGCAGCTTCTGGCCGGCACGGACGGGGTGAACTACCCATGGCCCGAAATGATGCGCGCTGAACCCACCAAGATCATCGTCATAAACCACGGCATCAATGATCGAGGTTATCCGCTGGAGGTTTACAAAGCCAATTTGCGCGAGATGGTGACGGTCGCTCAAAAGGCCGGGAAGATCGTGATTCTCGAAGAGCCGAACCCGGCCGGCGAGACTGAGACGCCTTTGATGGCTGCGATCAAGTTCGACGTGGCCGCTTTCGAGGAACGGCGCGCCGCGATGAAAGCTCTGGCCACCCACAAGGGGGTTTACTTCTGCGCTCAACCACGGGTGCCTCTTGAGGATGGCATTCACCCGACCAAGCCAGAGGGGTACGCCATGAAGCGCGACGTTCTCAGGAAGTGCATCGCTGACGTGATGTAAAAAAAGCCCGGAACCGTGAGGAACCGGGCTAAGACTCGGTGGTCGAGTCGACAGGAGAGCGGCAACGAAACTAAGGAAGTTCTTTCAAGTAGTCATTCATTTGGTGAGCAGCGACCGAGCAGCTTGCTGCTTCTGACGAGAATCGTTCAACGTCGCTTCGGCATCGTTCAAGATTTCCGTCGAGGTGCGTGGCATAGTTACGGACGGCTTGGGCGCTGGCGGCGGCAAGTCTGAGCTGATGGTTAGCTTCTTGGTCCCGCAACTTGTCAGAATCAACACGCTGGCGAGCACGAAAAGCCGCAATATCCTGCTTCTGTTTTTCAGCTTGAGCATTCAACTTCTCCACAACGCCAACCAAGCGGGAATTTTCTCTCAGAAGTTCTCGGAGACGATCCGTCTCGGCCTCCTTAACTTGAGCCATTGCTTGATCGTAACCCATCTGGATCAGGCTGGATCGATAAGCATATGCGCCAGCTAGAGCCATTGCAACCAAAGCCGCATAGAGCGTGAATCGGTTGAACAACAGGGAAATCATTTGAACTGCCAAACACCGGTACGCATCTGCTCTGCCATGCGGCCAGCACGTTCTGGCGTCTGGCGTGCCCACAGAGAATCCATCATATTCCTGGCCGCGCCCATGTAGTCGCCACTCTCAACCATCCTAAGAGTGTTTTTGAAAGCTAGGAGTCCATTTAGGCCCATCTGAAACGCCATCCCGACAAGAACTCCCCGGCGCGCATCATCGAGATTCTGAATCCATGGCAAGCGCTTATTCAGATCATTGATGCACTCTTCAATGTCGTTACGTAGAAGGTAATCAATCTCAAATGGCCTGAGCTTCCCGCCTTTACGCTTATCGATCAATCGCCCAACACCGATTGTCCAAAATCCAAGATGGTCTTGATAGGCGTGGTCAACAACACCTTCCTCAGATTTTAGCTGTCTGGACAGTTCTGAAATCATCCCCACCTTTCTGCTGTTGGTGTAGTCACGCCTTTGTCATTGCGCCGCATGACTCTAGCCTCTTCGATCTTCATGATGATTTCATTCTCAGACCATGAAACCCGGCAAAGCTGCTGAATCTCATGCATAACCACATCTAACGAATCGTATGGGTTTGCCGGCGTGATAACTGGAGCCTTGAACTCAATCGACTTTATCTTTTCGCTTGGCAGGCTCTGAATCATAAATTAAGTCCATCAGCTCGCTGGCTTGACTTGTCATTACGGAAAGAATCTGGTTCGTTCTCGGGCTGTGTGCGTCGGACTTTTTTTTAGACCGACGAAGGAATTTGTGAAGTCTCAACCATACACCCAATCCAGCAACAATCAAGCCTCCACGGTTCATCAGGTTTGAAACCGCATACGCATCCAAGTTTTTGGAATTCTCGAATGCCAGCATCGCTGTCAGGAAGAATGATCCAATCATCGCGATTAGCCCAGCCTTGATGATGACGCCGTCCTTAACCCGAGGACTGAGAACCACACAGGTCAACACACAGGCACAGACAAAAGAGGCCAGTCCGTTTAAGGTTTGAAGATCACTCATCCTTAACAACCTTTTGTTTACCCCACGGTAGGTAGTCCGAGATATTGGCCGTCTTGATCCAACGGAGAATGGCGGTCATCATATTCAGGCCAAACAGACCGACAAAGAAAGCCATCCCGGATTGCATCGCTGGGGTGTGAAGTTCGAAATACTCTGCTGCCGCAGGGCTTATAAATCCAGCCATAACACCGCCTGATAAGGTAGTTACAACTCTTTCTCGCCAACTGGTGTCAGGTCCACCGCGAAAAGACAGCACCAAAGCGCCAAACAAACCGCCAGTGAATGGGCTGCGAACAACCGACTCTAGCGACTTTGGATCAATTTCAAACATGCTAATCCCTTTCGTGTTTAGGGATTGTAAGGAATTGACCGGCTTTTACTACATTTTTGCATTATCGAAGTTCCGACCACCCCAATAGAGTCCCGTTGTTCGATCGATATACGTCGCCAGGCTGGACCGTCACAGAGTGGGTGCTATTCATGCTGCTGGCAGCGATGTTGAATCTCGACAAAACAACGCCTCCTATGGTGAATTCGCAGGAGACGCCAGCGGCGGCTGAGGCAGCCACGAGCGCCTGTAGTGGTCGGCCGGTTGCATTTGTGAAGTTGGTGTCCATAGCCCGGCTACCGGTGACAACTTGCCATGTCCGTCCATAGCCTGCAAGCCACATAGCGAGAGGCGAGGAAGAACCGTTAACAAGGCTCGGGGTCGTTGCCCAAGTGCCAGCCGTGGCTTGTGTGCTTTCAACATATCCAACGATCCGATACGGGACGTTTGCGCGCGCTGTGGTGCTGTAGATCGTCGAAGCGCTGTCAGCTCCGCCCGCTCCGCCTTCTGCGGTCGTAGAGATTACGCCTGCCTCCCCAATGTCAACGCCGCCAAGCAAGTTGACGATAGCCAGCTCCACAGTGCCCGCGTTGTCGATTGCCAGAACCGCGAGGCGGGAAAGAACAGCGCTTGTGGTGCCAAGCGTTGAGCCACTGGAAATCACTAGTGTGATTGCGGTCGGAATTGTTCGGGTGTTTGTCGTCCCACTCCCAAGCGTTGCCGAACGAAAATCCAAAGTCGTCGGGTTGAGCGTCAGAGTTAGGGCGCTAGAGGCAACGGAGGCGGAAATCGGCTGGACCTTGGAAGTCGACAGTACAGCAAGTTGTGCCCGTGTCAGTTCTTCTACTGCCCCAGTAGAGGCAGACACACGACCAAGCACACGGTCAGTTGCCATGGTCAGGCCGCTGGCCGTTACAAGCCCCTTCGATGCATACAAATCCGGGACGCTGGGGTTAGTCGCTGACAAAAGCGCGTAGTAAACAGCAGACAAACCGGAATCTAAAGCGCCCGACGTATTTGCCATGGTGACAACCGTATTTGGTGCGCCATAGACCGCAGAAACAACCGTTCCATACGCCAGGCCACCGGTGTTCATCGTCTGCACGCGACGATTCACTTGGAAGATGTTCGTTTGATCGCCTACCACCGAAAACGAGGTCGGAGAAAGATAGGTAAACGCCGTGGTGGTGTATTGCTGCCACTCGGAGGGCGTCAAATTGGAATCGTTGATGCCAGTGATGTTGTCAATCGTGCGGAGCGTCACACTCCCCGTCACCACAGAGGTCTTTACAATGAATTTGTAAGCTTTGCCACCTTCCAGCCACAACTGGGTACCTGTTGGAAAGTACCCGGCAGAATCCAGAGTGATCGGGTTTGAGTGGGCCGTGCCTGACTCGGTTTTGTAGGTAAATACGGGCGTGAGCGTGCCGGCCAAATAGGTTTCGATCTGCCCGTCTGCCAACGGGTCGCCATTGGCATCGAACTGCTGTTCGTTGAGCACAGGGGAAAGGAAAAACGGCATTTGGATTCCTTGCTAAAATAACGGGACTGGCAAGGCGATTCCAACGCCTGCCATGCCCTGACCAATCCGCATTAGAGGTGCTTCATGGATGACAAATATTCTAAGGCCTTAACCGTTGAACGGCTTAAGCAATTAATTCACTACAACCCAGATACTGGCGTTTTCACAAGGCTTGCTGCGTCTAAACGAGTACCTCTTGGCGTCGTCAAAAGCTCTCCGCTTACACACGGGCACACAAGGCTGAAAGTGGATAACACACCATATCTGTCTCACCGGCTTGCGTGGTTTTACATGACGGGTTCATGGCCTAAGCTTGTTGACCACATAAATGGCATCCCATCAGATAACCGTTGGTCGAATCTGCGCGAAGCCAACCATGGTATTAACATGCAAAACCAACACGCTCCGCAAAAAGGAAACAAAAGTGGCTTTCTGGGTGTTCGGTGGTTTTCCGGAAGATGGCGTGCTTCTATATCTGTCAACAAAAAAATTCATAATCTGGGGAGATTTGACACTCCAGAAGAAGCACATCAAGCATATTTAGTAGCTAAACGTTTGCTTCATCCGGGATGCACGATCTAGAATGCGGTCATGTCATTTGCCATTGCAATCATTCTAAAACCGCTCGTAGCAGTGTTTATCTTTAGCATTGCCTGGGCGCTTTCGTATTTTGCTCGGCGTTTTATACCCGAAGGCAAGCTAAAAAAGATTCTTTTTTCACCGATCCCCGGTCACCATTTGAGCCGGCGTCACACGCGCTGAGTGGCGCAGCAACTCGGTTAACGTATTGTCAGGAATGCGTGGCGATCCAGGCCGAGCAGATGCCAGCGCTTTTCTAGCGGCCTCGGGGTTCAGCAAAGCTTCTGCAAGCGCGTTCTGAATCTTCGGTTCTGCAACGCCGCCATAGATCAAATTGAATGGCTTGCCAATCACCGTGTTGGCAATGGCACTATCCGCCCAAGATTTAGGCATGCCAGTAGGGCCGATCAACTGCTGGAGGATGTTTTGCGATGCCATGCGCTGCGCCGTGGCAGAACCAGGGCCAGCCCCAGCGGACGCGACCGCCGCTGTCCGGTCTGTTTCACCAGCTACCGAGCGCAACAAATTCAGTTGCTCGGGTGTCAGCACATCAGACAGAGATTGCCCGACACCTTTTCGGCCCGTGGCGCGCTCAATCAAACCCGGCTCATCGCGCAGCATTCCCATCAGGGCATTGGCCTGCATTCTGGGATTTCCGGCCAGGTCGCTGGTGTTCGATGTGGCACGGCGCGCAACCTCGTCTCCAATGTCCATTGCACTAAGCGGCTTGGACATGTCGCGATAGGTCGTGCGAGCCTGTTTGAATGCCGGGTTTGCACCTTCCATCCAGTTGAGCAACTGACCGCGCAAATCCTTGATCGTGTTCCCGGCTTTCCCGGTGAAACCCGATGCAGGGTCTGTCAACATTTCATCCATCGCCATCTTCAAATCTTGGAGCGATTGCCCGGTGATTTGGCGGGTGTTGTTGTCCGGCACGCCCATGCCTCGAAACGCATTCGTAGGCGTCACGTCGAAATCGACCTTGCGGCCTTGGTTCTCTGCCAGCGTCTTTGCACGGGTGAGAGCCTGTTTTACTGCCGGACGATCAAGCAACTCCGATAGTTTGCCATCTACTGTATACGCCGCCTTCGTGGCCTGCGTATACAGGTCTTTGGTAGCCGCCTCTCGCGCACCTTCCGCCGCTGCGCGCTTGGAGCTATCGCCGGCCAATGTCTGGAGAGATCCAACCCGAGCGGCATTGTTGTCTGCCAGGCGCTGGCCGATGCGGTTGGCAATCTGAGGATCTGATGCACGAATGGCGTCTTGCAAACGTGCGATACCCGCATCGCCGGTTTCTTCGGCAAGCGTTGGCACGGCACCCGTGATGCTTTTAAGCCCCTTGGCTGCGGCAACCTGTGCGGGGTCATCCGCAAACCGCTCAATCATGCGCCCCGCGATCTTGGTACGTCCAGCGTCTGTAAACGGGTCTACAAGCGCTTTTGCGCCTTGCGCTGCGGCAGTTAGCCCGCGAACGGCTGCAACGCCTCCAGCGCCAGCGGCAGCGCCGATGCCGGCATTTAGCAGCCGGTCCGAGGATTTTTCTTCCGGCGTCAGAAGCCCTTGAGCCGCACCAATAGCGCCAGCGCCCCTAAGCGTTGCCGCGCCAGGGATTGCAACGGTAGGGACGAATGCCGCAATGTTCCCGGCGATGTTGCCAACGTTGCCAGCGGTCGTGTCTAGAAGAGGCTTGTCCAAGGCATTGGCCTGGGCGACTTCCTCACCAGAAAGGCCGCCAAGCATTTCAGGCAGATACTGACGAACCCCACGAATAGCACGCGGGACGGCAGAGCCATAACCAGCGACCGTGCGCTCAAAAGAACTCATGTCTTTTGTTGGGTCGTATAGCTTGCGGTCCGCTTCCATTTGAGCAGCAATGCGCTGTTCTTTCCCGCCTGCGGCTTTCGCCTCAAGTTGAGCTAGACGCCGAAGCGCTTCGAGTTCTTCGCGTTCGTTCATTTGCCTAGCCTCTTACGAAGGTCTGCCAGCTCCGCCGCCTCTTCTGCGGAAAGCGCCGATGCAGACGATGTTGGAGTTTTTGGAGAAGATCCACCACGAACTTGTTTTATCCTGTTTTCGGCATCAGGAACTTCGGCAATGATCCCGCGCATGGCTGTTTCTCGCCCCGCCCTTTTTTGAGCAATGACGTCTGGACCTTCACCCGGCTGTGGGAAGTATTGCCTGTCGCCGCTGTCAAACTCTTCTTTTGCGATCACCGCCCCGGACTCTCGCCGGAGAACAGCGTTGAGAAAGTTTCGTTTTGCCTGATCCAAGCGTTGGCGATCCGCAGGTTGAATGGCATTCACAACCGTTCCGACGCCGTAGCCGGTTCTTGAGCCAGGTACAGAGACGTTTGAACCTTTTTCCGCTAGTTCGTTAATGATGTCGTTGGACTCTTGCATGCGCGAGCCAAACAACAGCGCCTTAGATTGCCCTTCTGTCAATGGCTTGGATGCGCCTTGCTTCGGCCCATATCCGGATACCGGGCGGATGTTTCCTTGCTTGTCTTGCTGTACGAGCACGGGCTTACCGTCTTCTCCCGTGATTTCAAACGGCTTCGTTAGGGCGTTGTTGTTTGACTCACGAGAACGCGAATCGGTCATGTTCTGGCCTCGAACCGTGATATCTTGCCCGCGCCGAGCCGTAGCAGCACTAGACACCTCGCCCGGCGTCATTTCTCGTTGCACCGCAGCGCCGCCCGTTTGCTGACCATAGGTGGGGCTGTTCGGGTTCATGTCACGGAAGCCGATGGTCTGGCCGTTGTCGATCTTCTCCGCCTTCGGATTGAAGAAAGTCAGTTGTTGTTCTGGCGTCATTTGAGACATAACGCCTTCACGCAACTTCAAGCGAAGTTGATTAGGGTCATCTGGCATATTTTCCATTGATTTCTGGAACATATCAGGAGCCAAAAGCCCAGCATTGACCATTTCTTGCCCAGCTTGGACAACCATGTCTTTTGACAAATCTGGGCGCTGCGAAAGTGTGCCAATCACGCTTTTGTATTTGTTGTATTTGTCGTTTGCTAGGGCAAATGCGCTTTTGTCAATATCAACTTTGCCCTTTTGATAAGTTTGCTCTCCAGTCCTGAAATCGTCGGCCTCTTTCTGAAATCCACCACGAGAAAGGGCCGTATATTTTGCCTCTGGAGTTGCGTACTCAGGAGCAAGAAGAGCAGAAAGCCGATTCTGTTTCGCCTGATCCGCCTGAGCCTGCTGCATCTTCATTTCAGCCATGCGGTTCTGATTCACGCCCTGGAGAACCGCAGACAATTGATTCTGCGTCTCAAATGGCGTTTGAATTCGAGAGGCGCGGCCTACTTGGTTGTAAATCGAGGTATCAGCGGTTGCCATTTCGATCCTTAGAAATAATTGCCAAGGTCTTGATTGCCATACAAATTACCAGTCCCAAATCCACCAGATGAGCCACCACTGTTCAATGCCTTATTCAGCGCATTAGACTGGTTGTACAAATTGAAGGCGTCATTGATGCCGCTTTGCCAAGCATTGCCTTGTGCAATACCTGCCGCAGCTTGTGCATTCCCTGCGCCAATCATGTTATTGGCCTGCTGATTGCCAAAGTTCAATTGTGCATTTCCGATCTGATTCGCAGCACCTTGACCGGAATTAACTACACCAGCCAACTTGTTGTATTGGTTAGTCTGGTCGTTCGTGAATCGATTGTATGCATTCCCGTATTCCTGAGAAGCAAGACCCTGGCCGAATCGCTCCAATTGCTTGCCGGCAGCTCCCGAGAACAACCCGCCACGCGATGCGGCAGAGCGCTCTACGCCCTTCATTCCCTCATCCATTCGGAATTTATAGCCAGGATCGGCTTCAAAATCCTCCATTCCGAACTTCTTCATCAGAGAACCGAATCCACTTTCCGTAGAACCAGTGCCGCCACCTGCCTTAACTTGGGCTTGAGCACGCTTCTTTGCTTCGTTGCGAATTTGCTGATCCCAATTGCTCAATTCTGCTTGCGCCCATGCTGGCGCATCATCAAAACCGAATCCGCGTGATTCGCGGTGCTTCTGATCGGCAAGAGCTCTTTCTTGACGGTATATGCTATCAAATGCGCTCGACAAAGCCGCCGAATCAGATTCGGATTGAAGCCCGAGCAGGCTGAGAAGTTTGTTGTTTGCAAGGTTGCCGGCCTCCTGATAAGGCTCCTGCAATTGGTAGGCACGGTCAGCCGCAGCCCGTTGAGCGGCTGTGGCACCTGCTGCAGCACCTGCTTGTTTGTCAGCGGCATTGCCCGCTGCATCTGCCGCAATAACGGCACCGCCAATTGCGGCGACAGCTCCGAATGACATATCAGTTCTCCAATTCTTTCAGCTTTGCCAGAGCCAGTAATTGCGGATTGTCTTTCCCGCCAAGCAACTCCGAGGCTTTGGAATGCGTAAAGACCTCAACCAGCTTATCAACATCCGTCTCATTATCTGGATTTGGCAGGAAGTTCGTCCAAACAGATTCTTCTATGGCAAATGCGGCATTCTTTGCGCCAGCCTTGCACACCAACGTGGCAGGCGCTTCGATTATCACCGTTCCCGAGTCAGTCACCAACTGCAATTTGCCCTTAGACAAGATGCAGAGATTCTCCATCTTGTGAATAGCCCCGATCAGCGTAACTCCTTTTGGAAGAGTGATTTCTCTGGCGTACATACCAGGCGCAAAGTAATGACGGACAGGGCATTCAACTTGCTCCATGGAATACATGGATTTTTCCAACTTCTCCACCTTTTGGCGCATGGAAAGAATTGGCCGGCCGCGTGTAATATCGAACTTGTAGGAAATCATTTCGGCAACCTCCCAGCAGGAGCAGCAGGTAGAGCCATTCCAAGCCCTTCGCCAACCAAGCCAGCAATCTTGTTCTTTGGCTCTTGCATCAAACCCATTTTTCGCATCCACTGTTCACCAGCGACAGGATCTTCTGGCACTGGCACGCCCAATTTTCTAAGAACTGATGCCAGCGTATCAACTGGGCCAGACACAACGCCTGCAACGCCATTTGATGCGCCCTGAGCGCCGCTGTGTAGTGTTTCAAGAAGCCTATTCATACGATATTGGACATGGCATCGCGCCAAACAGTTGGATTGACAGATGACACGTATACCGGCTTATTAAGCGTCGTATCGTAAAAGAAGCGTCCTATCCACAATACAGAAACTGGCCTATCAGCAGTAGGGCCAGATTGACGCAGGGATGATGCTGATGCATCGGTTTGCGTGAACCACGTTCCCCATTGTGGGGAGAAATTACCCGAGACGTCCATGATAGGACCGCTATCGGGTAGTGCAGAGCCTTTGCGTGTTGCCATTATTTGCTCACCCTAGCCCAGGCAGCTACGAATACCGTATTCACGGGGTCTGTGATGCGAAATTTATATAACCAGTCACGGGAGCGGCCGACACGATTAAATACGGCACGGTGTTTGTATTCGCCTATTTTTCCAATTGATCGAACAACTTCTGCACCGTATGTATGGCCTCCATCTCGGCTAACAGAAAACATCATTTTTGGGGATTCTCCTTGGCCGGACACCAATCCAACTCCCGCCTGCATTTCAATCCAGATTTGCGGGAATCGCGTGTAATCGCCAATGGTTTGATGCCTGCTGATGAATTGACGAACAATGGTTTCGCCATCATCCGTGTAAACCGATTCATCAATCAAATAAACCTTCCCATTGTCTGAATCAGAGACATAGGATCGGTTTAAGTAGTTCGTTTGAATCTCACCCCTATATCGGCCCTGCTCGCCAGACATGCGAGTACCCCATGCCTTTGATTGGCCGTCATATTCCCATGTCGCATCCCCAGTTGGGAAACTGATGGTATAGAAAGGATGGCCGGCCAGCATGTAAGAGAACGCTGTCGCATCTTCAATCGCATCGTATTGAGACATTCGGAAATCAAGATCAGGCGTCGAGACTTGTGCGGCGTTATAGCCCTGCAATGCACAAACCTGAACTTGACCCAATCGATTGCGCCGAAGGAACATGAGCGAATCCATGTATTTCGTCAGACTCCAGCGCGCAGCCAACCCCCATTCAATGGCCGATGCACCAATTCTTGCAAATGGGAAATCAGCAGCTCCGCTATCTCCCCAGAATTCCGTGGTCGATTCACCGAATAGCACCAACTGCCCATTCTCGGCAATCACGCGGACAAGGTTATCGGGTGAACTCTCCGCCGTGGCGAAGTCCAGCGCATCCCATGTCGTTCCCTGATACAAGCCAGAAATCTGGAAGCGTCCTGTATCTGGCACCGTCACCACAAAATAGCCATTCAAGAACGTGCATGTCTGCGCGCCTTGGAACCCTGCGTCTGTGACCTGCACAAACCCCGATGTAATGACGTAGGAGCCAGCAGGAGCCGCGCTAGACCCTGGGTCTGATGCCATGACATAAGTGAACGTCGTTAAGCCCGTCACGGTCACGGTATACGTTCCGTTGTATTGAGCCGGCAATGCCCCGGAAATCGTTACCTGCATTCCGGTAGACAGCCCATGGTCCTGCGCTGTCGTCAAAGTCGCCAGCGTACCTACTCGGGTAATGGTGTTGATTGTCTGCGGGTCAATGAGTGTGTAGATATACCCATTAGGGTTATCCACTATGAAAATCTGGAACCCGTTATCGGTGATATCGCAGCGGCCACCCGTGGTTAGAAGCGTTCCAAGGTTGGTCAACGTGCCATCGTTGGAGATGCGCCAGAAGGTGTCTCGATTCACTGCGTAGATGAAATCCCCCTTGGCATACAAAGCACGGCAGGGATTCGCCCCGAAGTTCACAAACGTAGTAAGCCCCGGTGTCGGGTACATCGTCACCACGTTCTTTTCGGGATCAGCTTCTATCTGGCAATAGAGGTTGGTCCGCTGCTGCGCGTTGACGTTGACCGACTTGCCTTGATTGCCAAGGCCAAAGAGCGGGACGGGACGAAGGTTCACAGCAATCGCCCATTCGTGTAGTTGTTGGCGTTAGGAATGCCATATGGCATCTGCATGAGCGGAACCTGAGTGTTAATCCGCTTGATATTCTTTCGCCCTTGAGCCGCTTTAATAACTACTGTGCGCGATGGCTCAACCTCATACTCAGGCGCGATTTCCTCTGCGAGAGAGAAAACAATGGCGCGCTCATAGCCTGGCGGAAGTTCTACAACCGTCGTAAGGTCTGGAAACGAGGTAATGAGCTTGTTTGACCACAGATAAACGTCCATGGATGCCGAAGGAATCGGCCACATGGTTACCTGTGCGTCGGGGAACGTCATCAACGGCCAAATCCCGCACGGGATGCCGAGAATCTGACCCTTGAGGGAAATCAGTTGATAGTCAGCATCCGCCCACTTCGCGAGCGGGTAGGAAACGTTCTGATAGAGAACGTAGGACGAGGAATCAATGGTGACGGGGCGAGGACCGGCAACAGTGCCAGTCGGGCCAACCGTGAAACTTGCTTGCCCTGAGATGACGGGGACAATATCAAGGGTCTTGGCATGGACGAAAAGATTCTCCGTCGCCCAAGAATCAAGCATAGCGTTAAGCGCATCGAGGCCGGTTTGCGCCTCATCTGCGGATGGTTCTTCACCAATGGAATAAACACCTAGCTGGCGCATTGCCCGCTTGATGAGATCTAGAGCGGTCATTGCTTCCCCTTAAAGGGTGCCCCCAGCCTTGTTAGCCGGGGGCAGTTGCTTAGGAGATGGCAGGCGTCAGGCCAGGAGGCTGGAGCAAAGCCCAATCAACATAGGTGATGGCCGTAGCAGCGGCGGTGCCGTAGATCGTCACCAAGCCCGCGGCCGGAACGATTCGCTCCACCCGCAGCAGGGTGCTATCGGCAGCCGCCTGGTTCACGCACGCCCACACCTTGCTGTTCTCGGTGATATTGGGGTTTGTGATGACCACAGAAGCCGCGCCGATGGCAATTGCAGCAGTGCCCGCAAAGGCGCTGGTGGTCTGTGCGCCGGTCGTGATGGCGGTAGCCAGAGCACGAGCAGCCAGGCCTTGAGCGATCAGATTGGCTTCAAGTTCTGCGGACAGCTCGACAACTGCGTTAGCAGGGTAGTTCGCGTATGCGCGATTCAGAAGGACAGCCATGATTTTGTTTCCTTTTTGGGTTACTGGACGCTGTAGAACTTCACGGCGAGTTCGGGATAGGTCGCGGCCCAGCCAAACAGCACGTCAATACGCATCAGCGAGTTGTCGTTCACGCCGTCATACACCTGAGTGACCTTCACGGTCATGCCTTGGTGCGTTTCTTGCGCCACGTCCATAACGCCGGTCTTGGGAGGCATCCACATAGGCACCATGGCCAGGGTGAAAGCATCCTTGTGATAGGCGACGTTGGTGCCGTAGGCGGTCGATGCAGCACCACGGATCACGTAGGGCTGTGCAGTCGTTGGCGAGGCGGTCACGTTCTGGAATGCACCAGAAGGAACGATGGCCGGGCTAATTGGGATCGAGGTAGCGCCGACAAGGACGTCTGCCGTCACCACGAAGTCAGCCAGAACACCAGTCGATTGACGCGATTGCGGGTTGACAGCGAACACGCCAGGCAGGGTGATGACGGTACCACGGGTCAGCGTGCCACCAGCCACAGCCACCACAGTGACGCTAGAACCGGTCTGGTTCGCGCCTGCGATGTTGGTCGCGGTTGCTGCGCCGTTGGTGTGGACGTCAACGTTCTGGTCGAGAGCGACGTTGTCAAAACCGAAGTTCTGGTTGCTCATCAGGCCCGTGCGGTTCTGGGTGCTGATCGTGGCTTGGCTGTTGAAGTAGCCGCCGAAGCCTTGAATCAGAGCGCCGTTGAGGGCTGGATTCATCACCAGAGCGCGGCGACGGTCGCGGGGAGCGGCCATCTCGTCAAGGCGACGGTTCATGTCAGCCATGGCTGCGATGGCGGTTGCAGCAGTGTTCGGCAGCGCGCCGGCCGGGTTCACCAAGTTGTAAACCGAGTAATGCGCGAGAGCCAGGCCTTGGCGGTCGATCTCGTTGCACACCGGGGCGATAGCGGCCATCAGCTTGTCTTCCAGCTTGGTCAGCGACAGGGTGCGCTCGGCGGAAGTGAAGTTGATATCGCAGCCGCCTTGATTCAGCGTCAGCGGAACGGTCGTTTCAACGGTGGACTGGGGGACAGCAACACGTCCAGCGCGGTACGTATACCGTGGAGGGCGCTTGATGTTGATGGTTTGGCCCGGGGCATAGCCGCGGTCCATATTTGAGGTGAATTCGCTTTCATAGTCGCGGTTCACGTTCTTCGAGAAGCCCAGCATGTTCTCCAGAATCGCAAGCGATTCCTTCGCCACGATGGAGCAAGTGACCAAAGTATTGGACATGTCTTTACCTTTCAGCGCATCTCTGCGTTAGAAATTGGCCCGGCGCATCCCTGCGATGAGGCCCAATTATTTACCGAGACCAGATCGGGTTTTGTTTCTTCCTCTGCTCGATGTAATCGGCAGTGGACAGTTTACTCAATTCCCTACTCTGGGTTGACCCAGCACCAACAGGATTGATAGGTGCAGGAGCCTTTGTCGTCTTCACGGTCACACTGGAGAGTTTAGCCTCCAATTTGCCCATTTCGGCAACCTGCCTGACTTCGCTAAGGCCGGCGATGCGCTCAACTTCTTCCGCATTCGCGGTCATGTAAGCCATCACTTTGTCAGAAACGGACGACTCCATTAGGAATTTGGCAATTGGCCGAGTAATCGGCAATTCATCGAATTCCTCACGGTCAAATCCTGGCAGTTTCGCCGCTTCCTTGTACATCGATTCCGTCTTTTCAGCCGTGGACTTTTGGGCCTCGACTGCTTTCGACTGATTCGACACACGTTCACGCTGGTCCAGCTTCCAATCAGTCACCGCATCAATGTAAGACTCGTCATCCGCGTATTGAGCGCGGGAAGGCTTGTCATCAACGGGCTGCTGTTGGTGGGCTGGCTGGCGCTGGAGCGCTTCTGCTGCTTCCCGAAATGCCCTTCGCTCTGCTTTGGCGGCGGCCTTTGCAGTAGCTCTTTCAATCCGCTCTTGGACTTCCTCTTCCGAGTAGACCTTGGCGACCGGCTGCTCTACTACTTCCTCTGGCGTGGCCGTCACGTCCTTTGGAGTTTCTGTGTTTTCCGGTACAGATCCCGGGTTCTCGGTACTAACTACCTCTTGCTCACCAGACATGCTTTACCTTCTGAAAGGATGGCGATTAAGCCAGACCCGGTTACGACCGGTAACGCCCATTGCTGGGATCAAAGGAATGCAACTATTGCTGCAATTTCCTCATCTTCCTCGGATTGTCGCATTTCTTCGACAATTCGCAAGTAGATTTCTTTGTATTGATTGCGGTATCGAATCTTTTCTTTCTTCAATTCGGCGCGAATCTCGACAGGCTCATCATTAATTGCCTTTTCAGCAGCCTCAATGATGACCTCTTTAACCTCAGGAGCGAGCTTTTCCAGCTCTTCTTCCAATTCCTCGTTTTTGTACCACCAGAATGGAGGCCAGAAAATCCCAACCTGTGGTTCTTCCGCTCCATTTCGGGCCTCGCCAACAACAATAGACCCTGGGCCTATTAGAGCGCCGGTTGCATTGTGTGAGACTGGCGGGTTGGCTCTTGCAGCGGTGCCATTGATGATAGAACCGGGGCCGACCAAAGATCCTGTAGCGTCATGCGATACAGATCCAGCCACACGCGCGGCCGAGCCGGTGACGATGGCACCCGGACCTACCAGCGCGCCAGACGATGCGAACGTGCGCTTGCGTGAAGCCGAACCCGCTATGACTGATCCAAGGCCAACTAGCGCGCCTGTAGCATAATGGCTGCCCGCTGCGGCTTGATGGTCAGCAGCTCCAACGATGATTGCGCCCGGTCCAGTCAGCGCACCAGAAGAATCGTGCTGTCGAGTCCTTGCGGCAACTCCAACCACTTCGGAGCCTGGGCCAGTTAGCGCTCCGCTTGAGGCGTGGGCGCGCGTTCTAGCTGCTGCGCCAACGACTGTTGAGCCTGGGCCGATCAAGTCACCCGAAGATGCGTGTTGCCTGGTTCGTGCCGCCGCACCTGACAGAGTAGAGCCAGGCCCCACCAGATCGCCGCTGGATGCATGCGGTATGTTGTGCCTGGCGCTTCCTACAATGGCGGAGCCAGGACCGGTTAAAGCACCTGTAGCGCCATGCGCCCTGGTTCTTGCTGCTGTGCCTGCAACAACTGCACCGGGGCCGACCAATGCACCAGACGACGCATGCGAGGTTGGCCCACCTCCTGTGCCCCTAAGAGAAATCAGGCATAGGCTAGGGAAATCTCTTGACCCTGCCGTGACCGTCGTCGTAGACGCTCCAGGCGAGTTGACCGAGAACGCAATCGACTTGTCAAACTGCGTCGTCTGCATCGTCCCTTGTAGGGTCGTGCCAGTCGGCGCGGTCGGGTCTGCCGAGCTGCCGTCCGTGCCGAACATGCCAAACACGTAATCGGTCGAATTACTGTTAACCGTTGCCGCCAAGGCTTGGGGGGACCCGGTCTGTTGGACAACTGAGAAGCCCCCGCTAGGAACGAAGTTGTCAGCATCGTCAACCGTGAACCAGCCGATTTGACAGGTTGGGCCTTCGGAGTAGTTGCCGGTCTTCTGAACCCTCACGGTCTGCGATCCGGTCGCAGTGACCTTGAACGCTTGGGCATAGCTGCCCATGTACGTCCCACCAGTCGGGTTGTTTACCCTCAGTCCGCCATTGGTTGTGGACGAGAAAACAGAACCCGTAATGCTGGTGATTACGCTCGAATCTGTAACGTAGTACGTCCCCCCAATGACGCAAGCATTTGCGCCAGACGGGATTGTTACGGCAACGTTTCCCGAGTCCGCGAGGTTTGGGAGCGCGACGTTACTGACGCTAATGAGCGTCGGGGTGGCCACGCGGTTCCCCTTACGCGCTCAGGGCGGTGTAGGTCAGGCTCGAACAGCTCACAGTATCGCCAGCGGCAAGCGTCAAACCGTTCGTAAGGTTGATGTCGCTCGCGGACGCCGCCACAGCGCAATGGATCACCACAGTGCCGCCAGAGGTTTGGAGCGTTGCCGTAGCCACAGGAGAAGCATTGCCGGCGACGTTAGTGTTCGTCGTGATCGCGTTGGCCGTTGCCGTGCCACTCGACGATGCGCCGAATGCGGTTGCGGACAGTGCCAGAGTAGCGGCAATGGCACCGGGAGAACCAACTGTGCCGGTCAGGCGGAATGCCAAGTTGCCAGATGCGCCAATCAGTGCGGTAACTGCGTCGGTTGCTGCGTTCCGTGCAGCCGTGCTGTGGGTAGTCGACATGATTAAGCCTCTTGCTCTTTAACGGATGCCGCGTACTCTTGCGCCAGCGCCGTGCTCGCCCACACATTGCGCTGGACTGCTCCATCAGAATAGGTGCGAATGGTCATGGAACCGGAAACCTCAACGGTAGAGGTGATGCCGACTTGACCGCCTTCTTCCGGCTCTGTGTTTTCTCCGCCCTTTGCATCGTGTTCGCTCATGCTTCTTCCTTTTCGGGCTCATCGCCCATTTGTTTCGGCTCTTCCTTCATCGGATAGCCAGTCAATTGAAACTCTTCAACCTCGCCAGTTGCGGCTCGGGTGACCTGAATTGTCGCGAACATAACAGCCTCTTGGCCAATCAAATCATTCATATCACACCTGTTTAACAACACCCGATTGCGGGTCGAATTGAATTGTCTTGCCGGAACTGAGTTTCAGCGTCTTTGGCTTGTTGCGCTCAGCCATCAATGCCTCTGCCATTTGCTGGATACTGGCTTGAGTCTGAGCGCTTGATTCCTGAATAGCTTGCACGAGGATTTGAGCGACCTCCATTTGATCGGAAGCCTGTTTCTCAAGCAAACCACCCATTGCCTCGGCAACGCCTTTAATGGTCTCTGTCGCCTCTGCCAATTCAGGTATTTCCATAGGCTGTTGCTCTTGCTGTTCCTGCATTTCTTGCTGTTGCAATTGTGCATCAGTTTGCGCCTGCAATACAGTCTGCTTGAATTCCTCTTCGGCGGTCTTGATCTTGTCCACCGCCTTCATTTGGTAGATCTCGGTTTCAAGCTTGATGTTCTTTGCCTTCTCTGCATCGGCGAACAGTTTGGCCTGTACGGCTTCCTCTTTCGCGCCCTTCAATTCATCAACTTGCTCTTCCAATTGCGCGCCGGCCTGCTGCATCTGCTCCATTTGCTGGGCCATTTGCGCCATCTTTTGGGCTTCTGGGTTGTCTTCATCATCGCCAATACCGGGCGGCAAAGCCTTTTGCAGACGCTTGGCAATCTCATCAGCACCAGGGAAATCGTAGGAGCGCACGATCAAATCACCCGCGATCTGCATTAGCTGCGGGTTCTTGGTTGCAAGCTCAGTCAATGCCGCTGCGGCCTCTTGGCGCTGGGTCTGGAAGCTCGGCCCGGTGTCAATGGTCACATCGTATTTGCCGACCGTGGGGTTGAACACCTCTTTAATCTCTCCCTCTTGCTTGGCGTAGGCCTGTTCCATGGATGGGTCAAGTTGAGCGGCTGATTCCTCACCACCAAGCCCAAGGATTCGCACAACACGCGGCGCGTCGTAGATCTTGGGGATCAGGTCAATCAACACCTTGGCTTCGTAGTGCAGAGCGCGCACGAGGTTGTCAGGGAAGTGGAACGTCGCGGTTTCACCCTGCACCTTCAATCGCTGGATACCCACACCTGACTGAGCCTCGGACTTGATACCGAAGTTGGCGTTTTGCTGTCCAGAAGCTGCACGCATTTCCTCGGTGGAAAGCTGGAGCATCTGCACCTGGGCCGTGGGCATCACTGCCGGGGGCTGGCGTGCAGGAGGCTTAAGCGGCTTTCCGTCCTCCGTATATTCGTTGTATGGCAGGTATGAGCGGTTTTCGAGGTTGGCAACACCCCAGATATCCTCAAATCCTTCCATGGACTCAGCAGACGCCACATAGGGCACCTTGTTCTGCAATGCCAGGGTTTCCACCGCAGCCGAATAGCTGTAGTTCACCATACGCGCCGGGTCTTTCAGGTCCCGAACGATGCCCTTGCGGATGATCTGGCCATCAACGTTCAATTCCTTGCCAACCACCGTGATGATCGGCAGATACTGGCCGGGCCACTCACGTTCCTCGATAGGCTTCTCAGACCCGCCAACCAGCTTGCACCACTTCCACTGTTTGCGCTGGGTTTCCCGCTCCTGCACGATGGCGACAGACTGGCCTTGCATCGTCAGGAATTTGTCTTTGACCGTCACCCCTTCGGGAAGCTCACTCTTGAGTACCGATTGGCCGCTCTCCAGCAAATACAGCGTGTCGGCTACGTAGTCGCAGTAAAAGTACTCCGCGATGCGGATCGTGTCCTTCTGAATCCAGCCGCGCTTGTCCGTGTCACCCCACGAGGAACAGTCCAGATCGGGATAGTCCTCCTCGCATTGGTGCTTGGAAATGTCCTCAAACACAAAGCCCCACCGAGCGTCGGAGCGGTCAGGCTCCTTAGCGTGTGGGTCAATGAACACAAGGCGGGGGTTTGGAATCGCCTTGATGAGAATGTTTTGGTTGAACGATGACGGGTCTTCGTAGTCCGTGATGACGCGCCAATAGCCCTCGCCACCGTAGATTGCATGCTCTGCGGCCAGATCATGGGCAGTGTCAGCCGACGACTGAGACTGAATCGAGCGGATCATGCCGGCCAGAATCTCGGCGGTCTTGATGTCCGAGCCAGAGTCAACAGCCAGCACACGCGCCGCTGGCCTGTTCTGCCGGATGTTGTTGATGATCTGGTTGCAATGCTGCGCGGTCGTGTTGATCGTCAGGCACGGCTTCTTCTGCACGTTGGAGCGATTCAGGTACACCTCAGCCGGCCATTGCCAGCCGTTGTCACTGTCGCCCATGGCAAACCGCGTGTCTTCCAAGGCTAGTCCACGGTTGGTATTGTTGAAATCCTGCGCCTCATCAAAGCGGCGCTTTGCCGCCTCAACGATTGATTCCTTGGGTTTAGCCACGTTGTAATCCAATCGCGTAGGCGGTTTCCTTGATGGTCGCCCGGAACTCAGGAGCGCGGGCCATCAATACGGGGTTGTTCTGGGTCTTCACGAAGCCAAAGCGCTTGTACCAGGCCTCCAAGTCTTTAGGCGATCTAATTCCACCAGACCGCCCCCAATTCAATGGCTGGAGAATCAGCACAATGCCGAGGATGTCAGCCTCATCAGTCACAGCCTTCATAAGCTCGGTTGCAAACCCTTGCTTGCGGTGCTTTGGGTCGGTCCAAACGCGGGAAATCTCCCGAACCCTGTCCATGTGGGCCGGAAGGTCCGGGTTCTGCGTTACCTTGCAGCTTGCGTGCTCGTTAGACCAATCGGTTTTCATCAACTCATCCAACCTTGTTGTCCATAGAAATTAGGCTTGTCCTCTGATTGCTGGCGCTTACGCTTCGGCCCCTTCATGTGCTCCAGGCCACGGCCAAATAGGCTCATCACGTCCACCGCATCATCGAATTTACCCGCTGGGAATCGCAGCAATTGGTTCAAAAGCCGATCTTTCCATGGTGCGCGCTTAGGCAAAAATACCTTGCCCATGCTTGCCATTGCTTGGATTGGCCTGGCTCGCGTTGGCTTGTCGGCAATGCTCGGGAGCCATTCTATACGGCAATAGGCTTCCCGTTGTTGCATTCGCATCATCAAAAACGGCTCAATTGCCCGCCTAATAGGGCCAGCCTCACCGAACCAGCAAATAGGCGAGTGCTTAACAATCAGGTCACATTGGCTCTCAATCCAGACGTTTGAAGCTGATTGCCCATACCACCAATCGACCACGTAGATGTTATTGTTGGCATCAACTCCCGCTATTCCATGCTCGGAGAAGTCCCCAGCGCCATCGGTCACAGCCGAGTCACTAGCCCCAAACATGCGCAGGTTCGGCGGCAACTCGTCGTATTCACCAAACCAATCGGTTTTGAAGTAGTCGCCATCGTCGGGAATCGGGTTCTGTTGATACAAGGCATTCCAATCACGCGCGGGCAAGACCGCCTTAATTTGCTCCAATCGGTCAATTGGATACCATTCCGGCCAAAGCGCCTCATAGTCTTTGTTGATGGCTGGCAGGCTCAAGACCTCCCATTGATCGCCACCATCATCCTGTTGCGCGAGAAGCTTTCCCGATAGATCATCGTCGTGCCATCGGGTATTGATGACCACGATAGCCCCTCCAGGCATCAGGCGCGTGTAAGCCGTGGATGTGTACCAATCCCAAACCCGCTGGCGTCTAAGCTCGCTGTCGGCTTCCTCACGATCTTTGAATGGGTCATCAATCAACAGCACGTCAGCGCCACGGCCAGTAACCGCAGTGCCAACACCGGCAGCGACGTACATGCCACCGCCGTTCGTGTGCCACCTGTTAGCAGCCCTTGAGTCTTCGGATAGGCTGGCATCGAACAGCGCCCGAAACTCGTTGCTGTCTACGATGTTGCGCACCTCACGGCCAAAGTCATTAGCCAGATCCGCGTTATATGAGGCGGCAATGATTTGCTTACCGCTATTCCTGCCAAGGAACCAGGCCGGGAACCGACGCGAGGCAAGCTCAGACTTCCCGTGCCTTGGCGGCATGCAGATCATCAGGCGCTTAATCTCTCCCCGCTCAACAGCCTCAAGCTTTTCAGAGATCAGCGTATGGTGCGGCGCAGCGGCGTAAGCGGAATTGGTGTACTCAGTGAACCCGAGCAGACCAGCCCGCGCCTTACGCCTTGCTAACAGTTCCGCTGCTGCTGCTTGTGGCGATAGCGGCGAGTTCATCGTCTTTTAGGTCGGTTGCGCTAATGACGCGCATTTCCCCAGAAACCTCTGTTTTATCCCGCCATTGGTCCGGCTGGCGATTCTTGAGCCAAAAGATCATGGCCGTTGAATCAGGCGGGTAATACTTGCGTATCGGCGTGATGACAATCTCTTTGTCCACCACCTTAATATCCACCTCGTCATGCTCATACCCCATGGCACGACGGTAAAGGCTTTGGGCAACTCGCTCGTTGGCCTGATCCTTTGGGATTTTTATGGCGTCCGAAAATTCAGTGTGCTCCACCTTCCATAAGCTGATAGTACTAAGAGAAACCTCAAAGAAATCAGCCAGTTGCGCGTCTGTGGCTCCCAATTGGCAAAGCTTAGCGGCTTGTGCGACGTACTCCAGTTTGTATTTGGTTGGGCGTCCCGCTGTCATTTAGCCACCCCAGTCCTAACGGTATATCGAGGAGGTTTTGCGATGGAAATCATCCCGCCCGCTTTGCCATCCGTAGGATACTCGCGCTGAATGTTCTCTGCGAACTTGAGGTTGGCTTCCAGAATTCGCAAAGACGCGCGAGTAATCTCTAGAATGGTGTGGCTAACCTCTGGGATTCCGCACTGGCGTCGATACCAGCGAAAACGAATAAGTCGGCTGTGCAGCCAGTTTGGAACAAATCGCATCGCTAATCCCGCTTATCACTGCCCGTAGGCGACCCGTGGAAGCCGCACGGTCGGCCCGGGAATGATAGCGCAATTAATTGGTTTGGGTAATTGGTTGATGGTGGCCGGTGCTGATATCCGGCGTTGCTACTTAGGCGGACGAACACCCAGTCGGTTTGCCTTCGCGCGCTGGACTAGTAAGCGCCTTAGTCACAATCGTCTCTCTAGCTGCCCGTAGCAATCTGCGCATCAGCCTGCGCATTCACCATCAAGGCTTCGGACTGCTAACAAGCATCAACACGATTTACCTCGTGGTTAGCGTGCTTATGGTCAAATCCGAAGTCTTCATGGTCCATCACATACGATTTCTCCATGCATTATTGCTTTCTTTCATAAATCCATCATAAACGCGGTGATATTCCTCGCTCATCATCCTTGCAGTAAACAGAGCAGGTTTTTCAGGGCGTTTCTTTGCCAATACCAATTTAGGTCGGTTGTTTCGCATCTTCTCGAATAGCGTCTTCATGTCAATTCTCCAATATCAACTGTCGCATACCCGCTCTTCACCCGGGCGGCAGTAAGTCGGATGATGGCCTCGTACTGGCTGCGCGGGATGCTGGAGCGCTGTAGGTCGTGAAATTCGATGACATTTCGCACCGCCTGAATGCCAATCCCCGACAGACCCATGCGCTTGGTGTCCTGAAACCGCTTCGCCGCCTCAATCAAAGAATCCTGTGCAATACCGCACGATTCCTTGGCCTCAGCCCCGACTTTCTCATGCGCCAGGGTTTCGCATAGATTAACCACGTTTGCCAGGTCAAACCACTGTTGCAGGCTGGCTTTTCCCTTGGTCATGTCATCCAAAGCGGAAAGCTCGCGCATCAGTAGTTTGTCTAGCTCCACCCTGGGTGTGATCGAGGCTCCAGCGATAGCGTGGGATACCGCGTCCAGCTTTTTCCACACCTTGCGTACTGTGCGCTTTCTGGTCATGTCAGAACGGGCATTCGTCAACAAGGCCCGGATCGACAAACGGTCCACTGTACGAGAGCGCCTGCAATTTGCTGATTTTGTCCGTCAGTTCGTTCTGCCGGACCATGCTGTCTGCGCGCTCTTTCTCAAGCTGGGCGACCAGCGTGGCAAGTTGCTGGCTCTGTAGTTCTTCGATTGGCGCGATTTCGACCTCGATTGTTGCAATGCCGACCTTTACCCATCCTTCCGATGCCATGTCCTGACAACTGTAATAAATGGTATTCACAGCCTTTTGTTGATTGCCATCCTCAAGGGCACGCATCAATGTGCCCATATCGTAGTCACTGGTGCACCAAGCTCCAATCGCTCCGGTAACTTTGATAGGCGCTGCTTTTTCGTTCATGTCTTTTCTCCTGTCGTTTTAGGTTGTGCAAGCCGTCTGCGTCCGGCTTGCTGCTGGTGCTGTCAGGCGATGTTCAGCGCCGATTGCGCGGGTGTGTTGTCGTTCGCCGCCATCAGAATGTGAGGGCCGGCGTCGTACATGCTTTTTGGCAGCTTCGGGTAGTTGTCATTCGCTGGGTAGTTGAGACGCGTAAGAATGGATTTCTTTTGCGCCTTGTTCCCGCAGGCGAAAAAGTATCGGTGTTTTTGCATCGGCGGCGCTGTCTCAATCTTGTTTTCAGCCGCCCATCGCTTCGGGTCCGTTATTCCACGGTCGCGCAGCGTCATGGGATGAACGCGCTTCCCGTCAACGATATATGCGTGATCGTGTGACTTGGTGGCCCCGGTGTAAATCCAGTTCGTTGCTTGGTAGATGATGCCGGCGTGCCCGTGTTCAGTGTCGGCGTAGCTTACGACGGCGCAAGGACTTTCCAGCATCTGCAAGGATCGCCCCACCAAAAATGACGCCGCATTTTTCTCGCCGGTCTGAACGACAAGCCGCGCCAGTTCATACAGTCGGAAATCGCGGTCTTTGAACGCATGACGCTGGATTGGCGGCGATGGCTGGCCATAGACGCAAACGCCCTCAATCTTGCCGTCAATTTCCAAGCCGAAGCCGGCCCAAAAAATCGAAGCGCGGCGACTGTAGTGCTTCTGCGTCACGAACACGTCGGCCTGCTTTTTGGTGATAGGAACGACTTTCAATATATTTCCTTGGTAATGGTGTCCGGCTTGCTGCTGGTGTTGTCCGTTTAGAGCGAAACCACTTTGCAGAATGTGTGGTTTTTTGCGTAAGCCTGTGCGGCTTCCATGGTTTTGAAGTAAGCGGCCGTCATTGTGAAGCCGAAGGCCATGCAAGCCTCGTCGCGGAAAACGTAAACTGCTGCTGCGTTCATGATGTGCCTTTCAAAAATCATTTCGTGCTGCGATGACTGAATCATATCCGAATATCTCAGCATCGCGCAAGAATAATCATGCCGTTCGTCGCCTACCCCATCAACCCAGCGAAAGGCGTTACGGCGTAGCACTTTCGCGCATGGCCTGCACGGATGGCGCGCACGTAGGAGTCACTGATTCCATGCTCGGCAGCAACATCGGCAGATCGTCTGTCATCCATCCGAATCGAGTCTGCGGCGTCTTGGGTGATCTTCCCGGCAAGGCGCTTGGTTTCCGCGATCTTCCGGTTGATGGCCTTTGTTCTCAGGGTGCCGGCGCGCTGGGCCTCTCGCACGATGTAGTCCATGCGGACCTGCCGAAATAGCGCAGTGTTCATGCACCGGTGGTTGTGGCACTTCGTCACGATCATTCCGCCTTTTTGCAGCTTCTTCCCGTTTAGCTCATACACAACTCGACGCACGGAATACGTCTTTTGGTTGATCCTGAGCGGGTAAACGCCGCTTTCGTTCTTAGCTCCAGGCCAATGGCTCTTTTCGCCGCACTCTTCGCAGATGTGGCATTTCTGGTTGATGTACGCCAGCATGCGGGGGTTGGACAGCTCAACAGGTGGACCGCAGTCGATCTTCTTACGCGCCAATCTTTTTCTCCCAATCCCTGTCGTGAGACAAGTAAACCTTTCCAGCCATGCCGAACATGTCTACTGGAGTCACTAGGCTTGCCGTCACGTCATCCACGTTGTTCAAGGTGTAGACGCGGCTAGCAGAAATGTCTGTCAGGGCGTCGATAGGTTTTGAGTGCTCTATTTTCAGGAGTACGTAAGTGGTTTGCATTGGTGGGTTCTTTCAAATTCTTCAACGACTTGAAGGTAATACTCTCTGGCGTGCTTAATCTTTTCGATCATGGCCGCTTCTTTGTCTGGGCAATGCTCCACGGTCCAGCTTGTCAGGCGCATATGCTCCGGGATGTGGTCAACGAAGTGCATGGTCTGCGGCTCCCACTTGCACAGGTCTTCCGGGGTTGAAAGCAGGGCATAGTTCACCTCCCACTCTTTCGCACCCCAAAGCATCATGTACCCGCGCATCTGATATTCATACAACTTGTCGATACAGTCCTGCGTAACGATTGGGAACGTCGCTACCGACCATGAACACTTAAGGTCATGGCCTCGGAGGCTGGAAACATTGAAAAGATCGGCCTCCCCCTTGATCCATTCATTTGATCGACGCTCGGTGTTTTTCACCAAGTCAAATCCACGAACACGGTTCAGCAGTTGAATCGCCTCGCCTTCCATGCGGATGCCTTTTTCCATTGGCTTGCTGGACACCTCGAAATCAATCCCGAACAGTTCTTCGGCCACCAGCGTCCGAATGTAGGTTTTGGCACCGACAGACAGCGGGCCTTCCGCCTTGGTCTTAGGCTCCGTCATCAGCTTTCCGATGGAGCTGCACCGAAACAGAATGTCGCGCTTCATGCTCCGCGCCCTTCATCAGCACGGCGAGCGGCTACGCGCAACCCGCCGAATTCGCTATTCATGGATTGCTGCTCGCGCTTGGACAGACCTTGCCACCAAAGAGTTAGCTCTGCCAACCCCTGCATTGCAGCATCGCGGCCAGCCTGCAACTTAGCGTTTTCCTTGCCGTCGCTACCGGCTTTGTTTCCATCATCGTCACCCTCGCCAACTGCGATGTTGAAAATCGCTTTGAGCAGGTAGCGCGATCCGTAGCTCATGGCGGAACCCGTAGCGTGCGTCTTGGTCATCACATCACCGCCCTTCGCGCCTTTGCCATCAGATGGCATATCGACCGTGTAAGTGCGGGTGTGGCCTGCCGCATGGGACACGTAGCAAATAACCCGAAGCTCGTTTTCCTTTCCGCTATCGCCAGTGTTAAAGCTAAGGGAAAACCCGTTCTTTGTGTAGATCGGGCGCACATGGCGGTCAAGTTGCGCATAGCTGGCGTAGGCGCTGCGGGTTTGTGGGTTCTCCGAGTCAGCGGCGATCCGGCCCATGCTGGACTGCGCAGCGGACATGGCATCGTTGAATGCACGCTCTGAGTCACGGGCAGCGATCTTTTCATGCATCGCCCACAGCCGCTCCATCTTTTCAACGTCAGTGTTTGGGTTGGCTGCTGCTTGTGCAATAGCACTCATGAGCGTAGCGCTGTCGCTCACCTGATGGGCCACAACCTGGCGCGGTTGCGACTCTACGATTTCGTTTTCCATGCTTACTCCTGTCATGTTTTTGGATCCTCAAGCATACCGCATTTTTTGTTTCTATGCATCCCTTGCGAATGTTTTCTTTTCACCTTAGAATACAGGCATCACCAACCACATGGACTACAGAAGATGACCAAAGACCCCGTAAACGAGATCACAGGCGAGCGAGCGAAAGAAGTAAGGGCAGCAGCAGGCATGGACCAAGGGCCGTTCTGGCAGTCGCTTGGCGTTGTCCAGTCTTCGGGTTCGAGCTACGAATCTGGCCGGTATCCGATTCCTCGACCTGTTCAACTTCTCATGCACTCTATGTATGTGGACAAGAAAGCAGGCGATGCGGCAAAGGTTCGGCGTGCGGCTGCTAAGGCGGTGAAGCTGCTGGGGGAGGCTATCAAATGAACTACGCTTTTGTCTTAATGTATATTTTGGTTGCATTGGCAGCTTATGTTTTGCTGAGAAATGCATTTGTACATTCAGTACGAATTGCTTTCATAAACGACGATCTTCTTTGGCCTTTTGAATACAACAAATTGCCAAGCTACGATGGGATGCTTTTAGGCCCATCCCATCAACTCCGCTGGACCAAAGATCAATGGGTTAAGTGGGTTGCATATCAAAAATGACAGAAGACGAACTCCACGAAGACCGCGCCCGCTGGCTAGGAGAGTTGGCCTTTGCAGGTGGCGATGTGGATTTACAAACCGGCTGGGCTGATTACGTTAAGGCCGAGCGGGCAAAGCTAGAGGCTGTTTTTCCGAAGGCTCGGGCTATCGGAGCGGCAAGATTTAAGGAGTTGAGTAATGGATGAGCAACGGTATCTGCGAGAGCAACTTGTACTTTTGCAGAAAGAGTATGAAAAGGCGGCAAAGCCAATTGTGGATCGATTGATTCATCTCGCATCCATGGAGCCGCCTAGATTAGTAATCCCGCTTGAGGCGTGGGAAAAACTTCAAAAGGATCTGGAAAAATGATCGCCATACCCGCCGCCTCTGTTGGAATGCGCACTATGGCAGATGGAACTCTGCGCATGACCTTCGACATTGAACCAGCGCATGCCAAAGACGCTTTCAGCCTTTTTGCTGCGCCAGGTACACCGGTTGCGATTGCTGCGCTCCAAGTGGGCTATGCGGCTGCCAAAGAGCCAGAGCAGAAAGACTCCATCGGCCCGCTATGCAAGTGGCTTGTTATCCGGTGTGGCGAACCTGAGTTTTGGGAATGGCTTGGTCATGAGTGGACTAACAGCCCAATCGAAAGCGAGGCTCAAGCGTCAAGCGAGGTCAAGCTAATGCTGGAGATTGACAGCCGAAAAGAGCTAGACACAAACCCTCATGCCGCCGAAAGTTTTCACCGCCTCGTAAGACTACCCTACCAGAAGTGGCTTGTACGGAGGCAGGGATGATGCGCAGATCGCCCATGAAGTCAAAGCCGAAGCGCCGCGCCAAGATCGACGGCATTGACTACCTTGCGCTTTGCCGGTATCAGCGGTGCTATTTGAGACTACCCAGCACTCCGGCCTGCTACATGGATACGGTTGTGCCCTGTCACTCGAATCAGTCCATCCACGGCAAGGGAATGGGCCTAAAGGCTTCGGACAAGTTCACCGTGCCAGGATGCCACACTTGCCACGCGGAATTGGATCAGGGCCGAACGATGACCAAAGAACAGAAGTTTGCAGTATGGGACGCGGCCTATGCTGAATGGGAAATCGACCGCGATCAACTTTTGACAGGAGAATGAATTGAGCACGCTAAAACAACTGGTGGACGATCTTGAGAAGCACGGTGACACGAGCGCTCCCATCGATCTTGTAAAGCAAGTCCGCGCCCTTGACGCAAGCCATAGGCAGTTGCTGGAGGCGCTAGGATGGATTTCTAGGCGATGCCCATCGACTTTGGTTGAACAGCCGCTGCATACGATCCATCAAGAAATGACGTTTGATGCCGGCGCATGTTCCCGCGCCGCTATCGCAGCAGCTAAGGAACTGACATGAATTCTTGGTTTCTGATCATGACGCTTACGACCAGTGCGCATGGCGTATCTGTTAATTCACTTCCAGGCTTTTATACCCATGATGGATGCCTAAAAGCAGGATCGGCGTGGGTTCAACAAGTGAAAAATAGTTCACCTTCTTTTATCAAACCGATAGCAACATGCGTGGAGAAGAAATGAACACCCACCAACAAGCCGCATCTGCCATGAACACCGGCATGGCCTTATCCGAAGCAAACGCAAACCGCCATAAACAGCGGTGGTCAGAGGACGCAGAGGCAGCGCTACTTCGCTACTGCCTGGCGCATCGTGGCCAAGATTTCCTGACAGAGCAGGTCAGGGAATGGGGAGAATCCCTCGACCTTGTTGACGCTCCATTTAACGCAAAAGCCTGGGGCGGCGTTATGCGTCGGTCTGCTGCTAATGGGGTTATTCGGAAAGTTGGCTATGGGCCTGCTCGATCCTCTCATTTTTCGCCCAAGGTGCTTTGGCAAGCGATCTAGGATGCTGCATTCCTGTACGGCCATGCAACCATACAGGAATCTCTCCCATGCTCATTTGAAGGGCCTTCCCAGCCTGTGGCCGCTTTGAATTGAGCGGCGTTTAGCTTTGCTCCTTTTCCTTTCGGGCTGATCCCATGCGCAGGGATTCCGAGCCGGTCACAAGCCTCCACGATCAAGTTACACACCATGTCCACCTGGCCAACTTTGCGCGCCATGCTCTTTGCCACGGCTTGGTTTCGGTTTGTTGTGAACAGGTGCGAGGTTAGTCGGCTGTCCTCGAAGATAACCCGATCCGGGCTTACATCGGTCAGCCAAGCCATGAGGTCTAGCGGACAGATCGTGCCCAGCGCGTCTAGCTTGCCGTCTTTGATTACGGCCATCCCAGTGTTCCGGCCAGGATCAATTCCAAGTAGGATTCTCATTTCATTGCCTCGTAATCGTACTTCGCCTTAGAGCTAGCCGCAGCACGCAAGCGGCGTATCTCCCCATATTTCAAACAGGTCCGCACGGCGTTTCTAACCTCGTGCCGGCTCCAGATCGTGCATTCCCGGATGCTGGCTAGGTTCATCGGACCATGCTCCAGCAGGCGTTTTAGGGCGTAGGTTTTTGTCATTTACCACGGCTCCCCAACAGCTCCCGAATCTTCCGCCTAGTTTCTTCCGATGGCGCTGCGCCCTGATGCGTTTTGATGATCTCAAGCGCATCGGGCCTTTTCATGCGAACTGGCTCTGGCTCCCATTCCAACCAAGGCTGACGGCCAAGCCATGTTTTCGGCATTGGGATGAACCCGCCATTGTCTTTTAGCCATTCCGGCTGCGTTTTGAGCCAAATGACCATGGTTGTGATTTTTTCTGCGTCATCTGCGCATGCCATTTTCGCCCACCGGTTCAGGCATGCTTGCTTGTCTACCTTTCGATGGTGCTTAGGCCAAGCCATCCAGAACTCTTGAAATCCGCCAGCGGCGTTTGTGGTGCGCTTGTTAAGCCCTGCGCATGTGGATTTTGTGTTGGTGTCGCCAAAGAGGTCCATTTACATTTGCTCCCCGATGGCAGAAGCAGCGCGCACGATGGCTCTGCGGTAGTCGTTTGGCGATTCCATCGCTGTGAAGTAGCTGCCTTCCTTCGAGCGTCGGTATGCGCACATCGAGGCTTCGTCTTGAAGGCATTCCCACTCGATGTCGATATGGAGCTTAACCGCCAGCCGCAGCGCATCGCCATCGTTGGCTAACGGATTCCAAAAAGGCGCAGCATTGAAATTTGATTCAGGCAGCCAGCCAGTTACATCACGATGTGCACCATAAGCGCGATCAAAAATGATCTTCATGCCGTTTTTGTTAGCAACATTTGCTGCCTTATCAAGCAATTCGCGGTCTGTTTTCATCAGAAAATCGCCCTCAATTTTCCGATCAACCAGCGCTGCAAAGATTCGACCGAAATCGTGACGGTTGCGCCCGTCCGCTTGTGAGTGACCAGCAGGCCGTCTTTCGACTGCTCTACTGTTACGTCCGGAAGTTCCAGGCATCCGGTTTGCCCATCGGGTTTTGTGTCCATGCATTGATTCTCACCATGACCATGAACACCGTCCATTTGTTATTTACTATCGGAGGATGCTTATCGATTAGATTACATCTGGTGAGCAGTTGAGGGGCGAGCGAAGCCAACCCTATGCAAGAGAGTAGCTTCGCGTCGTTACATCCGGAGCCGCAGCATCGGTGCTTCGTCCTGGGTCGTTGACACTCGCCCAAGCTCGGAATCCTTATCCGGTAGTGCAAACCAGACCTATCGGGCGATTCCGTTACGCCAAAACCCATCAGTGCATGAACCGTTTGCTGTGCATGGGGGCGTCAACGTCGTTTCCAAACGACCCCCGATCAGACAAAGAAAAACCCCGAATGCTTAGCGGGGCTGGCCCTTGGCTGGGCGATCTGACAGTGAAGCAACCACTGAAAAACCACACAGCCCCGCTAAAAACTCGGGGTTTGTAGTGCTGTTGCTTAGCTGCCAGATTGCCACACCTGACGGAATGGATTCTAGCGGCAAACAGCGTGCCTGTGAAGTATGCAGTAAAAATTTCCTTTTACCTATAGATTTCTTCAATCGAAAAATCATAACCAGTTTTAACAATCAAATGGACGGTAAGGCGACGTAAATTCATACTTCATCCATCGCCTCACAAGAGGTAACACAGGAGAAGACGAATGAAGATGGAAAAAGGTTTTGTTGAAGCTTGGTTTTTGATTTTGATCATCTGGGCTATCGCTGTCGGCGGGTGGATCGCCAACATCGTGAAGTTGATCGGCATGCTGGATGGCGGCGTTACCGCGATGTTCGTTGCCCGAGTTGCTGGTGTATTCATCGCCCCGTTCGGTTCGATCCTTGGGTTCTTTTGAGGTCGCCATGAACACCATTCATCAACCACTGGTTCACGAACTCACTGGCCCCGAAGCCTCCCAAGCATGGGATGCCTGGTCCGACACCATCCCCGGCGATTGGGCGCTAGTCCCGATTGAACAAGACGCTACTGCGCAGAAGCTGGAGCGCGCTGGGTTTTCTTCCCGTCAGAACGATCCGACTTTGAAAGGCTGGAAATGAGCGAGGAACTTACCCGTTGGTTTTCGCATGATGTGAAGCCGATTCGAGTTGGCGGATACGAAGTAGCAGCTCCGTGGGATGACTTTGGCACCAGTGGATGGGTCGCTCATTGGGACGGCCACGTATGGAGGACTTCGCAGGGAGGCGTTGTGCTGGACTTTCAAGATCGAATTTGGCGCGGACTCGCAAAGGAACCAAAATGAACACAACCCGTAAATTTGCCCGCTCAACCATGGAGGCCTTTCCCCACACCATGGAATACGGCGCAGCAATCGAGATACCTGTAAAGGCCATTCACTGGATGGACAAGCTGGCCAACTGGTCTTTGGCAATCGGCCTTGGGCTGGCTCTGGCTGCTATCGCTTGCTGGGAGTTGGTGAAATGAGCTTCTTCTCATGTAAACACCCAGCAGCCTATCTTGGTGTGTACACGCGAGAGACCGTCGAGCCAAACAAGAAGTACCACAACGAATACGAGATTATTACTTACCACCTGTATTGCAAAAAATGCCAAGAGCGCGTTGATCACATCGGATACGCAAGGCTTAACGATGAGGCCCAAGCTAAAGAGGACCACCGCAGCGCCGAATTCAAAAAGAAGCAAGAGGAGTGGGCAAGAGAGGACAGGGAATGGAAAGAGTGGTGGGAGCCACGCCAAAAAAAACTAGATGAATGGGCAAAGGGCAAAAAATGACCCACACCACACACAAGAGCGTTACCGTCTACGTCCACGGCGTTGAGGTAGAGGCGCGCGGCGTGACGCTTTATCCCTACGTCCCAGCAACGCAAATCGACCCACCGGAAGAGCCGTTTGTCGAGTTCGAAGAGGTTTTCATCGGCGATCAAGACGCCGGAGAACTGTTTTACGGCAAGCAACTGGAAGAGCTGAATTCCGCCATCCTTAACTATTTGGAGCAATGATGAGCTTCGCGAAATACCTCAACCGATTTTTGGCGCTTGCTTGGCTGTTCGGCTTATCCCTTATTTTTACATCAAAGATCGGGAATGAAAACCCTGCCGATGTGACCACATGGAGTGGCGCGTGGGGTGCCGTCGCATTGATTGCAGCCGCCATGTTTTTGGGTTTTATGTCCGGTCGCGAGTCTAAGGAAGAATGATGACCACAAGCTACAAACCACCCTGCGGCTTTATGGGCTGCGATCCCGTGAAGGGCCAGTGCATCGGCTTTTGCAACAACGGCATGCCCGTCCAGATGCATGAGCCTGACAGCTATTTTGAATTCCCAGAATCCGAGGACGAAGCCGACCAGGACATGATTTCAGGCATGCAGATGCTGGCCTATGTCATCCTGTTTACTGGCGCTGTGACGGTCTGTACTGTGGCTTCAATCTGGTTTTTTCGCTAGGGATGTAGATTTCTCTTGCGATATTCTGCAATCGCTGTAGAATATCTACACTGCAACAAAAACAGGAGAATAGGAAATGACAAACCCACCAGGGGCGATGCCTCCGCTGCCCGACCTCCGGCAGTTTCACAGCTCCGTGTATGGCGTGATCGAGTTGGTCATGAAGCGCTACGGGCAGGAATGCGCCGACGCTGCCGCCGCCCCTCTTATTGCACGGGTGGCAGAGCTTCAGGCAGAGCGCGAGGTGTTGCGTGAGGCGCTGGATTGGTGTGTAGCCGAAATCAACAGGGAGAGCCCGGCAGTCATCAACGCCCGCGCTGCCCTCACCCCTACAAAGGACTGACATGAACGAACACATTGAGTTGCCTGCGCTGCTGCCTTGCCCATTCTGCGGTGACGATGCTGTGCGATCAAGGACTATGGATGAATCTCTTTGGTCGCATGAAACCGTCCCGTATCACAAGGTCCACTGCACCTCGTGCGAGATCGGGACCGAATACCGTTGCGAGGGATACGAACCGACCGCTGAAGAATCATGGAATTCCCGTGCCGCCCACGAGCAAGCCCGTGTAGTGGGTGAGCCGGTGGCGACAGAGGTAGCCACGCTGGTAATGGCCGCCGGGATTGCAAACCAGTACGGCGTTTTGGAAGACAAGGCGTTTGCGTGCGCGGAAAGAATCCTTGGTCTCGCCTCCCCTCCTGCACCACAGGAAGCGCAGGCCGAGCAAGGCGACTGCCCTAACTGCGACCCGTCACGATTCTGCAAGAAAGCTGCATGCAACGCCGCCCCGGTAGCGCAGCCAGCCACCGAGCCACGCCCCTTGACGCAGGGTGAACACGAGGTGATGCGCGCCGCCCAGCGTAGTAGTAGTGGCGTCGTGGTTCACCCTGGGCGGCTTGTCACCGAGGCCGAGCGGGCAGAAGCGCCGAAGTGCCAGACTTGCAACGGCCAAGGAATGATCGGAGGCCCGAGTTACTACGCCCCGGACGAAGGAGGCGAACCGTGCCCCGACTGCGCCACCCAGACCACGGCCAGCAATGCGGGAGAGCGGGAGTCCCATGCCCGCATGATCGCGGACTTCCCTGCGTTGAGCCTTTTCCACACCAAACACGCGCTGGGGCCGATGACTGCGCCTTC